>Ga0315544_1000091_pt1 | contig 84738 bp, 71 predicted proteins | sample SalMarSW160130MG_2_FD_202543 | JGI IMG/M metagenome (GOLD analysis project Ga0315544, IMG submission 202543) | Salt marsh sediment microbial communities from the Plum Island Ecosystem LTER, Massachusetts, United States - Salt Marsh Sediment SW1601-130 ...
GCTTGACTTGTCTTTCTTTCTCTGTTATTATCCGACATAGCGGATCCTCCTTTTGTTTTCTTTCCCTGATTATACCTATCAGGGCAGGATCCGCTATCTAATTTTCAACAGCCAACGGGACATCCTCCGGAGCAAAGTGTCATGGGCTTTAAAACACCCCTCGAAGTCGCCAACCTCGGTGTTGCACTTCAACGTTGAATGTAGGTAATCCGGAACACTATCCTAATATCAAATTGTGATTCCGTCTGGGACGCTAAGTGTCGAGTAAAGGTTTAATCCTTTCTTGCCAGATTCTATCGGCCTTGAGCTTTAGCTCACTCAAATACTTGTTGTTTTCTACCACCACATGGCAGAGTTCTCTAAACTCCTGCCTCGAGCGTTGGTTTTCAAGGATCGATCGGGCACGTTTGATGCCTGAACCTTTACTCTTCAGCCTGGCCAGCGAGACGTTTTCTTCAGACTCCACGGCTATCAGGAGATCGCATTCACGAGCCAGGGACCAATCAAGCAGGAGGGCTGCGTCTATGATTATTACTTTTTGAGAGGATCGCTCTATCCGGTGTTTGAGTTCACCGATAAGCAGGGGGTGGATGATGGCGTTCAGTTGCTTTAGCTTTTCCGGATTTGTAAAGACGATCTTCCCCAGGATTTTTCGATCAACGGCCCCATCTTTGTTGAAGATCTTCCTGCCGAACGTTTCGGCGAGGTTCTTGCGGACGGTAGGATTGGAGTATAGTTCCCAGGCAATCTTGTCTGCATCCAGTACCAGGGCTCGGTTTTGGGCCAGCATTCGTGCAAAGGTTGACTTGCCTGAACCTGCTCGGCCAATGACGCCGATGAGGACCTTCTTAGTGTTTTTTGTAGTTTTCTTATTACTGGAGGGAACGTTCATTTTTCCTTGCCCTCGTATTTTGATACTGGCTCAACCCTGAGGGATTCAGTGGATGCTACGTTTCCTTGCGGCGTTTGATCTCCTCGATCAGCTTCGGGACGACCTCGAACAAATCGCCCACGATTCCTATATCCGCCACCTTGAATATGGGTGCGTTTGGGTCCTTGTTAACAGCGATGATGTAGTCCGATGACTGCATCCCTACAAGGTGCTGGATGGCGCCTGACACCCCTACGGCGATGTAGAGCTTTGGCGAAACGGTGCGGCCTGTCTGACCGACCTGATGGGAGTAATTGATCCAGCCCGCGTCTACTGCGGCACGTGATGCGCCAACCGCACTGCCGAGAAGGCCGGCAAGCTCCTCGATTATAGCAAAGTTCTTCGGATCCTGCAGGCCTCTCCCGCCGGTTACGATTACATCTGCCTCTGCGATGTTTATCTGCGAGGTGTCGTCGGTCACGAACTCAAGGAAGTTCACCCGGTTGGACATGGAGTCCACTGAAATCTCATGTATGCTTCCCTTTGAGTTGTAAGGTTCTTGAAGAGGTTTCATCACCTTTGGTCTTACGGTTGCCATTTGTGGTCGGTGCTCTGGACAGATGATGGTGGCCATGATGTTTCCGCCGAACGCCGGTCGAGTCTGTAAAAGCAGCCTCTTCTCGGTGTCCACATCAAGCCCGGTGCAGTCCGCGGTCAGCCCTGCATGTACCTTTATCGCGATTCGGGCAAGGAGCGAGCGTCCGATAAATGTGGCGGCACCGAGAACGATCTCGGGCTTGCGTTCGGAAATGAGGTCGGCGATAGCCTTCGAGTAAGGTTCAACCCCGAAGTGATCCAGGGCTGCGTTCTTGACGTAGAGCACCTCGTCGGCCCCGGCTGAAAGCAGTGAACCAGGCTCCTTCACGTCGTTTCCGAGCAATATTGCGGTTACCGGCACGTCAAGTTTTCCAGCCAGCCCCCTGGCCGATCCCAAAAGCTCGTAAGTCGAGGATTGAATCTCGCCACGGCGCTGCTCTGCGAAGACCCATATCCCGCGCCATTCGCCGGGATCGATCTCCGTAGCACGTTTAACCTCCTCTATGGATAAGGCGTTCACCGGACAGACCGGAACGCATGCACCGCAAAGGGTGCAGGCCTCAAGGACGTACAACCGGTTGTCCCGAATCTCCAGTGCACCAAACGGACATACGGGTAAGCACTCACCGCAAAGGGTGCAGCGATCGTAGTCAATACGTAAGGGTATCAGAGCAGCCCCTTCCCGGTTAATTTATCTGCAATGATTTTTGCCGCTTCTGCCGGTTCTACGTCTGCGAAGAGTTCGCCTTCGGTGCGTGGAGGAGGCGGGAAGACCTTGATTACCTGTGTGGGTGAACCGGCAAGCCCGACCTGGGCTTCTTCAACGTCAAGGTCATCAAAGCCCCATACCGGTATCTCGGCCTTCTTTGCAGTAAGCTTTCCTCGCAGGCTCGGGAGTCTGGGTTCGTTGAGTTCCTTGACCGTCGTAATAAGACAGGGGAGTGGAAGTTCCAGAAGCTCGGACCCCTCTTCCCACATCGATTGCAGTCTTATGGTTCTCTTCTCCATGTCAAGCTCGTCCACCTTGCGTACAAAGGTGGCCTGTGGGATGTTCAGGAACTCGGCTATACCCGGCCCTACCTGTGCAGTGTCTCCATCAGCGGCTTGCTTTCCTGTGAGGATGATGTCGAACTCACCGATCTTACGGATGGCTGCGGCGAGCGTATGCGAGGTGGCCCAGGTATCGGCACCGGCGAAGTGCTTATCCGAGATGAGAATCGCACGATCCACACCCATCGAGATCACCTCGCGCAGGGCTTCTTCAGCTTGAGGCGGTCCCATCGAGATTGCTGTTACCTCGCCGCCGAACTTCTCCTTGAGTATCAGTGCTTCCTCGACCGCATAGAGATCGAACGGATTTACTATTGCAGGAACGCCCTCCCTGATAAGCGTGTTTGTCTCCGGATCAACTCGCACCTCGGTGGTATCAGGCACCTGTTTTATGCAGACGACGAATCTCATCCTTCGAACTTCTTGAACGCCAGGGTAACGTTATGCCCTCCGAAACCGAACGAGTTGGATAAGGCCAGCTTGATTTCCTTTTCCCGAGCTTGTTTTGGTACGTAGTCGAGATCGCAGCCCTCGCCCGGTTTCTCAAGGTTGCGGGTAGGGTGTACCTTTCCATCCCGGATGGAAAGCACGGTTATCACCGCTTCGGCGCCGCCTGCGCCGCCCAGAAGATGTCCGAGCATTGATTTTGAAGATGAGACCCATAGCTTGTCTGAATGACTGCCGAAAACACCCCGAATTGCCCTGGTCTCCATTTGATCGTTTAATTCTGTCGAGGTCCCGTGTGCGTTTATGTAGTCTACGTCTTCGCGGTTAAACCTTGCTTCTTCAAGTGCCATACGTATTGCAAGCTGAGGTCCCTTGGCTTCAGGGTCAGGGGCGGTCATGTGAAAGGCGTCGCCTGAAAGCCCGAATCCTGCAAGTTCTGCATAGACCTCGGCGCCGCGTTTGCGGGCATGCTCCAGTTCCTCCAATACGAGGATTCCTGATCCTTCTGCTATCACGAAACCGTCACGGTCCGCATCAAAGGGTCTTGAGGCACGTTCAGGTTCGTCGTTGCGTCTGGAGATCGCCCTCATGTTTGAGAATCCGGCGACGGAGAATCGGGTGAGCGCTGCTTCTGTGCCGCCTGCAATCATCACATCGGTCTTACCATGTTTGATTAGCTCGAAGGATGCCCCCACCGCGTGTGCACCTGAAGCGCAGGCCGATACCGTGCAGAAGTTGGGGCCGCGGATGCCGTACTCTATAGAAATAAGCCCGGCGGCCATATCCGGGATCATCATCGGAATCAAGAAGGGGGAGATTCGTTTGGGACCGCGTTCGAGGAACTTTTGGTGTTCGGCTTCCCAGACGATTACCCCACCCATACCTGTACCGACGAGTACACCACAGCGTTCAGGGTTTTCCTTACCGAAGTCTATCCCTGAGTTGCAAACCGCCTCCTTGGCTGTCCACAGTGCGAACTGGGCGAATCGGTCCATGCGGCGGGCTTGCTTGAAGTCAATACGAGGCGTGGGGTCGAACTCCTGGACCTCGCCTGCGATTTGAACATCAAGATCAGAAGTATCGAAGGAGCTGATTCGGCGAATACCGTTTTCGCCTGCCAGGAGTTTTTCCCAGGTGGTTGGTGCGTCGTGGCCCAGGGATGTTATAAGCCCGACGCCGGTCACGACGACTCGGCGATTCATTTAAATCCTTTCGTCGGCGACTAGCTTATTTCTCCGCGAGCTTTTTCTCCAGATACTCCATTGCTTTGCCAACCGTCTCCAGCTTCTGTGCCTCTTCGTCAGGGATCTCGATTTCAAACTTCTCTTCGAAGGCCATGATGAGCTCAACCGTATCCAGAGAGTCGGCACCAAGATCTTCGATGAATTTTGCTTCAGGCGTTACCTTCTCAGCCGGTACGTGGAGCTGTTCCACGATTATGTTTTTCACTTCGTCGGAAAGAGCCATTTGCATCCTCCTTGGATGTTTTTGAGGCCAAAGTCTACGGCAAACAAGGGGGTTTGTCAAGCATCCGCATTGCCTTATCAAAAATCAACACGAACTTGGCTGGTTGCCTCACGTAAGAAAGTAGGAGCACAGCATGCCGTGTCTCTACCGCAAATTGCGCCGAAGTAGATTCAACGCAGCCACAACGCTTCGCTTACGGATGGAGGAACGACCCCCTGGAAAGAATCTGAGGCTGAGATTTGGTTGGACATTCAACTAATTTCCTCATTTGACGTCGCCACGGACGAGTGGAATTTAAATGAGGCAACCGATACCTGTTTACTCCGTTGCCGTCGTCTTTCAGTCATGTGGATTAGTATGTGAGGCAACAGGGCCTCTTGACTTAATCCCGCCACGTAGATATATTCATCTCAAACTGGAGGAGTAATGGAACTTAAACTCATACCGATCCAAAAGTCCGAAGAAGCGAACGTCATCGTCGGAATGACGCACTTCATCAAGTCCTGCGAGGACGTGTACGAGGCCCTGGTTACATCGGTTCCAGGCATAAAGTTCGGGTTCGCCTTTTGCGAGGCTTCCCAGGATCGCTTAATTCGATATGAGGGCACCGACGAAGAGCTAACCAGGCTTGCCGTAAAGAACGCCGAGGCCATAGGCGCTGGCCACAGCTTCGTTCTGATTCTCGGTAACGCCTATCCGGTAAACGTTATGGAATCGTTGCGCGGGGTGCGCGAGATAGTTAGCTTGTTCTGCGCCACCTCCAATCCGGTTCAGGTCCTGATTGCCGAGACAGACCAGGGCAGGGGTGTTTTAGGTGTGGTAGACGGCTACTCGCCGGTTGGTATCGAGGATGAAGCAAAGATAAGAGAGCGCCGCGAGTTCATGCGTAAGATCGGATACAAGTTTTCCTGAAGGGATGGGTGTTGTGGAGGGGTCAGGGGGGGACGGTTTTGATCTCTACGTTCTCGATCTGGAACTTGTTGCCTGCGTAGCGTTTATCCTCTGCAGTGGCCTTGAGCTTTACCTCTAGGCCGGCTTCCGGATCGGAGCGGAAGAATAGCAGTTCATCCTTTCTTAGCTCAACCTTCTGCTGAGTTGTCGTTTGCAGAAGTTGAGGAAAGACCTTTTGAAGGAACTCGATTCCTTCATTCCACAGGGGCAGGTATATCTTTACCCTGTGGATACCGGTTATCCCGTACTCCTCGGCGTTCGGCTTCATGAGGGTCTTGATATCCTTCTCTGAATCCTCATGATATTCAAGGAAGTTTATGTCCATGTCGGTGCCAGGGATAGGTGGCAGGTTCAGGGAGCGCCAAGGAGAGATATTCTTCTGCTTCGACTGTCCCAGGCCCAGGAACCCGGTGACGGCCTCCAGGATGTCTTTGGACGTTTTAACAAGGGATTGTTTTGGTTCAGGCTCAGGGATCTCGATGCCCCTTTCAACCAGCCCTTCGTACACTTCGTCCAGTTCTTTTACGGCGACAAAGATGGAAAAGACGCCGCGCTTTCCCTCGTTATAGCGTTCAACCCAGCGGGGATTCCAGCCTCTGACCGAAGGCTGCAAGAGACGAACTATCTGCAGATACTGTTCGCCTATCCAGATATTGGAAACTGCAAGCCCCTGCGTGCTTTTCTCCGATCCTGGATTGAAGGGAAAACCAAGCGGCACGATTTCCTTTTTGAGGTTTTCAAGGATCGCCGCGTCGTTGTCCACGTGTATGAGGAAATGATCAAGCCGCATTGTCGCTTAGTATAACGATTTTGAGTCGAGGGTCAACTGATAAATGCTCCTTTTTGCCTTCGGCAAAAAGATCGCAAAATGGAGCATAGGCTCTCCGGTCTGTGGGATGTTAATTTACCTCCCCTTGCCCTTTGGGAGATAGGAATGGGGTGAGAGAGTCATTGCCCTCCATAATTTCTCCTCATCCTTAATCCCTCTCCCGGAAGGAGAGGGAAGTCCATTAGGTGAAGATTGCGCAGCTCCGACATGCTTGGGGAAGACGGCTTCTCTAGGAAGCCATAGGGGTCCTGCTCAATCACGAAGAGACTTCGTTGGGTACTCTACACTTGCCCCACAGGCCGATGCCTAGCTTGCACATCATGATCAAGGTCCAGATGAGCGATATGATGAACGCGCCTATATCCGAGATGGGAATGGCGAACCATATCCCTTCCTGGCCGAAGAAGTGCGCGAAGAGGAGGATCGCCGGCACCAGTATCAACAGCTGACGTGATATTCCGATCACCGCAGAGGGTATCCCTTTTCCAACCCCCTGGAAGAAGCTTGCAAACGCCACTTGCGCGCCCACGAGGCTGAAACCGATCATCGCTATTCGCATGGCGTGGGCGGCCATGTGAACGAACTCCGGATTGCGGTTGAAGATGCTCACTATTTGGCGAGGGAAAAGAATGGCCAAAAGCGAGACACCCATGGTTATGGCGGTGGATACAAGCACCGTCCTGCGGACCGTACCCCGAACCCTTAGGTATTTCTTTGCCCCGAAGTTGTAGCCGATTATGGGCAATGACCCGGTACTGATGCCGATGCAGGGCATGAACCCGAACTGCATGATGCGGAAGAGGACTCCGTAGGCTGCGATGGTAATGGGGCCGAACGTCGAGGCCACGTTGTTCACCACGGCCATGGCCACGCTGCCCACCAAAGACATCAGCGTGTGAGGACCGCCCACCGCATATATCTGACCCCATATCCTGAAGTTAAGCTTGAAGTATGAAGCCTTGAGCCTGAAACTCGTGCGCTTGCCGAAAAGGTAGGTGAGAACGATAGATGCTCCTACCGCCCGGGCCAGTATTGTGGCCACCGCCGCTCCCTGGACACCCATCCCAAGAACATAGATGAATATCGGATCGAGACCTATATTTATGACCGCACCGGTGATCATTGCTATCATAGGCAGGTTGGGGTTGCCTTCGGCTCTGATAAGGTTGTTGCCTATCATGTTGGTGAAGATGACTATCGCTCCTGAAGCGATAACGATCATGTAGGAGTAGGCGTCGCCTATGATCGCTTCCGACGCGCCCAGAACTCTAAGTAGAGGATAACCTACGGTGTGCCCTGCGATTGCGGCAAGTATGCCGAGTATCAGGATGATCACAAGCGCCTGTCCTACCACCTGGTTGGCCGCATCCACCCGTCCTTCACCAAGTCTTCGAGAGATAAGGGAGGATGACCCTATGCCTGTTCCTGCACCTATGGCGATAAAGACCATCTGTAAGGGAAAGACCACGGTAAGCGCGGCGATGGCGTTTGGACCCAGCCCGCCCACGAAGATGGTGTCAACCATGTTGTAGGTGGCGTTGACCAGCATCCCGATTACCCCGGGAAGGGAGAAGCGCAGAAGGAGTTTCCCTATGGACTGGTTTCCCATCAATTCCGCACGGCTTTGAGTAGGGGAGGATCGGTTTGACATTAGGGCTGAGTATAAGGATTTTTTGAGGGCGGTCAATGTAGCTATCTCTCTTGGGGCGAATAAATCCGCAGATTTTGATCCCCCTGTGTCCCTCTTAATAAGAATCCCTCCAGCCTTCGGTCACCTCCCTTGATAAGGAAGGCCTCTCAAAGCTACCCTTTTTAAGAGGGGTAGGGGGGATTTTGTAGAGCAACGAGCACCTCATTGCGAGTAGCGTCAGCGACAAGTGGTTTCAGACAAGTGGTTTAAACTCCTTGTTTAACTCTTGACAATAGGCGTAAAAAGAGTATAGTTTATACATTGAAGATTCGTAAGTTAGGGTATCACCTCCGCAAATCCGCGCCGGGACTGTGTCCGAGAGGGCTTGACAGGAGAGGTGGGAAGCGTATTATATTGACTGAAAATGCTGTCAAATAGGAGGACATGTGAAATATTGTGTGGTGATATTGTTTTTGTTCGTAAGTTTTGCAAGTGCAAAGGAAGCTTTTTTAATTCAAGTGAAACGAATAGAAACGGTAACCATAGAGGCGAATTCCCTAGACACTCTTCTAACGTTTGAATTTACTCTTAATAAAGAAGCTGCCCTTAGTGCACTTCCTAATAATTATGGGACATCTGCAACACCAGGGACTACAGATTTGTTTGAGGCTTGGATAGCAGCAATTGACCCTTTAGGGAACCAATACACTACAGACGAAAAGACATGGAGGGCAAGATCGGGTACCAATAAACTTCATTACGTAATCCGTGGGGCAAGTTCTGGTGATTGGTATCTTAAGAATCCAGAAATATTCCTTCAGCTCGTCATAAACGATGAAGATGAAAGAGATGTACCGCTTGTTCAGGCTGTGAAAGTCCCTGGCTTTACTCAAGCATATTTAGGTGACATAACTGACGAAATGGAAATCGAATATACTCCGACAAAGGATTGGGTGTATATAGACAAACTTCCCTATGCGAATAGCGATACCGATGCCCTGGTTTATACTTTGTGTTCTCGTTACGGTTTCCAAGTACGGTTTGTTTGGCAAAAGTACTGATAGTTAGGGATTACTCTTAGGGTAGCCCTAGTAATAGTTTAAAACTTGGAGTTCGTAGGGGCCGACCTTCAGGTCAGCCCGCATAATAATCGGGCCGGTTTGAAAACCGGCCACTACGTTTAATCCCCCTTTAGTTCTTCCTTAATCCTTAATAAGTGGGACATTTGATCCCTCTTTGGTTCTTACTTGGTAAGGGAGGTGGCCGCTCCAAAGAAGCGGTCGGTGGGATTACCGAATCTGTGAAATCTGCGTCAATCTGCGGATAGATTCCTATTTATTATCGATCTGAGCTCGCTTCAATGCTCCTTTTTGGCTACGCCAAAAAGATCGCAAAATCCGCGTCATCTGCGAAATCTGCGGTTAGTTCCCTACTTATTATCTATCTGCGCCCTTTGGAGCTTGCCCGAGTAATCAATGTAAACCGTTTTCATCTCCGTAAAGATCTCATATGCGGTCCAGCCGCCTTCTCTATGTCCGTTGCCGGTCTCCTTGACCCCGCCGAAGGGCAGGTGGCACTCAGCGCCTATAGTCGGACCGTTCACGTATGTTATGCCCGCCTCGATGCGTTCGATCGCTCTCATCGCCGCGTTGACGTTCTGGGTGTAGATCGAAGACGACAGCCCGTACACGGTGCCGTTGAGAACCTCGATGGCCTCGTCCAGGTTCTTAACCGTAATTACCGAAAGCACCGGCCCGAATATCTCCTCCTGGGCAATGCGCATATCAGGCTTCACCTTGTCAAAAATCGTGGGTTCGAAGAAGAAGCCCTTGACGTAATCCCCGTCGGTGAGAGCATGTCCACCGCACACTAGTTCGGCATTGTCTTCCTCAAGACCGATCTTCACGTAGCTTGCCACGGTCTCTTGCTGAGCCTTAGACACCAGCGGGCCCATCTGGACCGATTCGTCCAGCCCGTTGCCGATCTTGATCTGTTTGGCTCTGTTTACCAACTCGGCCAAGAACTCGTCGTGCACCCCTTTCTGGACAATGATCCTCGATGTCGCGGTGCAGCGCTGACCGGTGGTGCCGAACGCGCCCCACAGAGCGCCGTCCAACGCAAGTTCCAGGTTTGCATCTTCCATCACGATCTGGCCGTTCTTGCCGCCAAGCTCCAGCGAACACCGCTTCAGGGTCTTACCGGTGACCTCCGCAATCCGCTTGCCTACCTCTGACGAACCGGTAAAGCTTATGCCCTTGACGTCCGGGTGGTTGATGAGCCGCTCGCCTACCACTCCGCCTGTGCCGGTCACGTAGTTGATGACACCTTTAGGAACACCGGCTTCGTCCAGAATTTCCATCAGCTTCGCAGTGCAGGCCGGGGTGTAGGTGGCCGGTTTGATAACTATCGTATTACCAGTGGTTATGGCTGGGAACGTCTTCCAGGTGGGGATGGCCACCGGAAAGTTCCACGGGGTAATCAGCCCCCACACGCCCATTGGTCGGTGGATAACGTAAGCCGCCTTATTGCGTAATTCACTCGGTACGGTTTGCCCGTGCATGCGGCGGCCCTCGCCTGCGGCAAAATCGGCGGTGTCAATACCTTCCTGCACGTCGCCACGGGTTTCGGCAAGCACCTTGCCCATCTCGCGAGTCATGAGTTTGGAGATCTCCTCTTTGCGTTCGCGTAACTTATTGGCAACGCTATACATATAATCCGCGCGCTCCGGTGCCGGGGTATCTCGCCAGGCAGGGTAGGCGGCCTGGGCAGCTGTAACTGCCGCATCTACGTCATCTTGTGAAGATAGCTGAAACGTGCCCACCAGGTCGCTCGTATCCGCAGGGTTGCGATTCTCGAAGGTCTTGCCAAACTGGGACTTAACCCACTTTCCTCCAATGAAGTTTAAGTACTCTTCGGCCATTTTCGCCTCCATTTTTTAGCCTATTCTACGCCGAAAAGGGGCAAAAGTCAACCCGTAACACCCCGTAACACTCAAAAAAAGCTGGACAAAAGGTGGTCAAAAAGGGGACAAAAAGGGGACAAAAAGGGGACAAAATCGCGACTGCGCGCGCATTTCAAATATCAAAATGAAAAGTGCAGATTGAAGATTGGAAGATTAGAAGATTACAGATTGAAAGATTAGAAGATTGGCAGATTAGAAGATTACAGATTGAAAGATTAGAAGATTGGCAGATTAGAAGATTGGAAGATTAGAAGATTGGCAGATTGCAGATTAGAAGATTACAGATTGAAAGATTAGAAGATTGGAAGATTAGAAGATTACAGATTGGAAGATTAGAAGATTGGAAGATTAGAAGATTACAGATTGGAAGATTAGAAGATTGGAAGATTGCAGATTGAAAGATTAGAAGATTGGCAGATTGCAGATTACGCAGATTTTCACAGATGAATAAGGGCGACTGCGTCGCCAATGCAAAAGTCAAATATCAAAATGCAAACAGCTGACAGCTAACAGCTGACTATTCGGGGTCCCCGCGACTTCGTGAAGCGAAGGCGTGGGGTGGTTTAAAGCATCAGCAGGATAACGGTTAGGCAGGCGGCGGCAAGCAGGGGCGAGGCTACGGTCCAGAACACCAGCGGCGGCTTGTCCTGGCGCCGGATGTCGCAGCGTCCGGAGGACGCATGCGTGTTACGGGTGTTGCGGGTGTTATTTCCTTTGTGAGGGGGCGTAAGCCCCAAGTAATCATGAAAATGCCCCGAAGGGGTGCGGGTGTTACGGGTGTCGGGCTCGCGGCTGGCCAGCTTCCTAACGGCGGCGATAAAACGCATTGCCGCAAGAATCGCAACCGCGCCCGCGATGAGTATTATAAGCACCGTTTCAAGCATGTAGTCGTCATTGTAACCAGATAAGGGAGAGAGTCAAGGGCGCGACTGCGTCGCCAATGCAAAAGTCAAATATCAAATTGCAAAATGGAGCGGCTCACGGCTGACGGCTAATAGCTCACGGCGGATGTCTGGGGTAAAAGGATGGGGGAGAGTCAAGGAAAAGAGCCAAGCGTCAGCTTGGTGACAGAAGTTGATTTTAAGGCTTGACATGAGGCGTAAAAAGGCGTATAGTTGATTTAACCAAGGAGAAAAAAATGATGGATGAGCACGAGAAACAAAGGATGATAGAGGAAGAAAAGGAGAGGTTTGCTCGGTGGGAAAGACAAGGAAAAGAAATGGCTGAATTCTTTACACGAATGGAAGATGATAGAAAAAGGTGGGAAAGAGAAAGGGAAGAAATGATTGCGAATGTGGCTAAAGCACAAACAGCGAAGGATGAACTTCTCGCCTCCTACCTTAAAGAATTAAGGGAGATAAGAAAAGGTGTGAATATTATTGAAACTAGGCTAAAAGGGATTGAGGAACTCCTTAAGGCACGTTAAGAGAGGAAAGTAGTTAAAGGTTAGCCTGGCTACATAAGATTGTTTTCTCTCTTGACATGAGGCGTAAAAAGGAGTATATTTTGTATTATGGAGACTGAGGAGAAAAACCACAATAAATATGAAGAGGGACAAACTGGGAAAAAGAGGGAGTCTCCCTGGAAAAAACTGAAAACCTTTGATTTTTGGATAAAAGTCATTGGTGCGATTGGTAGTCTTGGGGCAGCAGTAGCAATTATTTTTCTCTGGTGCAATTTGAGCGAAATACAAAAGCAAACGATACAGCAGAGAAATGAATTTGATAGCACGATGGGAGTTTTTCGTAAGCAATTGCAATTAGACAGCTTGGCATTATTTCTACAAGGGGAAGAACTTGATAGTAGCTGGGTTGCTTTTCAGGAACAGCAAGTACTAAGTAGAGCTAGTCTTGTAGAGATGCAAAGACAGACAGAACTGGAGAATAGGGGGTTTTTAGCGATAGCCCTAGATAGTTTTCAAATAAGACATATACCAAGAAATGAGCTAATTATATATTTTAAATATTACGAAGCTAGCAGAGTCCCTGTTTTAATCAAACCTCCTCGTTTAGCGCTGGTTTCTGGAAGCAGAAACATAGATTTTAACGCCTTTTGTGTTTGGAGCGGAGAAGATTGGGAAGAAGAGGGCTTTGAAGGTTCTTTAACTTCGACTAACATATACGAGATTCAAAGACATATGGGAATTGGTATCCCAAATTCTTTGATAGAAAGGATTACTTCGTTAATAGAAAGTAGTCCTGATTCTGTTATTAATTCCCAGGAGAATATGTTCCTTCATGTGATCTTTCGATATGAAGACATTACAGAAAAAAATTATTGGGTTTATATGAGGTGGAATTTAATCTTTACGGTTACTGGGCATAGCGGTATGGCTGTGGGCCTAACAAACTTCCAAAGAATAGATGAGGATTATGTTATTTGGGAGGGTGATAAGGATGACCTAGTACCTGATACGTTAAATTTACCGCATAAGTTTTATGGAATTACAAAAAAAGCCCGGGCAGGAATAATATCAAAATAAACACCACTATCAAATAACAAAAAAATCAACAACTCATCCATCGGGAATCGGCTATCAACTCACAGCGGACGGCAAGGGCGCGCTGACGCGAGTATTGCAAAGTGCAGATTTGGTCCTTTGCTCACTAGAATTATCTTGACATAAGCGGAATACTACATTAAACTGCAACATGGTTAAACTACCTGTGGTTTCAGGACCTCAACTTGTCAAAGCGCTTGAAAAAGACGGCTTTAAATTAGTTCGTACAAAGGGAAGTCATGCAAAACTCCAAAAGGGGAAACTTCGTACTATAGTTCCCCTCCACGAAGAATTAGATAGGGGAACATTGCATGGTATTCTGAAACAATGCGGAATGTCAAAGGATGATTTAATGAGGTTATTATAGGTTCTTAAGACTATATTTTTAAGCAAATTTTCATTGAGACTTCCTAAAATCACTTTCTCGTTTCTTGGAGCGATGGGCTTGACAGATACTCACTTTTCATTAAACTAATACAGTTATGAAAAAAGAGGTGAGTCAATGATCAAAAAATTTACAGGAGTGGTGGTAAAGGGGGAAAAGTTCTACGTAGCACATTGTATAGAATTGGGGGTTGTTAGTCAAGGTAAAACTATCGAGGAAGCACAGGCTAATTTGAAGGAAGCTGTTGAGCTTTACCTTGAGGATTCCGACTTCGAGGATATACCCGATAGCGCTGGGGAAGTGGTTTTTTATCCCATGGAAGTAGCAACCCCATAGCCCCGTCATATCACCTTATAGCAATCTCGGCTGCGCCGAGCATTGCAAAGTGCAGATTGAAGATTGGAAGATTAGAAGATTACAGATTGGAAGATAGCTCCGCAAGCGTCGTCCTTCGGTCAAAATGCACAGATCCCCCTGTATCCCTTTTGGTAAGGGGGATATGTAATGTAGCCCCCCTTCGATAAGGGGGGTAGGGGGGATTAGATTATCGGCAGGTGCGTGACTGCGTCGCAAATGCAAATTGCAAAATGGAAGGGGAAGCTCACAGCGGGAGACAAGGCTTGACAAACCGTTGAGGCGCTGGCGGATCATGTGGTTTTCTTGACATTCCCTGCTAACCGTGTAGAATTTGCGTCAATGGGTCAGCCGAAAGGGTTGGTGAGCGAAAACGCTTATACCATCCTTAACGAAGTGGAAGAGAAGAGGGCGTCGCTCATAGCCGTACTTCAGAAGATTCAGGCGCGTTACCGCTACCTTCCCGAGACCGCCATGCGTCAGGTTGCGGCCCGCATGGGGGTGCCCGTGGCACAGGTCTACCACGTGGCAACCTTCTACTCAGCTTTCTCTCTCAAACCGAAAGGTCGGCATATAGTTAACGTTTGCCTGGGAACCGCGTGTCACGTTAAAGGAGCAGGACTTATTCTGGATAAGTTTAAGCGTGAACTCAAGGTAGATGAAGGTGATACTACCGAAGACGGTCAGTTTACCCTTCAAGCGGTCCGGTGTATCGGCTGCTGCTCTATTGCTCCGGCGGTGATGGTCGATACCGAAACCCATGGCTATGTGCGTCAGGATAAGGTCGCAGACATCATCAAGAGGTACAGGGAGTCCAAAGAGAAATGATTAAATCACTTGCCGACCTGGAAAAAGCGGCGTCCGAAGGCGCGAGAAGCATACATCCGCCTTACTTGAAGGTGATAGTAGGGGCTGCCACCTGCGGGATAGCATCGGGTGCAAATGAGGTGATTGCGGTGGCTGAAGAGTCGATAAAACTCATCGGCAACGGTGCGGTTGTAACCCGTACCGGCTGTATCGGCATGTGCTACGAGGAGCCGCTTTTAGATATCCTCAAACCGGGCTGGCCTCGTTTGACCTACTCCCACGTCAAACCCGAACAGGTTGCAGGTATTTTGGAAGCAGTCAAGGACGGCAAGGTTATAAAAGAGGGGCTTTTGGGAAAGATGGAGGAGATAGAAGATTATACCCGTAACACCCGTAACATCCGTAACATCCGTAACACATACTACCGTTACCCCTTAGAGAGCGTCCCGCCCGAAATAGCGGCGGTCGAGAACCTGTTTGGGTTGGATTTCACAGCCAAACAACAGCATATCGCGATGCGCAACTGCGGGATCATCGATCCCGAATCCATAGAAGAATACATCGCTCGGGGCGGTTATCGGGGCCTTTATGAGGTCATTACCGGGATGGAACCAGACGAGGTCATAGATATGGTCGATAAAGCAGGTCTGCGTGGCAGAGGCGGCGGCGGATTCGGCACCGGCCGCAAGTGGAGCTACTGCAAGCAGACTGAAGGATACCGTTACGTTATCTGCAACGCCGACGAAGGCGACCCGGGCGCATACATGGATCGCTCGCTCCTCGAAAGCGATCCACACTCCGTAATCGATGGAATGCTCATCGGTGCCTATGCTCTGGAATCCCAGCAGGGATACGTTTACGTACGCGCCGAGTATCCACTGGCGGTAAAGCGTCTCGGGAAGGCGATCGACGATGCTCGCGAACACGGCCTCCTCGGGAAAAACATCTTCGGAACAGGTTTCGACTTCGATCTTCGCATCGTCAAGGGCGGGGGTGCGTTCGTATGCGGCGAGAGCACGGCGCTTATGGCGTCAATCGAGGGCAAGCCGGGCGAACCCCGCGCAAAGTACGTCCACACCGTGGAAAAAGGCCTTTGGAATCAACCTACGGTCTTGAATAATGTAGAAACCTGGGCCAACGTGCCGGTTATCGCCATGCGCGGCCCGGAGTGGTTCGCATCAATCGGAACCGAGGGATCGAAGGGAACCAAGATATTTTCACTCGTAGGCAACGTGAACAACTCCGGTCTGGTTGAGGTTCCCATGGGCATCACGCTGCGCGACATCGTGTACAAGATCGGAGGCGGCATACCCGGTGATAAGCGCTTCAAGGCGATCCAGACCGGTGGTCCTTCGGGCGGATGCATCCCGGAGCATCTGCTCGATCTCGAGGTAGATTTCGATACCCTGTGGGAAGCAGGCTCGATGATGGGATCGGGCGGCATGATCGTGATGGATGAAGATACCTGTATGGTGGACGTGGCCAAGTTCTTTATCGAGTTCCTGAAGGACGAAAGCTGCGGGAAATGCGTGCCTTGCAGGGAAGGGCTTGCACAAACCTACGAGATCCTCGACCGAATCACTAAAGGCCAGGGCCAGGAATCGGACCTCGACCTTCTCGAAGAGCTGGGCAAGGTGATGCAGGATTCATCGCTCTGCGCCCTGGGCAGCTCCGCACCCAACCCGGTGCTTTCCACCCTGAGGTTCTTTAGAAACGAATATCTTGCGCATATACGTGAGAAACGTTGTCCGGCCGGTGTTTGCACCGCCCTCATCAAGTTCGAGATTACCGATAAATGCACCGGATGCACCTTATGCGTAAAGAACTGTCCGGTGGATGCCATCTCAGGTAAGGTGAAGAAATTACACGTAATCGATCAGGACAAGTGTATAAAGTGCGGGGTTTGCTACGACGTGTGCAAATTCGACGCGGTGCGGAAACAATGACCCGTACCCGTAACACCCGTACCCGTAACACCCGTACCCGTAACACCCGTAACACACCTCTTGAAATCAGGGTTAACGTTTTGACGTGCAATGACTGGGAAATAGTGCTGTGAGTCATCAAGAGTGGTCAGGTGAAGCCAAATTTACCATTGACGGCAGGGAAGTGGTCGGCTACAAAGGAGAAACCATCCTGCAGGTGGCGAGAAGAGAGGGAATCAATATCCCAACCCTATGCTATCACGAGGCGTTGGAACCTTACGCGGTATGCAGGTTATGTCTTGTAGAAGTCACCGTGGGCAAACGCACGAGACTCGTAACTTCATGTATCTATGAGGTTGCACCCGGTATAGAGGTAAAGACCTCGACCGAGCGGGTAACCCGCAATCGGAAAGCCGTGCTTGAACTCCTGCTTGCCCGCGCTCCTGATGCGCCGGTTATCCGGAAACTGGCAGCCGAATACGGCATCGAGCGTTCCCGTTACCCTTTAATAAAGAACGATAACTGCATACTTTGCGGACTTTGCGTTCGCGCGTGCAGGGAAATCGTAGGTGCTGATGCCATCGGGTTCATCGGTCGTGGTGCAGAACGCCGCGTGGGTCCGCCCATCGAGCGCCAGTCGGAACGCTGTATTGGATGCGGAACCTGCGTCTACATCTGCCCGACCGCGGCTATAAGTCTTAAAGACGTGTCCAAGCCCATGCCAGGTGTTCATAAACATCCATACGATTACGAGGCTCCCGAATGCTCTATCTGCGGAGAAATGAATCTGGAATCGAAATCTGAAGTGGGAGAGAAGTGACGAGATTGTCAATACTATCTGCGGTTTTTCACCCCCACCTTACCCTTTCTACTCGACCGGGGCACTTACGCCGTCAAGGTGGAGGATTATTGATCGCCAGCCATGTAGGGGTCGACCTTCAGGTCGACCCGCATCCTGCTTGCTATACAGCATGTAGCGCAGGACTTCAGTCCCGCCGCGAAGCTAAAGCTTCGCACTACGTTGATTCCCAAAATTCAGAGGGGAGAGGTGATGGAAAAGGTTAAAATTTTCTTGTGCCAAGGGTGTGAATTAGGACAAAAAATCGATCTCGAAAAGTTGAAAAAACACTTTAACTCCAATCCGCAAGTCGAGTCAATAGAAATACTTACCACTTTGTGCGACGGTGCTGCCCGCGAAAGGCTCGCCGGTGTCGAAGGTGCGCTCCTGTTCGGCGCGTGCGATGAGCGAACCCATGGGGTAATCTTCAGAGAGTTGGCAGGATCAAACCCTCATCAGCTCGTAAACCTGCGGGAGCGGTGCGCCTGGGTCCATGACGATCAAACCGAGGCGACAGCCAAGGCTCAACGTCTGCTTTCCATGGGGCTGGCCGAATTATCCACCCGTCCACCTGATCAAGCCGAGTGGGAGCTCGATCTGCTCCACCGGGTTCTAGTGATCGGTGCCGGTCCTGCCGGGCTGGCCTGCGTCCGTGCGCTGGCTGAACAGGGATGCGACGTTACCATAATCGAGAAGACAAACCGACTGGGCGGAACACTCCGTAGAACCCGTACTGTGTGGCCCTCGGGCGAGGACTCCGAACAGTTACTGCACCGACTTTACGACGAGTTACAGGACGAACTTCACGTAACGGTTTACCAGGAAACGGAGCTTGTAAACCTTGAAGAATCGCTGCACGGCTACCGAGTGAAGCTTTCCAACGATGTCGAGGAGGAGGTAGGGGCGATCGTTGTGGCCACCGGTATCCGCGAGGTGGGCGGTAATCTTTTCGAGTTCGAGTACCGGTGGCGAGATAGGGGTAATTTTCGGGGCCCGCTGGCGTTCGAGGTTCGCAAAGACGTTCACCCCTTCCTTCTGGAGACCGCGCTGTGGGATGCGGTGATGCTGCGTCACGAAAAGCCTGAGGAACGAATCGTCTTCTTTGTGCCCGAATCTGTGGTTCTTCCCGAAGGGTTCAAGGAAAGTGTGGAAAAACATAACATCGAAATCATCAGAGGGAGTATCCCAGGTGGTGTTACGGGTGTTAGGGGTGTTAGGGGTGTTACGGGTGTTACGGGTTGGAGAGGTGCTGTCGTGAAACTGGGCAAACTTGTCGGGAACCTTCCACAAGAATTAGCGCAAGCGCTTAGGATACCGATGGATAAGAACGGATACCTTGTCCAGCGCAGGTTTAGGATTCGTCCCAGAGACGTTGTGCACCCCGGAATATTCGTGGTCGGCGGCGCTCATGCTCCAATGCCTATGGAAGAGACCATAAACCACGCGTTCGTTGTGGCCGCCCACATCAAGGCGATGTTTGACGCAAAATCAAAGCGTCTGCCTGCCGCTCAGATAGATGAAGAGACCTGCATCGGATGCGGATACTGTGCCGCGGTATGTCCTTACGGTGCGCCTATCTTAGAGCGGACCGATACCGGTCATAAAGCGCGCATGTCGCCAAGGTTCTGCACCTTATGCGGATTATGCATCGCCGGATGCCCGGTGTTCGCCATCTTTGACCCCATCAAGCCTCGCGAGACCATTCGGGCTCAGATAGAATCTTGGGGGAACTCATGAAGCCCGTAACACCCCTAACACCCGTAACACCCAAGATACTCGGCTTCACCTGCGACTGGGTCGGGTTCGCGCTCGACTACGCAGGGATGCTCAGGCAGTCCTACTCAGCCGATATCACCTTCATCAACCTGCGCTGTTCTGCCAGGTTCGACATGACTGACGGGGTCCAAGCACTTGCTAATGGCGCTGACGGAATCTTTTTTGCCCTGTGTCCCCTTGGCGACTGCCACTACGAATCAGGCAATCATCATGCCGTATCCCGGATCAATCACTTCAAAGAGCTTTTACAGATCGCCGGGCTCAATCCGGAGCGTATCGGGTTTGCTCATGCCGACACCACCGATGCGGTGGGGCTTAAAAATGAGATTGAATCCTTCTGCAGTAAGATAAAGGAGATTGGAGATTTGTCCTCCCAAGTATCTGACAGGCCGGAGCTTGTGTCACGGGTTGCCGCCATGAAAAGGGTAGCCTCCTCCGAGCCGGTGCGCTGGACGTTATCCAAGGAGCTTGAGCTTGTGCGCAAGGGCAACGTGTTCGATGAGAAGTTAGATCCGCAGGACTACGATACAATGATCAAGCATATACTTCGAGAGGAGTACGAGAAGGGGCTGATTCTGGAAAATCTTAAAGAGCCTTGTTCCGCAGTTGACGTTGCCCAGGCGACAGGAATCCCAGCACATCGTGTATTCGAACTGATAGTGGAACTTGAGCGCGAGACCAGGGCCAGTTTCGACCGCATAGAGCACGAACGTCCCTTGTACGTGGAGGTTACCGATGGGTAGGGGATCATTCGAAATGTCGAATAAACCGCAGACGACGCAGATTAAAACTCGTTTCACTCGTTTTCCTTACGGTAACGCAGATTCAAATAGTAGGGGGCATACCCTATGAGCGATATAAATCGCTCAAGGGGCAGGCTGTGCGTCCCTCCTACGGAATCCCCCCTCCCCTTAATCCCCTCCCACCAGGGGAGGGGAAATAATAGTATCGGCGGTTCGTTTTCCTCCCCCTTGATGGGGAAGGATGAAGGAGGGGGTGAAAAGATTACTCAGAACCTTAAACACTCCTTAAGGTATAGTCTTAACTATCAGTCCAGTTTGAATTTAGAAGAATTAAACATTGGCATAAAATCTCATTCCATCTACATGAAGGTACTCGATGGGTAAAGGCTCTGCTTTAGTCATAGGCGGAGGCATCGCCGGAATCCAGGCCGCGCTCGATCTGGCCGACGGCGGAATCAAGGTCTATCTCATAGACTCAAAACCCACCATAGGCGGGGTCATGGCCCAGCTTGACAAAACCTTCCCCACCAACGACTGTTCCATGTGCATCCTTTCACCCAAGCTGGTTGATACCGGACGTCACATGAACGTAGAGATCATCACCAACACCGAACTGGTCGCCCTCAAGGGCTCTGCCGGTAATTTTATAGCCAAGCTTCGCAAGCACGCGCGTTACATTGATATCGAAGCCTGCACCGCATGTAATCTGTGTGCGGTGCACTGCCCGGTATCTGCCATAGACTCCTACAACGAGGGACTCTCCGAGCGCCGGGCCGCGTTCATCTCGTATCCGCAGTCCGTGCCCCTGGCCTACGCGATAGACAAGGATAAGTGCATAGGCTGCGGGCTTTGCGCCAACATCTGTCCGCCCAACGCGGTAAGATACAACGACAAGGATCGAGATACCCGGATTGAAGTCGGCGCTGTCATTTCAGCTCCAGGGTTCGACGAGTTCCACGCAGCCATCCTCAGCGAATACGGCTACGGGCGATACCCGAACGTTCTTACAAGTATCGAATTCGAGCGGCTTATGTCATCATCCGGTCCTACTGCCGGACACATCCTGCGCCCATCTGACGGTAAAGAGGTCGGAAAAATCGCCTGGATCCAGTGTGTAGGTAGCCGTGACCGGCATATCAACCGCCCGTACTGCTCATCGGTGTGCTGCATGTACGCAACCAAGGAAGCGATAATCGCGGGCGAGCACGCGCCCCAGATGGAAAAAACCATCTTCTACATGGACTTACGCGCCTACGGCAAGGATTTTGACAAGTATGTTGATCGGGCCAAGAACCAGTTCGGGGTCCGCTACGTGCGTGGACGTGTGGCAAAGGTCACGGAAGATCCTGAAAGTCGTGAAGTTTCATTAAGTTATGAGACAGACGACGGCAGGCTTAATACAGAAACCTTCGATATGGTTGTGCTGTCAGTAGGCCTCGAACCACCCAAATCCGCTGAAAAGCTCGCCCAGGCTTTGGGCATCGAGCTGGACGAGTATGGTTTCGTAAAAACCTCTACCTTTGCCCCAATGCTTACCACGAGGTACGGGGTGTTCGTTGCCGGGGCTGCGTCTTCGCCCAAGGACATCCCGGAAAGTATAGCCCAGGCCTCTGGCGCCGCCGGGGTCGTTCAGGGATTGCTTGCTGAAGCCCGCAACACCGAGGTCAAGGTAAAGCATCTGCCTCTGGAGCGTGACGTATTCACCGAGCCGCCGCGCGTCGGCGTGTTCGTTTGTCACTGCGGGATCAACATCGGCTCGGTGGTGAACGTGCCCGAGGTGGTCGCCTATGCAAAAACCCTTCCCAACGTGGCGTTTGCCACCGAAAACCTTTACACCTGCTCCTCGGATACCCAGGAAAAGATCAAAGAAATTATCGAACGATTCCGTCTAAACCGTGTGGTTGTCTCGGCTTGCACGCCTAGAACCCATGAACCGCTGTTCCAGTCCACCATCCGCGAGGCCGGGTTGAATAAATACCTGTTCGAGATGGCCAACATACGCGACCAGGATTCATGGGTGCATATGCACGAACCTCGTAAAGCTACCGAGAAGGCCAAGGACCTGGTTCGTATGGCGGTGGCCAAGGCGAGTAGGCTCAAGGCCCTTCCCAATATCGAATTGCCCGTAACCAAGCGGGCATTAGTCATAGGCGGCGGAGTGGCTGGGATGACTGCGGCAAAAACCATTGCACGGGCCGGGTTCGAGACCGTTCTTATCGAAAAAACCGATACCCTGGGCGGCAACCTTACTCATTTGACCAAAACCCTGGTGGGTGAGGACGCGCAAGCCTTCCTTGCCGAACTCATCGCTCAGGTCTCCGAAGACCCCAATATTACGATATTTAAAGAAACCGAAGTGTCCGAGGTGGAGGGATTTGTAGGAAGCTTCAAGACCACGTTGTCCTCGGGTGAAGTGATCGAGCACGGGGCCACCATCATTGCCACCGGTGCTGTAGAATACCGGCCCAAACCTGACGAATACCTTTCATCTAGCCCACAAGTCATCCACCAGCGTGAGTTGGAGCATTCTCTGGCAAACGGCGATTTCAAGGCCAAAACGGTGGTGATGATCCAGTGCGTGGGCTCGCGTAACACAGAGCATCCCTACTGCTCGCGGGTGTGCTGCACCGATGCGGTGAAAAATGCACTGACGATCAAGGAACGCTCCCCGGATACCGAGGTCATCATCATGTTCCGGGACCTCAGAACCTACGGACTCAAGGAACTTGCATACGAGAAGGCGCGGCAAAAGGGCGTTTTGTTCATGAGATTTGACGAAGGGGCAGAACCGGTGGTCGAAAGAAAAGATGGAAAACTCAGTGTTCGCATCATGGATGAGTTGATTGGTCGAGAGGTCGAATTCTCGCCTGATCTTATCGCTCTCTCAACCGGTATCGTTGCCGAGAAGGAGTCAAATAAAATCCTGGCCCAGCTTTACAAGGTGCCTTTGAACGAGGACGGGTTCTTCCTGGAGGCGCACATGAAGCTTCGCCCGGTTGATTTCGCCACCGACGGAGTCTACCTTTGTGGTCTTGCCCACGCGCCCAAGTTCACCGATGAGGCAATTGCCCAGGCCGCTGCAACCGCCGCACGAGCAATCCTTATCCTGAATAAAAACAAGATAGAGGCGGAAGGCAAGATTGCGGTGGTCAATGAACGAACCTGTATCGGATGCGGTTTTTGCGTTGAGGTCTGTTCCTACGGGGCAATCGAGTTGGAGGAGAAGCGGGTGCTGGGCATTGAGAAGAAGGTTGCCGTTGTCAACGTGGCTTTGTGCAAGGGATGTGGTGGATGTGCCGCTTCCTGCCGGTCAAATTCCATCGATCTGGCCGGGTTTACGAATTTGGACCTGGTTTCCGCCTTCGAGCAGCTGATGTGGGAAGAAGACGATATAATCGGGTGCTGTGGAGTATGAGGGCGTTATGAAGTGCATTTTTTGTCCAAAGGAAATCGACGAAAAAGTCGATCCACCTGAACATATCATTCCTAAAGCTATGGGAAACAACACTTTGACATGTAATTTTGTTTGTAAAGAGTGTAATCACGAACTGAGTCCTATTGAGGACAAACTTATTCGAGCAATTAATAATGTTTTACCAAGATATGCACTAAAGGTAAAAAACAGAAGACATAAAATCCCTAATGTCGAATCAATAATTCGTAAAAAGGTTTTAAGGAAGATTCATTCTCTTGAAGCTCAAAGTCTACCTGGCGAGGAAATAACGGAAATTATTAATAAACCAACCTTTCTAGGAGATTTATTTGCAGAGGAAGTCGATGACAAGTATGGATTGAGTATCCTTAAACCACTTGCTAAAATAGCAGTCGAGTATTATTCACGTTGCTTCCCAGATTATATGAACAGCTCTAACATTGGTGTCTTCAAAGAATTTATTTTCCACATTAACTTGGAGAGCATTAATAATTCCCCAATGGTGATCTTGCCACTTGATCCTGAAGAAACAGGTTTTACACTTACGTTTAGCAATGGAGAGCACTTTTTGATGTCACTCGACGGGATGGTGTTTATAGTATTGTTTGGCCAACCTACAGCTATAGTTGACATGCATCCTCTTGAAGAGGAAATACCTGCATATGGGGCAGCATCTGACAAAGATGCGCTAATCGCTTTGGTTAATGTTAAAAATGGACGACACGTTGATATGACAAAAGAAAGAGCTTTTTTTTACGGTGGAGGTGATAAGTAATGGATATGGACAAAGATCCTCGAATCCTGGCTTTCTTATGCAACTGGTGCTCCTATGCCGGGGCTGACCTGGCAGGGACGTCGCGTATCCAGTATCCCACCACACTGCGTGTCTTACGCGTGCCCTGCTCTGCACGGGTGAATCCTCAGTTTATCCTCAAGGCCCTTCAGGAAGGTGCTGACGGGGTGCTGGTCTCAGGATGTCATCCCGGCGACTGTCACTATCTTGAGGGCAACTACTACGCCCGCCGCAAGTTTGTAGCCATGCGCGACTTGCTGGAATACGTGGGTCTGGAAAAAGGCAGGGTTCGCTTCTCCTGGGTGTCGGCTGCAGAGGGCGGCAAGTTCGCAGAGGTGGTCAAGGAGGTAACCAACGGAGTCAAGCAGGTTAAGGATACTAGTCAGTTTTTGAAGAAAAGGGATTGGCCGAATGAATGAGAGCGTGAGTTCAATTCTAGATAACATGAATGAAGTTGACTATGCTGAAACTATTATTATGTTAAAGCTGTTGAATCTGGGTTGCCAGTTGTACCTTCCTTATGGAGAAGTGAGGCCGTGTACATGGATTATTAAGCGTAACGTTAAAGGGAAATCTGAATATCTGGAGATAGAATTAGTGGTGCGGCCCAGGTTCTACGGTAAGGCACACGTCAGGAGGGGGCACAGCATAGGAGCATTGACCTTGAAGTCATATACCACTCGTGAAAACTATTATTACCTCTTTTTCATAGAAGAAGCTTTTAGACCAGGCGAAGAGAGTAAGCTTTACGGAGGAACCTACTGGCTGATTCCTTCGAAGGCTCTTGAGACACTTGAATGCTTTATCTACAACCCTCCTAAACGACAAGTAACCAGAGATGGGACAGTTAAGAGAATGGGAGGGAACTGGAAGATCAAGCTGGCGCATCGAGAAAAGCGCTTTGTACGTCTTAGAAAAACGAAGAAGAAACAGGTAAAGATATACAGAAGCTTCTTAGTGCCTGATCCTGACCTGCAGAGATTTGAAGGGTTGGGCTATCTTGAAAAATGGACTCGTGGCGATGTCTAATTCTCTAACAGACGCAATCCGGGAAGAAGCCCGTAAAATACTCGCTGACAAGAAGGTTGACCTGGTTATCGGCTACGGCGAAGGTGATAACCCAATGCGCACCCGGCCGGTGTTCGTGGACAATCCGGAAGACGCGGGCAAGCTCGTGTGGCCGTCGTTCGGGCTTATAAATCTCGCAAATTATCTCCTCAGATATAAAAATACCCTGCACAGGATAGGCATCGTAGCCAAGGGGTGCGATACGCGTTCGATCGTCGCACTTCTCAAGGAGAATCAAATAGATCGTGACCGGCTCTTTATCATCGGGGTGAACTGTCCGGGGATGCTTTCGCGACAGGTAGCAAGGGAGAAGGCGGGTGAAATCATTGCCGCCGAGAACAAGGGGGAGACGTGGTTATTTACCACCGTCGAAGGGAAAAAGGAAGTATCGTGCTTCGAGTTAATGCCCTCGAACTGCGTTGCTTGCAGGCATCACGCCCCGGTAATCTCCGATGTGGTCGTTGGAGATCCCATCACTGAACCTGACGGCGACGGTTACGATTCTGTCAGAGAATTTGAAAAGAAATCTGCACCTGAACGCTATCAATACCTGATGTCGGAGATGTCAGCCTGCATCCGGTGCTACGCGTGCCGGCAGGCGTGCCCGACCTGCAACTGCGACGAGTGCTTCGTGGACATCACCCAGCCCAGGTGGGTGGATAAGGGGCTCGATGAAACAGACCTCGCAATCTGGCAGCTTATACGAACATATCACCAGGCGGGGCGGTGCGTGGACTGCGGTGCGTGCGAGGAGGCCTGTCCCAAAGGCATCAAGCTCCTGTGGCTTACCCGGAAGATGAACCTTGTGGTCAAGGAACGGTTCGGGTTCGAGGCAGGGGTCGATCCCGAAGCACTTCCGCCTCTGGCTACATACAAGAAGGACGACCCCCAGGAGTTTATACTATGATTAAGCTCAATAACCTTAAGGACTTATACAGTCATCTGGCCCGTAACACACCCCGTAACACACCCCGTAACACACCAATTATAGGCTTGAAGAAAGAAGGGAATCGATATTATTATCGTCCTTTGAAATCATATGATGAGTGGAGTTCTGATGTTCTGCTCGGCAACTTCTCGCCAAAAGATCACTTCTTTCCACATGATGAGACCCTATTCTATTTCAAGGCGCAGAAGCTGATTGAATCCAAAGAAGAGATAAAGCCTGTCGTGCTCTGGGGGGTGCGCCCATGCGACATTGCCGGTATCGGAGAACTGGAGCGGATGTTCAATCAGATCGAATATAAAGACCCTTACTTCATGGAAAGATTCGACAAAACATTGATCGTCGGCCTTGCTTGCACCGAGCCCTGGCCCGGATGTTTTTGCACCTCGGTGGAGGGTTCTCCTTATGAGTCAAAGGGTGCCGACATCTTTATCTATCCTGTTGAAGGTGCGTATCTTATAGATGCGGTATCGAAGAAGGGGGAGGCGGCGATCCAAGGTCTGGACGCTGAGGAAGTCTCCGATGTCTCCCAGTTGGAGGCCGACCGCCGTCGGGCTGAAGACAAGATTGAGAAGTACAACTTTGAAGGAATCGCGGACAAGCTTAAGTCAATGGTAGACAGTAACTTCTGGGACTGGATCCACTCCCCGTGTATCGGGTGCGGGACGTGCGCGTTCGTGTGCCCTTCATGTCACTGCTTTGATATCAACGACTCCTCTAAAGGCTCGCGGGGTCTTCGTTCCCGTCAGTGGGATTCCTGCCTGTATGAGGGCTACACCCTTGAGACCTCGGGCCACAACCCGCGTCCTTCCGGCTCCCAGCGCTGGCGCCAGCGGCTTATGCACAAGTTTTCCTACTTCCCCCAGGTGTTCGGTTCCTACCAGTGTCTTGGCTGCGGCCGGTGCGGCAGGGCGTGCCCGGTGAATATCAATATCGCCGAGATTGCGGCCAAAGCGATGGAGTGGATGGAGTAAGCCTCTTGGGACAGATGGGCAAGAGGTAAGACAAGGGGTTTAAACCCCTTGTCTGATTCAGGCTTGACAAGATTGAGTGGAAGGGTATGATTGAGTATGGGTTCCTTTTCTTTTTTTGGTTTGAACTCGGCGGAGTTCTTGTCATATGTTGTTTTGCCAACAATCCTTGCATTTGGGCTTTTTCTACTTGGCCTTTTTATTAGTAAAAGACGGCGTAAAAAGGATGAAGCAAAAAGGGCGAAGGAACGGGAGGCTGACCAAAAGGAAATTCAAGAGTTAAAAGAAGCGATTAATAAAGTTGGAGAAAGTCATAAAGAGGCCTTATTATACCTTGACGGGTTACCTGAAGTGAGGGAACGAAAAAAAGTTATTCTTTTACGAGAAGCATTTAATGCGATGGAAAAATATCATCGCGGAGAAGCGATTGAAAAGTTCAGCGCATGTCTTGAGTTAGTTGCAGATGACAAAAAACGTTGTGCTTTGCTACTGTTAATAGGATGGAACCAACATCTAAAGGGGCTTCAGAAAGATGCGAAACAAACTTATTTGGAGGCTATGAACATTGCTCTTAAGTACAATATAGAGGATGCCTTAAGACAGGCATTTAACGGAATAGGACTTCTTTACGCTGCATTGAGCGAATTTGAAAATAGTGAAGCTTATCTTGAAAGTGCATTAGAAATAGAAAAGAGACGAGGCCATAAATTTGGCGAAGCAGCTGTACTGGGGAATATGGGTATTCTTTACCAACTGATGCAGAATCCAAAGAAAGCATTAAAGTTTTTAACGAGGGCAGCAGAGATTAATACAGAGATAAATGAGCAAAAAGGGAAAGCGCATAATCTGACTGAAATGGGTTTTGTCTACCGACGTTTAGGCAAGCATGATAAAGCGATGCAGTTACATCTTCAGGCTTTACAATTAGCAGATGATTTTGGGGATATAGAGCTAAGATCAAGTAATTTAGGGGGGATCGGAAATATTTATTTCGCTAAAGAAGAGCCCGAGAAAGCATTAGAGTTCCTCGATGAAGCATATAAGATTGCTAAACAAATTGGTTCCTTGCAATCACAAGCGATACTTTCTGGGAACATTGCTGCAGCACATTTAATGCTAAATAATACAGGCACTGCGGAAAAATACTTGGATATTTCGATAGAAATTGCCGAAAGGGAAGGTTATCTTGAAACGCAAGCCAATTACTGGACTAATAGGGGAAGTCTTTATTTGGTGTTAAAAGATAATAAGAATGCCTTGCAGTGTTTTCGAAAAGCCCAAGAACTTTCTGAAAAGGTAGGCGATGTTGCAAAAGCTGAAATCTGTGGTCAAAATGTTGCTGCTCTTGAGAGAAAAGTGAAAAGGGATAAAACTAACAGATAGTTCCTTGACTTCTCACCTCCCATCCATATTCTGAATCTCCGCCTTCGGCGGCAAAAAGCGCGTAGTGCGAACCTTCAGGTTCGCCGGGTTCAATGTTATGCAGGCGGGTCTTCAGGCCCGCGCTACTTGATCCCCCTTTAGTTCCCCCTTAATAAGGGGGACACAGGGGGATCGCGCAGATGATCGCACGCCCTCACCTTAATGCTCCTTTTGTCCGGAGGACAAAAGATCGCAACGGGAGGAGGATTATCTTGACTTAAAGCTTTCCCTGACTATCATCCGAGTATGTCTTCACTTCCTGATAGGGAAAATCGTATCCGGAAATTGGATGAACTGCGTTCTAAAGCCATAGAACCGTATCCCTACTCTTTCGAGCGCACCCATACCGTAGTCGAGGCGTTGGCGGAGTTCGATAAACTCTCTGAGTCCGAGACGATGGTAAAGGTTGCAGGAAGGCTCCGTACCCGTCGGGACTTCGGCAAGACTATCTTCTTCGACCTGCACGATGAGAGTGGCAAGATTCAGCTCTACATCCGCAAGGACGAAGCCCTCCTCGCCCAGCTCTCCTCAGATAACGCTCTTCCAGAGCGTAACACTCCATCTGAAGCCCCTGTTGCCTTTTCCGACTTCCTTTCGCTCGTAGACCTTGGCGATTTTGTTGGGGTCTCGGGACCGCTCTTTAAAACCAAAACCGGCGAGCCGACCGTCAACGTCAAGGAGTTCACCCTCTTATCAAAGTCGCTTGCCGCTTTGCCGGAAAAATTTCACGGGCTTCAGGATACCGAGCAGAGACTCAGAAAGCGTCATCTTGACCTGCTTGTAAATCAGGAGACGCGCGAGGTGTTCAGAACCCGCAGTCGTCTTATCAACCTGGTCAGGGCCTTCTTTGACGATCGGGGTTTTCTCGAGGTGGAGACCCCGATGCTTCAGCCTTTATACGGCGGGGCCGCAGCCGAACCCTTCCGTACCCACTACCGCGTGCTTGACCGCGACTACTTTCTGCGGATCGCCACCGAGCTTTATCTCAAGCGGCTCATCGTGGGCGGGTTCGAGAAGGTTTACGAGATAGGCAAGGACTTTCGCAACGAGGGGCTTGACCGGGTGCACAACCCTGAGTTTACCATGCTTGAAGCGTATCAGGCGTACGTGGATTACTCCCAGATGATGCGGCTTACCGAGGAGTTATTCAGACTCCTGGCCTCCGAGCTTACCGGTTCAACCACCGTAACACCCGTTACCTGGATGGGAGCCGAGTTCGACTTCGGAAAGCCGTGGGAGAAGGTGGAGTTTGTACCCGCGCTTGCCGAGAAAATCGGGACTGACCCTCTGGCTTTGTCCGAAGCGGATCTTCGAAAGATATGCAAGGATAAGGGAGTGGAGGTTACCGATCAGACCCCTTACGGCAAGATGCTGGATAAGCTTTTTACCGAGCTGGTTCAGGATCACATCCAAGGACCTGCGTTCGTTGCCGATCATCCCAGGATAATCTCGCCTTTTGCCAAGGTGCACAGGAATAATCCTCAATTAGTCGAACGATTCGAGCCGGTGATCGCCGGTGTTGAGTTCGGCAACGCGTTTTCAGAGCTTAACGACCCTTTAGAGCAGCGCAGGCGGTTCGAAGAGCAGACGGCGCGTCACGAGGAGTTTTCGGTTATGGACGAGGATTTTATCCAGGCCCTTGAGCAGGGTATGCCTCCTACGGGCGGACTGGGACTGGGCATAGACCGAATGGTTATGCTGTTCACGGATTCCGCTTCGATTCGCGACGTGATCATATTCCCGCAGCTTAAAGAAGAGGGAAAGTGAACGTTAATCTCTTTGTTGCTCGTCGGTATCTTCGCCAGCGGCGCAGGGGCGAGGGTTTCTACAACCTGATCTCCACTATTGCCATAGCCGGTGTGTTCGTTGGAGTTGCCGCACTCATAATCGCTTTGTCTGTTTTGAACGGGTTCAACGGGGAGCTTAAGGATCGGATCGTAGGCGTAGCTCCTCACATAACGATTCAAAAGTTCTACTCAAATTCCATCACTCCGGAAGAGTATAAGCGTGCTGCAGCTAAGCTTTCACAGATGCGCGAGGTTGTTGGATTCGGTCCGGCGCTTATGCACAAGACCCTGATTCAGTCAAGGTACGGCGCAGAGGGCGTGCTTGTGCGCGGGGTCGATCCTGAGCATTTAAGAAAGACCTCAAGCATTACTGATCCGCGCTATCCATTGGAAGGAGAGTGGTCGTTCCAGGGTCACGGGGTCGTTATAGGTCGTCAGCTTGCGGACAATCTGCGCGTGAAACCGGGTGATACGGTAGTAATTGCTTCCTCTGAGAATGTAATCATGACGCCGGTAGGTCCTATCCCCATAGTGAAGAACTACGTGGTTCGTGGGATTTTTGACGCGGGTTTCTACGACTACAACATGGTGATGGTTTTTCTTGACATCCGCAACGCCCAGCAGTTATTCGGCTACGGAGATCGCATCACCAACATTGAGGTTAAGCTGCGTGATCCTCTCAAATCCACCCGTGTCTCGCAAGCCATACGTGACGAATTGGGCTATCCGTTCGTACCAATCGACTGGCTCATGGAGAACAAGAACCTCTTTTCCGCCTTGAAGATGCAGAAGGTGGTTGTCTTCATAGTGCTTGCGTTGATTATTCTGGTTGCGGCGTTCAATATAATCGGCACTTTGATCATGACCGTAATGCGCAAGACCCGTGAGATAGGGATCTTAAGTGCGATTGGCATGAAGTCAAAAGACGTTATGCGCGTCTTCACCTATTTTGGTCTGCTGATAGGGATGGTTGGCACCGTCTTAGGCACGATTTTCGGGGTCGGGGTCTCCTGGATCATTGACCATTTCAAGATCATTCGCCTGCCTGCAGAGGTCTGGTTTATCGATACGGTGCCTGTGAAGGTTCAACCGTTGGACGTGATCCTGATAGCCGCTTCAGCCATTATTATAGCCTTCCTTGCCGCACTTTATCCTGCAAGACGTGCCTCAAAGCTCGATCCTGTGGAGGCGATTCGCTATGAGTAGGATTCTTCTGGTGGCGGAAGATTTAGAGAAGATTTATATCAACGGCGACGACAGGGTTCATGCCCTTCGGTCTGCGTCTTTGAAGCTTAATAAGGGCGAGGCGGTCTCGATATTCGGCCCATCAGGTTCAGGCAAGAGCACTTTTCTTCATCTTCTGGGTGCCTTTGACAGGCCTACCTCAGGTAAGGTTTTCTTCGACGGCAAGGACGTGTTCGAGATGGACGATTCCGAGCTTGCCCGCTTTCGCAACAGTGAGATCGGGTTCGTTTTCCAGTTCCACCATCTGCTGCCTGAGTTTTCGGCTTTAGAAAACGTTGCTTTGCCGTTACTCATAGGAAAAACGCCCAGTACTGAGGCATTTGAGCGCGCTGCCGCGATCCTTGAGGAGGTAGGTCTGGCTGGTCGCACCGATTTCCTGCCTGTCAAGCTCTCAGGTGGCGAGAAGCAGCGCGTTGCCGTTGCAAGGGCGTTGGTTCATAAACCGAGGCTCGTGCTGGCTGATGAACCAACCGGTAATCTGGATCTGGAAACCGAACGAGAGGTCATGGAGATGTTTACTCGCCTCAACGATAAGCTCAAAGTGACGTTTGTCATCGTCTCGCATAATCCTATAATTAAGAGGTTCACCGATAGGCAGTACAACCTTATAGATGGGAAGATGTGATGCTCTGTGAGGAATGCCACGAGAACGAAGCCGAGGTTTTGATTACCGAGGTTGACGCAGCCGGCAACCTTGCCGAAAAGCATCTGTGCAAGGCTTGTGCGGCTAAGAAGGGGTATCTTTTAGACAAGCAGAAGCCGCTTTCAGAGATGTTCAGCGAGCTTCTCAAGGAACTTGGGGAGGGCAAGGACGAGGAGCTGCGTTGTTCGGCGTGCGGGATGAGCTGGGCAGAGTTTCGCCGCCTTGGCAGATTCGGGTGTGAGAGATGTTACCAGGAGTTTGAAAATCATGTGGAAAAGTTGATCTCCCGCATCCAGGGCACCACCCAGCATACCGGTCGCGAGGCATCAAAGAACCAGAAACCCTCTCCCGTTTTTGTCGAGATAGAAAAGAAACGTCTGAGACAGCAGCTTATCAAGGCGATTCAGCAGGAGGAATACGAAAAGGCCGCAAGGATACGAGATGACCTCAAGAAATATGAAGAGCGGACTGAAGGCCAGTAAGGTTGGAGCCTGGCTTTCAGGCAAAGGCCCCCAGGCGGACATCGTTATCAGCTCCCGGATACGCCTTGCACGCAACGTAGCCGGCGTATCCTTTCTTCCGAAAGCGTCTCCCCAGGAACAGAAGGAGCTGGTTTCCAGCATAAATCGAACGTTGACTGAAACGCTTATCTCCAACGGACGCGGCGTTGTCCATGTGGAAGACCTGCCCCCGCTTGAAGCTCAGTTCCTCCTGGAACGTCATCTGGTTTCAGCGGATTTTCTGAAGGGCAAGGGGCCGCGGGGTTTCTTTGCCACCAAGGACGAAACCTTCAGTTTGATGATAAACGAGGAGGATCATCTCAGGCTTCAGGTGCTTGCATCAGGGCTCTCCCTTAAAGAGGCCTTCGAGCGAACGAGTGAGATCGAAGAACGTTTGAACTCGGCGCTGCCGTTTGCCTATAGCGAGCGCTACGGATTTCTTACCGCATGTCCTACCAATGTAGGCACCGGTATGCGCGCCTCGATACTCATCCACCTCCCAGGGGTGATCTTAACCAGGGAGATAGACCGTGTACTGCGCGGCGTTCTTCAGCTTGGACTCTCAGTGCGCGGTACGTACGGCGAGGGCACCGAGACCAAAGGGCATCTCTTCCAGATCTCCAACCAGCGTACACTTGGCCAGAGCGAGGAGGAGATCGTTGAGACCTTAACTGGCATGGCAGAGCAGCTTATACGCTACGAGCGCGACGCACGAGAGTACCTTATGACCAACATGGCCCCATACATCCAGGACAAGACGTTCCGTTCGTTCGGCATACTGAAGTACGCCAGAGCCCTTACCAGCGAGGAGACCCTCAATCTCCTATCCGCCCTGCGCCTCGGACTGCCCATGCCAGGCCTTGACGTAGCCACCCTGAACAAGCTCATGATTCTCTCTCGACCCGCAAATCTGCAGCTTTACTTCGGCGAAGAACTTTCGCCTGAGCAGCGCGACCGCAAACGCGCCGAGCTTATCCGAGAGACGCTTAAAGATGTCGAGGCTTGAAGATATTGGTGAGCAGGGGTTTCTCGATCGGCTCCCAGAATGGCTTAAGACCAGAAACCCACGCATAAAGGTCGGGATAGGCGACGATGCCCTGGTTCTTGCCGACGGGACGGTTGTTACGTCAGATTCTTACGTGGAGGGCGTTCATTTCTCAAGGCGATATTTCTCGCCAGAAGACATAGGCTATAAATCAGCCGCGGCAACCCTTTCCGATCTTGCAGGCATGGGTGCGGAGCCTTTATGCCTTCTCGTTAATCTGTTTGCCCCATCCGAACTTGAGGTTGATTTTGCCAAGAAGCTTTATCAAGGTATGGAAGAGATAGCAGGTTTCCTGGGAGCGGAGATTGCAGGCGGGGATACGGTGTCCTCGGACAGGCTTATATTGAGTCTTACCGCCGTCGGAAAGGCTCTAGTTCCCCTGCTTCGCTCAGGCGCGAGCCCAGGCGATTTGCTTTACTACTCCGGATTCCCAGGTCTTTCAGCGGTTGGTCAGCAGGCGCTGCGGAAGGGGGTGGAAGGGTTTGAGGAATCCAAGGCCCGCCATCTTAGGCCCCAGCCGCGCATCGCCCTGGGTCTGGCACTACAGGAAAAGGCCTCGGCGTGCATGGACGTATCTGACGGTATCTCCACCGACGCAGGACGCCTGGCCAAGGCAAGCAAGGTCAAGCTCGTCGTGGAGCACGAGAGGTTACCGCGCCACCCGGAAGTCCTGGCTTTTGCCGAACAGCATGGCGGTCACTGGGACTCGCTTGTCCTCAATGGGGGAGAGGACTACGAATTGCTCTTTACTGCGCCTGCTGAACTCCCGGATCGTATCGCCGGACTGCCTATCCACCGGATCGGACGCATAGAGAAGGGGGGCGAAGGGGCGTTTCTTGAGATCGAGGGCGAACTGAGGCCTTTGCTTCCCAAGGGTTGGGACCACTTCAAGTAACTTGCATCAATAAACCATATCGTGTTATTCTTATCCCCAACTGCTCTCGCAGAATAACTTGACATCCAGAAACGCTTGTGTACAATTGGTGTAAATTGGATGCAATTATGGAGGAATTCATGAAGCGGGTAATAACTTTGGCAGCATGTTTGCTGCTCGTTGCGGCAGTCACATGCGGCCATAAAAACAAAAGACCATCATGGGTGGCGCGCTACGACGGTCCGGAGAATGGAAGGGACGTAGCCAATTCCATGGCCATTGACAACTCAGGCAACGTCTACGTGACTGGTGAGAGTAGAGGCGGCATCAATTTTGATTACGCTACAGTCAAGTATGATTCTTTAGTTTCTTATTTGAAAAAAATTGACTACGCTACTGTAAAGTACGATTCTTTGGGCAATGAGTTATGGGTAGCCCGCTACGACGGTCCGGTGAATGAAGAGGATAGAGCTTATTCCCTGGCTCTTGATAACTCAGGCAACGCCTACGTGACCGGTGGCAGCAAAGGTTCAGCCCTCCTCGGCACCGATTTTGACTACGCTACTGTAAAGTACGATTCTTTGGGCAATGAGTTATGGGTAGCCCGCTACGACGGCCCGGGGAATGAAGAGGATAGAGCCAATTCCATCGCCGTAGATAACTCAGGCAACGTCTACGTGACCGGTTGCAGCAAAGGTTCAGCCCTCCTCGGCACCAACATGGACTACGCTACCATTAAGTATGATTCTTTAGGCAACCAGTTATGGGTAGCTCGCTACGACGGTCCGGGGAATGAAGAGGATAGAGCCTATTCCCTGGCTCTTGACAACTCAGGCAACGTCTACGTAACCGGCGGCAGTAAAGGCTCAGGCGCCAACATGGACTATGCTACAATCAAGTATGATTCTAGAGGCAACCAGTTATGGGTAGCTCGCTACAACGGTCCGGAGAATGGAAGGGATAGAGCCTATTTCCTGGCTCTTGACAACTCAAGCAACGTCTACGTGACCGGCGGCAGTAAAGGTTCAGGCGCCAACATGGACTATGCTACAACCAAGTATGATTCTAGAGGCAACGAGTTATGGGTAGCCCGCTACGACGGTCCGGGAAGTGGTTGGGATATAGCCTATTCCCTGGCTCTTGACAACTCAAGCAACGTCTACGTGACCGGTGAGAGTGTAGGCTCAGGCATCAACTCTGATTACGCTACAGTTAAGTACGATTCTTTGGGCAATGAGTTATGGGTAACCCGCTACGACGGTCCGGGTATTATTAGTCTTGATAGAGCCTATTCCCTGGCTCTTGACAACTCAGGCAACGTCTACGTGACCGGTTGCAATCAACGTTTTTTAAGTAAGAACTCCGACTACGCTACGGTAAAGTACGATTCTTTGGGCAATGAGTTATGGGTAGCCCGCTATGACGCTCCGGGGAATGGTTGGGATAGACCCAATTCCATCGCCGCAGACAACTCAGGCAACGTCTACGTGACCGGTTTCAGTAAAGGTTCAGGCACCAACATGGACTACGCTACTATCAAGTACGGACCGGATGGGCAATAGGAAGTAGTATTGGTTAGTTTCCCCGCCCACCGCATCGGCCGCATAGAGAAGGGGGGCGAAGGTGCGTTCCTTGAGATCGAGGGAAAGTTAAAATCCCTAGAGCCTCGCGGCTGGGATCACTTTTTCACCCCACGCTGATATTTCATCTCAGCGCGGGGACCCCGAATTGCTCCTTCTGCCCTTTAGGGTAAAAGATCGCAGGGGATAAAAGAGAATAGTTTGACCCCTCATAAGCTGTGAGCCGTCAGCGCGTAGTCTTCAGCTCAAATACGTCAGCCCCGTTATCTCCCGAACTTCCTTCATCGTTGCTTGAGCGATCTTGCAGGCCGAGTTGGTACCGTCCCGGATTATCTCCTTAACTCCTATAGGGTTACTTCGCACTTGTGGAGGGACTTCGGACCTTAGTAGATTAAGATTGCTTCCTGCCGAAAAGCCCGAGCGTGCTTCCAAGGATTATGGTGAAAAGACCGATCCAGGTGAGAAAGAAACCAATCAGAGGCTCCAGTGTACGGTAATTGGGATGAGTCAGGCAATGCGTTATGGTCTGGATAAATAGAGGGAATAAAGCAACAAGAGATAGAATGAACATCGAAAGTAGAAGTCCCTTTTTCATTTCTTGACGGAATAGTTGAAGCAAGGCGAGGATTAAAATGGTGACTGCGCCTAAAGGAGTGAGCCAGAGTAAATAGTTCCATATGTAAGTGGTTCCAAAGATCTCCACCAGCAGTATCCTCCACATAATGAAGGTCTCTTGGCCGAAGAATCCACCCCAAATCCATGGAAGAAAACTACTTACTCCATAGATTACAGTACCCGCCACTACGATCCATAAGGCTAACATGTCAACCTTCCTTCTCGCTTTTTTGTTAATCATAGCTAGGTTTCTCCGGTTTCTTATCCTTCTTCCGGTGGTTCAATGGTCTCAATGTGCATTGATACATATCGCTTTGCACATTTGTTGGGTTTTTCTGCAACGTGCGCCCAGCCTTTAATAGTTGTGCACTCCTTTATATCCTGTGACAAGAGGTTATCCAAGGGGGGCGTGTAGTAGTTTTCTCCAGGGAACAAGACACCGTACTCGACGGTATTTAGAATATCTCGAAATGCGACTCGATTCTCAGGCAGAATCCACTGGTTGATTGCGGGAAGAATCTGGTCCTCAATCTGTGCTATTCCATCTTGGATGTTATTGGAGTTGAAGTGTTGGATGGCCGTATCCACCAATGGCTCAAATTGAGCCGAATAAGCCTCACCAAGGAAAAGACTTGGCCCTATTTCCAGCAGCCTTTTGAGAAATGTTAAATAGTAGGCTGCTGCTTCTGTTGCGGTGTGCTCAGGAAGCCCTTGTTGTTCGGGAGGGTACTCCGCGACTTCCTCTCGTGCTACCCCCAGCACGAGATAGGTTCTCGGTATGATTTCCTCCTTTTGAGTTTAAGTTATTATAGAAATTTTTTTTAGTGTGTCAAGGTCAAATATTGTATCTTAGATTCCCGAATTACTTTCTTAGGACGATATGGATTAATTGCTCTCAAAGCAGGAATAAGCTCGTATCAGCTTATGTACGTCAGTCCCGTAATCTCCCTTACTTCTTTCATGGTCTCGCGAGCGATCTTGCGCGCCCGCTCGGTTCCGTCTCTGATAATCTCCTTGACCTTATTAAGATCAGCCATCAGCTCCTTCTGACGTTCCTGGATAGGGGCAAGTAACTCCAGGATATTTTTGGTTAAAATCGCCTTGCAGTCCAGGCAGCCGAACCCGGCCCTGCGGCACTCTTTGGCGCAGTATGCCTGTTCCTCTTTGGTGGAAAACAGCTTGTGCCAGGTGAAGATGTTGCATATATCAGGGTTGCCAGGGTCGGTGCGTTTCACCCGTGCCGGATCGGTCACCCCTTGCTTTGCGATCTTTTCCCGTATCACATCCGGCTCGTCGTCAAGGTAGATGCAGTTATCAAGGCTCTTGGACATCCGGTTCTTCCCGTCGAGCCCTATCACACGCGCCCCTTCACCTGTGCTTATTATCTCGGCGGGTTCAGGAAAGAAATCACCGAAGCGCGTGTTGAATGCCCTGGCGATCTCACGTGTGAGTTCGAGATGCGGGCGCTGGTCCTCTCCTACCGGCACCGCAACCGATTTGTAGATAAGGATGTCTGCGGCCATGAGTACCGGATAGTTGAAAAGCCCCATGTTCACGTTGTCCGGCTGATGCCTTGCCTTTTCCTTGAAGGTGGGTACCCGCTGAATCCAGGGCAGAGGCGTTACCGTTGCAAGTATCCATGCAAGTTCGGCGTGTTCGGGGACGCCCGACTGAAGCATCAGGATGGCTTTATTTGGATCGAGCCCGCACGCCAGATAGTTCACCGCGGCGTTCGTGATACGCTCTGACATCCCCGCTTTCTCATACAGCTGGGTCATGGCGTGCAGGTCAACTATCCCGAAAACCGTATCGTAGGTATCTTGCAGGGGCACGAACTGGCTTATCGCACCCAGGTAGTTTCCGATGTGCAGGCGTCCAGACGGTTGAATCCCTGAGAATATTCTGTCTTTGCCCAAATCATCCGCCCTTGATTTTTGGCAGGGCGTGCTTTTCGAGCACTTCTAAAGCCTTCAGGGTATCGGCTTCGTTTGCGTGCCCCATGTGTCCTACGCGGATAAGACGGCCTTTAAGCTCTGCCTGGCCGTTGGCAAAAAGGATGCCTTCGGCCTCTTTAATCTCTCTGACGATCGGTGTGCTTTCTACACCTTCGGGCATCTTTATGACGGAGAGCGCGTTGGAAGGCTTCTTTGGAAGGAACTCAAAGCCCATCTGGGCTGCCTTTTCTCGAAAGAAGCTTGCCCAGTGCGCGTGATCTGCCCACACCTGTTCGATGCCCTTCTCCTCGATCTTCTTTAATACCAGGGCTAAGGACATCATCACGGTGATCGCGGGCGTCCATGGGGTAAAGCCCTGCTTGCGGAACTTCTCCGCGATCTTCATAGAGAAGTAATAGTTGGGCATGGTTGAGGCCTGCACAAACTCCCAGGCCCTCTCGTTGAGCGCTACCAGGGAAAGCCCTGGGGGTGCGCCGATCGCCTTCTGTGAACCGCCGATCGCCACGTCCACGTTCCATGCATCCATGCGAAGTTCGTCCGCGATAAGCCCGGCTATCGAATCAAGCACGAAAACCTTATCGTATCCTCTTACGATCTCGCCCATAGCCTTAACGTCGTTTTTTGCGCCGGTCGAGGTCTCGGTAAAGGTTGAAAGTACCGCTTTGATATTTGGGTTGCCAGAAAGCGCTTCCTTGACCCTTTCAGGATCAATCGTCTCGCCGTACTCGAACGGCATGTAGTTGACCTTCAATCGGTATACCTCGGCTAATTCCTTCCAGCGCTGACCGAACTTGCCGATCGAGGTCACGAGCACCTCATCGCCTTCAGAGAAAAGATTGAGAAGCGCGGCCTGCATCCCGCCGGTGCCTGATGAGGTAAAAAAGAAGATGCGGGAATCGGTGAACAGGATATCCTTTAAATCGGCGGTTACCTGCTCGACCACCTCGGCGAAAGTGCGGTCGCGGTGATATGGGAAACGTTTTCCGTTCTCAGCGAGAACCTCCTCGGCAACCTCAACCGGGCCCGGGGTAAACAACCGGTAATTAACCACCAAGAGCTTTCTTGGAACGTTTGATTGCGCAGAACTCTCCGCACATGGTGCACACACCCCCGGTTTGTTTTGGATAGCGATCGAAGCGCTTGCGCGCTTCTTTGGGATCAAGCGAGGCATTAATCATCTCGTTCCACTTGAATCTCTCCCGCAGCCTTGACATCTCCTCATCCCACTTGCGTGCTCTCTCAGGATACTTTGCTATGTCCGCGGCATGAGCGGCTATCCGGCTCACGATCGTTCCAACTCGCACGTCGTCGGCATCGGGGAGTCCCAGATGCTCCGAAGGTGTAACGTAGCACAGGAAATCCGTTCCATACATCCCTGCTAAAGCGCCCCCTATGGCTGAAACGATGTGGTCGTAGCCAGGGGCAACGTCGGTCACAAGGGGTCCCAGTACGTAGAACGGAGCGCCGTGACAAATCTCCTTTTGCAATTTGACATTCATCTCGATCTGGTCAAGTGGCATGTGACCCGGTCCCTCAACCATCGCCTGCACGCCTCGATCACGCGCCCGATCCACCTGCTCGCCGATGATCAAAAGCTCCTGTATCTGGGGACGATCGGAGGCATCAGCAAGAGCGCCCGGTCTTAGGCCGTCGCCCAGACTCAGGCAGGCACCGAACTCACCGGTCAAATCAAGAAGACGATCAAAGTACTCGGCCAGAGGATTCTCAGCCTTGTTATACATCATCCACTCGACCATCATCGCGCCGCCACGGCTTACTATTCCTGCCAAACGTTTGCGATTCCTTAAACGCTCAACCCCTGCTCTCGTAAGCCCGGTGTGTACTGTAAGGAAATCCACCCCGTCGGCGAGGTGCTTGCGAATAGATGTAAATATCTCGTCCACGGTCAGCTCCACGAAAGATTTCTTTAGCTTGGGAGAGTCGCACGCCGCCTGATAAATGGGAACCGTACCGATAGGAACGGTTGATTCCGCAATGATCATCCCTCTTACCTTGTTTATATCCCCGCCGGTTGACAGGTCCATCACCGTATCCGCACCCGCATCCACAGCTGCATAAAGCTTCGTCTTCTCGTTTTCAATATCCGCAATCGAGGGCGAGGTGCCGATGTTCGCGTTGACCTTGGTGCGAAGGCCCTTACCTATCCCCACGGGTTCTATCTGGCGCGGACGCATGCGGTTGTAAGGAATGACGATCGTCCCTTCAGCGAGGCCGTCGGCTACAACATCCTCATCCATCCCTTCCGAGACCGCAACCCTCTTGACTAACACTTCGTCTGTAAGCATAATGGGTAATTATAGACTTCAGTCCGATGATGTCAAGCGTCTGTAAAGGAACGAGTTGACTTAAGGAAAGGAGGAAGTCTCATCCTGTCATTGATCTTGATTTTATTGGGAGCTACCATAACGGGCTCCGTAGCTGACAAGGAGACCGGGGAAGCTATTGCAGGCTGCAGCGTCTATCTTGAGGGTACGGAGTTCGGCACCTCTGCCGCCTCCAACGGCTACTACAATCTGGATCGCATACCACGCGGCTCATACACCCTCGTATTTTCCATAATCAGCTACAAGGAGATCAAACGCAGGGTGGCCCTTGAGAACGAGGCCTCGGTTCTTTACGAGAACGCCAGGCTCGAGCGGGTTCCGATACAGATGCCTGCCGTTGAGGTTTCCTCGCGCAGGATCGAGTTCGAGCAGGAGGTAACCGCTTCAGCGTTCAGGATCGATAAAGAGGCCCTCAAGCATACTCCTGTGATGATCGAGCGCGATTTGTTCCGAACGCTCATGACCCTGCCCGGCGTGACGTTCGTTAGTGATTTCACCTCCGCCCTTTACGTTCGTGGCGGCAGTCCGGATCAGAACCTGGTGCTTCTGGATAACATGGTGCTCTACAACCCGTTTCACTTCGGCGGATTCCTTTCCACCTTCATGATCGATGCGGTTGATAACGTGGAGTTTCTTACGGGCGGCTTCCCTGTGCGTTACGGCAACAGGCTTTCCGCGGTGCTTGACGTTGAGAGCGTCGATCCTGAACCCCTGGGAGGCTATCTTTCCACGAGTCTTCTTGCCACCGAAGGGGCTGTGTGGGGGCGTTTAGGCGATTTCGGAGGAATGCTTACAGTACGCCGCACCTACTTTGACAAGGTCATACCGATCTTCATGGATTTCGAGTTCCCGTATTACTTCTACGACATACACGGGGTTCTCAGCTGGCGCGTCACATCCAAGACAAGATTGGAGGCAACCTTTTTCAACACAAAGGATAAGCTGGACCTTGCAGAGGAGAGTATCCCTATTGGAGTAGGCTGGAGCAATCAGCTTGTAACCCTGAGGTTGATCCAGGAGCTTGGGGACCCATGGGTATTAAAGTCGTGGGTCGGCTGGAGCAGGTATACGGCGGATTTTTCCTTTAGCGATCTTATGGATGCAGAAAATGGCATAGATGATTTCTCCGCGCGCACGATGTTTATAAGGACAGCCGAAGTCTCAACCGTTGAGCTCGGAGCAGAGGCAAGTTACCTGAAGTTTATCTATAAAGTGGATGCCGAGCCTTTCGCCAGCTACGACATAGACGGCAGGCCGGAGTACGGTGCCGCGTTTTTTTCATGGAAGTACAAACCCGGTCCCTTGTTCCTCCTGCAGGCCGGAACGCGCGCCGGTATCTACCATGCCTTCTATCCCGATACCCTGCGCGACTCGATCTCAGGCGAGGTGCGAGGTATCGACAGCCTGGACAACCTCTATATAGAACCCCAGGTTCGTGTCTCGGCCAAGTATTTCCTTACCGCGGATGACGCCTTAAACCTATCGGTCGGCAACTTCTACCAGAACCTTGCGATGGTGCTGCCCGAGGGCGGACGCATCCCCACCAACTTCTGGATTCCGGTGTTCGGGAAGTACGGGCCCCAGCAGGTGATCCATCTGATCGCAGGATACGAGCACCTGTTTGCCGACGGCTCGCGTATACGCATCGAGCCTTACTATAAACACTACCTGCACCTTTTGGCGTTCAACGAGATGTTTGACATATCCGATGCGGATGAAGACCTCTTTTCATCCGGTGCAGGCCGCGCCTATGGCGCCGACTTCAGCATAGAAAAAGCATCGGGCAGGCTTACAGGCTGGATTTCCTACTCGCTTGCGTTCAGCCGGTTCATATCCGATACCCTTGAGTTCTACACGAACTTTGACCGCCGCCACAACCTGAATGTCCTGGGTACTTACGACTTGGGCAAGAACTGGCGCGTGAACGCGCACTTTACATTCGCCTCGGGCATGCCCTATGCCGGAACCCTGGGTCGCTACAGGATATATTACTGGGATCCGGTTCGCCAGGAATGGAGATACTACTGGATTACCATAGAGGCTGACCGCAACAGCCTGCGGTTCCCTGCCTATCACCGGTTGGATGTCGGTGCGAGCAAGGCCTGGGAGTTCCGCTGGGGAACCCTGACCGTGCGCGCCGACATCGTCAACGTTTACAACCACAAGAACGTTATGCTTTATTACTACGACATGTCGAACGAGCCGCCGGTTCAGAGAAGTGTAACCATGATTCCGTTCTTTCCGTCAATCGGTATAGAGGTAAGGTTCTGATGAAGAGATTCTTATTGGCCGGACTGATTCTCTTTGTCTTTGTTAGTTGTACCCAGGAGGAAGACTATGAGTTCGAACCCGAACCCAATATTTTAGGGTTGATGAGGATTGGAGACACTGTTTCCTCTCAACTTATTATTGTGGATCAAAGCTATGATATCACCGATACGGTGAATGAATACGGGGTTAATGGAGCCACTGTTCGTATCATAGGAGAGCAAGATACCTTCAATTTTCCTGACACCTTCTGGGATCCCTGGACTGAATCATGGGTTCATTCTATTGATGGCTGGTATTGGGGATGGATAGACTTCAGTGATTCAACTAGTTATTCGCTTGAAGTCGTTCTTCCCTGGGACGATACTGTTACTGCAGATGCCATGATGCCTACACCGATTCGTATCTCTTCACCGGCGGACTCGGATACGGTTTCCATCTCGGCGCAGCCTCATGATCCGCACGTCGTTACCTGGAACTTCTGCAAGAACACCGAACTCTACCTGGTCTATTGCATTCCGGACGTGGATACCTCGGAGCTTGGAAACATCTCACCGATTTTCTCCATGCCGTCATTCACCATGGATACCTCGTATACGTTTTTCCTTGAACGCATGATTGCCCCATGGATTTACGATAAATACTACGTCCTGCGGGTAATTGCCGTAAGTCCTGAATATGTAGACTATATGGGAGCGGAAGTACCTGGCGGGAGCGTAAGCAATCTGTCTTCAGGCTACGGCATGTTCGGCGGCATAGCCGAGGACGCGGTCAGGGTGTTCATTGTTCCCTGACGCCCTCCGCGTGGACAAGGGGCTTAAGCCCCTTGTCGTACAGGCAGAAGTGCAAGCGTCATTGATAGTAGGTACGGCTTGACAATCCAAGGCTTACAACTACAATAAATCATGTCAATGATACTCGACGGGAAGAAGGTGGCCGCCGAAAAGCGCGAGCTTCTCAAGACCCGGATAGAGGAACTTGCAGCTAAAGGCGTAATCCCGCAGCTTGCGTTTCTTTCGGTGGGCGCGGACCAGGCTTCGCTTTCCTACCGCCGTTCCCAGGAGCGCACATGCAGCAAGGTTGGGATTATAACTCGAACCATCGATCTTACCCAGGATACCTCCGAGGATCTCCTGCTGGATCAGCTGTTCAATCTTAACGAGGATAACGACATCCACGGGATACTCGTTACCTTGCCCCTGCCTGAAGCAATCAACGAGGAGCGTGTACTTGGTGCAATCGCACCTGCCAAGGACGTTGACTGCCTGAATCCCATAAACCGTGGCAGGCTTGCGTTCGGCAAGGCCGAGTTCCTGCCCGCCACACCCGCGGGTATTGTTTCCCTTCTCGAAGCCTATGAGATTTCTGTTTCAGGCAAACACGTGGTTATCTTTGGCCGGGGCAAGGCGGTAGGCTGGCCCCTGGCTCAGATCCTTCTCAGAAAAGAAAAAATGGGCAACGCCACCGTTACCATCTGCCACTCTCGCTCAGGCGATCTGGTTCGTTATGCAAAGGATGCTGACATCCTCGTTGCGGCTATCGGGAAAGCCAACTTTGTCGGACCTGAATACGTCGGAAAAGATCAGGTGGTTATAGATGCGGGTATCAACGGGATTGAGACCCCCCAGGGATGGAAGATGGTAGGGGATGTTGACTTTGCGCGAGTTTTGGATATAGTTAATGCTATAACACCGGTCCCAGGCGGGGTCGGACCTATGACCGTGGCGATGCTTCTTTCTAACGTAACCGCCGCGGCGGAAAGGAGGCTTCTATAGAGCGTTGCTTGTAGATGTATGATTCTATCTTTATATTCAAGGTGAGGGCTGAGGGGGTAGGATGGATTTAGTCGGTTTAATAGAGGGAAAGCGTGGGGTTATCGAAGCGGCGCTTGCGCGGTATCTTCCGGATGATGGGCATATACTTACGCAAGCGATGCGCTACAGCCTTTTTGCCCCGGGAAAGCGCTTAAGGCCGATTCTTGCAATCCTGGTTTATGAGGCAGCCGGAGGCAAGGAGGCGGATGAGATTCTCCCCGCTGCATGTGCTTTAGAATTCGTCCATACCTTTACCCTGATCCACGACGATTTGCCCTCGATGGACGACGACGATTTCCGCAGGGGCAAGCCTTCGAATCACAAGGTGTTTGGCGAAGGATTAGCGATTCTGGCAGGCGACGCCTTGATGATTGACGGATTGGGGCTGGTGGCGCAATCTACCGCTTCTGCGGAGCTTGTAAGACGTGCTTTAGCCGAGTTCAGCCGCATCCTTGGGGCTTGGGGCGTTACCAGAGGGCAGGTTGATGACCTTTACGATAGCGAGGTAAACCCCAAATTCCTGCGTCATATCCATCTTCGCAAGACCGCGCTCTTTATATCCTTTTCAATGTGGGTCGGTGCTTTGCTGGCAGGAGCCTCTGAAGAGGTTCTCGATTTGCTCAGCCGGGCAGGGATTCTTGCCGGGATGGGTTTCCAGGTGCGAGATGATATCCTGGACGTTACGGGTTCCCGCGAGGAATTGGGTAAGACCACTGGCAAGGATGAGGCTGAAGGCAAGCTCACTTACCCGGCGCTTTACGGACTTCAACGCTCACGGTACATCGCAGAAGGTTATGCACGCCGCGCAAAACGCATCTTTGCCGAATTGGGTTCCGCGTGGTCTCGACTCGTAGATCTCACCGATTATCTTATAGACAGGCGCAGATGAGTATCCTTGGTAGAATAGATTCACCCGCCGACCTTAAGCAGCTTAGCCTTAAAGAACTCAATCAATTGGCCCAGGAAGTACGCACGCGGATACTTGAGGTAACCAGCCGCAATGGGGGGCACGTAGCTCCCAATCTGGGAGCGGTAGAACTGACCATCGCCCTGCATTACGTGTTCGATGCCCCTCGTGATAAGATCATCTGGGACGTTGGCCATCAGTGCTACACCCACAAGCTTTTAACCGGCAGGCGCGATCGATTCGATACCCTTAGACAGTACCGAGGCTTAAGCGGTTTTCCCAAACGTGAGGAGAGCGTCTACGACGTATTCAACACCGGTCACGCGGGAACCTCGATCTCAGCCGCGTTCGGATTGGCAAAGGCTCGTAATATGAGGGGCGAGGATTTCAAGGTGGTTGCCGTAGTCGGTGACGGCGCCATAATCTCCGGTATGGCCATTGAAGGGCTTAATCACCTGGGGGATTCTCAGACCAATATAATGGTTGTTTTGAACGACAACACGATGTCTATAGCGCACAGCACCGGCGCTATCTCTAACTACCTCAGCCGTCTGACCGCAACGAAGCTTTACCAGAGACTTCGCGTCAGGGTATGGGAGCTTTTTGGACGCTTCTTCCGCAAGTATGGTGATTACATGCGGGGTTGGGCGCAGCGGATAGAGAGAGGAATTAAAGGTATTTGGACGCTTGGTGCATTCTTCGAGAACTTCGGCTTTCACTACTTTGGCCCTGTGGATGGTCATAACCTGAAGGAGCTTATATTCTACTTCAGACGTCTTAAAGAGATTCCAGGACCGGTTCTTCTGCACGTGGCAACCCAGAAGGGACACGGATTCAAGGGAGCTATTGATAATCCGGAGTTGTTCCACGGAACAGGACCTTTTGATCTTGCATCATGCAGGGTTGCCTCAAGCAAGACTCAGAGCTATTCCGAATTCTTCGGCTCCACCCTTGTCGAGTTTGCACGGAAAGACCCGCGTATCGTTGCAATTACTGCAGGCATGACGCTTGGGACCGGACTTACTTCATTCCGCGAGCGGTTTCCTGATCGCTTCTTCGACTTTGGAATCTCAGAGGAACACTGCGCTACGTTCGCCGCCGGTTTGACCCTGCGGGGTATGAAACCTGTCTATGTTATCTACTCTACCTTCCTTCAGCGGGCCTTCGATCAGGTTATACACGACGTGGCTTTACAGAAGCTTCCGGTTGTGTTTGCTATAGATCGCGGCGGTGTGGTCGGAGCGGACGGCCCTACCCATCATGGGGTATTTGATCTCTCGTATCTACGCATGATACCTAATTTTGTTGTCGCCGCACCCAAGGATGAGGCCGAACTGCGTGACCTTCTATATACCGCCCTTTGCTACGAGGAAGGACCATTTGCTATCCGCTATCCCCGCTCGAGCGTTGTTGGTGTGAAGGTTCATGCGAAGCCGCGTAAGATAGCTGTGGGTTCCTGGGAAACGCTCATTCAGGGTTCCAGGGTAGTCATACTTGCTACGGGCACAGGGGTCGAGATGGCTAGAAAGGCTCTTGATCTGCTTGGAAGAAGACGTCCTACGCTTGTTAACGCAAGGTTCGTAAAACCATTGGACGAAGAACTCCTTGGAAACATCGTCAAGAGTCACCGTGCTGTGGTTTCCGTTGAGGAAAACGCCCTTGCAGGCGGTTTCGGCTCGGCGGTTCTCGAGTGGTTACAGGACCACAATGTAGATGTCCCTGTGGCACGCATCGGGTTGCCGGATCGCTTCATTGAGCACGGTCCTCAGGACAGGCTGCTTGCAGAATGCGGCGTAAACGCCGAGGGAGTGGCTCACGCGGTTCGCAAGGTGTGGCGGACATGATGAATCTGCTTTTGGCTTTCCTCATTATCGTCCAGACCGATGAGATTCGTGAATCCGGCTACGGGCTGGAGATTCGTCCGGTGGTGGATTATGAGGCGGGTCTGGTTTACTACGAGGAGTGGGTGGACTCGGTGTATTTGGGGGTGGCGGCGGTCCAGACCCTTGAGGGGTATCTTGTATCTATGGAGCGAGGTCTCTCGTTTGAACAATTCAAGGAACGTCTTCGCGAGCGGTCCGCCGAAAGTGAAGCCGGGGGGGTCGAAGGGATTATACCGGATATAAAAATCCAGATGGGTAAGGAGCGAACCGACGTTAAGGTAAGCGGGCAGGACAGAATCAGTATGGGGTCGTCCGCCGCCTTCTACAAGGAGCAGTATCTCTTCGAAGAGGAGGAGAATAAAACCAACTTCCTATCCGGGATCGAGTTGAAACAGGAGCTTGACGTTTCCGTGAAGGGAGTGATCGCGCGAAAGACCGAGGTGGTGATGGATCATACCTCAGGAGAAAGCGAACTTACCAGTAAGAACAAGGTTCGTATCACCTACACCGGTGACGAGGACGAGATCATAAAGAAGATAGAAGCGGGTGATGTTGCCTTGAACCTTCCTTCCCACCAGTCACTTCCGGCTCATCAAGGGCTTTTCGGTATCAACACCCAGGCGAAATTGGGTCCGGTTGATCTTTATGCGGTGGCTTCCCAGGAGCAGACCAGGTCGGGCACCAAGGAGTTCACCGGTCAATCCGAATCCCAGCAGGGCGAGATCATGGACCGCAACTACCGCCAGCGCCGCTACTTCTATGTCTTTCACCAGGGGCTGCGCGATACAGTAAACCAGACAGGTATAGATAACAAAAACTTCCTGGTGTATCTTGATGAGGGCCCCGGAGGAGTACCTGTAAACCCTGACGGCACGAAGAAGGAGAGTTGGAAAGGTTCTGCGTGGCTCTATCCCAACGATACGACTGTCAAGGAAGAACGACAATCCTGTGAAAATTTCTATCTGCTTGTCGGCGGCGTTGATTATGAACTGCGTTCTTACAAGGAAGGTTGGGTTATCGAGCTTAAGAAGAAAGACGTTTCTTCATCCAACGGCGTGCTTGCAGTGGCTTGCGAGAACTCTTCAGGGGCTACCTACGGTCGAATGGATACCATTCCGGATACCGACTCTGTTGTAGCGAATCTTTTGCTGGTATGGCCGAAGAAGCCTAACACCACCAGCCAGTGCTGGACGAACATGCTCCGCAATCACTACGATCTTCCCGGGAAGCTGGGGGTCGGTAAGATCAAGGTTGAGGTTTACCATCTGGATCACGGCGTATGGGTTCCGAGGGACGGTAACGGAAACCGCTACTCCCATCTGCTTGGTCTTACCGAGGATAACAGCACAAACATACACGAGCTTACCCCTGACGAGCAGCGACTGGGGGAGTTGATCTTCGATACACTTTACCCATTTACCAGTCCTGCGCTCGGCTCGGATACCGTTCACGAGATATATTGGACGAGAAACCTGGGCCCCGAGCACGGCGGTGTCTACAAGATAACGTATGAGTATGAGTCGCTTGTCCGGAGCTATACACTTGATCCTTTTATAGAGAAGAACAGCGTAGAGGTCTGGGTGAACGGCGAGAAGCTCGATTCCACATTGTATAATGTTGATTACACCACAGGTACAGTCACTATTCTTAAGGCGATTCAGAAGACCGATGAACTCAGGATAACCTATGAGGCCAAGGAGATCCTTTCACTTGACCGCAAGACCCTTCTGGGGCTGCGGGCTGAAAGTGAACTTGCAGAAGGGGTTAAGTTGGGAGGAAGCTTCCTTTTCCGTAATGTAGGCTACTCGTTTGAAGGCAGACCTGTTCTTGGTCTTGAGCCCTTCTCCCGCACCATAGGAGAGCTTGACCTTGCCGTTGAGCGCAGGCTGGGATTCCTTACCCGCTGGATTGATCGCTTACCGTTGGTTTCCACTGAGGCACCTTCACAGTTTAATCTGAACGTCAACTCGGCGATATCCATGCCTAACCCTAATACGCATAAGTCGGGATCCGTGTGGCTTGATGACTTCGAGAGCACAAGAGAGACTCATTCCGTTGGGTTGAGTACACCTGCCGATTGGTATACGACCAGCCTTCCTCTTGATGAGATAGGCCTGCCGCTCGATACGGCTTTCTACTCACGCAAGCGTCCCCGCTGGCGTCTGCAGGATATACCGGACGTGATGAAAGAATTATACGCAGAAGAGACCCCGATCGGCCAGGTGCCTCAGCAGGGCAAAGCCTTCAGGATTACCTGGAATCCTGAAAATGATGCCCACTGGACAGGCATAATAGGTTCAATATACCCTCGACTGCTGCCTTTGGATATAACTGAGGCCGAGAACCTCGAGTTGATCCTGAAGACCGGAAACGCCGGCGGCAGGATACACTTTGAATTCGGTTCCGAGATGAATGAGGATCAGCTCAGACGTAACGCTGACGGTGAATTCGTTGGCATCGGTAATTCGGACAAGGAAGACAAGGACGACAACAACGAGTACAGCAATAATGAGGATACGGGTCTGGATGGGGTCGCAGGCGTGGATTCCCTTGAGGTACCCGAAGACGATCGCAACGACGACTACAGCTCGGGTTCGAATCCGAACGGAACCGAACGCAACGGCCGCCTGGATTCAGAGGATCTGCTTCGCGATGGATGGAACAACACCGACAACGACTACTATTCATTTACCCTTGATCTTAGAGATACCGCGTTCTTTTCCGAGTACGTTGACGACCTGGGGGAGAGGGGTTGGATTAAGCTAAGTGTTCCTTTGGGGGACACCTCATTCTACGTCAAGCATGGCTCGCCGGACAAGTCTGCGATCTCGATGTTCAGGATCTGGTTTGACGGGATGGATGATGATATCGATATACTTTTGTACTCCTGGGACTTCGCGGGCAACAAGTGGAAAGACGCGAAGGTGTTCACTCTTGATTCCACCGAGGTTGATACTTTAACTGAACGGGTATTCATAGGTGTCATCGGTTCTCGGGATGCCGACTACACCACAGCTTTTAATCTTGGCAAGACATCCACCGGAGAGACCGAGGAAGACAACTCCCTCCGGGTAAGGTATGAGAACATTACCCCTTCGCACGGTGTGAAGGCATCTCGCTGGGATTACATCACAGAGGATTTTCGAGGCTACCAGAGAATCAAGCTTTACGTGCATAACGATGAAAACGATCCTTTATTCTACCTGCGTATGGGTACTGATTCCATGAGCTACTACGAGGTTCGCAGCCGCATCTCCGAGGGCCAGATGCCTCCTAATGCGCAAGATGCCAAGTGGCGTGAGTTTACCTTTGAGCTTGAGGACCTTGCCAAACTGAAGGTTGATTTCTACGACAGCCTTCGCTATCGTGATTCGCTGAAGTTAGGGGTTACCTCTGAGGGCGACCCTCGGCTTCGTGTCCGCGGCGTTCCATCCTTTGCACAGATCAAGTACTTCGAGTTGGGGCTGGTCAACGACGCAGGAGGCGGGGCGATTACGGGCGAGGTATGGTTCAACGACATACGACTTGAGGAACCCTACCATGAGGTAGGCACGAAGCTTTCAGCGAACAGCAGTCTGGTTCTGGCGGATGTGGGCAGTGTTTCAGGCAACTACAGCCGCGACGACGGTAAGTTTGTTGACTTTACAAGTCCGCAGGGTCCGCGCACGAGAGGAGAAACCCACAGGGCGGGCGTAAGCGGGAACGTAAACGTCGAGAAGTTCGGTCTTGACCGTCTGGGCTTCAAGTTACCCCTCAACTTTGGTTATTCCCTGACGCGCTCCCTGCCGCGCTACTCCGCAGAGATCACCGACTATCTGCTTGAGGGGGAGGAGCTTGAGGTTCGGGGGGAGCGCAGCGACGTCAAAACCCTTTCCTTCTCAGCTTCGCACCCACAATCCCGCTCCAGACTCATGAAGTATACCCTTGATGCAATCAGGGCCTCGGCAAACTACAAGGCAAGTGCTTCGAACACCAACGCCGGACTTGGGAAAGATACGTCCTTTACCCAGAACTATGAAGCTGCCTACTCGGTTGCGCCGGACCTTTACTTTACCATTTTCGAGAAGGAAAGGATCCATTACTTCCCCAATTCAATCAGTCTCTCGGCAAACTTCGACAAGGTCAATTCATCTTCTGAGTATCGCAGCGCCGTGGATGATACGGCGAGATGGTATCCAACCAAGTCAAACAATTCGTCCATGAGTTGGAGCGCAAGGAGCTCCTATTCGCCGATCAAATATCTTCCCATTACAGCCAACTACTCTGAGACGAGGTCTCTTAAAGGCGATTCAATCAAGCCGGATATTCGGTTGGATGATCTTGTTGGTTCCGAGTACACCGTACGTACCACGTCACTTGCAAGCGGCATCAAGAATATAAACCTCAAGTCTTTCGGCTGGCCCTCGGTTTCGGTATCCAGTTCGTTTACCGAGAATCGCTCCCAGGGGGTTCATGAACAGTACGTGAACGCAGGCTACGAGGATGAGCACGTGCGGAACCTCAACAACAACGGAACCATGAGATTGGCGTGGGGAGGCTTCGATCCCAACGGGCTTATTACCGATGCCAAGAGTACGGTTGAGAAGAACTTAAACGAGGTAAGACAGCAGCTAAGAGAATCGGCCCGCGATTCTTTGGAAGAGATCGAAGAGACCGGGGAAGAAATCGAGGAAGAAGAAATCCAGATGGACTCACTGCCCAATGATACCCTTTCGCCTGACAGCTTATCTGCAGATACCTTGTTTGGAGACACACTATCTCCTGATAGCTTACCTATGGATAGCCTGCCTTCGGACAGCTTGCCTTCCGACTCTCTGGACGGCCCCGGCAAGGAGGGCAAGGAGGAGGGCAAGGAGGAGGGCAAGGAGCCGGAGTTGAAACTCTCTCCGGAGGAGAGGTTGTACGAGGATCGCTTGACCCGGCTGGAAACCATAGGCAAGGTCACCAAGATATTGATGCCCCTGAGTGCGGACGCGACCTTTAGCCGCTCCTCCGGTTATGGATGGTATACAGGTGATTTCGACTGGGCAAAGGAGTGGGATTATATCATTGGTTTGAGCGACGTTATTGTAAGCGACTCCGCGGATACCTTGTATAGCCACAGCCAGCCCAAGGCAGACAGGGGGTGGACCCAGTCCTATAAGGTAAACTCCGGCCTGTCCTTGTTCGGGATGGTTGCGAGCGGAAACGTGGGGTATGACTATTCGGAGAATATCCAGTATTCAGGAAGACTCGCTTACAAATCATCCTGGACTTTGCCTTCGGTTTCGGTTTCCTACAACAAGATAGGTGATCTTTTAAAGAAATGGGCCAACTCCTCTCAGCTGCGTTCCAGTTTCTCAAGGGTACTTTCTTTTGAGGGAGAGCGGTACCCGGATCGATATATAGAGATTAACGACACTACCGGGGATACCCTCGTAGATACTTCATACACGAGGATAGACACAAATCAGATGTCAACCCAGCTTAACTTCTCCCCGCTTATCTCGTGGACTACCTCCTGGAAGCCAAAGGTGAACACCAATTTTTCGATCAACTACGGCATAGCAAAGAACAACAATACCTACGGTGGACAGAACGTCAGTACTGAAAAGATCACCAGGGGAGGCCTGGTTTCGGTGAGCTATACCTTTAACAAACCCTCGGGTTTCAAACTTCCGTTCCTTAAACATCTCAAGTTCAAGAACGACCTGAGCTTGACCGGAACCCTTAACTACAACGAAACGCTTACCAGGTCAAATTTGCGCGCCGATCCGGAGACCGGTGAGATATTGGATTTGAAAAATACCACTGCCTCAGGGGTCGTTAATGCTCAATACACCTTCTCAGACGCCTTTGACGGCGGCGGCAATTTTACGGTCACCAAGTTCACCGATTCGGATAAATCGATAAACGACCGTACCGACGTAAAACTGGACTTCTTCGTGGTGTTCAAGTTCTGATGATGAAGAAAGTTTCGCGTGAAGGGGTAGTGCTTGTGATTCTTGCAGGTGTCCTTGGGGTAGGGATATTGATCGGTGTGGTTCGTTACAGCGTCCGTTCGGAGATAAAACTGGAGGCTACCTCCCATGCACCCATGAGGATTTCCTTAAACCAGGCAACTGCAGAAGACCTCGCTCGCCTTCCCGGTATCGGTCCCGAACTCGCTTCACGGATCATTTCCTACCATAAGGAGCATGGAGATTTCCTGCATACGGATAGTCTTTTAAACGTGCCAGGGATAGGCGAGACAAAACTACGAGAGATCAAGCCCTACCTGGAGGTTCACTGATGGGACGGGTGATGGCGCTCGACCTGGGCCGCAAAAGGGTCGGGGTGGCGTTTTCAGACGAGACGGCATTCATGTGTATAGATGCATTAGCCTTTGTGGTGCGCGACGACCGCGATCTCATAAAACAGATAGAGAAACTCGTTGATGAACGGGATGTGGCCGAGATAGTCGTGGGTTACCCCATAAATCTCAAGGGAGAGCGAACCGAAACCACCCGCTGGGCGGAAAGGATATACTACCTGCTCAAGGAACGCTACCACTTTCCGGTAAATCTTTTAGATGAACGCATGACCACCGCGCTCGCCGAGCGCTTTGTACCCCGGAATGAACGCAAGAAGGATCGCTCCAAGGTGGATGCCGTGGCCGCTTCGTTGCTCCTTGCCGATTACTTAAGGAGGCGCTCTGAAACGTAGGGGTGTTTTAGCGGCAGCCTTTATCGCTTTGCTGGTCGTTCCGGTTTGCAAAAAGAAGAAACCCGCAGTACCGGTTCAAGAGGTGATCTTCCAGGTGTATGCAGGGGAGACTACCGTGCGTATCGCCGAGCGATTGGATTCCTTGAACGTCATCTCGAATCCACGCCGTTTTGTCATGAAGGCGAAACTCAAGAAACTTGACCGCCGCCTGCAGCAAGGGGTGTATCGCCTGCATACATACATGAGCGAGGATTCGGTGCTCGTCGTTCTCTCAAGAGGCGCAGTGGCCACCGTTACCGTAACCATACCTGAAGGGCTGAGGCTTGAAGAGATTGCTGATCGTCTTGCTAAAGCCGGTGTTGTAAATCAGGATACATTCCTTGCGCTCTGTAGGGATAAAAAACTTCTTTTGGAGTTCAACATACCCTTTGGGTCATTCGAGGGGTTGCTTTTCCCTGATACGTATAGCTTTCCTTTAGGCATCTTGCCTGAGGATGTGTTACGGGTCATGGTGGATCGTTTCTTTGAGGTTGCAGAACCCATGCTGCGCGAGGTTTCTCTGGATACCCTTGTTATACTTGCCTCGATCGTTGAGCGTGAGGCTTATCTTGATGAGGAGCGGCCCGTGATCGCTTCGGTTTTCTACAATCGGTTGAGAGAGGGCTTGCCTCTCGAAAGCTGCGCCACTATCGAGTATGCCTTGCCGGAGCATAAAGAACGTTTGACTTACGCCGATTTAGGTGTAGATTCACCCTACAATACGTATTTGCATCGAGGGCTACCGCCCGGTCCTATCTGTTCGCCGGGCAAGACCTCGCTTGAAGCGGTGGCGCGTCCTAAGCGGACGCGGTATCTGTATTTCGTTTCCAAGGGCGACGGTTCGCACTACTTTTCCGAGACCGCTTCCGAGCATGAACGAATGAAGCGCAAGCTCAGCAAAGAAAGGAGCCGGAATGGGGCATAGGATCCTTGCCTTAAATCCCGGAGGAGGCTCGACCAAGGTAGCTTTTTACGAGGACTCAAAGGCTGCCTACGAAGACAAGATTCGTCATACTGCAGATGAGCTGTTTAAATTCGCATCCACCCTCGATCAGCTGGATTACAGGAGTGCGGCGATAGATTCCCTTCTCTCATCATGGGGCGTGGATAAAAAAACGCTTTCCGCGGTAGTGGGACGCGGAGGTCCGTTCAAGCCGCTTATATCAGGAACCTACAGGGTCAACGAGCGGATGCTTTCAGACATCCGTGAAGGCAGAGTGGCCGCGGATCACCCTTCAAACCTGGGCGCGCTTCTGGCTCATGAGATTGCGTCGCCTCTGGGTATCCCCGCGTTCATCGTGGATCCGGTCTCGGTTGACGAGTTCATACCCGAGTCACGCATCTCAGGCATGCCCGAAATCGAGCGCCGATCCTTATCCCATGCCTTGAACATGAAGATGGTCGGGCGCAAGGCGGCGGCCCAGCTGGGCAAGCCTTACAAGGAGCTCAACCTCGTGATAGCACATCTCGGGACCGGCATCTCGATAGGCGCGCACCGCAAGGGACGACAGATAGACGTCAACAACGCCAACGACGGCGGGCCATTCTCCCCACAGCGAACCGGCTACCTTCCCGTAACCCAGCTCGTAAAGCTCTGCTTCTCCGGCTCCTACGATTACGACACCATGCGCAAGAAGATCACCAAGCAAGGCGGTCTTCTGGCCTATTTAGGCTCGGATGACATCACCCCTCTTTACCGTAAAGCCGAAGCAGGGGACGAGAAGGTAGCTCTTGTTCTTCGCGCCATGATTCAGCAGATAGCCAAGGAGATAGCGACGCAGTCAGCGGTGCTTTCAGGCGAAGTGGATGCTATCGTTTTGACCGGCGGGATGGCGCACGAACCCAGGTTGATTGAAGCGATCAAGCGCAAGGTTTCGTTCATAACCCCGAACATTCTGGTCTTCCCTGGTGAGGACGAGCTCGAGGCGCTTGCCTTAGGCGCCCTGCGTGTCCTTACCGGCGAAGAGGAGGCTATGACCTATGAATAAAAAGTTCTTATCCGGCGACGAGGCGGTTGCCCAGGGAGCCTGGGAGGCAGGCTGCCACCTTGCGGCATCGTATCCTGGAACACCGGCTACCGAGATACTGGAGGCTGTCGCTACCTACCCGGAGATTTACTGCGAGTGGTCTACAAACGAGAAGGTGGCCTACGAGGTGGCGCTGGGTGCTTCGATGGCCGGCGCACGTGCGCTCTACGCCTCCAAACACGTGGGCCTCAACGTTGCCGCAGACCCCTTCTTTTCCTCGGCATACATAGGCTCTAAGGGCGGCCTGGTGGTGGTTACCGCGGACGACCCCTCCATGCACTCCTCACAGAACGAGCAGGACAACCGCTACTACGGTATAGCGGCCAAGGTTCCGGTGCTGTGCCCTTCCGATTCACAGGAGTGCAAGGACTTCACAAAGCTCGCGTTCGAGATATCAGAACGGTTCAACGTCCCGGTCATCGTTCGTTTGACAACCCGGACCTCGCACGCCAACAGCGTGGTTGAATGCGATGATCGAGCAGAGATCCCGGTCAAAGGCTACGAGAAGAACATCGCCAAAAACCTGATATTGCCCATGTTCGCACGCAAACTGCACGCATCTTTAGAGGAGCGGATGCTGGCGCTCAAGGAGTTTTCAGAAACCACCGATATTAACCGAGTTGAAAAGGGGGAGGATGGCGTGGGTATCATCGCCGACGGCGTAGCCTACACCTACGCCAAGGAGGTTTATCCCTCCGCATGGTTCTTAAAGCTTGGAATGATACACCCCTTGCCTGAGGCCAAGGTTCGAGAGCTCGCCTCCAAGGTAAAAAAAATCTATATAGTCGAAGAGAACGATCCGGTTATCGAGCAAGCGGTAAAGGCCATGGGAATCGGCTGCATCGGCAAGGAAAAGGTTCCGCGCGTTCTTGAACTTAATCCGGATAGAGTTCGCCAGGCTCTCTTCGATGAGGAACCGGCCAAGATCGATACCGGTGACGTTCCTGCGCGCCCTCCGGCGCTTTGTCCTGGCTGCACCCATCGTCCGGTGTTCCACATCCTCTCGCGCCTCAAAACGGTCATAACCGGTGACATCGGCTGCTACACCCTGGGGGCGCTTCCGCCCTTAAATGCAATGGATACCTGCGTTGACATGGGTGCATCCATAACCGTGGCCCACGGCATCCGCAAGGCGCTCGATAAGATCGAAGACGCTAAGCAGAAGGATAAGAAGATAGTGGCGGTCATCGGCGACTCCACCTTCTTCCATTCCGGCATGACCGGTCTTGTCAACGCGGTTTACAACTCCTCGCCGATCACCATCGTTATAATGGACAACCGGATAACCGCCATGACCGGTCACCAGCAGCATCCGGGTACGGGCAAGACCTTGATGGGTAAAGAAACCACCCAGATCGAGGCGGCGGAAGTGGCGCGCGCGTTCGGGGTAAAGCACGTCTGGGTCGTTGATCCCAACAACTACAAGGAGACCAAAGAGGCGCTGACCGAGGCGGTTAGTCTTGATGAGCCTGCGGTGGTTGTGGCTTCTCGCGCCTGCCCGCTTTACGACCGCAGTCAGTGGAAAAAGCCTTACTGGGTTAACCCAGATGAGTGCAACGGTTGCAAGATCTGCGTGGGCCTGGGATGTCCAGCCATCAGTTTCGACGCTGAGACTAAGAAAGCCAAGGTGATGCCTGTGCTTTGCACGGGCTGCTCTGTATGCGCCCAGGTCTGTCCGAAAGGAGCGATCCATGCCTCAGAAAACGACTAACATCTTCGTCGCCGGGGTCGGCGGCCAGGGGATTTTGAAATTCTCCAACCTGTTGTGCGAGGTTGCCATGCGTGCAGGACTCGACGTAAAGAAATCCGAGATCCACGGCATGGCCCAGCGCGGCGGTTCGGTTACCACCCACGTTCGGTTCGGCAAAAAGGTCTACTCCCCATTGATCCCACAGGGCTCAGCCGACTTCCTTGTATCCATGGAACACCTGGAAGCGGTCCGCCACATCGCGTTCCTTGACCGTGAAAAGGGCAGGCTCATCTACGATACCTGCGAGATCGATCCTCCAGAGGTCTATACCGCGCAGCGCACCTATCCAAAAGACATCGAGGAAAGGCTTGCCAGACTCGCCCCCAACCGCATCTCTGTTCCCGCTTTCGAGAACGCACTCAAGATAAAGAACCCTCGCGCCCAGAACGTGATCATGCTCGGAGCGCTCTCCACTTATCTCTCATTCGACGACTCGCTCTACGAGGAAGCGATAAAGCGAGGGTTCAAGGAAAAGTACGTGGATTCTAACCTCAAGGCGTTTCTTCTGGGCAAGGAACTGGCTAAGGGGTAGTTTTTATCCGCAGATGACGCAGATTAACGCAGATTTTTTAAATCGTAGTGGCACGGCATGCCTCGCCCCTACCCGTAACACCCATAACACCCATAACACCCATAACACACCACCATCACGAAAACTCCTGGCACTGGGGGAAAGATCATCCATCATGTTATCCCTATCCTGAGATAAATGCTGATGCATGATAAGATCCAAAAGGCTCGAGACGCCATCGCCAGGGCTGAAAAACTCCTGGTCTTCACCGGAGCAGGCATCTCCAAGGAGTCCGGCGTGCCCACATTCCGGGAGGCAGGGGGTCTGTGGGAGAAGTTCAAGGCCGAGGACTTCGCTACCCTGGAAGCCTTCAAGCGCCGGCCCAAAGAGGTCTGGGAATGGTATCGGTTTCGCCGCAATCTTGCCCGCAAGGCTGAACCCAATCCCGCCCATTACGCCGTGGCCAGCCTGGAGGCATCACACCCCGATTTTCTCATAGCTACCCAGAACATAGACAACCTTCACCAGAGAGCGGGCGCAAAAAAGGTGCTTGAGCTGCACGGCAACATCGTGCGCTCCTACTGCCTTAAATGCGGCCACAAGGTGGACGAATCCGAACATGAGTTGGAGGGTAAAGTTCCCACATGTCCCAAAGGGGACTGCGGCGGCGTGATGAGACCGGACGTTGTGTGGTTTGGGGAGTTCCTCGATCCCAAAGTGCTTGAGCAGTCATTTCTCTTCGCAGCCGAGTGTGACTGCTGCATCGTTATCGGCACCTCTGGAGTGGTCTATCCTGCGGCCCAGATACCTGTGCTGGCTAGGCGCAACGACGCCTGTATCGTCGAGATAAACCCTGAGCCGTCTGCTATTACCCCTATCGCAGATTACTTCCTCAAAGGCAAGGCCGGCGAGATAATGCCGTTACTGGTTGAAGGGAATTAGTCCGCAGATGACGCAGATTACGCAGAAAAAAGAGATTGTAAAATGAGCTACACCTACGGCCCGGTGCCCTCAAGAAGGCTGGGATTGTCGCTGGGCGTTGATGTCCTGCCGTACAAAACCTGCAGTCTTGACTGCATCTACTGTCAGCTGGGACGAACCTCGAATCTTGCCGTTGAACGAAAGTCATTCTTTCCCAGGGAAGAAATCCTTGCAGAAGTCATAACGGTTGTCAGCGAGACGAATCCAGCCTACGTTACCTTTTCCGGTTCGGGAGAGCCTACCTTAAATTCCGATATAGGTTGGCTGATCAGGGAGATCAAAAGCAAGAGCGGTAGACCGGTCGCCGTTCTCACCAACTCTTCCTTATTGTGGATGCCTGAGGTCCGGGAGGAGATAAAGCCTGCCGACCTGGTGGTTCCCTCGCTCGATGCGGCCACCGAAGAGGTATGGAAAAAGCTCAACCGCCCTCATACCGATCTTGATTTCAGTAAGGTCATAGAAGGACTGATAGATTTTTCCAATGAATATGCAGGCCAGCTCTGGGTCGAGATACTGCTGGTTAAGGGGATGAACGACTCTGCCGAACACGTTAAGGCCCTGAACCGGATACTTGCCCGTATGCGGTTTGACAAGGTACAACTGAACACGGTGGTCAGACCCCCTTCCGAGGAATCCGCGCTCGCGCTTTCGTATGAGGAGCTTCGAGCAATCTCTAAGGAACTATCCGTAAATACCGAGATCATAGCACCTTACCGCAAGAAGGGCAAGCAGGTATCAGCACACGGCGATCGTGAGCGTATCCTTGCCGCAATCGCCCGCCGGCCCATGACCGTAAAACACATCGAACAGAGCCTGGGAATACCCCCAGAACGTGCTAAACCGACCTTAGAGGCCCTTATCGCCGAAGGCAAGGCAAAGCAAGTAACCCACGAAAATAAAAAGTTTTACGAAGCAAACCAAGAAGTTGCTTGAAGAGATAATGTGGAACAGGCTCTCCAGCCTGTTCGATAATGCGCAGCCTGGAGAGGCTGCGCCACACTATTGAAGTTTCCAATCCGCGTCAAAGAACCCGGCCTTTATGACCCCGCCCCAGCCTTTGTCCGAAACTTCCTTTGACCAGATAAGGTAGTCGGGTACGCCCGCGCCTGAATAAAGCGTGGAGAAGTACCCGGAGAGTTTTAAGCCTTCGGAGCCGATACCTTCGCGCACCAGCACCTTTTTTTCAGGGTTCAACGGGTTGCGGTAGACAAACAGGGACGCGGTTGCTTCAGGAGGAAGGATTTCATCTGCGAACACGAATCGTCCGTCCTCGATCCTTATCGGCAGACTCTTTTCGATTCGTGCAGTTATCGCGTTCTGCTCCGCGTTGCCGTAAAGGATAAGGTTGTAGCTGTTAATCATCTCGCCGGTCACCGCGGTATCAGGAACGATCATCGTTCTGCCGTTTGCCCTGACCCACCACGCTTGCGCCTCGCCTCTTGCCATTGAGAAGAGTTTGGCAGTCGTGGCGGAATCCCCAATAGTTCCATAGACCAGGATGAAAGGCCCGTAGTACGCGCCCTTGATGGGCGGATGGGGGAGGGGGTAGGAGTCAGATTTGGCCCGCTGCCAGCCGTTTTTCCCGATCTCGAAGGCAATCGAATCAACATTGGGGGTAACCGATAGGGTCGCGTCGTCAATCTGGACGTTGAAGGTCTTCCCGATCATATCGTCTTCCAACTTGAGGGCAAAACGGTTCATATTGGTGGTTTTGATTTTGAAACCGCTATCTTCCTGCCAGCCTTCGATAATCGCGTCCTGCATCCTGTTCTCGATTGTCTGTATCTCGAGCCAGTAGGCACCGTTGTTCTGGGTAAGATCGGCGCTGCGGTAGTAAACGTGTTCTGGATAGAGATCGCGAGCCTGTTTCTGCATGAACTCCATCATGCGAGGCCAGTTCACGCAGGCAATGCCCGAATCAGACCACCAGTGTGGCTTCTCAGGCACCTCCTCGTAATGATAATCGAATCCCAGCCGATTTAACCTTTTCGCGTATAGCCTTGCCTGGAACGCGGGTACGTTGTCGTCGGCGCCGCCCTGCAGGATGTAGATAGGCAGGTTGGATGCGTTCTCCACCCGGGCAAGCTGGTTGTCGGTGCGCAGCGCCTGATTGCGTATCTCAAGCTGCCATGGCTCGGCGTAGATTGCCGACTTCTGCCATGTCCAGGGAACGTAAAGTTCGTGGTTTGTCCAGCCCGCGCCAGGGGATGCCGAGGCAAAGAGGTCTGGATGCGTAAGCCCAACGTGCCAGACCCCGTGCCCGCCCATCGAATGACCGGTAAGGTGGATTCGATTCTCGTCGATCGGATAGTGCTCCTTGATCTGCTTTAACACCTCAAGCGCGTCCAGGCGTCCCCAGTCCTGCCAGTCGAATCCGAACCGGCGGCGGTTGGTGGGCGAGACCACGAACGCCCAGTTCTTCTGGGTATAGGCCCGCACAAGGCCGATGGCTTGGACCCCTGCGCCGTGCAGAGAGAAGATCAAGGGGTATTCTTTTGAAGGGTCGTAATTTTCCGGCGGCATTATCCCATAGTACTGCACCGAGGAATCGATAGAGGAGATGAAGGTTTCTTTCCTGGATTCCTCCGGTCTGCGGCAGCGCAGCTTGAGGGTTGCCTCGGTTCGGCCCCCCTCCCAGACCACTGCCACGGGCAGCATCAGGGTATCTCCTGGGACGGAGTCAGGGAGGAGGGCGTCAAGCGCAAACTCGAACGGTGCCTTGTAGAAACTCATGGGTGCGACAGGAGGGAGATCGAAAGTGTCGACTTCAAAAACACCTCCTTCTACTATTAGTTGTGCGTTACGGGTGTTACGAGGGGTGTTACGGGGCCAATCGTCGGTTGTATTGGATAAAGGTATCGCCGCAAGGAAGGGGCCTGTGGAATCTGCATATACCAGATCAGGCAGGGTGGCGTCTTTTGTGATCAGCCGCACATCATTATCCACTGGAACGAGCTTGAAGTATACCCTGTCGTCGCCTGCTCCGCCTAAGCGAACCCAGATGCGGTTTATGCCTTCTTCCAGCACTACCGGCACTTGGACGTAGCCGTGGCCATAGATGTCGCCCGCATAGCTTTGTTTGTTTATTGAAAATCCACAGCGCTTGGCTATGGCCAGGGCGCGTGAACGCTTCGGTATCTCGATTTCCGCACAGGCATAGCCTGAGTTGAAAAGGGCTGAAATTCCGTAAAAATCCTGCAGGGTATCCCACTTCACGTTTGGATAGTTGGTGGTTAGCCATCCGGTGGAATCTATCTCAACCTTCTCCCAGTATACCCATCCTCCGGTAGCTAATACGGAAAACAAGCTGTCGCCCTCTTTGGGAACGTAGGCGGTGTCATCCGGCAGGTTGCGCCAGCTTCCCTCACGTACGCCGGATAAAAAAGGCCCGCATACCAGGTACTCCTGCGGGAATACGGTGTCCTGGATCGAGGGCAGTGAGCTAAGCAAGCTCAAGATCAAGAACATTCATGCCTCCTTGGAGTTTTATTTGGGTGATGCTAAGCACCAGGGAAGAAAAGTCAAGGGATTGATTCTGGAGTGCAAGAAGCGCCTTGCTTCACCCCACAGATCTGCTGTGCAGCTCTGCGGGGGCCCCGGGCGTTGTTGCGGTAATGACCGGGTGATTGCACTCCATAGTTATGTAGCATGTAGGGAAATGGATGTTATCCTTTAGGAGGATAAGGGTCTTTTCCATAAGTGCGTTCTTCTTGGAACTTCCCGTTCTTTTTGTGAATCTTTAACTGAGAAGGTTTCTGATTGCGGATGATCCTCGGCGCTTGTTTTAGGGCTTTCTCCTTGGTCGGGTATGTACGGGTTGCCTGCTTGGCCTTAGGTCGCTTTAACGCCCACCTGTTTTTGGTGAACTTAAGGTGATACACCTTGCGTCTGGGTATATGGCCTCCTTGCTGACTCGAATCAGTATAGAGGATGCCGGTTTGATTGTCAAGGAAATCTTCGTAGGGGCCGGTTTTTAAACCGGCCCGAAACAAGAACGGGCCGACCTTAAGGTCGGCCCCTACGATCTTGTTTTTCTTACGTCTTTTGAGCTAGGGGCTGTCATTCGACTTCTAGCTTTGGCATATAAATCATCTAGGGGCATTCCCTTTGCGATTTTTAGGACTTTATTCTCGTATTCTTTGCATTTTTCACCAACTACACGTTTAGCCCAAGTGATTAGCCTTAAGAAATCCTCTACGCTTTTTTTAGGAACAACGATGTGTTTCATAGAGCTTGTGATTATGCCTACAACTTTGCGTTCCGCGCTATTCGTAGGGGAAAGCTGGATATCAACCCTGACTTGCTCAAATGGGTTGACGGAATGTGCGATGTGTTTGTCCCTTAAGTCCTTGTGGTAATTATGGAATTCAATAGCACTTTCATTGGGGAAGTAAATAGTATCAGGGTCTAATCCATAACGTTTGCCGGTAGCAAAACACCTGATATAGCTAATCAATGCCGCGCTCCAAAGACTTTGTATAAGAACCCAATCTTTATCTTTGGTTTCCAACAGATCAATTAAGCGTTTCAAAGTTTCGGTAACAAAGTCTAAATCCTGAAATATTGCCGCTAGATCAGCAAGAGTTTTAGCTTCTTCAAAATCTACTTGCGCCCCGTAGAAAGATTCTTGTTGCACATATACCTCCGAAAAAGGATTATAGGGGGAATTGTTATTAGTGTCAAACCAGAGAAAAAGGAAAAGCGCCCTTGCGGGCGTTTTCACAATTTCAGGTTAGGAGTTGGGCACTCCATCCTTAAAAACCCCCAATTTGCCCCAATTTTGTCCACCTTTTGTCTATCTTTTGACCAGCTTTTTTTACTCCACAAATCTGCTTCGCATATGTGTGGGGACCCCAAACTTTGGCCAGCTTTCCGTAAAGGAAAAGCGCCCTTGCGGGCGCTTTTTTCAAAAAGGAGGTTAGGGAATGGAGGCGGCGGGAATCGAACCCGCGTCCGAGATGGTCAACGGTCGAGGACTACATGGTTAGTCACAGATTTAAATCTCGTTCCTTCGCTGCCCTGTGACTGGCCACTCCGGAACCAGCCATCTGGTAATCCACCTTCAGCCGATGGCATTCTGAAAAGCTTCACCCGTCCTGAATATCCGCCGGAACCAGGCCGAACGGGTCAAACCTGGAACCGACGCGGTCGCTAATTAAGCGGCCAGTGCGTGACTGTAATCAGCAGTTATTTGTCCCCTCGCAGGATTTACAAGGTTACGAGGGACCCTTGCCATGCCCTCTTCCGCATCTACACCCCGTCGAAGCCGTTCGCCCCCAGTTAAACCCCGCGTAGGACACCCCACAAGCCCGCTGCGCAGTCTTGCGGGGACCCCAAGAGGGAACCCCGGAAAGGGGATGGATGCGTCAGATAACACGATCCACACTTTCCATAGAGCTATGTTTATTATAGCGACGATAGAAGCGTAGTCAAGTCCTATTTTAAAGAAAATTTCCTAATCCGCTGTTCATAACCCGATCATCGTCCCGCCCTGCTCACGTATAACCTCGCTTTCACCCGCCTTCAAGCGGGTCTTGGAGATCAAGCGCCCTTCCGTCTCCCTTGGCTTTATGTATCGGTTGAGCAGGACGTTCACGTCCGCTTTCTCATCCATCCTGTGCGATTCCGAGGTAAAAACCACACGTTTTCTACTCGTTTTGATTGAGTAATAGGGCAGCTCGCGCATGGCCAGATCGTAGGTAATCGTACACGAAGGCAGGGTCAATCTTCCAGAGTGGGGGAGAAGCGTGGTGCCTTCATCCTTGAGGACAGAACCGATCTCACCGATCTCAAACCGACTCTTCAGCGAATCAAGCCCGGAAAGGTCGCCTGCCTTATCTGAAAGGCACAGAACCCAGTCAATCCTTCGGATACCCTTTGAGGCAAGATAATCGGTAACACTCGGTTCGGCCTTCGATCCTGGATTGAGAAGTACGGTGCGGCCGTTTGAGCGAAGCACGGCCACGTTGCCGTGGTATGTATCCAAGAGGGTAAGCTCCGGCCTTCTGGGTTTCATCGCCCAGGGCCAGATCGCAAGGTTTGCGCCGATTAGAAGTATTCCAAGTGCGTAGACGAACCGCTTTGGCCGTGTTCGTTCCGTATGCAGGATAAGGACGGCAACAAAGATTCCGATTACCAATCCGATCGGCCAAGTGCCCGAAGGAATCAGACTTCCAGGAAGAAGCTGAAGTAGTTTCTCAACTAACCACGCCAGGCCGAAAACCACAAATCCAAGTATCTGTCCCAGGGGAAGCCAGATCAGGCTTAAAAGCAGAGCTACTAATCCAAGTGGCAGGATCAAGGAAACAAACGGGATTACCGGCAGGTTGGCAAGGAGGGGGCCGAACGTTATGCGGTGGAAGTTCGCGGCAAGAAACGGCATGGTAAAGAGTGTGGCTGAGATAGAGAGTGCAAGCGGCAGGATTATCCATTTTACAAGCCATGAGGGAATTTTCCCCTTGATCCTTTTGCGTGTAAGCATCTCTCTGGTCCCGGCCGCGGCAAGGATTATCCCGAACGCCGCGGCAAATGAGAGCTGGAAGCCGATGGAAAGGATATCTACCGGTCGAACCAGAAGCAACACCAGCGCGGCGACAGCTAAGCTATTGAGAGGCAAGACCTTGCGCTGGAATGCAAATCCGGTGGCCACTGCCAGACTCATCACCGACGCACGTATGATGGATGCTCTTGGTCCTACGAGCGCGATGTAGAAACAGAGCAGAATGGCAAGTACCGGAGGAATCATCCACCGCGGGACGTGGAAGAATCGGAATAGCAAAAATAGAAATGCCACCAAAATCCCCACGTGCAGGCCGGAGACCGCCAGAAGGTGCAGGGTGCCGGTGCGGCGCATGTCCGCGTAAAGCTCCTCCGGAACCTCGCCGCGTTCACCTAAAAGGATGGCGGTGTAAAGCGATGCCTCCTCGCCGAATAGCTCCCTGTTTCGGCGGATCAGGGCGGCTCTCGTCTTATTGAGCCATGCCCTTATGCCTTGAGGTGACGATGTCACCTGCACGTGATCGGCATAGATCCGTCCTATCACGCCCTCACGTTCAAGCCTTTGGTTGCGATTTGGCACCCCTGGATTGTGCGGGAAAGCAAGTGCAAGAAGCCGACCCTGGATATTAAAAGAAGTTCCAAGCTCCTCATCTCGCGTAAGGTAAATCAACACCTTGCGTCCCTTGAGGCCCTGAGGTTTCTCTATATTCAGGATTGAGTAGGAGCCTGTTTTGCCGGCCAGTTGCCCTTCGATCTTCAGGGGCATATCATAGAGATCACCGGTCACAGAGGATGGTAATGATACGCGTCCATAGGAAACCGCAAGGAAGAGCATGGTAAGGTAGAGGAATCTTTCGGATACAAGGATCACCGGTATGATGCTCAATGTTGCAAGAATCAAGGCAATCCACCACACCCGTAACACCCCTAACACCCGTAACACCTCTAACCCAACTTCCTGGGGCAAGCTCAAACCCAACGCGATACCTGCACCTATCACCACCACGCATCGCAGGGCAATGAAGCGCTTGCCGGTGAGAAGTTCCACGACGAAGGATAGCCACAATCGCGTAACAAGTCAATAGGGCGACTTATAGAAAGCCTTTTTTAATCGAGGGGTTGACAGCTTCCTCAAAGAGGTGTATATTTACGTAAAAGAGTAGAGTAAGTGTAAGTAATCCAACCAAGGAGAAGTTGTGAAGAAAGCTTGCGTAAATTTAGCCGTAGCAGCCGTTGTGTTCATAGTCTACCTTACAGGCTGCACCCGCAACGAGCCGCCGGTCATAGATAGCTTTGTTACCGATCCGGCCGCAGATACACTGGTCACGGCAGGGGACACGGTCAGGATAATCTGCGAGGCCAGCGATCCTGACGCAGACTCTTTGTTATATGAGTTCGAGGCTGACGGAGGAACCTTTGCGGAATCTCAAGATACGGCATCGGTTCTGTGGATTGCATCCAACCACAGCGGAACCTTTGAAATTATCTGCACCGTCTCCGACGGCGACAGCCTGTATGAAATCACCGACACCCTCGCGATCGAGGTCCAGAACTACTTCCCGATGGCGGCAGGAAACTGGTGGTATTACGAAGGTCAGCTTTTGGGAACGATTGCCACACTTCGTACCGAGGTTCACTCGCGAGAGGAACTTGCAGGAGGAAAGGTAAAATGGCACATTGAGCGTTTCTTTACCTGGGGAGAGATCCAGTTGGGGGATGCTCTCGTGTACTATGCGGTCTTTGATGATTCTATCTGGACATACGATCCCGGATTAAAAAAAGAGTATCTTTTCTTAGATCTACCTCTATGGGTTGGGAAGGGCTGGGATACCGGCGAAGGGGGAACCGGCACGGTGGCGGAGATAAGAGAGTACGGCACAAGTGCGGGTGGTTTTGAGAACTCCGCCCGGATTGATTTGAATCTGGGCAGCGACGAAACTGACCGCACCTTCTGGCTCGCCCCTGACGTGGGGATTATAGTTACCGAATATAGAGTCAACCAGCTCATATTCGATCTCGATCTGGTGGAGTACGAGGTAAAGTAGCATCGGGGAATAATAATCAAGCAGGCAGGGTTCGAAGAATCCCTTATTGGAAGTAGTGGAGGAAGTTGGGGCTCAGGATTTCTTTGACCTCTCGAACGGCTTTCTTGGGGTCTGCGGCCTTGACCCAGTGGATCTCGCCCAGGGTTCTAAAGAAGGTCATCTGACGTTTGGCGAAGGCGCGAATCTTCTTTAAAATCAGCTGCCTGGCCTCGGCCAACGAGATATCGCCGTCTATGTACTCGTATAGTTCGCGGTAGCCGTAGGCGTTGAATGCGTACAGGTCTTTGGGGAACCCCATATCCCGCAGGCGTCTTACCTCCTCAACGAATCCTTGGGCCATCATCCGCTCAAGGCGTTTTGCCTGCCTGCTGATAAGCTCGGGGCGGTCAACATTCAAACCTACATAGAAGGGCCTGACCGGTGGGTCGGGCGGGGGTTCTGCTATCAGTTCGGAGTAGGGCCTGCGTGCGGCCAGGCAGACCTCAAGCGCTCGGATTATCCGCTGGCGATCGTTTGGATGCAGACGCTCGGCGGTCAAAGGATCTTCGGCCTTAAGCTTTCGCGCAAGTGTAGGGGTAGCAAGCGTCTCAAGCTCCTCGCGGATAATCGGGTTGTGCGGCAGGTTGGCGTGAAGCGGTTCGAATATAGCCCTGAGATAGAATCCTGATCCCCCTACAGCTAAAGGTTTCTCAAGATTCAAAAGCAGTTCCCAGACATGGCGGGCGAACTCACCTGCGGACAGTTGGTGATCGGGCGGGCAGAGGTCCAGTAGATGATGAGGAACCTGGTCGCGCACCTGGGAAGTCGGCTTAGCCGTGCCTATCTCCATGAGCTGATAACACTGTCTGGAGTCTACCGAGACTATCTCCCATCCATAGCGACGTGCAAGCTCGAACGCCACCCCGCTTTTGCCAACACCTGTAGGGCCAAGGATTACCGGGGTGAGTCTTGGATTCATCTAGATGCGGCCGAAGCGCTTGGCCAGATCGTCCATGGTGAACTTGATGACCGTAGGCCTGCCGTGCGGACAGAAGAACGGGGTTTTGCAGCGAAACAGACGATTGATCAAGGACTCCATCTCTGCCTGCGAAAGAGAGCTGCCTGCTTTGATCGCGGCCTTGCATGCGATGAGCGCGGCCATCTTATCCCTATTACCCAGCTTTACCTCGTTCGTTTCTGCAAACTCGCGGAAAAGCTGGCGCAGCTCCCCGGGTCCCATCTTTGCATCCGCAGGCAGGGTTTCGACTATCACCTGGTTGGGACCGAATACCTTTGCCTCGAAACCTAAATCCTTGAGGTCGCCCGCTATTTCTTCGAAGGTGGCAAACTCCTCGGCTGAAAGATCAACTATCAGGGGGAAAAGCAGGCGTTGTCTGGGGGAAGAGCCCAGCCGTTCAAGCATCTCCTCGTACAGGATGCGTTCGTGAGCCGCATGCTGATCCACAATTATCAGACCTGAGTAGGTCTGTGCCAGGATGTAGAGGTTCTGCAGCTGCCAGAAGCCCGTGTGGGTTTCAGGATACCCCTTCGTCTCAAATGGTTGGGTGGATGCGGGAGGCTTCGGGATCGAGGAGGGAATGGTTGATGGAGGAGAGGCTGGTATGGGAATCTGGCGCTCTATCTTCTCATCCGTGCGCAGGCTTGATGGATAGGCGGGGAATTTAAGGGTTTTGACAGCTTCTCTGTGAACCGCCTTGCGCACCGCCTGAGCAAGGAAGTCTGCCAGGAAACGCTCATCGCGGTAGCGAACCTCGATCTTGGTGGGATGGATATTTGCATCCAGCATCTCGGGCGGGGCCGTAAGTTTCAGGATGAAGAATGGGACCAGGTTGCCGGGCTGAGGGCCGAAACCTTCCATAACCGCCCGGTAGATGGAGCGGTAAAGTACGGGTCTTGAGTTAAAAAAGATCTTCTGTCGTCTGCGAAGCTGTGCAGCCTGATCTGGTCTTGCCATAAAACCTTCAATGGAAAGTAACCGATGGGTTTCCTTAAATTCAATCAACTCCACATTTTTCAGCTCCGGTAGAACTTCCTGCACGCGTTTGATCCAGGACCGGGTCGGGGGAAACGCAAGAAGCGTTCCGTTCGGGTTGCTTACCTCAAAACGGACGAACGGTTCAATGAGCGCGTAGTCGCGTATCTTTTGAAGCACCAGGCGGCGCTCGTATGCCTCGCTTCGCAGGAAGGCGCGCCGCGCCGGAAGGTTAAAAAACAGATTGCGCACACTGACCGTTGTTCCGGGTGTCCGAACGATCTCCTTGCGCCCGGTGATCTTACCCGCATTGATCTTTAAGAGCACCCCGCTTTCAGCGTCGGGGCGTTGGCTCTCAATTGCCAGTTCGCTCACCTCGGCCATAGAGGCCAGAGCCTCACCCCGGAAACCATAGCTTTGAATACGTTCAAGATCACCCGCATCGGCCAGTTTGCTCGTGGCAAAGCGCTGCACCGCAAGCTGGAGTTCATCTCGTGCGATCCCCTCGCCGTTGTCTGAGACGCGGACAAGCGCCTTTCCGCCCCTCTCAATGTAGGTCTCAACCCTTTTTGCCCCTGCGTCAAGCGAGTTCTCCAAAAGCTCCTTCACCACAGAGGAAGGGCGGATGATCACCTCTCCTGCGGCTATCTTGGCCGCGATTCGCGGAGGCAAAAGACGAATACCCACCCTGGATTCTAAAGGCCTTGCTCCGGATGTCAACATCGAAATCTTCCCGGCTGCCGCATATGAGATCGCCACCGCCTTGACATCAGCCCGACTTTTCCTAGAATTAGACTCATGAAACGATTAATGAGCTTAGTGATTCTTCTGGTGATGTCGGGATCGCTTGGAGCCTTACCCAGCGACCTCCTCATGCCTGATCTTACCGGACTGTCCTTGGATTCAACCCGGGCACAGCTTGCTTCGCTTCTGGACTACACGGAGCCTGATTCATGTCCCATTATTGTGCTGCCCGATTCCTTTTACACGGACAGTATTCCTGAAGGGCTTGTGGCCTGGCAGGAGCCGTTGCCGGATTCGGTAATCTCCGACACCGTCAAGGTACGATTGGCAGCTCCCTTAACCATCGAGCTTCCAGATGTGCGTGGTATGCAATTCATGGAGGCGGTGGCTTTGATTGAAAACTTGGGCTTGGAATTCTACCCTGTGATGCAGATAGAAAATGAAGAATACCCTGTGGGGACCATTGCTAAAACCGTTCCTGAGCCGGGAAGTCTTGTTAAACGTAAAGATGTAATCGCTACTGTAACATCACTTGGAGTATCATCCCCTCCTACGCCAACAAAAACCTCCACTGGTGTTGAGATTCATCTCTACGAGCACCCGGAGTTTAAGATCTCCTCCGTATCTGTGGTATCCGAGGACTCCACAGGATTCGAACTCGCCTTCAAGCTCCAGATACGCAACCCCTACAAGCATCCGATGACGGCCGAGAAGTTCAAGTTCGAACTCCAGGTCAACCGCGCTCGTCTGCTCAGAGATATCTCCTCCGACGCATCCATAGAGATTCCTGTCAAGGGCGTGGCTTACGGCAAGGTGATGGTTCCTGTTTCCTATGCCGATATTCCTCCCTCAATAGCCGAGTTTCTTCTCTCTGAAGCGGAATACCGTCTTGTGGGTACCTTTGCCATAACTGTGGAAAGCGGTTTCTCACGCAGGGCCTTTGATGTAAAAAGGAAGTTTGATCTCTTTGCCTCAAATCCCGCGATCAGGAAAAACCTGGAGGGGATAGCTTCCAGCCTACAGTAGTTCGACCAGAGTTAAGGATTCTGAAAAAGGTTAAGATCCCCCTCACGAACGGCGTGGTCCAGGTGCTTCCCTAGAAACGTGCCGGTAGCCTGTTTTTCTTTTCAATCGTTGACTTGGGGGGCCTAACCGCTTATTATCCCCAGATGCTTAAGGAAGAGTTTTTATACGATTTGCCTCAGGATCGGATCGCGCTTTATCCAAGCCAGCCGCGTGATGCCTGCGGACTGCTCGTTATCCACCGTGAATCAGGCAGAATAGAACACCGAATCTTCCATGAGATCGTGAATTATCTCGATGAGGGCGACTGCCTTGTTCTGAATGAAAGTAAGGTGCAGCCGGTTCGTTTTCGCCTGCGACGTGCCACAGGCGGGGTGGTGGAGCTTTTGTTTACGAAGAAGATCAAAGAGGGTGTCTGGGTTGCCCTTGCGCGGCCATCCAAACGGCCAAAAGTAGGGGAGAGGCTTGCAGGCGAGAATGGTGAGGAGATCGTCGAGATAGAGGAGAAGAAGACAGGTAAGCTGACCCTTAAGCTGCTCATAGATGAATCCGAGCTTTTCCGGCGTTTAGGTCTTGCTCCCCTGCCCGGCTACATCCATCGCATACCGGAAGAGCGCGACCTCCAGACATACCAGACGGTTTTTGCCCGCGAAGGTTTTTCAATCGCAGCGCCAACCGCAGGGCTTCACTTCACCCCCGAACTCTTAAAGCGAATTCAAACAAAGGGGACGCAAGTCGCATATATTCAGTTGGACGTGGGAGAAGGCACGTTCAGGCCAGTAATGACCCAAAGGGTGGAGGATCACCGGATGAAGGCGGAGAACTATACGATCAGCCCTGAAGCGGCGGAAAAAATTAACAGGGCAGGACGCATTGTAGCGGTTGGCACCACGGTTACAAGAACCCTTGAGTCCTTACCTAAGGATGAACCGATCAGACCTCATTCCAGCTCCACCGGGCTTTTCATATATCCTGGACATAAGTTTAAGAGGATAGGTGCGTTTTTGACCAACTTCCACCAGCCAGGCTCGACGCCGCTTCTCTTGACCTCCGCGTTTTGCGGCAAGGAACTTCTCTTTAAGGCATACGAAGAAGCGCTTGGGATGGACTACAGATTTCTTTCTTACGGCGACGCAATGCTGATTTTACCCCATAAGACTGCAGAGCGGCCTTGCGGGGAACACTTAATTCCCTCTCCCTTTGGGAGAGGGACAGGATGATATGATTAAATTCAAGATCAATGCTGTTGACAGCAAGACCAAAGCGCGTCAGGGGACGCTCGAACTTGTGCATGGAAGTATCGAGACTCCGGCGTTTATGGCGGTAGCCACCCAGGGAACGGTCAAGACCTTCACACCTTTCGAGGTAGCTTCACTCGGCGGACAGATACTCGTCGCCAACGCCTATCATCTTTACCTCAGGCCAGGGGTTGAGGTAATCCAGAAAGCCGGAGGGGTTTCAAAGTTCATGGGATGGAACAGGCCGACACTTACTGATTCGGGCGGGTTCCAGATATACTCCCTAACCGGCCTGGGCAAGATAACCGACCAAGGGGTAACCTTCCAGTCCCACATAGACGGCTCAAAACACACCTTTACACCTGAGAAGGTCGTGGAGATACAGCGGGCTCTTGACAGCGACATCTGGATGGTCTTAGACCAGCCTATAGGGTATCCTGCGGAGTATCCAGCGGCTCTGCGTTCGCTCGAGCGGACAACGCTATGGGCCAAAAGATCACTTGGGTGTATTACGGGTGTTACGGGTGGTGTTACGGGCAACCTTTTTGGAATCATCCAAGGCGCGACCTACGACGATCTCAGGGAGCGTTCGGCAAGAGAGATCACCGCCATGCCGTTTCGAGGATTTGCATTAGGCGGGCTCTGTCTCGGCGAACCGCCTGAACTTACCTACCGGATCATTGATAATATCGAGCCTTTATTGCCCAAAGACAAGGTCCGCTACGTTATGGGCGCAGGATACCCCGCAGATCTTTTAGAGATGGTTTCGCGCGGCATGGATCTATTCGACTGCGTTCTGCCCACGCGCAACGGTCGCACCGGCTCGGCGTTCACGAAAAAAGGACAGATAAACCTGCGCAACGCCCGGTATAAGGATGACTTAAGGCCTGTGGAAGAGGGATGCAGTTGTCCCACGTGTCAAGAATATACCCGAGCCTTTATTCGCCATCTCTTCATAGCAGATGAGATACTTGGGGCTCGGCTTTTGTCCATCCACAACCTTCACTTCTTCTATACCTTGATGAGCGAGATACGCTCGGCGATAGGGAATGGGCGATTCCCTGAATATAAGAGTCAAAGGTTAGAGGAGTTAAAGAGCGGTGCTCAGGAAGTGGCTGGATAGCTGGCGCAGGGATCCGAGCCGGGATCCCCGGCCTCCGATCGTAAACTTCTTCACCTACACCACGGCGATGATACTCTTCATTCAGGTTCAAGTGGTGGCGAAGCAGCAGACGGATAGCAACTTCCTTGTGGGTCTTGCAACCGCCGCCTATCACCTGCCTTACTTTCTTTTCGGGGTATTCTTCGGTCGGCTGGGCGACTTCATCCGCAGACGCATGATCATTATTACAGGCTGCCTGTTGACCGCGTTGGGCTCACTGCTCATAGGATTGTTCATGGAAAGCTACCCTGCGCTCATGATCGGCAGGGCGTTGACCGGCATCGGCATGGGTATGCTTCCGGGTGCGCTCTTTGCCTCGACCGTGGAACGTAAGGCTTCGATCGGTATCTTCGCAGCTTTTGGTTCACTTGGGTGGACTCTCGGTTCGTTCCTTACCCCAGGGCTTGGTTCCCGTCCGCTTACCTTCTTTATCGCTGCCGGAATGGCCGCCTTGCCTGCTTTTCTAGGCCCGAGTTTCCGGGAGCTTCCTCAGCGTCCGAAGACAAAATTCTTCTCCTTTGCGGTCATCAAAGAGCACTGGCCGATATTTACCGGTTTCTTCCTGCGGCACACAGGTGCGCTCTCGATCTGGGTAACGTTTACCCTCTTCCTGAATCAGCGCGGGGTTTACGGGCCTCTTATTCCAGGGATAGCGCTTCTCGATCTGATGGGATTGATCTATGCGCTCAATCCCCTAGGTCAGGTCTTCTTTATGCTTTTCATCGAGAGGTTCAAGCCCAGGATAATCCTGCCCCTGGGTTATATAGGCTCGGCTGTGGTTTTTCTGGGTTACATCTTGGTACCTAATCCATGGCTGTTTATTCCTCTTCAGATCCTCCTCGCGTTTACCTGGTCGGCAGTATACCTTGGCTCGCTCGTCTACATTTGCAGATCATGTGCAGAGGAGCGCTCCACTGTCTCAGGCGCGTTCAACGCGGTAATGGGTCTTTGTGGGATATGCGGTTCGCTCCTTGGCGGGGCTTTATCAACTGTAAGCTACGAGCTTTCCATGATCGTCGCCGCAGGCCTCGCATTTGCGGGCCTTGCGGTCGTCTTCTTCGGCGAGAGAAGATTATTTAGACCCCACCCGGTTACTGCGTAACCGTGCGGGGACCCTGAAAGATCCATCAAGGCAGGGATGCATCAACCCTCTCAATGAATTTCAGGAAAAGATAGCCGAAGAGGAGTGCTGTTCCAACACCTGCAAGAGCGCCGGTTGCAAACCTCAAAAGGTTGGTGCTCTCCCAAGGGGTGATAAATTGGAGCAAGCCATCGATTACAAGAGGGGAGAGGAAAGCCAGAAAGATGGGGAGTACGAATTTCAGGAAGGAACTACGAATCAGCCACTCGCGGACAGAACGAATGAATAATGCAGTGCCTATCGGTATGAAGAAAAGATAGGTGGCAAGACAGCGAACACAGACTCCTAACTTTGCCCCGCAGATGAACCAGGAACGCGAGGGGAGCTGATGACATGAGAAGTGATAAAATCTATAGAGAAAGTCTGCAAGCCACCCGGCTCCCCAAAACTTAAACAGAGGGGCGGCGATTACACCGGTTAGGATAAGCGTCATTATCCCGATGAATACCCCCCAGGAGATAATGAAGATTCGATCCTCTGAAAAGCTTGCTTGTGACACAGTCCTATTCTGGTTGAAAACCCTCCGGATGTCAACCCACCCGTAACACCCGTAACACCCCGTAACCCGTAACGCCCCGTAACCCATCACATACGATAGAGGGTTTCTAACGCTATAAGTATCAGGGATTCAGTGACTTCGAGATAATCTCATCCAAGTATGGCAATTGCGTGCCTTCCCTATTGACAAGTGCGTCCGTTTGCTTAGAATACACACAAGTTGAATAAACTCTTAACCAACCCGTAACACCGTAACACCGTAACACTAGGAGGCGAAACATGGCCGAACTTAACTTCCCCGAAGCAACAGAGGAACAAATAAAGGAAGGCAAGTCCCTTGCATGGCTTTCCTACTTGTGGATTCTTTTCTTGATCCCGTTGTTCGCCCACAAGGATAATCCGTTCTCTAAATACCACGCTCGCCAAGGAATGGTGCTTTTCTTTGCAGAGGTCGCGGTAGGAATTCTATGGGCAATACTCGGCGCTATCACTTTGGCCATAACCTTGGGCACTCACGGCGGCGCAGGTTTCTGCACCATCATCATCAGCTGGATCATAATGCCTATCCTTTACGTGCTCCTCGGTATCCTGGCTATAATCGGGATCATACAGTCCGCCTCAGGTAAGTTCTGGAGGATGCCGCTCTTCGGCCCGCTTGGCGAAAAGTGGTTCAAGGGCATGGTATAATCCGCTTCAGCTTCAGATTCAGAACATAAGATTCAAAGCCTCGGCTTTTGCGTTACGGGCCGGGGCTTTTTTGTTGACAAGCCTTGAGTTTCGGATAGAGTTCCATTTAAGGAGTAAAGATGCCGAAATTAAGCTTTCCTTACGCAAGCCGGGAAGAGATAAAGGAGGGGAGGCTCCTTGCATGGCTATCCTACCCGGGCATCATTTTCGGGCTTCTGGGCCTTCTTTTCCTGGTGCCCATGCTTGTCCATGAGGATAACCCTTTCAGCAGATATCACGCCAGGCAAGGTATGCTCCTCTTCCTTGCCTCGGTACTCGTGGCCGTATTATTCTGGGTTGTAGGAGTGAGCCTGGTTCCGATAATTGACCTGAGTCCTATTGCCTGGATAGTAACCGCGATAGCCGGTCCGGTAGTCTTTACAGGCATAGGGATAACCATTTTCGTATTCGCAATAATAGGAACCGTAAAGGCGGCTTCAGGAAAATTCTACAGGATGCCTCTCATCGGAACCATGGCCGAGCGGTGGTTTCCTAACATGGTTTCCAAAACCTCTTCACAAACCCAAAGGAGGGATAAGATGTACTGCAGGAACTGCGGGAAAGAACTACCCGCCAGCGCAGAGTTCTGTATAAGTTGCGGAGTAAGGTCGCTTAACGGCAATAAGTTTTGCCAGAACTGCGGAGCCGAGACCAGACCTGAACAAGAGGTTTGCCTTAAGTGCGGCACACTATTAAAAAGAGAGGAAAAATCCCCTGGCCGTAAGACTAAACTGATCGCATTATTGTTGTGTTTATTCCTTGCTCCACTGGGGGTACACCGCTACTACATGGGCCGCGTGGGTAGCGGAGTTGCCATGCTTCTGTTATACTTTTCAATTTTTGTATTTTTGTTTATGGGAGCTATGCGGTCATTCCCAGAACCTGTATGGATTGGACTATTAGTTTTTGGAGCTTTCGCTTTAGTTGGATATATGGTTTGGTGGATAATAGACCTCATATCCATAGCAACTGGTAAGATGAAAGATAAGCAGGGCAGAAAGCTCGGCGAGACCTGGTAATAGCAAATGGTTTGGGCCGACGACAACACAAACCTTAAGGAGGGGAAAAATGTATTGTAGAAACTGCGGAAAGGAAGTTCCTTCGAACGCGGAGTTCTGCACAAATTGCGGAGTAAGGCCGCTTAACGCGGAAAACTTCTGTCAGAACTGCGGGGCCGAAACCAGACCTGAACAAGAGGTTTGCCTCAAGTGCGGCATACTATTAAAAAAACAAAAAGACCCTACCCGTAAGAATCAGTTAGCTGCGTTATTGTTGTGTTTGTTCGTTGGTTGGCTGGGAGTACACCGCTACTATCTGGGACGTGTGGGTAGCGGAGTTGCCATGCTCCTGCTATACCTGTCTGGTTTTGTTGCATTTTTATTTACAATTAGATACAGAGGACTATACGTTCTTGCGGCTATCGCTTTTGTTGGATTCTTTGTTTGGTGGATAATAGACCTCATATCCATAGCTACTGGCAAGATGAAAGATGGAGAGGGCAGAGAGCTTGGTAAGGGCAGATGATTTTGGCTCACCCCGAGGATCATTTGCGCAGCGGGCATACATCCCTTACCCGTACCCTTTTGCCGATAATAAGTATTATGTAAACTAAGGCGGGAAGAACGATATGCGGCAGTCCGGGGTGTGTTTGGTGCTGTTCCACTATCCCCTGGTTTTTCTTTAGGCCTTAAGTCATGTTTAATCTTCTAATCTTTCAATCTTCCAATCTAGGTGTGTGTTACGGGTGTTACGACGCTTTCTCATGAGGTGTGTTACGGGTGTTACGGGGTGTGTTACGGGTTACGGGTTACGGGTGCAGTTCGTAGTTCGGGGCTTCCTTTGTGATGCGGATGTCGTGCGGGTGGCCTTCCTTCAGGCCGGCACCGGAGACGCGCACGAAGCGCGCACGCTGCCTGAGCTGTGCGATGGTCTTTGCTCCCACATAGCCCAGACCTGACTTGGTGCCTCCTACCAATTGGTAAATCTGTTCACGAACACTGCCTCGATAAGGAACTATCCCCTCAATTCCTTCAGGAACAAATTTTTTGGCTTCTTCCTGGAAGTAACGATCTGCCGAGCCTTGTCTCATTGCATCTATTGAGCCCATCGCTCTATAGATTTTGAACCTCCGACCTTCGAGAAGTATCGATTCCCCCGGGCTCTCGTCGGTTCCTGCAAGAAGGTTCCCGATCATCACCGAATCAGCGCCGACTGCCAGGGCCTTGACAACGTCGCCAGAATAACGTATGCCTCCGTCCGCAATAATGGGTACCTTTGTCTCTTTGGCGTCTCGATAGCAGTTCATGATGGCTGTAAGTTGAGGAACTCCGATACCTGCGATAACGCGCGTGGTGCAGATCGAACCCGGTCCTATCCCTACCTTTATAGCGTCAGGATCGAGTTTCAAGAGATCCTTTGCCGCCTCGCTGGTGCCGATGTTCCCGACAACGAGTTGCGCATTACTTATTTTTTTACGTAACTTACGAACCAAATCCAGAACCAACTTCGAGTGAGCATGGGCTGTATCAATCACAATTGCATCGGCATCCGCGTCCAGAAGCGCCTCTACCCTATCGCCGGAATCTCGCGAAACGCCGACTGCCGCGGCACACCGCAGTCTGCCGCGCTCGTCAACCGTAGCATCAGGCCGTTCGAGCTTCTTCTGGATGTCCTTCGCGGTAACAAGCCCTGCCAGGCGGCCATTGTTATCCAGGATGAGCAGCTTCTCGACCTTTGCGCCCTTGAGGATCTCACGCGCCTTGTTGATTGAGGTACCCTTTTTTGCGGTCACGAGGTTCTGGCTGGTCATCACGTTGGCCACCGGAAGCGAGAGATTATCCTCAAACATGATATCACGGGTAGTAATTATTCCCAGCACCTTGCGATCGGCATCTATCACAGGGAAGCCGCCGCAGTGATAGCGTTCCATAAGCGCCTTTATCTCCCGAAGCGACATATCGGATGAGACGGTGATGGGGTCCTCGATCATCCAGCTTTCGGCTCGCTTGACGCCTTTTACTTCATTGGCCTGGCGTTTGATGCTCATGTTCTTGTGAATAACCCCGATCCCGCCCTGCTGGGCAAGTGCTATGGCCATGGCCGATTCTGTAACCGTATCCATTGCGGCACTTACAAGCGGAACCTTGAGTGTTATCTTCTTTGAGAATCGGGTGGTAAGGTTGACCTCGCGGGGCAGGACTTCTGAGCGCCGCGGCTGCAGAAGCACGTCGTCGAACGTAAGGCCTTGCGGAATTTTGGAATCGGTCATCCTAGCCATCCTCAGCCTTCGAGTAATGCATCCAGTTTTCCCGCCAAAATCTCTTTAGGAACCGCTCCGATGCTTCTGTCCTTTATCTGGCCTTGTTTGAAGAAAACAACGGTGGGGATGCTCATAATCTGGTGATTCTGCGCGAGTTCTCGCGCCTCGTCCACATTGATCCTTACTACTTTAGCCCGGCCTTCGTAATTGGCGGAAAGCTCTGCCAAGACCGGTTCCAGGATGAGACAGGGTTGGCACCATGCGGCCCAGAAATCAACCACGACCGGAACCTCGGCCTCCAGCACCTCTTTCTTGAACTCCTCGGCTGTTTTTACCTCTATCATCGGCTCTCCTTTTCGAATGATACAGAGATTTGGTGGAAAGTCAAATTGCAATTATCTCCAGAATCTCAAGAGCCTAGGTTTTTTAGAAGACGCGGAATACGCACTTGACAAGTTCTCAAAATCGCTTATGCTGACCTAAAGGGCGATTATCTACGTCCAAGTTTAAACATTGACTGGAGGAAATCATGAAAAGGATGTGGAGTGTTCTAAGAGTGGGGTTAATCATAGGGGCGACAGTAACGCTGGTCTCTTGCAACGTAATCCAAGGCGAGCTAACTCTTCTGGTGGAGGAAAGAAGCGCCTACTCACCCTGCTGGGCATCAGACGGTTCAAAGGTCTATTTCGTTGCGTCGGAGGACGCCTTGAATCCCGTTGCGCTTGGTCAGATTTGGTCTGTTGACATCGAGGACAAGACGCAAAAGAAAGTCTCCGAAGAGGAGGTCAAGGAAATAGATATCTCCCGCGACGGTGACCTCTGCGTTACCTATTTAGACGAGTGGATACTAGTGCTTAATACAGAGACTTGGACTCAACGCGATTCCATACATTTGCCTGAAGAGGCTACGGGAGACTGGCGAAATAAGTTCTCTGCACCCAGGTTTTCTTACGAAACCAACGAGGTCATTTACTATCACTACCACGTGTATTCCAAATCTTCCTATCTACATAAAGTAAACCTTGTTGATTCCACTGATCAGTTGATTCTTACCACTGAGGGCGCATCCGTTGTGGCCCCGGGTCCCGGTGATACCCTTCTCGCTTTTGGAGACACGATCTACAACCTTAACAGTCAGGAACGAATCCCCATAGATATCCCTGATGACTACATCCAATCCATAGACTGGAATCCTGCCGTTCCCACTGAGCTAGTTGTAAGTACCGGACCCCAGGATGATATATTCTTATTCGACCTCGAGACACAGAAAGCAACACGGATAGACATCCGTCCCACCATTAAAAGCGGATGGGTAGGAAGTGCCAGATTCTCGCCAGATGGGGATAAAATTGTCTTCGGCACTTTGGACGCCGAAGGCACTTGGTCCTTATGCAAAATCTGGCTTTTTGAACCTATAGACTAGGAGGAAACCGACAAACACTATAGAACCTGCTTAATTAAGGGAAAATCAAGAAACAAACTATCAACTTTAGGAGGGAGAAATGAAACTGTTTGCAAGCTTGATAACTGCTTTGAGTCTAATGTTGGTAGTAGGTTGCCACTGGTTTGGCGAAGGATCCAGGGAGTGGCGTTTTGAGACAGGTGGTTCACCTGCGGTGGGGTCAGATGGCACCATCTATGGAACATCCGATGGTCTGTACGCGCTTAACCCTGACGGCAGCCTCAAATGGCACTGTGAGAAAGGTCACACTCCTCCTGTCATAGGTTCAGACGGAATCATCTATGTAGGATCGGGCAATAGCCTTTATGCCGTTGATCCTGGCGGTACCATCAAGTGGAGTTACGAGACGGAAGGCTCGATACGTTCCTGCCCTGCAATCGGCTCAGATGGCACTCTCTATATCGGATCATCGGATCGTTACCTCTATGCTGTCAATCCTGACGGCACCTTGAAATGGCGCATAATGCCCGTCGGTGTTAGTCAAGACCTTTCTAACTCCCCTGCAATTGCTTCAGACGGCACCATATATATCGGGGAAAGGAATTTTTGGGCAATCAATCCAGACAGCAGCATCAAATGGGTTAGTGAAGAACTTGACGCATCTGTAATTAATTCCCCGGCAATCGGCTCGGACGGAACCCTCTATGTGGGAGCGAAATCCCGGCTCTGCGCAATCAACTCTGATGGTACTATCAAATGGAGCTACCAAACCGACGGGGAGGTGTACTCCTCCCCTGCAATCGGCTCAGACGGAACCGTCTATGTGGGAGCAAGTCTCTGGCTCTACGCAGTTAACTCTGATGGTACTAGCAAATGGAGCTACGAAACCGACGGTATTGTGTACTCCTCCCCTGCCATAGCCTCGGACGGAACCGTCTATGTGGGATCGAATGATGGTTGTCTCTATGCTATTAACCCCGACGGCACCTTGGGGTGGCGCTACGAAACCGACGGTGGAATAGGGCGTTCTTCTCCCACAATTGGTCAGGACGGCACCATATACATAGGATCAAGTGATGGCTATCTTTATGCGATACGAGGTTCAGAAGGGCTTGCTGACTCCCCATGGCCCATGCTCGGCCATGATCCGCAGCATACAGGCAGGGCGGAAGGAGAATAGATTACAAGTGAGTAGAATCAGGAAACTCAAACTAGGAGGTAGCTGGCAACACTTCGTCTTCGGTCGGGAATCCCGAATAATATGCTCCTTTTTGCTTACGCAAAAAGATCGCAGTAGGGCTTGCTGTAAAATCACCAGCTTATCACTGATGCTGCCTACAGGCGAACTAACCCTGTAGAAGTAAAGACCTTTTTACCCCACGAAGGTACTACGTCCCTTCGCGGGGACCCCGATAACTTAATGCAAGATTAATAGTTTGTCAGTTAATCTTGAAGTGGGGGTCTCAATTTTATAGAAGTAAATACCTGAAGGGACACTTAAAGTTGACCAAAGCAGTTTCTGTGTGCCGGGTTGAACCGATTGGCTGTAGACCTCTCGACCAGAAGCGTCGTAGATGGAGAGATTTCCGGAAACACCGGGAGTAAAGGAGAAAAGAACACCTGACGGGGTGTAACGAGTTGTAACAAACTCAACATCTACTGACCTCTCCGCCTCTTCAACACCGGTTAAGGCCTGCTCCAATGTGTCGTCTTCCGAGTACTCGTCCAGCTCAAGGATGGGGTAGACTCGAAGCAAATATTCACCGCTGTGTGGAACCGTCCACTCCCTGAACACTACCTGCTCTGAGGACTCGGCAGGGATCGAGACCTCCTGTGAGTCTTTGTAGACAACGCTTTCACCTTCTAGAATCTCTGCGTAGACCATGCCTGAAGAGTCGTCCTTGATACCTTCGTTGGCAAAGGTGGCAATCGGAGTGTAGCTCTGATCGACTTGTTCATCCGAGTCAATACTCTTTGCCGCATAGTCATAGTAAGCGATGCTGCGCAACTCTACGTTATCCCAGTATACCTTCTGGCCGTACCAATCCCAAGCTTCAACTCCCCATGAGTGAAGTTGTACTTCCGTTATTGTATCCAACGCTGACCATCTTACTATCCATTTGTTGTAAAGATCGCCACCGTATTCAGTCCAAACGCCACTCTCGGGGAGGGGAAACTCCGCTGTATGGATAGTGTCGGAACACAGCATAAGAGGATTGCCACTTGCCCATCGAATGGTTTTTCCAGCTTGTGAGCGAAAAGCATAAGAGAACTCGCACAACCGTAGTTCGATAAAATACTCAACATATACAACCCAGAAGCAGCTGTCTATGTCAGCTACAGCCTTGGGAATCCTAAGTATTTGGGTGCAAGTAGTAAAACAATCCGTAGGTCCTATCCTGGGATTTTTCCTCGTGTCCGTGAGAAAGGAGTAGTCCCCTTCATAGGCGCGAGTTGAATCATGGGCATCTACCCGCGCGCTGTCCGCTCCCCCTTCTTCGTGCGACCAGGCTTCCGTTTCCCAGTCTCCTGCGCCTAGCTCCGCGCCAGGATCGCGGATAGCATTCACCCAAAGCTCGGCGCTTAAACCGAGAGCAGCCAGTAGTATCAAAATGCTGACCTTACGTAACATGTTTCCTCCTTATGCATTAACTCTATTCAAAAACAACCCGTTGTCAAGTGGAGCAAGTCTGTGCGCCAATAGATAGTTACCAGGTGGGTGAGAGGGTGAAGAGGGTATTAGAAAAAGCGGGGATCTCCTGTAGACTTACAAAAAAGGAATTAACCAAGGAGATCCACCGCCTATGCAAGT
>Ga0315544_1000094_pt1 | contig 84046 bp, 77 predicted proteins | sample SalMarSW160130MG_2_FD_202543 | JGI IMG/M metagenome (GOLD analysis project Ga0315544, IMG submission 202543) | Salt marsh sediment microbial communities from the Plum Island Ecosystem LTER, Massachusetts, United States - Salt Marsh Sediment SW1601-130 ...
GCCGTGTGCAAACATGGCGCGGAAACTCAGTCGAAGAGCGACAAGCAAGGGCGCGGAGTTCTCTTCCAAGAATCCGTTTGGTCGGATTCTCCGTTCTGATCTGCTCCGTAGGATTCGTCATCACCGGCGATGGGAGGGTATGTAGGCGGAGCCTACGAACAAGGGAAGAAGTTGGTGCTGAAGGAGCAGCTCGAGTCCCGGGACACCGCCAACGTTGTTGCCGAGCATCCGTTCACGATGTTTGGCGGAGCCAACCTCGTACGTGCTCAAGGAGCACGCACTCGCAAGCAAAGAGCACTTGTGATTCGGGGGACGCAATACTGAATCGCTCAGTTCCGGAGTGGAGTTGGGTCAGCTACTGGAGAACCAGTAGCCAGTGTCACCCCAGAACTCCGCCGGGACTCCCAAGCAGATCAGCGTGCTGAGCAGTCGCTGACGGATTCCAACACAGCATCTGACTTCTTGGTGACATGGAGCTCCTGCGGTGCGATTCGGTACGATGCGCAGGAGACCGAACATGAAGCAGTCGAACCGAAACGCCAGCTCCGAGATGAACTCCTGGTTCCATGGCCGGGGCGCTGCCTTCCTCACCGAGCTTGGAATCCGGGAAGGCGATGTCGTCCTCGACTTCGGCTGCGGACCGGGAACGTACGCCCTTCCGTTGGCGCAAGTCGTCGGACCGCAAGGCCGAGTCGTCGCCCTCGACCGGAGCGCCGCACGGCTGGAGGAACTCAAGCTGCGCATCGCTGGCTCGCCCTTGCGCAATCGAATCGACATCGTCCAGACCGACGGTGATCTGACCCTCGACGGAATCCCAGATGCGTCCCTCGATGCAGCGCTCCTCTTCGACGTGCTGCAACACGTCGAGGATTGGAGGCTCCTCGTCTTCAGCCTCCACCGAAGCCTCGCGCCCGGCGGCCTTCTGCTCGTCAACCCCAGCCACCTGTCGCATCCGGGACGCGTCGATCTGACTCTCCTCGAATCGATCCTGGCGGAGGAGGCCTTCACCGTCGAACGGGCTGTTCGTAACCGGGTGGCCCACTACGATCGAATCCGCGAAGAGGAGATCCTCGTCTGTCGACGTCCGTAGGAGGCTAGCACGCGGGTCAGGATTCAAGCCGTTGCTTTCGAGTCCGCTCCCGTCCCGCGAGATCCGGGATGGACTGTGGCGGGTGCGATTCAAGAATGGAGGCCTGATCCAGAGGCCCTTGACTCCGAGTTCCTTGCGCGATGCTGGAGCGGAGTTGGGTCAGCTACTGGGAAGCCAGTAGCCAGTGTCACCTCGGGACACACCCGGATCGCGGAAGGAAGCTAGGAGTCGCGTATTGTGTCCCCGGAACTCCGAAGTCCTGACCCCGAGCGCTTCTCAGCAATCAGTGCCATTGCGAAGCGAGAAGCATTCGCAATTCGAAAATAAAGCTCTGACCCCCTTCAAGCGCTGTGTCCCCGGAACTCCCGGAGCCGAGTTAGGTACTGTGTCCCCGGAACTCCTGCATCCGAACCGATCTCCGGAGCAATGCGGATGTCCACTCCTACCGTCTCCTTGGCGCGAACGGTGAAGGCCAGCGGATGCGTATACGCAGACATAGTAGCTCCATCTTAGTGGCATACTCCGTCAAGACAAGGGGTTCGCAAGCGGTCGGCCAACCTTCCGCAGAGAGCGAAAGGAAATCGGGGACGCAAGCCAGGATCGCGAGGGAGATGTCGAATCCTTGGTCACTCCGGTTTGAGCAGGAGCAGGACTTTCCCGGACGACGCCCGGAGGCAGGCTCGCCAACGGTCTCGTCAGGTAGGCACGTCGTCCAAGTGCTCTGCAAGCAGGCCGGGAAGCAATTCGTCGCGTCGGAGCCGTAGTTTCGCACTAAAGTAAGAGGAGGACTGCCGGGATTGGCAAGGCTCGTGCTGTATTCCCCGAAACTCAGACTCGAGTGGACTAGCAGATAGGGCGATACATTGATTAAGAGGTTCCGCCACTCGAAGCGCAAACCGGCTGTGCGTGCAGCGAGAGCGTTGTGCCTGGTCCTTAGGGCGCCCCAACAAGCTCCGTCTCAAGTTGCGCAACTGCCATTCGCACTATGCTCTCGTCGAACAACGCCCGCTTCCTCTCCGCCGCGCGGCGACCCCCAGGCCACTCACCGATCTCCCTACGTATGCTTTCTGGTGTTCTCTCGATCTTCAACTGAGTGAACAACCAGTCAATTGTGCTGAGCACTTCCATGCCTAGAGGTGACTCGAATCCATTGATCACTGCTGTCGCTAGTGCCAGCGCAGGTTCATAGCAGGCAACCTCATCCTGTTTGAGATAGAGGTCAAGCTCCGGTGCGTAGGATGCATCGAAAGCGATCTCATCTAGTGGGCCGGCGTCGGCAAGTCTCCTTTCGCAATGCAAATAGCTCCCATCCAAGCCATCGAGAAGGTGCCGGAGTCGATCTGAATACGGTCCGTACTTGTTGGCCTTGAACTCCAACTCCAGCGGGTCAGGTAGGTGTAGGGTATCTACAGCCCGTTTCAGGAACCACGCGAGCTTCTGAACTTCCAGAATCGTGCACCCTGTGTCCAGAACCGAGTACCTCCGGATAACCTCGACGATCAGCGCGCGCGCCGGAGTCAGTTCGCGGAACGGGTCGCGCCGCTTCCGGCCGTAGTACTTGGTTGTTGGCACGTAGACCACAACCTGAACATCATCCAAGCCACCAAGTGCGCTTTCGATCTCACGCCTCACGCTTCTCCACTCCAACCGACCGTTGCCGCACCCCAAGGGAGGAAGGGCTATCGTACCGATCCCCAGTTCTCGGATAACCTTGGCGAGGTCGGTGAGACCATCTCGAATCCACTCGATCTGAGATGATCCTTTCCAGTGTCTCTTGGTGGGGAAGTTGATGATCCACTTGGGACCACCAAGCTGCTCGTTCCTATACACGAACATCTTGCCTACTCGAATCTGCTCGTGATTCGCAGCCTCAGCATATACAGCGAAGTTGCCCGGGAAGGCCTCCTTGAACTGCAGCGCTATGCCTTTGCCCATGACGCCAACCTCGTTGACGGTGTTGACCAAGGCATCTACGTCAGCCTCAATGAGGTTGCCCCTTACGTAGCAGATCACTTGAAGTACCACCCTTTCCGTATCTCGAGTCTACAGTCCATTTCACGCGAGTCCAACTCCTCTTTAAGGCGAGACTTCGAAGCTTGGTCCCGACATGCGATGCCCAGGAGCGACGCGAAACGTACGTGCCTGTGGACCAGTGCTTCCGCCTGGTATCGCGACTTCTTGTCCGGGTCGTTAGGATCAGTACTGAAGTCGCAGTAGCGCAACAACTCCCAGTCGATGTAGCTCTCAAGGTCCGCGAGGTTGCTGCTATACTTGCTCGGTTTCGGAACCGCATGGGCGTTAGTGAACAGAACTTGGTACCCATCACGTGCAAGTTCCCGTAGAGAGGCCACAAGAAACACAAGGCTTTCGGGATCCTCCATCGGAACGCCACCATAGCCTGTAACGATCATGTTCTGCATAATTGACTTGGGCGTGAAGTAGAAGGGCACGTAGTCGCTCAGAGTGCCGAAGGGCGACACGTTGACGTCCCGCGTCCGCCGTCTCTCGATCAGGTCTGGTTTGCCAATCTGATGAAAGGCAGGGTCGATCTTCCCAGCACTGGGACACCACAACCCGTTCTCTAGTATCCAGGGGATGTTCTCGATGTGAGTAAGGCGAAAAACCAGAGCCCGTTCAGGTATAAGAAGGCGTTTCAGCGCCATCGACCTGTTCATGAACCGAGTATACCGTCCGATCTAGTTCATCCGTCAGGTGCGGGTCCAATCGGACCCAATCGGACCATCCGGATGTCTTCAGGTGCGCTGCCGCAGCGACTAATACGTATGCTCTTGAGAGCGTGTCCGATCCGCGGATTCATCTGCCTCTCCTACCCTCCGCCTATCTCCATTCGAAGGAGGAACTAAGAGGAACTAAGATGAAGACCACGACCAAAGGCCTGAAATGGACGATCCCAGTGATCGGGCTCGCGCTCGCTCTGTCGGGCTGTGGGCTGACCGGATTGCTCGACGTCGCCGCGCCGTTCCGTCGCGACTAGAAGTAGAAGTGAACCCCCGTGCCGAAGACCATCGACAGCTCGCCGTCGGTGGAGTAGGCGATCCCGAACTCGATGTTCCAGGCCAGGCTCGGGGCCGATCGGAAGCCGAACTCGATCCCGCCGGCCGCGGAGAGGTAGACCGTGTCCCACCCGTACGGCGTGATCGGGACCGACGCGCCGACCGCGCCGTAGAAGTCGACGGCCGGTCGATCGGCGATCCGGTAGAGCGCCCGCCCGGTGATCGTCCCTTCGACCTCGCCGGCGTCGCCCCAGAGGAAGAGGATCGCCTCTCCGGCGAGATCGGGCGAGAACCAGTACCGGCCGGAGAGCAGACCGCCGAACGGGAAGTCGAGCTGCATCCCGACGCCGAGCGTGCGATCGGTGGACAGGTTGAGGCCCTCCTCGGGCGTTGCGGCTTCCTGCGCCGTAACGGCAACGACAAAGGCCAGAAGAAGAACACAAGCAAAGGTCACGCTTCGCATCGTCTCACCCCCGGTGTCGTGTCCGCATCGTACCGCCGAACGCCGCCCGGTCCAACGGCGCCTGTCTCACCGGGAGGGCCGCCTTCGTCGGAGCTTCGTCGCGACACTCCCGCCCAGGAGCGCGACGACCAAGACCAGAAACCGACCTGCGGCGAGAAGGCGCCGGAGACGCCTTCGCATCCCACCGTCGCGGACGATCGGGATCCGGTGGTAGAGGTACTGCTCCTTCTCGATCCCGTGCGCCCGGAGCCGGCCGAGCCGGTCGGTGATCGTGATCAGCCCGTGCCAGGTGATGGGGGGCTCTTCGCCGTACCGGTTGGCGACCACCGTCCACGCGTCAAAGAAGGTTCCGATCATCTGGTTCATCCGCAAGTTGATTCCGTAGTCGGCGAGGCTGGCGAGCACGACGTCCGGCCGCGCCCGCCGGATCGCGCGAAGCAGCCAGAGGCTCCGGGCGTCGGCGCAGATGAGGATCGCCGCCTTCGCCCCGTCGACGTCGGCAATCGTAAACCGCCGCTCGGCCGGCGCAAAGACGCGGTTCCGGATCCAGAACTTGCGGTGGACAGCGATGATCTCGCCGGCCGGATCGACGAGAAGCTGCGTGTTGTGCAGCTTCTCGTCACGCCTTTCCGTCATCCCGAAGGAAAGGTAGACCTCGTGTTCCTTCGCCAAGCCGGCGACGAATTCGGTCGACGGCCCGGGGATCGTCTCGGCGATCCGCCCGTGATACGCTGCTGTCTCGCCCTTCTTGTAGAACCAGCCGAGGATCACTTCGCCGAACAGGATGAGCCGGACGTCGGGGCGCTCGCCCACGATTCGCCGAACGATGGCCCCGAGCCGCTCGCGGCTGACGGCCGGATCGGCGTCCGGCGTCATCGCGACGGTCACGAGCGCGAGGGTTCGGTCGGGACGGGAGCCCTTCATGCCGCGACCGTCAAGCGAAGCGAACGATCTCATCGAACGGCTTCCGCGGGCGCGCGTCCGGGCTCTCGTTCGGGACGCCGAACGAGACCGCGGCGACGAGCTGGCCGTCCTCCTCCAGCCACGTCTTCAGCTCGGTCACCGCGCACAGGACGTCGGCGATCCAGAGCGATCCGATCCCGAGGTCGGTCGCCGCGAGGAGCATGTTCTCGATCGCGGCGCCGATCGACTGGACGTCGACGAGCTCCTGGAAGATCTGGTCCGTCGAATGCTCCAGCCACGGATCGATGCCGTGCGCGTTGAAGACGAAGACCGTCAACGGCGCCTGCTCCATGACGTTCGCCGTCCATTCGGCGCTCCCGGTGTCCTCGCCGCGGGACTTGAACGCCGCAATCGCCTCGCGCAGTACGCCGACCATCTCGGCCCGCTTCTCCCCCCGGATCACCACGAACCGCCACGGCTGCCGGTTCTTTCCCGACGGCGCCTGCGACGCGGCGGTCAGGATCTTCGTCACCGCCTCTTCGGGCAGCTCCTCGTCCTTGAACGCGCGGATGCTCCGCCTCGCCGCGATCGCCTCGATCGTGTTCATCGGTCCCCTCCTGATCCCAGCATCGTGCCCGGCCAGAGTCTATCCACTAGCTGCCCGACCGGTCGGCCATCGCCTTCCGGATCGCCTCCGCGTTCTTGGCGCGATAGTAGTAGCACCGGGCGCCGGTCACCAGGTTCCCGTCGATCACCGGGGGGTGGTCTTGTCCGACGAACTGGCCGCCGGCCTGCTCGATCGCGTCCTTGTCGTCCGTGTGCCCCACGACTTGCTTCCCGCGCAGGACGTCCGCCGCCGCGAGAACGCGGACGCCGCGGCACCAGCCGCTGACGATGAGCCCTTCGTCGGCCGCCCGCCGGATCGTCTCCATCGCCGCCGGGGAGTCGATCAGGCCGCGGTGCGCCGGACCGGGCATCACCGAGATCCCGTCGTACTCGGTCACGTCGCCGAGCTCATCGATCGTGCAATCCATCTCCAGCGGCTCGGCCCCGTGCTGCTGCGCGAACGGGCAGGGTTTGACCGTCCGCTCTGCACCGGCCAAGGTCAGTTCCCAGCCGTAGCGGCGGTACTTCGTGACGATCGACAGCTTCTTCTGGTCCGATGTGCAGTTCGCTCCGTACAGGTCCCCGAACAGGAGGAGCATCCGGATCGGGCGGTCGTTTCCCTTCGCGGGCATGGAATCCCTCCGTTTCGATCGCGCGTCGCGCGGTCGCACGAGGGTCGCAAAGCCACGTCTCGGCATCGTCTCCCTTGACAGTCCTTCGCGAGGCCGCTACCCTCGCGCGGTCGGCGTCCAAGCCACCTCACGTGGCGCGAACCGAGTGAAACGGAGGTACGCAGTGACCGTCGGACGAAACGTCAAGCCCGCTGCCTCCGTGGACGCGCTCTAGTTCAAGGCATTCGCCACCGGTAGATCGATTTCCACCCCTTTGCCGCGAGGCAGCGCACGACGCGAAAGCTCGAATCAACTGTCTCACGACGAAGGAGGCCCCCTTGCATCATGCTTCGGAGGATCGGATCGATCCGACCGACACCCTGCTCGCCGACGAAAAGGCGCTTGGCGTCCCCGAGCTGGACGCGTTCGCCCGGCAGGGACTGATCACGCGGATTCATGCCAAGCTGGCCAGCGGGAAGGAGGCGACCGTCTACTGCTGTCGCGCTCACCCGTCGACGAACCGGAAGTTCCTCGCGGCGAAGGTCTATCGGGAGCACGCAGCGCATGCGTACCGACGGGCCGGCGCCTACTTCGAGGGGCGCGAGCGAACGATGAAGTCGCGGACCTTGCGGGCGATCAACCGGGGAACCGACTTCGGCCGCCGAGCGCTGGCCGGGGCGTGGACGCACGCCGAGTACGAGGCGTTGAGTCGGCTCGTCGCCGCTCGCGCCGACGTCCCGCGACCGTTCGCGCTGTGCGGGTCCGTCGTTCTGATGGAGTTCATCGGCAACGGCGCGGGGCCGGCCCCGCATCTGAACGGAATCGAGCTCGACCCGAATCGGGCGAAGTCGCTGTTCGACCGAGTGCTGGAAAACGTCGAGATCCTGCTGCAGGAGAACCTCGTCCACGGAGACCTGTCGCCGTACAACGTCCTCGTCTGGAAGGGGCGGCCGTGGCTCATCGATCTGCCGCAGGCGGTCGACGTCCGATTCAACCGGAGCGCGTTCGAGCTGCTGACGCGCGACGTCGAGAACGTCTGCGCGTTCTTCACCCGGCACGGGGTGAGGAGCGATCCGATCAACCTGGCGCACGACCTGTGGGAGCGATACCGGCGGGCGGAGCTGTAGCCTCACGCGTCGCCCTTCCTCATTCGGGAGGAGCCGAAAGCGTATCCGAATCCGATCGTCGCCTCTCATCTCGGCGCTTCGGATCTCGAACCGACCGATCTGCGACGTCCGCTCGACGTGCTCGCCGATGCACGGGATCGCGTCGAGGTCGCCGATCTTCACGATGCGGATCGCCTCCGCGTCGGCGGGGACCTCGCTCAGGTCGTACCGGCGCTCGGCCTCGGCGCGGGAGACGACGAAGGAGGTGACGGGATGATCCTTCGCGATCTCCGCGTTGACCGCCACCTCGATCGCACGCAGATCGTCCTCACCGAGAGGCCGAGGCACGCGGTAGTCCACCTTCGTCTTCTTCGCCCCGAAATGCGTCTCGACGCTCCGGCCGGTGCCGAAGTCCCGCTGCATCACCGCGTTGAGGACGTGCTCGACCGAATGGGAGGCCACCAGGACGGTGAACCCTTCTCCGCGCATGGACCGAGTCTAGCCCGAGCCGGTCAGGCCGACCAGCGCGGCCCCGTCCCTACCGCCGAATCGCTTGACAAGACCCTCCCCGGAGATACCCTTGCGACGGCATGCACGCGCTTGCGGTCAGCGATCTCCACGGGAACCTTCCCCTGTACGAGCTGCTGCTCCGCGTGGCCGACGTGTGGCGGATCTCCTCGATCTTCATCGCCGGGGATCTGGCGCCCGGCGGAGGTCTTCGCACCTCGGAGAAGAACCCGGCGGCCGATCTCGTCGACCGCCAGGCGGGGTTCCTCCGCCGCGAGCTCATCCCGCTGCTCGAGAGCTTCTTCCACGGCCATCGGCTGACCCACGTCTACGCGATCCAGGGCAACGACGATTGCCGCGCCGTCGAGGGGCTTCTGCGTGACTTCGACGACGCGACGGCCAACTTCCACCTCGTCAACGACCGCAGCGTGGAGCTGAAGGATTCGCGCCAGATGCATTCCTTCTTTCCGACCGAGGTCCCGCTGCTCCGCGTCGTCGGCTACCCGTTCGTTCCTCCCGGCGCCGGTCTCCTCATGGACTGGGTGAAGTTCGAGAATCACGCCGAACTACGACCGCCGGGGACCGATCCGTGCGCCGACATCTTCGCGATGGGCATCCGGACCGTCGACGAAGTGGGACGCGGGACGATCGCCGACGACCTCGCCGATTTCGAGGAGTACTTGAGGACGACGGGCGATCCGATCGACTACGTCCCCGAGCGTACGATCCACCTGTTCCATTCCCCCCCGTACGATACGCCGCTCGATTGGGTCCCGCCGGGGGGGGCCTACAGGTACCTCTCTCTTCCCGCCCACGTCGGAAGCTCGGAGATCCGGCGGTTCATCGAGCGTGCGCAGCCGTACCTCGTCCTGTGCGGACACTGCCACGAGTCGGTCGTTCTCGGCAACTACCGCACCCGCCTCGGGAAGACGCCGTGCGTCAACCCCGGGAGCCAGAGCCACATCGACGTGCTGAGCCTGGTGCAATTCGACGTCTACGATCCCCAGCGGATGAAGCAGTTCTTCATCAATGCGCGCTGACCGGTCGAGGCTTCCGGGGGCCCTTCCCGTCGACGGTCCCCCCGTTCTCGGGAGGGACGCGCCAGAGACAAACCGGGAACGTCCCCACGCCTGAGAGGCCCGCCTTGAAGCGGTCTCCCGTCCTGCCCGTCCGATCGCCCACCGTCCGGACGTCGAGCAACGAAGTCAGCTCCCGCGCCCACGGAAACAGCGTCCGGAATTGCGTCACCAACGCGATGTCCAGCCCCCTGATCAGCCGATCGACGCAATCGGTGGGGCGGTCGAGCTCGAGGATGATGTCGATGTCCGAGCACGGCGAAGAGGCTTCTCCCATCGCGCTTCCGTACACGTACACCGCGCGGAACGCGACGCTGAGGCTTCCGAGGTACTCGCCGAGTCCCTTGGCGAGGGCGTAGCGGAACGTCCCGTGCGCTTCCGGGTCCCCCGCCCGCAGCCGCTCGAGCACGGTGTCCGGATCTTGACCGGTTCGCTTCGCGCAGTGCGCCAACGCGTCGGCGAACAGCGCTGCAGCTGAAACCTCGACCGGCTGAAGCCCGCTCGGCCTGTCCTTCATTCCCTTTCCCTACGGGAAGACCCCTCTCATCTGGAGCGCCGCTGCGACCCGTTCGACGCCGAGGATGAACGCCGCCAGCCGCGGAGAAACGTTCCGCTCCTTGGCCAAGGTCCAGACCTCGTCCAGCGCCCGCTGCATGATGCTGCCGAGCCGCTGATTCGTCTGCGCCTCTTCCCACGGGAAGCACTGAATGTTCTGCACCCATTCGAAGTACGAGCAGACCACGCCGCCCGCGTTCGCGAGGATGTCGGGGACGACGACGGCGTTGCGCTCCCCGAGGATCAGGTCCGCCTCCGGCGTCGTCGGCCCGTTCGCGCCCTCGACGATCACCCGCGCTCGGACATCCGCGGCGTTCCGCGCCGTGATCTGCGCCTCGAGCGCCGCCGGGACCAACACGTCCACATCGAGCGACAGAAGCTCCTCGTTGGTGATCGATTCGACGCCCGGCGCATCGTAGCCGGCGAGAAGGTGGCCCGGAGAGCCCGCGACGTGCTTCAGCGCGTCGTCGATGTCAAATCCGCTCGGGCAGTAGTACGCCCCGGAGACATCGCTGATCCCGACGATCGACGCGCCCTGCTCCGCGAGCAGCTTCGCCGCGACGGAGCCGACGTTCCCGAACCCCTGCACCGCGATCCGAGCGTTCCCGATCTCCATCCCGAGCCGCTCGAGGACCCCGAGGGTCACGAACATGACCCCGCGGCCGGTCGCTTCGCGCCGACCGAGGGCGCCGCCCATCTCGATCGCCTTCCCCGTCACGATCCCAGGCATCGCTTCGCCGCCGAGGACGCCGGCGGTGTCGACGATCCAGTTCATGACGTCGGCGTTCGTATTCACGTCCGGAGCCGGGATGTCCTTCCGGGTTCCGATCAGCGGAAAGATCATGGCGGTGTAGCGCCGGGTGAGCCGTTCGAGTTCGCGGCGCGTCAGGCGAGCCGGGTCGACGCTAACGCCGCCCTTGCCACCCCCATACGGAACGTTGACAACCGCACACTTCCACGTCATCCAGCCGGCCAACGCCTTGACCTCGTCCTCCGTCACACCCGGGTGAAAGCGGATCCCGCCCTTGCACGGACCCCGTGCGCTGTTGTACTGAACTCGATATCCGGTGAACACCTCGATGTCGCCGTCGTCCCGTACCACCGGGACGCTGACCTCGAGGGCGCGTTCGGGCTTGCGCAGGATGTTCCAGATCCCGTGGGGGATGTCCGTGTACTCCCGGACCATGTCCAGCTGCTGGAGCATCATTTCGTAGGGGTTGATCTGAGCTTCCGCTAGGCCGGCCGGTGCTTGAGCCGTATCTCGAATGGCCATCAAGTACTCACCTCCAACGCGAAGGCTATCCGAGTTCGCCGACGCGCAGTAGCGCTCCCGACAGATCCCGTCCGACACTCTTGCAGATCATCGAACGTCAACCCACCACTTGCATCGCGTCGGTGCTGCGAGAATCAACCGTCGAACCGCAAGGAAGAACCGCGCGAATGGATCGCATCGAGCTACCACCCGCATGGGCATTGACTGTCAAGCGGCACGGCCGAGGCTTTCGCCTGGCACCCAGGCCGGCGCGAACAGCCTGCTTTCGAGAGGTCAACTCCGGTTGGTGGGACCGCGCATCCGGTGTACGTTTTCCGTGGAGTGATGACCGAATGAAAGGGACGACGAAACCGACGACCGGGGTCTATCGCACCCCGGAGGACGTCTTCGCCCGACACGAACCGCTTCACATCCGCTACGCGCCGAACGAGCTGATCTTTCAGACCGGCACGTACGCCGCCGGCGTCTACTTGGTGACCGAAGGAATCGTCCATGAATCGTACGTCGACGCAGTCGCTGGAGGCGACCCGGTCTCGACGGGTCTCCACGGCCCGGCAAGCCTGATCGGCGTCGAGATGCACCTCCCCGGGGGGGAGCCCCTTCACCGGTCCTCCTGTCGGGCCGTGTCGCAGGTTTCCCTGTCGTTCCTCGAGCAGAGCGACTTCGAAGCGGCGATCGAGACGGATGAGAAGCTGCGGTTCCTGCTGATGAGCCACTACGCCCGACGGGGACTCCTGCTGACGCGCGCGGTGTGGAGATCCCAGCTCGGCCCCGCGGACCGCGTCCAAACGCTCCTGCAAGATCTCGCGTTCCTCGGTCGGCCGACCGACGGCGGCCGCGTCGTCCTTCCGAAGGAGATCGACCTTCATCGTGTCGCCGAGCTCTCGTACATGACGTACCGCAAGGCGAAGCAGCTGTGCCACTCGCTGGACGGTGCGGAGTGGGACGGCGAGCAGTGGGTGATCGTGGGGGAAGCGTGAGCGAATCTCGGGCTGGACTCGGCGTGATTCGGACTACAGCGTCTCCTCGATGATCGACAGGTAGAACTCGCTGACTCTCGCCCGCCGTGCGAGCTTCTCGAAATCCGTGACCCAGATCAGGCTGTTCTCCGTGGCAATCAGCTTGAGCTCTCGGAAGCGCTTGAGCCCACGCATCACCGATTCCACCGACACGCCGAGCATCTCCGCAAGCGTCTGCCGCGAAACCGGCAGGTCGATCGCCGTGCCCGTCGGTCGCTTCTCGCCGTACTTGTTCGCCAGCGCGATCAGCAGCAACGCGAGGTTCCGATCCATCGACTCGACCGCTTCTCGCGCCAGCTTGAACTCGAGCATGATGACTTCGCGAGCCAACCACCGACACAGATCGTTGCACAGGCAAGGATGGTCCTTGCTGAATCCAATCATGTTCGACCGCTCGACGAAGATCAGATCCGATTCGACAAGCGTCTTGGCGAACTGGACGTTGACCGGCTCGCGCGCGAGGAAGACCGCCTCCAATCCGAACAGCTCTCCCGCAGCGAGGAAGCGCAACACCCGCTTCTCGTGTCCGTGACTGGCGTGCTTGCCGATGCTCAGCAGCCCGGACTGGACGACGTAGATCCCGGACGCGTACGAACCTTCCTGAGCGACCAGTTCACCTTCGTCGAAATGCACCGAGAGAGAGACGCGGCTGAGCTCCTCGATCCCCTCGGAAGAGAGGGAAGGGAAGACCTCCTTTAGGAGCGCTTCCCTTGTCTTGGCGTCCGGCTTCTTCGGTGTCATCGTCGCCGCCATTCTAGCAGCTCTCCCGGCGCCCGCAATCCGACGCCGGGCGAGGAACCGCGGGTCCCCGCAATCGTAGCCCCGCGGCTCTTCCGTCAAGGTGGTGTTTTAGGCTAAACCCAGCCGCGGAGTCGCATCGCCTCCGCGACCCGCTGCACCGAGACCAAGTAGGCCCCGGTCCGGTTGTCGACGCCGTGCGCCTTCGCCGCGTCGTGCGTCTCGCGGAACGCCTTGACCATCTTCTCCTTCAGCCGCTGGTGGACCTCCTCGATCGTCCAGTAGAAGCCGCCGATGTTCTGGACCCACTCGAAGTAGGAGACGGTCACCCCGCCGGCGTTGCACAGGAAGTCCGGGATGACGTACCTGCCGCTCTTTTGCAGGATCTCGTCCGCCTCCGGCGTCGTCGGCCCGTTCGCCGCCTCGGCGACGATCCTCGCCTTGACGTTCGCAGCGTTGCTCGCGGTGATCACGCTCTCGATCGCCGCCGGGATCAGGACGTCGACGTCGAGCTCGAGGACCTCCTCGTTGGTGATCGCCTTCGGCCCCCCGAAGCCGGTGACCGACCCGGTGTCCCGCTTGTGCTGGAATACCTTCTCGGGATCGATTCCGTTGGGATCGTAGATCCCGCCGCGCGAATCGGTCACGGCGACGACCTTGCTCCCTGCGAGCTCCTGCATCAGCGTACCACAGTGGTATCCGGCGTTCCCGTACCCCTGGATCGCCACCGTCGCGCCCTTGAGGTCGAAGCCGAGCGTCTCGGCGGCCTCGAGGACGCAGTAGACCGCGCCGCGGGCCGTCGCGTCGCCCCGGCCGAGCGACCCGCCGAGCGGGATCGGCTTCCCGGTGATCACCCCGGGCGCGTTGTGGCCGACGATCGTCGCGTACTCGTCCATCATCCACGCCATGATCTGCGGCGTCGTGTACACGTCGGGGGCGGGGATGTCGACCTCCGGGCCGATGAACCGGCCGACCGCGCGAACGAACCCGCGGGCGACCCGCTCCAGCTCGGACTGCGAGAGCTCCTTGGGGTTGCAGACGACGCCGCCCTTCCCGCCACCGTACGGGACGTCGACGACGGCCGTCTTCCACGTCATCCACGCCGCGAGCGCCTTCACGGTGTCGATCGTCTCGTCGGGGTGGAAGCGGAGACCGCCCTTGGTCGGCCCGCGCGCGTCGTTGTACTGCACGCGGAAACCGGTGAACGTTCTGACCTTCCCGTCGTCCATGCGAACCGGGAAGTGCACCTCGAGCGTCCGCATCGGCTCGCGCAGAAGCTCGTGGACCTGCGGGTCGAGCCGCAGCGCTTCCGCCGCCTTGTCGAGCTGTCGCTGTGAGATCTCAAACGGGTTCAGCGTCGATTCGCTGGCCATCTACCGTCCCCTCCCAAATGACCTAGAGATGTGCCATTCGGGGACTCGACCGGCGCGGCCGCCGCCGAACGGCGGCGCCATTATACCGGTCGGAGCGTGCATCGCAACGCGCAAAGGGGTGTCTTCTGCCGGTCAAAGTCGTGCGATGATCCCGAGCAGGAGGCGGCGCATCTCCGCCCCCTTCCGATCGGTCGTCTCGATGACCTCTTCGTGGGTCAACGTCGCGCCCGGATCGACGCCGGCCGCCAGGTTGGTGGCGATCGAGATCCCGAGAACGTCCATCCCGGCGTGCGCCGCGGCGATCACCTCGGGGACGGTCGACATCCCGACCAGATCGGCCCCCATCGCGCGGAACGCGCGGATCTCGGCCGGCGTCTCGTACGACGGCCCGAGGGCGGCGACGTAGACGCCCTCCCTCAGCTCGATCCCCTCCGCGGCGGCGACCTCCTTGGCGAGCGCGCGAAGCCGCGGCGTGTACACGGCCGATAGGTCGGGGAACCGCGGGCCGAGCCGGTCGAGGTTCGGGCCGCGGAGCGGATTCGCGCCGAGCATGTTGATGTGATCGGTGATCACGACGAGGTCCCCGGCGCGGACGTCGGGGTTGATCGCCCCGGACGCGTTGGTGACGATCAGCGTCTTGGCGCCGAGCATCGCGAACAGCCGCGTGGCGAAGACGATCCCGTCGAGATCGTGCCCCTCGTAGAAGTGGGCCCGGCCGCGCTGGACGAGGACCGATCTTTCCCCGATCCGGCCGGCCCAGAACTCGCCCGCGTGGCCGGCCACCGTCGGCCGGGGGTAGTGCGGGATCTCCTCCGCGGGGACGATCCGGCCGCCTTCGGGCACGCCGAACGCCTTCGACAGGCCGGAGCCGAGGGTGATCGCCACGTCCGGCGCCTCCTCGATCCGCTCTCGCAGCGTCGCGAGGGCCTCGGTCAGCCTCTCCCACCGTCCGTCCTTCATCGCGTCCTCCTACGTCAGTCCGATCGCTTCGAGCGCTTCGCCGATCCGATCGACGGCGGCGACCTCGATCCCGCCGCTCACGGCGGACCGGGGAGGATTGGGGGCGACGATCCGCTCCATTCCCATCTTCTCCGCCTCGCGGATCCTCTCGCCGAGCCGCCGCACCGGCCGGATCTCCCCCGACAGCCCGACCTCGCCGACGATCGCCGTCCGCGCCGGGAGCGGGCGATCGCGGAGGCTCGAGCAGACGGAGGCGACGACACCGAGGTCGGTCCCCCGCTCGCGCGTTTCGAGGCCTCCGGCGAGGCTCAGGTAGACGTCGGCCCCACCGACCTGGGTCCCCAGGTGCTTCTCCATCACCGCGAGCAACAGGAGGACCCGGTTGACGTCGAGGCCGGTGCAGCGACGCTGCGGGATCCCGTACCCGCCGGTCGGCGAGACGAGCGCCTGCATCTCGACGAGGATCGGCCGCGTCCCCTCGAGGATCGGCACGACGGTCGTTCCGGGCCGCGGCTCCTCGTCCAAATCCGCGAGGAAGAACCGGGAAGGATCGGCGATCTCAGTCAGCCCCTCGGCGGTCATCCGGAAGACGACGACCTCGTTCGTCGCGCCGAACCGGTTCTTCACCGAGCGGAGGATCCGGATGTCCTCCCCGCGGCTCCCCTCGAGGTAGACGGCCGCGTCGACGAGGTGCTCGACCGACTTCGGCCCGGCGAACGCGCCCCCCTTGGTGATGTGGCCGACGAGAAACGTCGCCATCCGCCTCGACTTCGCCTGCCGGATCAGCTCGCTCGACGCCTCGCGCAGCTGGCGAAGGCTTCCCGCTTCCCCGGCGGCGCGCTCGTCGACGGTCGTCTGAATCGAATCGACGATCAGGACGATCGGGGAGACCTGCTCGATCGCCACGGCGATCCGCGAGAGGGACTGCTCGGAGAGCACGTACAGCCGCTCGTTGTCGACGCCGATCCGGCTCGCCCGCAGCTTGACCTGCCCCTCCGACTCCTCGCCGGAGACGTAGAGGACGTTCCCGTAGCGGCGCGCGACGAGCTCCGCGATCTGCAGCAGGAGCGTCGACTTTCCGATCCCCGGCTCGCCGCCGAACAGGATCACCCCGCCCGGGATCAGCCCGCCGCCGAGAAGCCGATCGAACTCGCCCATCCCGGTGGCCAGGCGCTCGATGTCCGCCAGGTCGACCCGGTCGATCGAGCGAAGCTCCTCGCCGAGCCACGACGCGGCCTCGGTCGGTTCGTCGTCGGACGACGCGCGCTCGGAGAACGAGTCCCACGCGCCGCAGTTCGGACACCGTCCGAACCACTTGATCGATCGGTACCCGCACTCGGAGCAGAGAAACGGCATGTCAACCGCTCTCTTCGAATCGGAACTCCTCCCCGTCGACGGTCGCCGTCACCGCGGAGCCGGACGGGAAGTTGCCGAGGAGGATCTCCTCGGAGATCGGATTCTCGATCAACCGCTCGATCGTCCGGCGCATCGGACGCGCCCCGTACTTCGGGTCGTATCCCTGCTCGATCAGCAGCTTCCACGCCGAGTTGTCGAGGGTCAGCTCGATCTCCCGCTCCTCAACGAGCCGGCGCGCCAGCTCGCGGATCATCAGGTCGGCGATCTCGCGGACCTGATCGCGGTTGAGCTGGTGGAAGACGATGATGTCGTCGAGACGGTTGAGAAACTCGGGACGGAAGACCTTGCGCACCTCGCCGGTCACCCTGGACTTCATGTCCTGGTACGACTCCTCGGAGGTCTCGTCCTGATCGGAGAAGCCGAGCGTCCCCCGGTCGGTGATCAGCTCGCTCCCGACGTTCGACGTCATGATGAGGACCGTGTTGCGGAAGTCGACGCGGCGGCCCTGCGAGTCGGTGAGGATCCCGTCCTCCATCACCTGAAGGAGGATGTTGAACACGTCGCGGTGCGCCTTCTCGATCTCGTCGAACAGGACGACCGAATACGGGCGATGGCGGACCTTCTCCGTCAGCTCGCCCGCCTCCTCGTAGCCGATGTAGCCCGGCGGAGCGCCGGTCAGACGGGAGACGGAGAACCGCTCCATGTACTCGGACATGTCGACGCGGACCAGGGCGTCCTCGTCGCCGAACAGGAACTCGGCCAGCGTCTTGGAGAGCTCGGTCTTCCCGACGCCGGTCGGGCCGAGGAACATGAACACCCCGACCGGGCGCCTCGGGTTCTTCACCCCGGCGTACGCGCGGCGGATCGATCGGGAGACGGCGCGGACCGCCTCGTCCTGCGCGATCAGCCGCTCGTGGACCTTCTCCTCCATGTTGACCATCCGGGCGGTTTCCTCCTCCTGGACGTGCCCGATCGGGACGCCGGTCCACATCGCGACCATCTGCGCGATCTCCCGCCCGGTCACCTGGAGGTCGTTCCCCGCGTACGCCGTCTCGCTCAGCTCCTCGATCCGCGTGATCAGCTCCGCCTTCCGATCGCGGAGGCCCGCCGCCTGCTCGTAATGCTGACCGGCGACCGCTTCCCGCTCCTGCTCGTCGAGCCCGTCGACCTTTTCCATCAGCTCCCGCGCCTCGTCGGGAATCCGGGTTCGCTGGAGCTTGATCCGGGCCGCCGTCTCGTCGATCAGATCGATCGCCTTGTCGGGGAGGAACTGGTCGGTGACGTACCGATCCGAAAGGCGCGCCGCCTGCTGGAGCGCGTCGTCGGTGACCCTGACGCCGTGGTGCTTCTCGTACTGCGGCCGGAGCCCCTTCAGGATCTTCACCGTCTCCTCGACCGTCGGCTCCTCGACGTAGATCGTCTTGAATCGCCGCTTGAGCGCGGGGTCCTTCTCGACCGACTTGCGGTACTCGTCGAGGGTCGCCGTCCCGATGCACTGGATCGCGCCGGAGGCGAGCGGCGGCTTGAGGATCGACGACGCGTCGATCGCCCCTTCCGCCCCGCCGGCCCCGACGACGGTCTGAAGCTCGTCGATGAACAGGATCACGTTGTCCTCCTCGGCGACCTTGTTGATCAACGCCTTCAGCCGCTGCTCGAACTCGCCGCGGTACTTCGTCCCGGCGACGACCGACGCCATGTCGAGCTCGATGATCTCCTTCGAGCGGAGGAGGGCCGGGACGTCCCCGCTGGCGATCCGCTGCGCGAGCCCCTCGACGACGGCCGTCTTCCCGACGCCCGACTCGCCGATCAGCGCCGGGTTGTTCTTCCGGCGGCGGGTGAGGGTCTGGATGATCCGCTCCATCTCCTCCTCGCGGCCGATCACCGGATCGAGGTTTCCGGCCATCGCCTCCTCGACGAGGTTCCGGCCGAACTCCGACAGGTCGCCCTTTCGCTGGGCGCCCCGTCGGGTCGTCCGCACCGTCATGCCGACGGCGCCGCCCGGCGGGAGGAAGTAGCCGCGCGACTTGTTCAGATCGACGCCGAAGTGATGGAGGAGCGCCGCGCCGGTCCCTTCCCCTTCGCGGAGCAGCCCCATCAGCAGGTGCTCGGGCCGGATCGTGTTCAACCCCGCGCGCCGCGCCTCCTCGAAGGCGATCTTCATGACCCGCTTCAGCCGCGCGGTCGGTTCGAGATCGTCGGCGGAGAGACGGACCTCGCCGCGCTCCTTCTCCTCTTCGAGGAGCGTGGCGACCTTGTCGTAGGTAACGCCGTTCGACGTGAGGAAGCGATACACCTCGCTGTCGGTGATCTTGAGGAACGCGAGAAGGAGATGCTCCGTGCCGACGTAGCTGTGCCGCCAGCTCTCGGCCTCCTCCTGCGAGATCGCGATGATCTCCATCGACTCTTGCGAGAATCGATCGTACATCTGCCCTCCTCAGGGAGTCCGCTCGGGAAGGCCCGCACAGACGGCGACAGTATACAGGGCGTCTACCCCTCGGCAAGGGAAACGTCGCGCCGGTTGAACCGCGTCATCACCGCGTCGATGTCCGCCCTCCGGAACAGGTCGATCGCGTCGACGGCGCGCTCCAGCGCCGGAAGGACGCGCTCCCACTCCTCGGGCGAGAACCGATCGAGGACGAAGTCGCTCCCCGTCTCCGTCCGCCCTTCGATCTCGATCCCGATCTTCAGACGCGGGATCTCTTCGGTCGCGAGCGCGTTCAGGATGGAGGTCAACCCTTTATGCGTTCCGCCGCCGGCGGCGCTCAAGAGCTTGATCCGCCCCAGCGGAAGATCGAGATCGTCGTGCACGACGAGGGCGTCCTTCGGAGAGACGGAGTGCTTCGACAGCACGCCGCGGACCGCCTCGCCGCTGTCGTTCATGAACGTCATCGGCTTGACGAGGAGCAGGTCGGCGGTCGAATAGACGAGGGCGGAGCTTTCGATCCGCCCTTTCCCCCGAAGTCGATGGACCTTCCGGTACAGGTCGATGACCTCGAACCCCACGTTGTGTCGGGTGAGCGCGTAGGCCCGGCCGGGGTTTCCGAGCCCGAAGACCGCCTTCACCTACTCCCCCTCTGCAGCGGTCTCCTCTCCTTCTCCCTCGGCCTCCGCTCCCTCTTCCTCAACGGCGCCCTCTTCGACTTCGCCCTCGATCTCCTCGCCCTCCTCGAGCTCGGCCTCCTCCTCTTCGATCTCCATGCCGCGCGGCGCGATGACCGTCACGAGGGTCCGCTCCGGAGGAAGCATCGGCTCCACGCCGCCGAAGTCGATGTCGCGGACGTGGATCGACTCGCCGAGGTCGAGCTCGGACACGTCGATCGTGATCAGGTGCGGCACGTCCTTGGGGAGGCCGTAGACGCGGACCGTGTTGAACAGCACGTTCAGAATCCCTCCGGACTTCACGCCCTGCGCCTCGCCGACGACCTTCACCGGGACGTGGAGCTTCAGCGGGCGCCCGACGTCCGGGTGGTAGAAGTCGACGTGCTTCGGCTCGTCGGTCACCGGGTCGTAATCGATGACCTTCACGAAGACGTCCATCTCCTGCGCCCCGTTCTCCTCGGCGATCGACAGGGTGACCCTCGAGCTTCTCGTGATCTCCGAGAAGAGCGACTGAAGGTCCTTCCGCGCGATGGCGATCGACACGCTCTCGATCGAAGGGCCGTAGACGACCCCCGGCACGAACCCGTCCCGCCGGAGGGCGTTCGCCCTCCCGGCGGTCCTCTGTTTCACTTCCAGCGTATGCATCCTCGTTCACCCAGCCGTCTCGTTGGATTTCGATCAGTAGTGCGGGAAGAGGTGGCTCACCGACTTGTACTCGAAGATCCGATGAATCGTCTTCGCCAGATGCTCGCCCACGTGGAGATAGTCGACGATCTCACTCTCGTTCGCGCGCTCGTTGAAGATGGTATTGGTCAGAACCACCCGTTTCAAGGGCGATTCCGCCAACAGCTCCAGCGCGTTCCCGGAGAGCGTTCCGTGGGTGCAGTAGGCCGACACTTCCTCGACGTGATGCTCGAGCAGCGTGTTCGTCGCCTTCACGATCGTCCCGCCCGACGAGAGGATGTCGTCGACGATGATCGCCCGCTTTCCAGAGACCTCGCCGATGACGTTCATCACCTGGACGTCCGAGCCGTCTTGCGATCGCCGTTTCTCGAGGATCGCCAACGGCGCGTCGAGGCGCTCGGCGACCATCCGGGCGCGGACCGCGCCGCCGGCGTCCGGGGAGACGATGACCGCGTTGTCCAGTCGATCGAAGGTCGCCTCGATGTGATCGGCGAAGATCCAGTCGGTTCGCAGGTTGTCGACCGGGATGTTGAAGAACCCCTGGATCTGCCCGGCGTGGAGGTCCATCGTGAGGACGCGGTCGGCCCCGGCGACCTCGATCATGTTCGCGACGAGCCGGGCCGAGATCGGCACCCGGCCGGTGTGCTTGCGATCTTGGCGCGAGTATCCGTAGTACGGGACGACCGCGACGACCTGCCGCGCCGATGCGCGGCGGAGCGCGTCGATCATGATCAACAGCTCCATCAGGTTCTCGTTGACCGGCGGACAGGTCGGCTGGATGACGAAGACGTCCGCGCCGCGAACCGTCTCGCGGATCCGGACGCGGATCTCCCCGTCGCCGAACCGCATCACCGCGGCGTCGCACAGCTCGATGCCGAGCGCTTGGGAGATCTCCTCCGCCAGCGACGGGTTCGCGTTGCCGCAAAGAAGCTTCAGTACTTTGCTGATCATCCTGCGCCCTCCTCGGTCTTGCGTTCGGACCGCTTGTTCACCTGGCGCGCTCGGCCGAAAGCGAGCCCACCGGCCGGAACGTCCTCCGTGATCGTCGACCCCGCCGCGACGACGGCCCCTTCGCCGATCGTCACCGGCGCGACGAGCGCCGCGTTGCTTCCGATGAAGACGTCCTTCTCGATCACCGTCCGGTGCTTCGCGACGCCGTCGTAGTTGCACGTGATCGTCCCCGCGCCGACGTTCGTCCCTTCCCCGACGTCGGCATCGCCGATGTAGGCGAGATGACCGGCCTTGACGCCCGGACCGAGGCGGGCCTCCTTCACCTCGACGAAGTTGCCGACGCGCGCCTCCGGCCCGACGTCCGCGCCGGGGCGCAGATGGGCGTACGGCCCGACCGTCGAATCGGCGCGAACCCGAGAGCCTTCGAGAACCGAATAGCGGACAGTGCAACGATCCTCGATCGCCGTGTCCTCGATCCAGCAGTCGGGGCCAATCCGACAACCCGGGCCGACGGTCGTCGCGCCGCGGAGGTGCGTCCCGGGATACAGAACGGTCCCGGCCGCGACCGAAACGGCCTCGCCGACGTACGTCCGATCCGGATCGACGACGGTGACCCCGATCCCGCGCAGCGCGTCGAGGACCCGCTTCCGCGCGACCGGATCGAGCTCCGCGTCTTCCCCGTGCCGCCTCTCGTCCATCTCGCCCCTCCCCCGAGGTTCGATGATACGGCACCGGAAGAAGAACGATCAAGCCAAAGCGCCCTTGCAGACGGCACCTCGCGCCTTATACTCGGGCCGTCCGCGGGAACCGCCGCGGACAATCGACATCAGGAGGTGGTCGACGATGAAAAAGCGAGTCTTCTCCGGCATCCAGCCGACCGGGACGCTGCACGTGGGCAACTACTTCGGGGCGGTCCGGAATTGGGCCGCGATGCAGGACGAATACGACTGCATCATCGGGATCGTCGACTACCACGCGATCACCATCGAGGTCGATCCGGAGGAGCTTCGCGACGCGTCGCGCGCGATGGCCCTCGACCTGATGGCATGCGGAATCGACCCGGAACGGACGATCCTGTTCGTCCAGTCCGACGTGCCGACGCACGCCGAGCTCGCCTGGATTCTCGGCTGCGTCACCTCGTACGGCGATCTGACCCGGATGACGCAATTCAAGGAGAAGTCGGCCGGGAGCGCGTTCGTCTCCGCCGGCCTGTTCACGTACCCCGTCCTTCAAGCGGCCGACATCCTCCTGTACCGTGCGCACGGCGTGCCGGTCGGCGAGGACCAGGTCCAGCACCTGGAGCTATCGCGGCGGATCGCGCGCCGGTTCAACGGTCGGTTCGGGGATCTCTTCCCCGAGCCGGAGCCGATCGTCGGGAAGGGGGCCCGGATCATGTCGCTCTCGGATCCCTCGGCGAAGATGAGCAAGAGCGCCGGCGAGCAGCACTACGTCGGCGTGATGGAGGACGAGGCGTCGATCCGGAAGAAGCTCCGCTCCGCGGTGACCGACATCGGGCTCGAGGCCGGGGCCGAGATGTCGCCCGGCGTCGAGAACCTGTTCGAGATCCTCGAGCTCTCGACCGAGATCGCCGGGGACGCTTCGATCGTCGCCGAGCTCCGCTCGGAGCACGAGCGGGGCGAGCTGATGTACTCGCGCCTGAAGGACGAGACGTTCGAGCGTCTGATGGCCGTCCTCCGGCCGATCCAGCAGCGGCGGGCCGAGCTTGCGGCCGCGGGCGACGTCGTCGAGGTCCTCCGCGACGGGGCCCGTCGCGCGCAGGCGATCGCCGACGAGACGATCGCCAACGTGCGCCGGCGGGTTGGGCTCGGAGCCGGCTAGATCAGCCGCGGACGCCGCCGTCGTCGAACTCCGGCCGGATCTCGTGCCACAGCGCGTCGAGCTCGCCTCTCGACAGGGCGGGCTTCGCTTCCCACGCCGGGTCGAGGAGGCCCGTCTCCGGGACGCGGTACGCCTGAAGGACGTACCGCTTCGCACCAGCGATCCGCTCGGCGATCCGGAGGACGTCGGACCGTGAGAGCGTCGGCGCGACCGTCGTCCGGAACTCGTAGTCCGGGGCGCGATCGAGGATCAGACGGATCGATGCCTCGATCGCGCTCGCCTCGGCGGCGATCCCGGTCAGGCGGTCGTACGCGTCGAGCGGCCCCTTGACGTCCATCGCGACGAAATCGACGCACCGCGCTTCGAGCAGCGCCCGGAGCACGTCGGGGCGGGAGCCGTTCGTGTCCAGCTTGACGAGAAGGCCGAGATCCTTCACGCGCTCGACAAACGAGCGGAGCGTCGGATGGACCGTCGGCTCCCCGCCGCAGATCACCACGCCGTCGATGAACCCGGCGCGCTCGCGGAGCCGATCGAGGATCTCCCCCTCGTCGAGCGCCGGAGCGAAGCGGTCCGGATCGACCAGCTCGGGGTTGTGGCAGAACGGGCAACGGAAGTTGCATCCGACGGTGAACAGCGTCGTCGCGACCTTCCCCGGGTAGTCGAGCAGCGTCGTCCATGCGACGCCGCCGATCGGGAGTACCGAAGCCATCTCCGGCTCATCCCGAGGCCGAGACCGGCGCGAAGATCCTCCGGTCGGCGAACTCGGCCTGCTTTCCGTCGTTCCACTGCTCGACCGGGCGGAGGTAGCCGACGACGCGGGAGTAGACCTCCGCCTTCGATCCGCAGGTCGGACAGGTCGCCTGTTCGCCGACGAGGTAGCCGTGCTGCGGGCAGATCGAGAAGCTCGGCGTCAAGGTGTAGTACGGGAGCCGGAATGTCTCGGCGATCTTGCGGACCAGCCGCTTCGCCGCCTGCCCGTCGGGGAGCCGCTCACCGAGAAAGCCGTGGAAGACCGTTCCCCCGGTGTAGCGCGTCTGCAGCGGATCCTGCAGGCTGAGCGCCTCGAAGAGGTCGTCGGTCCACCCGACCGGCAGCTGCGTCGAGTTCGTGTAGTACGGGTCGCCACTCCCGTAGGATTCGAGGTTGTAGATGCGCAGGTCCGGGAAGCGCTCTCGGTCGATGCGGGCGAGCCGGTAGCTCGCCCCTTCGGCCGGCGTCGCCTCCAGGTTGAAGATGTCGTAGGTCTCGACCTGATACTCGCCGAGCCGGTCGCGCATCCAGTCGAGCGTCCGGAGGGCGAACGCCCGCCCTTCCGGCTCGGCGATCGTGCGGCCGAGCAGGTTGAGGACGGCCTCGTTCATCCCGATCAGCCCGATCGTCGAGAAGTGGTTCCGCCAATAGCCGCCTTCCGCCTCCATGATCCGCTCGAGGTAGAACTTGGAGTACGGATACAGCCCCTGCTCGGTCAGGGATTCGAGCGTCTTCCGCTTGATGGCGAGCGCTTCCTTGGCGAGGTCCATCAGCGCGCCGAGCCGGTCGAAGAAGTCGGCCTCGCCGTTCGCCAGGTAGCCGAGCCGTGGCAGGTTGACCGTGACCACGCCGATCGAACCGGTCAGCGGATTCGCGCCGAACAGCCCGCCGCCGCGGCTTCGCAGCTCGCGGTTGTCGATCCGCAACCGACAGCACATGCTCCGCGCGTCCTCGGGGTGCATATCGCTGTTGATGAAGTTCGAGAAGTACGGGATCCCGTACTTCGCCGTCATCTCCCAGACGGGGTCGAGAACGGGGTTCTCCCAGTCGAACTCCTCGGTGATGTTGTACGTCGGGATCGGGAACGTGAACGGCCGACCGCGCATGTCGCCCTCGTTCATCACCTCGGCGAACGCCCGGTTGAACAGGTCCATCTCCGGCTGGTATTCGCCGTAGGTCGCCTCCTGGAAGACGCCGCCGACGATCGCCGGCTCGCCGCGCATGTACCGGGGGACCTTCAGATCGAGCGTCACGTTGGTGAACGGCGTCTGGAAGCCGACGCGCGTCGGGACGTTCATATTGTAGACGAACTCCTGGACGTTCTGCTTCACCTCCTCGTAGCTGAGCCCGTCGGCCCGGACGAACGGAGCGAGGTAGGTGTCGACGTTGGAGAACGCCTGCGCCCCGGCCGACTCTCCCTGCAGCGTGTAGAGGAAGTTCACGATCTGCAGGAGGACGACGCGGAAGTGCTTCGCCGGCTTCGCCTCGATCTTTCCCCGGACGCCGCGAAACCCCTGCAGGAGAAGGTCGCGCAGGTCCCAGCCGACGCAGTACGCCCCGAGGGTCCCGAGGTCGTGGACGTGGAAGTCGCCCGACTCGTGCGCCGCCCGGATCGCCTCCGGATAGATCCGGCCAAGCCAGTAGCGGGAGATGATCTTGTCGGTGATGTGCGTGTTCAGCCCCTGGAGGGAGTAGGTCATGTTGCTGTTCTCGCGCACCCGCCAGTCGCGATCGTCAAGGTAGTCCTCGACCAAGGGGAGGTCGGCCATCAGGCCGCGCATCTCCCGCAGCTCCTCGTGCTGCTTCCGATAGAGGATGTACGCCTTCGCCGCGCGCGTCCGGCCGGCGTGGATCAGCGTCTCCTCGACGAGGTCCTGGATCTCCTCGACCGTCGGGTACTCACCGACGAACCGCGCGTCGAGAGCCCGGGTGATCCGCTCGCACAGCGCCGCTGCGGTCCGCTCGTCGGGGTCCCCGACCGAACGCATGGCTTTCCAAATGGCAGTCGTGATCTTGGCTTCGTCGAACGGTACGACGCGCCCGTCGCGCTTGACGATGTACTGCATGACCCCCCCTCTCGGACGCGTGCCACCGGCCCGGTGCAAAGGACCTATCCTAGCACCGCGGGGACCGAGCGACAATCGTGCCCGATCTGCTCGAATTTGCTGGAACCGGCAAGGGGACGAGCGCTCGTCCCGCTCCCGCGCCGACCCCGGACATCGATCACGGACTTCGTCCCGAGATCGATCCCGCCTCCGTGCGAGACAGACTCCCGCTGGCAAACGGAGAAGAACGATCCACTGCTTGATTCGCGTTCACCGCTTGGCTAACATCGATCGTCATTCCAGACCTGCAATACGTGAGAATGAGACTTCGAAGAGGTGAGTACGATTCCTAACATCGCTTCCGCACGAAAGCGCTTGCGGCAGAGCCAGAAGCGCAGGGGGCTGAACCGGGCGAAGAAGGCCGCGATCAAGCGCGTCGAAAAGCAGATCCGCCTCCATCTCGAGGCCGGAGACAAGGAGGCGGCGCGGGCGCTCCTTCCCGAGCTCGCTCAGGCGACGGACAAGGCCGCCAAGCGAAATACGATCCACGCGAACAAGGCCGCGCGGATCAAGTCGAGGTGGGCGAAGCGAGTCCAGGCGTAGGGGGAGGCGTCCGATGCGGCAGATCGATTTCCTCGGCAAGACGAAGTACTTCGTCCCGCTCTCGCTCCTGCTGGTCGCGTTCTCCGTCGTCGTCCTCCTTCCGGGTGTCCGCGGACTCAAGTGGGGAATCGACTTCACCGGCGGGACGGAGTTCACCGTCCTCTTCTCCGAGGCGGTCGACACGGCCGATATCCGGACCGCGCTCGGGGCGATCGACGCCGGAGACGTCGATCTGACGACGAGCGTCATCCAGGACACCGAAGGGAACACCAAGGTGATCACGACGCAGCTCCTCAACGTCGAGGAGGACCAACGCGTCATCGATCGGATCGAGACGACCCTCCGCGCCGACTTTCCCGTCGAGGACATCTCCCGCCGCCTGATCGGTCAGCAGGTCAGCCAGGAGCTGGCGCAGAAGGGGTGGCAGGCCGTCCTGCTCGCACTCGTGGCGATCCTCGTCTACATCTCGTGGCGGTTCCGCCTCCGCTACGCGATCGGCGCCGTCGCGGCGATCCTCCACGACGTGGTCATCGCGCTCGGCGTCTTCTCGATCTTTCAGGTCGAGGTCAACCTGGCGACGATCGCCGCGTTCCTGACGATCGTCGGGTACTCGCTGAACGACACGATCGTCATCTACGACCGGATCCGCGAGAACCTGAAGATCGAGCGCCGCCGGTCGGTCTTCGAGATCATCAACCACAGCGTGAACCAGTCGCTGTCCCGGACGCTGAACACGTCGATCACGACCTTCATTCCGGTCATCATCCTCTTCCTGTTCGGAGGCAGCGTCCTGCGAGGGTTCTCCCTCGCCCTGCTGATCGGCGTCATCGTCGGGACCTACTCGTCGATGTACATCGCCAACCCGATCCTCTACGCCTGGAGCCTTCGGGCGGACAAAGCGAAGAAGGGGAGATGAGGTCCCTCCTTCGGCCCGGGAGAGCGTGGAGACTCGCTCCCGGGCCGGACGAAGCCCTCGTCGAAGGGATCCGCTCGTCGCTCAGCTGCGCCCGTCCGTTCGCCGTCCTCCTCGCCCAGCGCGGTGGTACGACGTGGGAGTCCCTCATCGATCCCGGCGTCCGCAGCTTCCATTCCCCGTTTCTCTTCTCCGACATGGAGCGGGCGGTCGACCGCGTCAAGACGGCGATCGAGTCCGGAGAGCGGATCTTCATCCACGGCGATTTCGACGTCGACGGGCTGACCGGGGCGGCCGTCCTCTACCGCGGGCTCCGACCTCTTCTCCCGCAGAACACGCTGAAGGTCGACGTCGGGGACCGGACGAGCGGACACGGCATCTCGCGACCGTTCGTCCTCCGCGCGATCGAGGAGGAGTTCGGCCTGGTGATCACGACCGACTGCGGCGTGACCAACCACGCCGAGATCGACGCCCTCAACGAGGCGGGGATCGACACGATCGTCACCGATCATCACCTCCCCCCGGAGCCGCTTCCCAGTGCGCTGGCGATCATCGACGCCCACCGCGAAGGGGAGTCCTACCCGAACCGGCAGCTCGCCGGCGTGGGGGTCGCGTACAAGCTCGTCCGCGCCCTCTACGAGCGCCTCGGGAAGCCCGCCCCGACGCAGTTCCTCGACCTCGTCGCGCTCGGGACGGTCGCCGATCTCGTCCCGCTGTCGTCCGACGGCGAGAGCGAGAACCGCGCCTTCGTCCGCGAGGCGTTCTCGCTGATCGGAAGGGGAGAGGGTTCGTCCCAGGGCCTCCGCGTCCTGTTCGAGAAGCTCTCCGTCAACCCGAAGAAGATCAACACCTCGGACATCGGCTACCTCGTTGCCCCGAAGCTGAACGCGGCGAATCGCGCCGGCGACCCGAAGGTCGCCTTCCTCCTTCTGATCACCGAGATCCCGGATCAGGCGGAGTACCTCGCCGAGATCCTCCTCGACTACAACCGCGATCGGGAGATCGCGCAGAACGACCTGATCGCCCAGGCGGAGGAGTTCATCCGCGAGGAGGCGCTGAACCCGCAGGAGGACGGGTTCGTCTTCGTCACGGGGAAGTACTGGAACGAGGGGATCCTCGGCCTCGTCGCGTCGTACCTCACCGAGCGGTTCCGCGTGCCCTCGGTCGTCGTCTCCCGGGGCGATCGCGTCAGCCGCGGGTCGTGCCGGTCCGTCGGCGAGTTCGACATCAGCGCCTGTCTCGAGGCGCAGGGCGACCTGCTGCTCCAGTACGGCGGGCATCGGATGGCCGCCGGCTTCTCCGTCGCCAACGAGAACCTTCCGCGACTGGAGGAGCGGCTGTACGCGTACGGCGCCGCGCGGCGCGAGGAGCTGACGAACCTCGCCGCCGAGGAGGTCGACGCGCGGCTCGCCATCGGCGACGTCGATTCCCGCTTCCACGCCGACCTGATCTCCCTCGGTCCGTTCGGCCCGGGAAACCCCAGGCCGCGGTTCCTCCTCTCGGATTGCACGTTCTCGGATCTGACGCTCGTCGGGAACCGGAAGCAGCACCTCAAGGGGCAGGTGACCCAGAACGGCGCGTCGCTTCCGTTCATCGCGTTCCGGATGGCGAAGTACCTCGACGCGTTCGAGCGGGCCGAGCCGATCGGCCTCGTCGGTCACGCCGGCTTCGACGATTGGCGCGGAAGCGTCCAGATCCAGGGGATCGACCTCGTCGCCGAATCGCCCTCCTTCTAGAGCCACCAAGGAAAGGCATCTCTCGCAAAGGCGCAGAGGGCGCCAAGGAAAGCTTAATACTTCCCATTCACACGGCAGGCGATCCGGGGGCAGCTTTGCGCCTTGGCGAGCTTGGCGAGAGGCTGGGACGGTTTCCCTACCTCTCGCAAAGGCGCGAAGAACGCCAAACGCCAAGGGAGGCTTGAGCTTCCCCATTCACGAGGTGAGTACCCCCGGGTTCTGCTCTGCGCCTTGGCGAGCTTGGCGAGAGGCTGAGATGGTTTCCCTACTTCTCGCAGAGGCGCAAAGGACGCCAAGACAAGCTCAACCCTTTTCATTTGTGCGGCAGGTGATCTGGGTTCTGCTCTGCGCCTTGGCGAGCTTGGCGAGAGACCGGGACGGTTTCCCCACCTCTCGCAAAGACGCAGAGGGCGCCAAGGGGAAGCCGACGGGTTTCCACTCTGAGTTTTTCTTTGCGAACTCTGCGAGCTCAGCGAGAGCCGGGGTTACTTGCCGACGCAGAAGCGGGAGAAGACGGCGTCGAGGATCGATTCGCCGACGTCGATCCCCTGCATCTCGCCGGCCGTCCGATAGGCGGTGCGCAGCTCCTCGGCGATCATGTCCGGCGTGTGCCCGACGCGCGCCGTCTCCGCCGCCCGGCGGAGCGCTTCGCCGGCCCGCCGGATCAGGTCGCGCTCCCAAGAGCCCAGAAGGAGGACCGAGTTGCGGGTCGGCAGCTCCCCGCCGACCAGCCGCTCGAGAATCGCGTCCCGCAGCCCGTCGATCCCGTCTCCGGTCTTCGCCGAGACGTCGAGACGCTCGAACCACGGGCCCGCGACCGGCTCGCCGAGGCGGTCCGGCAGGTCGACCTTGTTGACGACCAGGATCGAGGGGACGCCCCATTCCCGGCCGAGGATCTCCCGATCCTCCTCGGTGAGCGGTTCGCTCCGGTCGACGAGACAGAGGACGAGGTCGGACCGATCGATCGCTCCCTGCGTCCGCCGAACCCCCTCCGCCTCGACCGGATCGCCCGGCTCCCTGAGGCCGGCCGTGTCGATCCAGCGGACCGGGATTCCGTGCAGCGACGCCTCCTCCTCGACCGTGTCGCGGGTCGTCCCTGGGATCGGCGTCACGATCGCACGCTCCTCCGCGAGGAGGGCGTTCAGGAGCGTCGACTTCCCGACGTTCGGGCGACCGACGATCGCGATCGTCAGTCCCTCGCGGAGGATCCGTCCTTGCTCGCCCCGGGCGAGGAGCCGACCGACGCGCCGGGAGAGCGCCTCGATCCGCGGGAGGGCGGACTCGACGTCGACGTCGAGGTCCGGGTAGTCGATCTCGACCTCGAGGTCGGCGAGGATTCCGGCGAGTTCGCCCCGGATCTCCTCCAGCGCGTCCGAGAATCGCCCGCCGAGCCGATCGACGGCCGCCTCGAGGCCGAGGATCGTCCGCGCCCGCACCACGTCGAGGACCGCCTTCGCCTGGTCGAGCGAGATCCGGCCGTTGAGGAACGCGCGCTTGGTGAACTCGCCCCGCTCGGCCATCCGCGCCCCGGCGGCGAGGACGGCGTCGAGGACCGCTCGCGTCGCGACGATCCCGCCGTGGCAGTTGATCTCCACGACATCCTCCCGCGTGTACGTTCGCGGCGCCCGCATGACCGAAACGAGGGCCTCGTCGATCGGGCGATCCCCGACGACGATCCTGCCGTAGTGAAGGGTGTGGCTCGGCGCGTCCTGCAGAGCGTCGCCCTGGGCGGAACGGAACAGGCCGGCGACGATGCCGATCGCGTCCGGACCGGTCAGCCGGACGATCCCAATCCCCCCCTCGCCGAGGGGGGTGGAAACCGCGGCGATGGTGCCTTCGCCCATCAGGCGTCTTCCGGCTCGATCAACACCCGCCGCTCGTCCCCTTCGCCGATGCTCCGCGTCTGCACGCCGGGGACGTTGGCCAACGTGACGTGGATCGTTCGCCGCTCGTGGGCCGGCATCGGGTTCAGGCGGATCCGCTTCCGGTCGCGCCGGACGTCCTCCGCCTTGGTCAACGCGAATCGGATGAGCTCCGCCCGACGCCGCTTCACCGCCCCGTTGACGTCGAGGACGATCTCGATTTCCTGACCCGACTTCCGGCGGAGCGCGCCGCGGAGGAGAAGCTCCAACGCCGTGAGGGCGGCCCGGTCCTCCGGAAGCGAGAACAGGCTCCCCTCGAGATTGACGTAGAGCCCCTCGGGATCGGACGACGGTTCGACCTTGAACGTCGCGTCCTCTTCGAGGACGGTGAGAAGCTCTCGGAGGTAGGCCTCAACCTCCTGCTGAAGCGCCTTCGTCTCCATCGCTCTCCTCGGCTTCCTCCACGTCCAGGACGTCCTCGACCGGAGCGGCGAACGTCCCGCCTTCGGCCCGCGCCAGCTCCCAGTTGACGAACGCCTGCTGCCCGACCTGGGCCGCGGTGGTCAGGAGGTAGTACAGCCAAAGGCCGGCCGGGAAGCGCCACAACAGGACGCCCATGATCAACGGGAAGAAGTAGCCCATGTACTTCTGGATCCCCTTCGCGTCGCCGGTCGGCATCGGGGACATGAATCGCTGCTGGACGAGCATGATCAGGGTCGTCAGGATGACGAGGATCAAGTACGGGTCGTGAACGCTCAGGTCCGGGATCCAGAGGAAGCTGGGCGAGATGTGGATCTGCGGGCTCGCGTACAGCAGCGCGCGCCAGATGATGAAGATGATCGGAAGCTGGATCAGCATCGGGAGGCAGCCGCCCATCGGGTTGACGCCCTCTTTCTTGTAGACCTCGAGGACCTTCTGCTGCATCAGCTGGCGGTCGTCCTTGTACCGCTCTTGGATCCGCTTCAGCCGCGGCTGGATCCGCTGGGTCTTCGCGATCGAGTGGTACTGCTTCCGCATCAACGGGAAGAGGACGATCCGGGTCATCAGGGTGAACAGGATGATCGCCCATCCGTAGTTGCCGGTGTGGCGATACAGGAGGTCGAGAAACCGGATCACGAGCACCATCGCCCGCGCGCCGATGCCCGGCTCGTCGAGCGCCTCAATCCCGACGGCCTCCATCAGCAGGAAGCGGCGGCGCCCGCCGTACAGCGTGAACCGGTAGGTCGACGTCCCCTCCGTCGCCGGAAGTTTCACGCCGAACCGCCAGCTTCCCGACGCCGTCGCCTCGGCGAACGGATCGACCGCCGTGCCCTCGTCCGGGATGAGGAAGAAGACGATCTCGTTGTCCATCAGGCCGAGCCCGTCGAACGAGAAGTACGAGCCGGGCGCGAGCATCGCCGGCGAAGGCTCGCCGTCGAACAGGTAGTGAAGCTGCCGCCCCTTCTCCTGCAGGATGTACTTATGGACGGTCATCGCGAGCTCGGGCACGGCGGCGTCCTCTCCGGCCGGCGCCCGTGGCGCGATCTCGACCTCGACGCTCATGTCGTACAGCGCGTCCGGCTCGATCGTGAACCGCTTGATCACCGTGTAGCCGTCCAGCTCGCCGGTGAACGTGACGACGAGCGCGTTGGAGTCGGTCCGCTCGGGCTCGTGGAGCGTGTACGTCCCCTCGGAACCTTCACCGCTCAGGTTGAACGGGAACTCCGCGTCGACCGTGTACCGCCGGGCGAAGGTCGTCGTGTCGGACGTCGTCCCGTAGACCAGCTCCTCGACGTCGGAGCCGTACGGGGCGAACGTCAGTAGGACGCTCCGAAGCGTGCCGCCGTCCTCGGAGAAGAGGTAGTTGGCGAGGGGCGTCACGACGATCAGCTCCCGGTACCCCTCCCGCTCGGTGACGTCGAAGGTGATCTCCAACTCGGCCGCGGCGGCGCAAAGCGACAGGAAAAGAAAAAGAACCGCTACCGTTCCATAGCGTACTGGCTTCGTTCCCACGATGACCTCCTTCGAAAAGGGTATCGTGGGCGAGAAACGCGCGCAACTCCGTTGAACAGGGGGTTCGACCGCGGTACACTGCGCCTCGCCGATGTTTACGGGCGTTGTGCAAGGCCTCGGACAACTCCGGTCGTCGCGCGCCGGGGCGATGGAGATCGAGTTCCCCGATCGGATGTGCGATCGCCTCGAGATCGGGGCGAGCGTCGCGGTGAACGGGGTCTGCCTGACGGTCCGCGAGCTGGCCGACGTTGCCTTTCGCGCCGACCTGTCGAGAGAAACGGCGGCGCGGACGACGCTCGGCGGGCTGCGCGCCGGCGCGCGGGTCAACCTGGAGCTCCCGGTACGACCGGGCGACGGCCTCGACGGGCACTGGGTCCTCGGGCACGTCGACGCGGTCGGGCGGATCGGCGCGCTGTACCGGGGGGAGAGGGACTGGATCTTGATCGTCTCGTACCCGGGGGCGTACCTCCGGTACGTGGTCGAGAAGGGCTCGATCGCGGTCGACGGGATCAGCCTGACGAGCTACGGGATCGACGGAAACTCGTTCCGGTGCTCGATCGTCCCGGAGACCTACGAGAAGACGACGATGCAGGATCGGAAGAGCGGGGATCCGGTGAACCTCGAGTTCGATGTCCTGGCGAAGTACGTCGAAAGGATGATGCCGTTTGTTCATCACGATTAAGGAAGCGATCCGGAAGTACGGCGCCGGCGAGATGCTGATCCTCGTCGACGACGAGAACCGCGAGAACGAAGGCGACCTCGTGATCGCCGCCGAGCACGCCACCGCGGACGCGGTCAACTTCATGATCACGCACGGTCGAGGTCTCGTCTGCATGCCGATCACCGAGGAGCGGGCCCGCGCCCTCGGCCTCGGCCCGATGTGTCCGGAGAACACCGCGCTGCACGGGACGCACTTCACCGTCTCGGTCGACGCGAAGAACGGGATCGCGACCGGGATCTCCGCCTACGACCGCGCCCACACGATCCGTCTGCTGACCGACGAGGCGACCCGCCCCGACGACCTCGCGCTTCCCGGCCACGTCTTTCCGCTGACCGCCCGGGACGGCGGCGTCCTCCGACGGGCGGGGCACACCGAGGCGACCGTCGATCTGGCGCGGCTCGCCGGGTTGAAGCCGGTGGCCGTCCTCTGCGAAATCCTGAACGACGACGGAACGATGGCCCGGCTGCCGCAGCTGGAGCCGTTCGCCGAGAAACACGGCCTTTCGCTCGTCAACATCGCCGATCTGATCGCGTATCGAAAGCGGACCGAGCGGCTGATCGAGCGGGTCGCCGAGGCCGCGCTCCCGACCCGGTTCGGGACGTTTAAGATCGTCAGCTACACCAGCCCGATCGAGGACGAGGAGCACGTCGCCCTGGTGAAGGGGGACGTCTCCGGGAAGGAGAACGTCCTCGTCCGGGTCCACTCCGAGTGTCTGACCGGCGACGTCTTCGGTTCGTTCCGCTGCGACTGCGGCGCCCAGCTCCAACACGCCCTGGAACGGATCGAGGAGGAAGGGCTCGGCGTGGTCGTCTACATGCGCCAGGAGGGGCGCGGGATCGGGCTGAAGAACAAGGTCTGCGCCTACCAGCTCCAGGATCGGGGGCTCGACACGGTGGAGGCGAACGAGCACCTCGGCTTCGACGCCGACCTGCGCGACTACGGGATCGGCGCGCAGATCCTCTGCGAGCTCGGCCTTTCGACCATCCGCCTGTTGACGAACAACCCGAAGAAGGTCGTCGGCCTCTCCGGCTACGGGCTGACCGTCGTCGAGCAGATCCCGATCGAGATCCCGCCCAACGAGTACAATCGTGAGTACCTCAGGACCAAGAAGGAGAAGCTCGGTCACCAGTTAACCGAAGTCTGAAGCCTACGCAGCAAGAGGAATCCCGAGGAGGGAGCCATGGGAGCGGTCTACGAAGGGAAGCTCGACGGCAGCGGCCTCCGCGTCGGCATCGCCGTCAGCCGATTCAACAACCTGATCACCGAGCGCCTGCTCGAGGGGGCGCTCGATCGGCTCCGTCGCTCGAACGTGGCCGACGACGCGGTCGACGTCTGCCGCGTCCCCGGCGCGTTCGAGGTCCCGAAGGCGGCCAAGGTGATGGCCGACACCGGTCGGTACGACGGGGTCATCGCGCTCGCCGCCGTCATCCGCGGGGCGACGCCGCACTTCGAGTACATCGCCAGCGAGGTGAGCAAGGGGCTCGCCCGCGTCAACCTCGACGCGTCGGTCCCGGTGACGTTCGGCGTGATCACCGCCGACACCGTCGATCAGGCGATCGAGCGGGCCGGGACGAAGGCCGGCAACAAAGGCGCCCAGGCCGCCGAGAGCCTGATCGAGATGGTCAACGTCCTCCGCGAAGTGCAATGAGCTACGAGCTCGTTCGCGGGATGAACGATGTCCTCCCCGAGGAGATCGGTCGGTGGCGCCTCGTGGAGGAAGCGATCCGCGAGACCGCGCGGCGGTACAACTACCGCGAGATCCGCTTCCCGATCGTCGAGCAGACCGAGCTGTTCACCCGCGGGATCGGGGAGGCGACCGAGATCGTCACCAAGCAGATGTTCACCTTCCCCGATCAGAAGGGGCGCTCCCTGACGCTCCGCCCCGAGGGAACCGCGTCGGCCGCCCGCGCCTACCTGTCACACGGGCTCCAGACGAACGCGCCGTTCCAGAAGTGGTTCTACCTCGGTCCGATGTTCCGCTACGAGAAGCCGCAGAAGGGCCGGTATCGCCAGTTCCACCAGTACGGGATCGAGGCGATCGGCTCGCTCGACCCGAGCCTCGACGTCGAGGTGATCGCGTTCGCCTGGGCGCTAATGACCGATCTCGGCCTCGGCGGGCTGTCGCTCCGCCTCAATTCGATCGGCTGCCCGAGCGATCGGGCGGCGTACCAGACCGCGCTCCGGGCCCACTTCGCCGATTCGATCGGCTCGATGTGCGCCGACTGCCAGCGCCGCTACGACGAGAACCCGCTGCGGATCCTCGACTGCAAGGAGCCGATGTGCCGTCCGTTCATCGAGACCGCGCCCGGCTCGGCCGACCGCCTCTGCGCGGACTGCTCCAAGCACTTCGCCGAAGTGCGCGCGCTGCTCGACCGCCTCGGGCTCTCCTACGAGATCGACCCGCACCTCGTCCGCGGTCTCGACTACTACACCCGGACCGTGTTCGAGCTGATCTCCGACGACCTCGGCGCCCAGGACTCCCTCCTCGGCGGCGGCCGGTACGACGGGCTCGTCGAGGCGCTCGGCGGGCCGCCGACCCCAGGCGTCGGCTTCGCCGGCGGGACCGACCGGCTCGTCATGGTGCTGGAGGAGCGGGGGAAGCAGCCCGAACCGGACCGGCTCGATCTGTTCCTCGCGTCGATCGGCGACGCGGGGCGGCGATTCGCCTTCGAGCTGACCGAGAAGCTCCGGAGGGCCGGCCTTTCGGTCGAGCTCGACCACCGGGATCGCGGGCTCCGCAAGCAGCTCTCCGAGGCGAACCGGCTCGGCGCCCAATACCTCCTCGTCACCGGCGAGGACGAAGTGCGCGCTTCGCGCGCATCATTGAAGGAGATGGACTCCGGCGAGGAGCGGGAGGTCGCGCTGACCGTCGACGCGCTCGTCAACGCCGTCCAAGGAGGGTGAGATGGAGCTGAAGTTGATCCCGATCGAGAAGCCGGCCGAGCTGAACCTGATCCTCGGGCAGTCGCACTTCATCAAGACGGTCGAGGACCTCCACGAGGCGCTCGTCACCGCGATCCCCGGGATCCAGTTCGGCCTCGCCTTCTGCGAGGCGTCCGGGCCGTGCCTGATCCGCCACGCCGGGACGAACGAGGAGCTCGAGGCGCTCGCGATCCGAAACGCCGAGGCGATCGGCGCCGGCCACGCGTTCATCGTCTTCCTCAAGGACGCCTTCCCGATCAACGTGATGAACGCCGTGAAGCGGGTCCCCGAGGTCTGCCGGATTTTTTGCGCAACGGCGAATCCTCTCGAAGTAGTCGTCGCGGAGACCAAATCCGGCCGAGGGATCCTCGGCGTCATCGACGGCGACAGGCCGAAGGGCGTCGAAGGCCCGGACGACATCGCCCAGCGGAAGGCGTTCCTCCGGACAATCGGGTACAAGGGGTAGGGAGCCGGGAATCCGGCGCCGGGAACAAGTTCGCCGTGCACCGTCCCGCTGCGGAGCCGAGACGATCCGCGCGACGATCGGCAAGGAGGTTCGTGTGAAGCGACCGGCTCTCGCGCTCGTGCTGCTCTCGGTCTGGTTCCTGGCGGCGTGCTCCTCCTCCGATGCCGACCAGTACATCCGGATCGGTCAGGACCTCCTGCGCGCCTACGCCATGCAGCCCGGCCTGGAGTACAACCTGTACCGTCGCGTGACGTGGGACGAAGGGGATCGCCTCGTCGGGGCGTTGGACGACGCGGCCTTCCCCGACTGGGCGCGGGGGGCCTTCTCCGCCTGCGTCCGCTGGGAAGAGAGCTTTCATCGCGACATCACCAATCCGGAGGCCGGCCCCGGCGAACCGACGCACGTCCGGCAGACCGGCGGCGCCGAGGGGTGGATCCTGGTCGGAGAGGACATGCGGTACTACATTCTCGAACTCACCGTCACGTTCGATGGCCAGACGTTCGATTGGATCCGCGCCTGGGACCCACCGGAGTGAGGCTCGCTGCCGGGGCACAGCCCTCCGGACCTATGTGGGCGTCCCGCGGGAGGAGCGGGGGAACTCCATTCTCGCGATCGACTCGACAGCGCCCTGATCAACGCCCGGCGCACCGGTACTGGCCATATCGTTTGTCGCCTCTGCCGGGCTCGACCTTCTGTGCTTCACTGTTCAGCTTCCCTACAGGGACGAGTTACCTGGTGATGCAGAGACAGACCCGGTATACTTGGCACCAGTTTCGTCAGCAATTCCATCGCATACCAACCCAAACGAGAATTGCGGTTGACCCGAGCTGAGCGTGCGACTTGGCTCAACGGAGCCAAGGAGTGTACCTATTGAGTTTCGAACGGTTTCGCTTTGACCGGCGCATTGCCGCCGGAGTGAAGTCCATCGGTTTCAGCGTCCCCACACCGATTCAGGAGAGGGCCATCCCGGTCATCCTGCAGGGGCGCGATCTTCTGGGCATCGCCCAGACAGGAACGGGGAAGACGGCCGCCTTCGTGCTGCCGATTCTCCAGCGTCTCAGCCAAGGGCCGCGCGGCGTGGTCCGTGGGCTTATCGTCGCGCCGACCCGCGAGCTGGCCGAGCAGATCCACCAGGACATCGTCAAGTTGGGCCGCGACACGGGGATCCGCAGCGTCGCGATCTACGGCGGTGTGAGCAAGGGGCCACAGCTCGCGGCACTGCGGCGAGGAGCGGAGATCGTGGTCGCGTGCCCGGGGCGGTTGCTCGATCACGTCGACGCACGCGGGATCGACCTGTCACACGTGGAGGTACTGGTTCTCGACGAGGCCGACCGCATGTGCGACATGGGATTCCTTCCCGACGTCCGTCGGATCATCCGGCAGGTCCCCGAGAAGCGGCAGACCCTGTTCTTCTCGGCGACCATGCCCAAGGACATCCGCGTCCTCGCCGACAGGATCCTCGGAGATCCGGAGACGGTGCAGATCGGATCGATGACTCCGGTGGACACGGTCTCGCACGCGCTGTATCCGGTGCCGGATGACCGCCGGAAGGAGCTTCTCATCGCGATGCTTCAACGGACGTCGACCGGCCGCGTTCTCGTCTTCACGCGCACCAAGCACCGCGCCCGCAACCTTGCCGACCACATGAAGAAGCACGGACATCGCGCGGCCGCGCTTCAGGGGAACATGAGCCAGAGTCAGCGACAGCAGGCGATTGACGGCTTCCGCAAAGGAAGGATCGACGTGCTTGTGGCGACGGACATCGCGGCCCGCGGGATCGACGTGTCCGAGATCTCTCACGTGGTCAACTTCGACATGCCCAACACGGTCGATGCCTACACCCACCGGATCGGGCGCACCGGCCGAGCCGAGCGCACGGGAGAGGCCTTCACGCTCGCGGTTCGGGGAGACGGACTGATGGTCCGCCAGATCGAGAAGGCGCTCGGAACCGCGCTGGAACGGCGCCGCCTTCCGGACTTCAACTATGGGGCGGGGTTCGAACCCGAGCGGCAGTTCCCCGCCGTTCGTCGAAGCTCCGCAGGACGCGGCCGCTCGTACTCGAGCCACGGCGGCCGTCGGAGGCGCTAGGAGGGCCAGGGTAGCGGCAGGCCAGGCGTCGATGGGGACGGCGGCGGATGCACGCGGAGTCCAGAGGGCCCTCGCTTGCCTTCTTCGATCCCCGAGATAGAATCGCCCCATCTGACCGTCCCTCAGGGGCGAAAGGGGGTGATCCGTATGGCAAACAACCGAGTGCCAGCGGTCGCTCCCGAGAGACGAATCGCATAGCAGCGTTCGATCTCCGGACGTCCTGAGTTTCTTCTCGAGCTATCCAACGGGTAGCGGCCGCTGGCCTCCCATACCCTTAGGAGGCTAGATGACTCATCGGTTGCCTGAAGGCTTCACGTCGCGACCCGCAACCACCGAAGACGCCGAGCGTCTCCGAGGCTTCGATCACCTGATGGTCCCCGGCCGGACCTACAACACCGGTAGATACCGATCGATCGGGGACCGTCCCCTTCCGGGCCGGTCCCTTGGGGAATGCTCCTCACGGAGCATTCCCCTGAGTTGGCGAGCAGCCGACCTTGGGCGATGGCTACAAGATCGGTAGATATCGATCAATTTCATATTGATGCACCTGCGAGCGGTAGGCGTCCCATTCGATCTGCTTGTTCTCGATGAACTTGTCGAAGATGTGGTCGCCGAGCGCCCGTCGCACGAGCTCGCTTTCCCGCATGCAGGCGATCGCCTCGTTGAGGCTGCCGGGCAGGGTCTCGATCCCGAGTTCGTCCCGCTCCTCGTCGGTCAGGTGGTAGACGTCGACCTCGACCGGGTCCGGCAGCGGGTAGCCCTGCTCGATCCCCTCGAGCCCGGCGTGCAGGAGCACGGCGAACGCGAGGTACGGATTGCAGGCCGAGTCCGGCACGCGAAACTCGATCCGCGTCGTCGATTCCTGGCCCGGCTTGTACATCGGAATGCGGATCATGTTGCTGCGGTTCCGCCGCGCCCACGTGATGTAAACCGGCGCTTCGTACCCGGGCACGAGCCGCTTGAACGAGTTGACCCACTGCGCGCAGACGCCGGTGATTTCCTTGGCGTGGCGCATGATCCCCGCGATGTAGCCGCGGGCGAGCGCCGACAGGTGCAGCGGATCCTCGGCGTCGAAGAAGGCGTTCGACCCGTCGAGGCCGGCGAGCGACATGTGGGTGTGCATCCCCGACCCGTTCTCGGCGTTGAGCGGCTTCGGCATGAACGTCGCGTGCACGCCGCGGCGCCGGGCGACCTCCTTGATCGCGTAGCGGCAGGTCATCAGGCGATCGGCCATGCTCAGCGCGTCGCAGTGCCGCAGGTCGATCTCCTGCTGGCTCGGGGCGACCTCGTGGTGCGCCGCCTCGACCGGGATGCCCATCGACTCGATCGCGAGGACGGTCTCCCGCCGGATCTCGGTCGACACGTCCGGAGGGGAGAGGTCGAAGTATCCGGCCGAATCGAGCGTGTCGAGCGATCGATCCGATCGGAGATAGAAGTACTCCAGCTCGGGGCCGACGAGCATCCTCAGCTCGCGGTCGGCGGCGCGGGCGAGCGCCTGCTTCAGGATCCAGCGCGGGTCGCCCTTGTACGACTCGCCGCCAGGCTGGACGATGTCACAGATCAGCCGCCCGACGTTCTCCCAGGGCAGGACGACGAACGTGTCCGGGTCCGGGCGGACGAGCATGTCGCTCTCATCGATCCGCGCGAAGCCGTGAACCGACGAGCCATCGAAGCCGATCCCCTCGTCGAGCGCCGTTTCCAGCTCGCTCGCCGGGATCTCAAGGCTCTTGAGGTTGCCCAGCAGGTCGGTGAACCACAGCTGGACAAACTGCACCTTCGCTTCCTTCACCCTGGCCAGCACCTCGGCCGTCTTCCTCTCCGCCATAGCTCACCTCCTGCGTACGCTGTTGGGATGGAGGCAGTTTAGGTCGACTGCGGTCCGATAGCAAGCAATCCAAGACCTGCCGTTGCATTGCGGCACCCGGCTTGCTACAATGCCTTCCAATCAAACCGGCCCTTCCGGGCCTTCTCGGGAGGTTGCGAAACGATGAGGATTCTAAGCACCTAAGGCCCTCGCGGCCCGCCGTTCGACGGCCACGGTGGGATCTTCGGAAGCAGAACCGAAGGTTCTGCCAAGCGGCTCGCAGAGCCGCCCGTTGTCGCCCGCGGAACCAAGTTCCGCTCAATAACTCGGAGAGTTGTTCGTCGGCTTTCATGTCGGCAGCAGAACCGGAGGTTCTGCCAAAGAACTCGAAGAGTTCTCAGTCGGCCGGTTTGTTCCATCGTCCCAAGAGCCATAGCTAGGGAGTCGTCATGCGTACGTATGCGCTCGAAGCCGAGAGCGTGCGCAAGGTGTTCGTCCGCAAGAACCGCACCAAGCGGCGCCGTTGGCTTCGTAGAACCCGAAGGAAAGAAGAAGTCGTCGCGCTGAGAGAGATCGACCTGAGGATCGAGCGCGGCGAGGTGTTCGGCGTCCTCGGCCCGAACGGGTCGGGGAAGTCGACGCTGATCCGCCTCGTCTCGACGCTCCTTCTCCCCGACGGCGGATCGCTGCGCGTCTTCGGCCACGACGTCGAGCACGACCCGTTCGCCGTCAAGCGGATGATCAACCGCGTGTCGGTCGACGCCGCGTTCTTCAAGAAGTTCTCGCCGATCGAGAACCTGATGTACGCCGCGCGCCTCTACGGCCTCGAACCCAAGGAGGCCCGTGCGAAGATGCGCCAGATCATGAAGCGCCTCGGGCTGAAGGAGGAGACGTTCAACAACCCGATGGAGCAGATGTCGCGTGGGATGCAGCAGAAGGTCGCGGTGGCGCGCGGATTCCTGACCTCGCCGATCCTCCTGCTCCTCGACGAGCCGACGACCGGTCTCGACCCGCACTCGAAGCGGGACGTCCAGGCGTTCGTCCGCGAGATCCGCGCGACGCACGACGCGACCGTCCTGCTGACGACGCACGACATGGACGAGGCCGACAAGCTGTGCGACCGCATCGCGATCATCGACGAGGGGCGGATCGTCGCCCTCGACACGCCCGAAGGGCTGAAGGCGCTTGTCCCGTCGAACAACAGCGACAAGCCGACGCTCGAGGACGTGTTCATCGCGTTGACCGGACGCGGCTTCGAGGAAGCCGAGGTCGAGGAGGAGGTGGGAGCATGAGCACGTTCGTTCGGGAGATGCGCGGTGCGTACGCGTTCGTCGAGCGGAACGTCAACCTGATGAAGCGCTACTGGGGCTGGGAGCTCGTCTGGCTGATCTACTCGCTGACCAACGCGCTCGCGATCACCTACATCGGCAAAGGGATGAGCGCGATCTCCGGGCAGGAGATCGACACCCAGTACGTCGTGACGTACCTGCTCGTCGGCGCGCTGATCTGGCAGTACCTGTCGGTGATCTTCTACGCGATCAGCGAGATGATCGCGTGGGAGCGCTGGGAGGGGACGATCGAGTACACGTTCATGGCGCCCGTCTCCCGGCCGACGCACCTGGTCGGCACGACGCTGTTCGCGATCGGCTACGGGATCGTCCGCACGCTCGCCATCCTCGGGATCGTCGTCGCCTTCTTCCGCCTGAACCTCGGCGGGGCAAACATCGTCGGCACGGTGCTGATGCTGTTGGCCGGGTCCGTGTCGTTCGTCGGCCTCGGGATCCTCGCCGCGGTCCTCCCGCTCCTTTACCCGGAGCGCGGCGCGCAGATGACGAACGCGGTCGCGGCGATCCTGCTTCTGATCTCGGGCGTCTACTATCCCATCGAGACGCTGCCCGGCTGGCTGCAGCGGATCGCGGCCGTCTCGCCGGCGACGTACGTGATCAAGGGGATGCGCGCCTGCCTGCTCGAGGGCGAGTCGACGGTGAAGCTGTTGCCGAACGTGTTCACGCTGATCGGCGTCGGCGTGGCGATCATCGTGATCGGGCTGTTCATCTTCCGGTACGTCGAGCGGTTCGCGAAGCGGACCGGGAGGTTGAAGCGTTCTGGCTAGCACCGCTTCAGCGGTGCTAGCACGGACGAAGGCGCCTCGATGTGAATCCGGCGCCTTCGTCTGGTCTGGCGAGCCAAGCAACTGGCTCTTGGGCAAACCACGCGAGTGAGATCAACGACGAAGGGCTCAGCTTCCGCTGAGCCCTTCGTCCAAAGCGCGTGATCCAGCTGTAAGCTGGATCACTGCGCTATAGATGCTCCTCGACCTCTCCGAGGAACCCGACCGCCTTCTCCTGCGAGATCGCGTTGTACAGCGGGTACCGCTCGCCGATCGGCTCGGCGAGAACGCCGTCGAGGATCCGCTTCGCGTCTTCCCACATGTCCCGCGGGATCAAGTAGAACTCGACGAAGAACACCCGGTTCTCGAAGTACTCGTCGTGCACGGGATCGTACTCGCCGAGCTCCGGGCAGACGTCGCAGTCCGAATCGGCGCAGATCTCCGGCTCGTCCACGATGTGGCAGAAGTAGCCGAGAGACCGGCTCCAGTTCTTCCGGTAGTAGCCGGCGGGGAGCTTGGGCAGACCGGCCCAGAACGCAGCGAGGGCTCGATAGGAGCCGTAGTTCATGTACGTCTCGTCCAGTTCGAGACCCCGGAGCGACATCGCGTCGGTCTTCTCCGGCACGCCGGCGAAGACGGCCTCGAGCGGATTGAACTCCGCCGCGCGGAGCCAGTTCGCCGACGCCCAATACAGGCTTTCGACGTCCCCCGCGGTGGCGACCGCCGCGACGAAGCCGTCGGACGACTCCGCGGCGGTGAACTCGGGGATCATCCGTAGCGCCTTCAGACCCCAGTGCTTCCCGCGCAGATACGTGGGCCGCTCCTCCGGTTGGCCTCCGAGGAACGCGTCGGCGAGCGTGTAGTACGTCTGTGACAGCTTGTTGATAAGATCGATCAGGCCGGCGTCCACGTTGAACGCCATGACGGCGTCTTCGTTCGTCTCATCGAGCTCGTGTGGGACCCCGAGCGCCCCTCGGAACACTGCGATCATCTCATCGAGCGTCGCCCTCCCCTCTTCGCTGTAGGGGATCATGATGTCGCTTCCCTGGAACAGACCGAGCGCCTCGTCGACCGTGATCGCCAGAGCGGTTCCGCCACCGACCAGCATCGCCAACACCGTGAACAGCAGGAGTCTCCTCATCCTCTCCGACCTCCTAGGGGCTGATGCGGCCCACTATACTGAAACGGTTCCGGCCGAACAAACCTCCGCGCGTCACCCAAACTGCAGGCGGGTTGGAACGCCTAGGAGCGTGTGATATCCTTCGCACCGTCGGAGTTCTCATGCATCCATCCAGGAAAGGAGGAGGGTCCCATGGCCAAGGTCGATCAGGACCTTTGCGTCGGATGCGGGCTGTGCACGCAGATCTGCGCCGACGCGTTTGAGATGAACGCCGAGGGCAAGGCGGTCGCCATCGAGGGTGCGACCGCTGACTGCATCCAGGACGCCGTCGATCAGTGCCCGGTCGGCGCGATCAGCGCCTAGGTTCGGTTCTCACGGGGAACGTCGTTTCGAGCGTTCCCCGTGTTCGTCTCGGAGTGACCGGCGCGTTCTCCGGCGGCGTGCCGCGTCCGCGGCGGAAGCGCCGGTTTGCCGATTGGCGTGAATTCCCTTTCCGGTTAGGATAGACGCGGTGAGTGAGCTTGGGTGAGCGGAGGATCGGGTTGGCGCTCTCCAGCGGGGGAGCGCGGGGAGCGGCACACGTCGGGGTCCTCAAGGTTCTCGCGGAGAACGGGATCGAGCCTGACGTGATCGCCGGATCGAGCATGGGGGCGCAGGTCGGCGGAATCTACGCCTCCGGCGTCGGTCTCGACAAACTCGAAGCGTTGTGGCGGTCGAGCTCGTTCGGCCACGTCTTCAGGACCCTCTTCCCCACGATCCCATGGTCCGGTTGGAGCTCGGGGAACGGGATCACGCACTTCCTGCAGAAGCTGATCGGGGATCCTCTCATCGAGGATCTGGCGACGGAGTACGCCGCCGTGGCGACGGATCTTCGGTCCGGCGAACCGTTCCCGATCCGGTGCGGATCGCTCGTCGAGGCGATCCGGGCGTCCATCTCGGTCCCCGGCCTGTTCAATCCCGTCTGGCTCGACGGCCGCCTGCTGATCGACGGAGGCGTCTCCAATCCCATGCCGGTCGACGTCGCCCGCCGGCTCGGCTCCGACGTGGTCATCGGCGTCGACGTCCTCGTCGACCCGGGAGAGGTCGAGCTCTCCGGCCTTCCGTACCTCGGGGCGCGGGAGCGCGTCCTCGGCATCGCGAAGGAGCTGGACCCGCCGTCCCACAACGGCCGCAGATTCCACCCGAGCGTCTTCTCGGTCCTCTTCCAGATGTCGACCGTCTTCCAGAAGCGCCTCTCCGACCTCCTCCTCACGGCCCACCCGCCGGACGTCCTGATCCGCCCCGATTTCTCCGCCGATCCCCCCTGCTACTCCGATGTCGGCTGCGGGATCGAGGCCGGCGAAGCGGCCGCCCGGCAAGCGCTTCCCGAGATCGAGCGAGCCCTCGGACGCTGAGATACCATTCGCCCAGGAGCCGACATGCGTGCCAACGATGGTCTCTACCCTCGGATCGCGCTGGGCATCGTCGCCGTCTCGTTCGGGGCGATCTTCGCCCGGCTCGCCAACGAGGCCTCCCCGTTCGCCGTCGCGGCGTGGAGGCTGACGATCGCGGCGCTCGTTCTGGTGCCGATCGCCGCGTTCCGTAAGGAGCGGTCGTTCGATCGGCGGACCGCGCTCTGGTCGGTCGTCAGCGGCGCCGTGCTGGCGGCTCACTTCGTCCTCTGGATCTCCTCCCTCGAGCACACGACGGTCGCCAGCTCGGTCCTGTTCGTGTCCACCCATCCCGTCTTCGTCGGGCTCGGCTCGATCCTCTTCCTCCGCGAGCGGCCCTCCGGGATCCTGTCGGTGGGGATCGTCCTCGCCGTCGTCGGGGGCGCGCTGATCGGGTTCGGCGACCTCCGATTCGGAGGACCGGCCCTTCGGGGGGATCTCCTCGCGCTCGGCGGCGGGCTGATGGCCGCGGTCTACTTCCTGATCGGCCGCCGCGTTCGGCGGACCGTGTCGCTGTTCGAATACGCCGCGGTCAGCTACGGGACGGCGGCCGTGCTGGTCCTGCTCCTCTGCCTGGCGACGCGCACGCCGGTGATCGGGTACGCCCCGACCACCTACGCGTACCTCGTCCTGCTCGCCGTCGTTCCGCAGCTCATCGGTCACTCGACGATCAACTGGGCCCTCCGGCGGCTGTCGGCGTCGAGGGTCTCCGTCTTCGTCCTCGGCGAGCCGGTCTGCTCGACGCTTCTCGCGATCGGCATCTTCGGCGAGGTTCCCGGAGGGTTGAACCTCCTCGGAGCGGCCATCATACTCGTCGGCATCTATCTCAGCCTGCGAAGCGAGGAGGCACCGTATGGCACCGAATCCTGAGCGGGGCCGCGCGAGGATCGATTGGGCCGCGACCCGCATGCCGTTGCTCAATCGATTGCAAACCGCGTTTCGCGACGAGCGGCCGTTCGCCGGCAAGCGGATCGCGATGAGCATTCACCTGGAGGCGAAGACGGCCTGCCTCGCGATCCTCCTCCGCGACAGCGGGGCCGACGTCTGGGTCACCGGGAGCAACCCGCTGTCGACCCAGGACGACGTCGCCGCGGCGCTGGCGCAGGAGGATCGGATCGCCGTCCACGCGAGGCACGGCGCCTCCAAGGCGGAGTACGCGGAGGACCTCGCGAGCACGCTGGCCTGTCACCCGCACCTGATCCTCGACGACGGCGGAGACCTGGTCGCGCTCCTCCAGGAGGCGCCGCAGGAGGACGTGATCGGCGGGTGCGAGGAGACGACGACCGGCGTCGCCCGGCTGCGCATCCTGGCGCGGGAGAAGAAGCTCCGCTTCCCGATGTTCGCGGTGAACGACGCGAAGATGAAGACCCTGTTCGACAACCGCTACGGCACGGGGCAATCGGTGTGGGACGGGATCTTCCGGTCGACGAACCTCCTGATCGCCGGGAAGTCGGTCGTCGTGGTCGGCTACGGCTGGTGCGGCCGGGGGATCGCTCAGCGCGCGCGGGGCCTCGGCGCACGGGTGACGATCTGCGAGGTCGACCCGATCGCCGCTCTGGAAGCATGGATGGAAGGCTTCGCCGTCGCGCCGATCGCCGAAGCGATTCGCCACGCCGACCTCGTGATCACCGCCACGGGGTGCGCCGACGCCGTCCCCGAATCGGCGCTTCCCAACGCCAAGGACGGACTCGTCCTCGCCAACGCCGGGCACTTCAACGTCGAAGTCCGCCCGGAGGCGCTCGCCGGCCTCGCGCGATCCCAGAGAACGGTCCGGGAGGGCGTCGAGGAGTACGCACTCCCGGACGGCCGACGCCTCTACCTCCTCGGCGAGGGGAGGCTCGTCAACCTCGTGCTCGGCGACGGCCATCCGGTGGAGATCATGGACCTGTCGTTCGCGATCCAGGCGCTGACGCTCCGACACCTGCTCGCGAACGCCCCGCTCCCGCCCGACGTCTACGCCGTTCCGTCGGAGATCGACGATCGGGTCGCCCGATGGAAGCTCGAGACGCTCGGGGTCGCCATCGACGCCCTCACCCCCGCGCAGCGGGAGTACCTCGGCCTCGAGGCCGACTGACCTCGGATATCGCGCCGTCGGTACAGTACAATCCGATCCCCAGGGGTGAGACGCATGGCAAACCGGAGAATGTGGAGAAAGGGCCTCGCCGTCCTGATCCCGGCGATCCTCCTCGTCCTCGCGCTCGGTGTCGGCGGAGCCCAGGAATCGAGCGGCGACCTGTTCGCCCCCGTCTACCAGATCTACCAGTACATCAAGAGCTATTTCTATCAGCCGGATCGGATCGACGACCAGAAGGCGCTCTACGGCGCGATGAAGGGCGTGGTCGAGCATCTCGACGACCCGTACAGCGAGTTCCTCGACCCGGACGACCGGCGACGTTTCGACGAGTCCCTCGAAGGCGAGTTCTCCGGCGTCGGGATCGAGCTGTCGATCGTCGACAACGTGATCACCGTGATCACGCCGCTGGTCGGAACGCCGGCCGAGGCGGCGGGCGTCGAAGCCGGCGATCAGATCCTCAACATCGACGGGGAGTCGACGGAGGGCATGACGCTCACCGAGGCGGCGCTGCGGATCCGCGGCGAGATCGGCACGACGGTGACGCTCACCGTCCGGCACGAAGACGGATCGATCGAGGACGTCCCGATCGTCCGCGACACGATCGTCCTCGAGCCGGTCAAGAGCGAGCTTCACGGCGACGGAACGATCGGCTACATCCGCCTGTACCGGTTCGAGGAGGACACGACGACCGAGCTCGACGCGGCCCTTCTGTCGTTCGATCTCGACGCCCTCACCGGCTTCATCCTCGACCTCCGGAACAACCCGGGCGGCCTCCTGAACGAGGCGATCTCCGTCTCCAGCCGGTTCGTCGACGAGGGCGTCCTCCTGATCACCCAGGATCGGCTGAGCGACGAAAAGGAGTACTACGCGCGGGGGAACCGGATCCCGAACGTCCCGTTGGCCGTTCTGATCAACCGCGGTTCGGCGAGCGCGTCGGAGATCACCGCCGGCGCGATCCGCGACAACGACATGGGGATCCTGATCGGCGAGCCGTCGTTCGGCAAGGGCGTCTACCAGCAGCTGATCGAGTTCCCCGACGGTTCGGCCCTGAAGATCACCGCGGGGGAGTACTTCACCCCCGACCGGAAGGTCGTCAACGGGATCGGACTGACGCCGGACATCGTCGTCGAGGAGGGGCAGGACCCGGTCGACGTCGCGATCGAATGGATCCGGGCACACGCCGGCGTCCGGATGCCGATCGACCTCGACGCGGAGACGGCGCAGGCTCCATGAGGTTCGCCGTCATCGGGGCCGGCGGATGGGGAACCGCGATCGCCCGTCTCCTCGCGATCGGCGGACACGACACCGCCCTCTGGGCCCGGGATGCGAAGCTGGCCGAGGCGATCGCCAGGGACCGGCGGAACGCCAAGTACCTTCCCGACGTCGAGCTGCCGATCGAGCGCCTGTGCGTGACGGCCGACCTCGCGGAGGTCGTCGATCGAGAGGTCCTCGTCCTCGCCGTCCCGTCGTTCGGGATGGCCGATCTGCTGGAACGGCTCGCCCCGGTGGCCCCACCGTCTCCGATCGCGATCAACCTCGCCAAGGGGATCGATCGCGCGTCGAAACGGACGATGTCCGAGCTGATCGGGCAGGCGCTCCCGGAGGCGAACGTCTTCACGCTGTCCGGGCCGAGCCACGCCGAGGAGGTCGGGAAGGACGTGCCGACGGCCGTCGTCCTCGCCGGCGCCGACCTCGAAACGGGAAGCCGCCTGCAGCGGGAGATCGCCGGCCCCCGGTTTCGCGTCTATCTATCCGAGGACATCCGCGGCGTCGAGCTCTGCGCGACGGTGAAGAACATCATCGCGCTGGCGACCGGGATCTCCGACGGACTCGGGTACGGGGACAACAGCCGCGCGGCCCTGATCACGCGCGGACTCGCCGAGATGGTCCGCTTCGGCCGAACGTTCGGCGTCCGCGATGCGACGTTCTTCGGGCTGTCCGGGCTCGGCGATCTGGTCGCGACGTGCACCAGCCGGCACAGCCGGAACCGGTACGTCGGCAGCCGGCTCGGTCGCGGCGAGAGCCTCGAGGAGATCCTCGGCGAGATGGACATGGTCGCCGAGGGCGTCCACGCCACGACCGTCGTCCACGAGATCGCCCAGGGACGGGGGATCGAGATGCCGATCACCGAGGCCGTGGTCCGGCTTCTCAACGGTGAAGCCGATCCGCTATCCTTGGTGGAAGAGATCATGACACGTGCTCCGAAGCGCGAAGGGATTTGAGGGGAGGAAGGGTGCACGCCCAGGTGGTGGTTGTCGGGGGAGGACCGATCGGTGCGGTCGCCGCGCGGTGCGCCGCCGAGGCGGGAGCGTCGGTCCTCCTCGTCGAGCGCCGAGACGAACTGAACCGTTCTTCCTGTTGCACCGGTTTGGTCAGCCCCCGAACGCTCGCGACGCTCGGCGTTTCGACGGAGAGCGTCCTACGCGAGATCCGAGGCGTTACGGTCCGTGGTCCCGACGGACACCGGCTCGAACTCTCCGCCGATCACACGAAGGCGCTCGTCATCGATCGGACCCGCGTGGAGCGGGAGCTCCACGAGCGCGCCCGGGCGGCGGGGGTCGACGTTCGCCTCGCGACCGAAGCCGTGTCGGCGTCGCGCCATGCGATCGTCCTGGCATCCGACGACGGGCCGACGCAGGTGAGCGCGCCCGTCGTGATCGGGGCGGACGGGCCGCGCAGCCGGGTCGCCCAGTGGTTCGGTCTTCCGCCGCCGGAGCGGTTCGTCCACGCCGCGCAGGCCGTCGTCGAGACGGATTCGGCGATCCCTGCGGACCGGATCGAGGTCGTCCTCGGCGAGGCGGTCGCGCCCGGCTTCTTCGCGTGGGCCGTCCCGGCCGAGGAGGGGAGGCTGCGCGTCGGGCTCGGCGTCGTCCCGCCGTTCGATCCGTCGGAGCACCTCGACCGCCTCCTGTCGGCGCGATTCCCGGGGTGCGAAGTCCTCTCCCGGACGGGCGGATGGATCCCCGTTGCCCCGGCACCGCGGACGGCCGCCGATTCCGTCCTTCTCGTCGGGGACGCCGCCGGACAGGTGAAGCCGCTGTCGGGAGGGGGGCTCTTCCTCGGCGGGATCTGCGCGCGGATCGCAGGGCGGACCGCCGCCGGGATGGCGCTCTCCGGTGCGTCGAAGCGGCGGGCGGCGGCCTACGAGTCCGAGTGGAAATCGGCGATCGGGCGCGAGATCGCGTTCGGGCGGTCGCTCCGAAGGATCTACGGAGCGCTTTCCGATCGGGAGCTCGACGCGATGATCGACGCGTTGGACGATCCCGACCTCCTCTCGTTCCTCGCCGTGCACGCGGACATCGACCGGTTCCACCGGCTCCCGGACGAGCTGGCCGCGCGCCCGCAGATGTGGGGGAAGGTCCTCCGCCTCCTTCCGCACATCGCGATACGCGAGACTGCTGAACCGCCCGATCGAACCCCCGTTGTCTCCACGCCCCCCGCGTCCCTATAATCGGAGGCGGCCATGGCCAAGAAGAGGGGGAAACGGAAGAAACAGCCCGCGTTTGCCACGCCGTCCGTCCCGCTCGATCGGGTCCTCTTCTACGCCGTGCTGTTCCTCGTCTTCGCGCTGCCGCTGTTCATCTGGCCCGGGATCTCGGAGTACGGATACGGGAAGACGATCGTTGCGCTGATCGGCGTCTCCGTCCTCGCGGTCCTGTGGGGGCTCTCGGCGTGGCAGAAAGGGACGTGGTCGATCCGCCTTCCGTGGATCGCGTTCCCCGTTCTCGGGTTCGTCGCCGCGTCGCTTCTCTCTCTGCTGTACGCGACGAACGGCCGCGTCGTCGTGCAGAGCCTGGTGCTGATCGTCTTTTTCCTGTTGCTGATGCTCATCATCGCCAACGCCGCCCGGGATCAGCGGGACGCCAACCTGTTGCTCTTTGCGCTCCTCGCGTCCGGGTTCCTCGTGGCGTTGTACGGGATGCTCCAGTACCTCGGGGTCATGCGCGGCCCCGCGGGAACGAGCGGGCTGAACGCGGTGATCTCCACGATGGGAAACCGCAACTACCTCGGCGGATTCCTGGCCTACCTGCTCTTCCCGGCGGTCGTTCTCGTCGTCCGGCCCCGCTCCCGCTGGGTGAAGCTGTCCTCGATTCTTCTGATCGCGTTCTGCTTCGGGATGGTCCTGATCGTCCAGCAGGCCGGCACGGTGGCCGCGCTGATCGTCGCCGCCGTCGCGTTCCTCCTCGGATGGTTGATCTTCCGACCGATCGAGCCGACTCGCCGGAATCGGGTCTGGCTTTTGATCCTGATCGGCGCGCTCGTCGTGACGTTCCTGGTCGAGGCGCCGTCCGGCCCGTTGAACTCGATCGTCGGCCTCTCGAGGTCCGATTCGTCGCGGATCGCACGATGGTGGGAGCGGAACTCCGGTGCCGTTCGATCGTGGGACTGGTGGATCGGCTGGGAGATGTTCAAGGACCACCCCATGACCGGCGTCGGCCTCGGCAATTACAAGCTGAACTTCATCCCGTACAAGGCGGAGTTTCTCGCCACGTCCCGCGGAGAGGCCTACGACTTCTACATCGATCGAGCGGCGCAGGCCCACAACGAATACGTACAGGTCCTCGCGGAGCTCGGCATCCTGGGGGTCCTCGCCGCCGCGTCGTTCCTCGTTGTCCTCGTCGTCTCCCTCTGGAAGCGAACGCGATCGAACGACGAGACGAACCGGCTCGACCTCCTTCTCTTCTCGTGCGGGATCGTCGCGTTTCTGGTCCACGGCCTCGTCAGCTTTCCCGCGCACCTGCCCGCGTCGTCCCTCGTCCTCGTGGTCGTCGGCGGCCTGGCCTTCTCGCGCGCCTACGGGGATGCGGCGCTGCGGAGCGTGGAGCTGGTCGGCTGGAAGCTGAAGGGCGCGCTGGCCGCCGTCACCGTGATCGGGCTGATCGTGTCCGTCGTCGCCGTACGCGACATCAGCGCGAACCTCCTCATGAGCAAGGGGATCGAGCAGGCGCAGCTCGGCAACCTCCGCGGAGCGGAATCGCTTCTCGAGCGGAGCCTCGACCTCGACTTCGCCCCGCGCCAGACCTACTACCACCTCGCCGTGGTGCAGATCGAGCTCGGGGCCTACGACGAGGCGTGGGCGAACCTCGAGCGCTGCTCTACCCGCTTCGTCGACGAGACGGTGTATCTCAACTACGCGAACCTAGCGACGAACGCGCGTCAGTTCGACCGGGCACTCGAGACGATCGACCTGCTTCTGGCCACGCATCCCCGGGAGGAAGTCGCCGTCCGGTCCCGCTACCTCAAGGCGGTCATCACCGCGCAAGTCGGCGACCGCCTCGAAGCGACCGGCCTGTTCGAGCAGCTGATCGCCGACGCGCCACGGTTCGAAGCGGCGCACATCGGGCTCGGCTTGGTCTACGAGGCACGCGGAATGCCGAACGAGGCCCGACGTGCGTTCGAGACGGCGCTTCGGACGATCGACGACAAGCTGGCCGACGCCCAGGAACGCCTCGCGAGGCAGGAGACCATCACCGCGGAGGAGTACGGCAAGCTTCGCACCGACATCGAGCGCCTCCGGCAGGAGCGCGACACCGTTCTGGAGAGGCTCGAAGGGCTCCCCCCCGCCGACTCTCCCTGAAGCGGCGGAATTCCGCGCGAGGCTCGAAGAGCCAAGCAACAGGACACGACCAGCGTTCGGATCACATCCCACGTCCGCTTTCCCGTCCCAGCTCCTTGTGGTAATGAAATTCGCTCCTACTGCGAGGCGTGTAGCGCCGAAGCAGCAGCCTGACGGAACTACCTCCGCGGAGTCGCGTGTCGCCCGCCGCATGGCAGCCTTTCAGTCGCAGGAATCCGTGGCTATTGCGAGGCTCGAAGAGCCAAGCAACAGGACAGGCAAGACGCCGTGCTACGTTCCCAACACGCATTCCTGTTCCAGTCCCTTGCGTGAAGAAAGCTCGCCCCTACTGCGAGGCTCGGAGAGCCGAGCAACAGGACAGAGCCAACACCCTAACTGCACTCCAGTTGCGTCTTCCCATCCCAATCTCTTGCGGGAATCAAGCTCGCCCCTATACTGACCGCGTGATCCTTCATGGCCATTGAGACGATCCGAAATGCCGTCGACTACCTCCTCGGACAGACCAACGCCCAGCAACTGAAGCGCTACGAGCGCGAGCTGGCGGCGGTCAACGGACTCGCCGACGAGATTCGGACCCTTCCGGACGACGGCCTGCGCCGTCGGTTCGAGGACGTCCGGCGGCGCGTGCGCGACGGCGGGTCGAAGCAGGACGTCGGCGGCGAGACGTACGCGCTCGTTCGCGAGGTCGCCGATCGGACCGTCGACATGCGTCCGTTCGACGTCCAGATCGTCGGCGCCCTCGCGCTCGACGACCGCCGGATCGCCGAGATGCAGACCGGCGAAGGGAAGACCCTCGTCGCGACCCTTCCTGCAACGCTCAACGCGCTCTTCGGGAAGGTCCACGTCGTCACGGTCAACGACTACCTCGCGAGGCGCGACCGCGGATGGATGGGGCCGATCTACGAGTTTCTCGGTCTCACGGTCGGCCTCCTTCAGGACGGAATGGATCCGGCCGATCGAAAGGTCGCGTACGCGGCCGACATCACCTACGGGACGAACAACCAGTTCGGGTTCGACTACCTCCGCGACAACATGATTCTGACGAACGACCGAAAGGTCCAGGGGCCGCTCGACTTCGCGATCGTCGACGAGATCGACAACATCCTCATCGACGAAGCGCGAACCCCGCTGATCATCTCCGGGTCGGCCGCGGAGGCGCTCGATCGGTACCGGAAGTTCGCCGCCCTCTCTCGGCGGTTCCGCGCGGACGCCGACTTCGAGATCGACGAGGAATCGAGGCGGCTCACGCTGACCGACGGCGGGATCAGCAAGGCGGAGCAGGCCCTTTCGATCGAGAACCTGTTCTCGCCGGAGCACACCGAGACGCTCCATCACATCGAGACGGCGCTCCGAGCGCTCCACCTCTTCCAGAAGGAGCAGCACTACATCGTCAAGGACGGGCGGGTGATGATCGTCGACGAGTTCACCGGCCGCCTGATGCCCGACCGGCGCTACTCCGACGGCCTCCATCAGGCGCTCGAGGCGAAGGAAGGGCTCCGGATCCAACGGGAGTCGCAGACGCTGGCGCAGATCACCCTGCAGCACTACTTCCAGCTGTACCGGGGGCTCTGCGGGATGACCGGCACGGCGAAGACGGAGGAGGAGGAATTCAAGCAGATCTACGGCCTCCCGGTTCTCGTCGTTCCGACGAATCGTCCCCTGCGCCGAGGAGCGCTCCCGGATCGGATCTTCCGAACCCAGAAGGCGAAGTTCGAGGCGGTCGCCGACGAGGTCGCCGACCTCCACGCGCAGGGGCGCCCCGTCCTGATCGGAACGAACTCGATCGAGAAGTCCGAGCGGCTCGCCGGGCTGCTCAAGGCGCAAAAGCTGCCGCATCACGTGCTCAACGCCAAGTACCACGAGCAGGAGGCCGAGATCGTCGCCGACGCCGGCCAACGGGGCGCGATCACCGTGGCGACGAACATGGCCGGCCGCGGGACCGACATCAAGCTCGGCGACGGCGTCGCCGAGCTCGGCGGGCTGCACGTCCTGGGTGGACAGCGACACGAATCGCGCCGGATCGACAACCAGCTCCTCGGCCGGTCGGGGCGGCAAGGGGACCCCGGATCGTCCCAGTTCTACCTGTCGATGGAGGACGACCTGCTGCGGATCTTCGGTGGGGATCGGATCGGACCGTTGATGGACCGGCTCGGAATGAAGGAGGGCGAAGCGATCGAACACGATCTCCTCTCCGGCGCGATCCGCAGGGCCCAGAAGCGGGTCGAGGGGCGCAACTTCGAGATCCGAAAGCGCCTGCTCGAATACGACCTCGTCCTCTCCAAGCAGCGAGAGGCGATCTACGCTCTCCGCGATCGTTTCCTCCTCCCGCCGCCCGGCTCCGAGGAGGGCCTCGGCCCGGAGGCGGAGACCGATCTGGAGGGGTATCTTCACGACCTGTTCGGCGAACTGGCGGAGAACCTGGTCGCCGGCCACGCCCCGGCCGGTCGACCGAGAGATGAATGGAACCTCGCCGGGCTGGCGCACGAGCTCTCGTCGTACGCGCCGGTCGAGGCCGCCGACCTCGAGGCGCCGGACGTTGAAGGGGTCGTGGACGCCGTGAGCGATCGCCTGAAGGCAGCGCTCGTCGCGCAGCGGGAGCGGCTCGGGAGGCCGTTCCCGCTGCTGGCGCGCTACATCATCCTCACGACGATCGACGAGGCGTGGCGGACGCACCTGTACAACCTCGACGACCTGAAGGGGGGGATCGGGTGGACGGCCTACGGCGGGACGGATCCGCTCGTCGCGTTCAAGCGGGAATCGTTCATCATGTTCCAGGAGATGCTCGCCAACGCGGCCGAGAAGATCGTCCGCATCGTCCTCAACCCGCGGCTGACGGTCTCGACCGGTCCGGCACCACGCCGATCGTCCGAGAACCTCCGATACGTCCATCCCTCGTCCGCGCCGCCGTCGGGGCAGCGGCCGCGGCCGAAGAAGGGGGCCCAGCGCCCGGTCCGGGTCGCCAAGGAGCCGGGACGAAACGACCCGTGCCCGTGCGGCTCGGGGAAGAAGTACAAGAAGTGCTGCGGTCGCGTCACGTGAGGTGAGCCCCGGGGCCGAAGCTCCACCCGGAGCGGTCCGCCGACGCGATTTCAGTCCAAAGATCACGTGTCTCTGTTGACAGATCCTGTCCCACGGACTACCATTAGCAAACTAACATGCAGAGTGCTAATGATAGGGATCTCCCCGAGAGACAGCGGCTGATTCTGAAGGAAATCGTCGACCGGTACATCCGGCTCCGCGAACCCGTTTCGTCTCGGATGATCCTCGAGGACTACGGCCTGGCGGTCAGCTCCGCCACGGTCCGAAACGACATGAACGACCTCGAGGCCGCCGGCTACATCGAGAAGCCGTACTCGTCTTCGGGGCGGATCCCGACCAAGGAAGGGTACCGGTTCTTCGTCGAGTGGCTGCTCGATCTGTCGGAACTGACGCGCGAGGAACGCCTCGAGATCGTCGAGCTGGCCGAATCGCGGTGTCTCGACGTGGAGGAAACGATCCGCCAGACGGCGTTTCTCCTCGGGAACATCACCGGCTGCGCGTCGTTCGTCGTCCCGCCACGGCCGGACGAAACGAAGCTCGATCGGGTCGTATTGCTGAGAATGGACGAGCGTTTGGCGTTCCTGTTGATCCTCTCCGACATCGGGATCGTCGAGCACGGCCTCGTCCCGTTGGACGACGATCTGTCGCCGGTCGAGATCGATCACATCATGCAGCTGATCAACGAGAACCTCCACGGGGTACATCTCTCGGAAGTCCGCACGCTCCCCGACGCCGACGAATCGGAGGGATGGTACGAGCGCCCGGTCCGGCAGGCGATTCTCGTCCTGCAGCGGCTCCTGCAGCGCCGGACGCAGCGGTCGGTTCGATTCGACGGTCTGCTGAACCTGACCGACGCGTTGAAGCAGACGGCGCCCGATCGCGCGATGGCCCACTTCGTCAGCTTCAGCCACGCCGTCCGGGACGAGACCGGGTTCATCGAGGCGCTGTCAAAGGCCCGCGCGGAAAGGGAGGGCCTCGTCGTCAACATCGGGGACTTCCCGTTGCCCGGATTGGACGAATTCTCCGTCGTCAGCTGCAGCTACCGCCCCCACGCGGGGGCCCTCGGCGTGATCGGACCGCTGTGGATGGACTACGGGCGGGCGCTCTCCACCGCGAGCTACGTCGCCAACCGACTGGAGGGGCTGCTGGTGAGCTCGGGGGCCCAGAGCTCCGAAAGGATAGGCGAATGAGCGAAGAGAAGAAAAACCACGACCGGGTCGAGGAGCCGGCCGAGGCGCCGGTCGAACAGGAAGCAACCGAGCTCTCGTCGTGCATCGACCGGCTTCGGCGATTGCAGGCCGAGTTCGAGAACTACAAGAAGCGGACGGCGCGAGACATCGCGACGCTGGAAGAGCGGGTCGTCGATCAGGCGCTCCTCGAGTTCCTGACGCCCTACGAGAACCTGGAGCGGGCGTTCCGCAGCTACGCGGACGACCAGAACGTGGAGGCGTTCGTCGCCGGCGTGGAGCAGATCTTCGCCCAGTTCGCACGGATCCTCGAGCAGCGCGGCGTCGAAAGGATCCCGTCCGTCGGGACTCCGTTCGACCCCACGCTTCACGAGGCGCTGCTTGCGGCGCCGAGCGAAGAGGAGAAGAACACGATCATCGAGGAATTCTCACCCGGTTATCGAAGAAACGGACGGGTCCTGCGCGTCAGCAAAGTCACCGTCAGCCGAGGGCCCGCCGTACAGGAGGAGAAAGCATGAAGGAGAAGATCATTGGGATCGATTTGGGGACGACCAACTCGTGTGTCGCCGTTCTCGAGGCCGGCACGCCGGAGGTGATCACCAACGCGGAAGGGGAACGCGTCACCCCGTCGGTCGTCGCGTTCACCGAGACCGGTGAGCGTCTCGTCGGGCGGCTCGCCAAGCGCCAGGCGATCACCAACCCGAAGAACACCGTCGCCTCGATCAAGCGCGAGATGGGAACCGACCATCGCGTGCACATCTCGACCGACGGAAAGGAGGAGACGTACACCCCCGAGCAGATCTCGTCGATGATCCTTCAGAAGCTGAAGAGCGACGCGGAGGCGCACCTCGGAGGGAAGGTCGTCAAGGCGGTGATCACCGTCCCGGCCTACTTCAACGACTCGCAGCGACAGGCGACGAAGGACGCGGGGAGGATTGCCGGCCTCGAGGTCATGCGGATCATCAACGAGCCGACGGCGGCCGCCCTCGCCTACGGCCTCGACAAGGAGCACGATCAGACGATCCTCGTCTACGATCTCGGCGGCGGCACGTTCGACGTCTCGATCCTCGAGATCGGAGACGGCGTCTTCGACGTCCTCGCCACCGACGGCGACACGCGCCTCGGGGGAGACGACTTCGATCAGCGGATCATCGACTGGCTCGTCGAGGAGTTCCGCAAGGACACGGGGATCGATCTGTCAAAGGACCCGAGCGCGCTGCAGCGACTGAAGGACGCCAGCGAGGCGGCGAAGAAGGAACTGTCGACCCGGATGGAGACGACGATCCACCTTCCGTACATCACCGCGGACGCGAGCGGGCCGAAGCACCTCGAGAAGAAGCTGTCGCGGGCCAAGTTCGAGGGGATGATCGACGACTACCTCCAGCGGACGATCAACGTCGTCGACGCGACGCTCCGCGAGGCGGGGAAGGGCCCCGACGACATCGACCAGGTCGTTCTCGTCGGCGGGTCGACGCGGATCCCGAAGGTCCAACAGCTGATCGCCAGCCGCGTCCCGGAGAAGACGAACCGGGAGATCAACCCCGACGAGGTCGTCGCCGCCGGCGCGGCGATCCAGGGCGGCGTCCTCGCCGGCGAGGTCGACGAGATCGTCCTCCTCGACGTCACGCCGTTGACGCTCTCCATCGAGACGCTCGGCGGCGTCGCGACGCCGCTGATCGAGCGGAACACGACGATCCCGACCGAGAAGGCGAAGACGTTCACCACCGCCGAGGACAACCAACCGGCGGTCGAGATCCACGTCGTGCAGGGAGAACGGAAGATGGCCGCCGACAACAAGTCGCTCGGCAAGTTCCAGCTGACCGGGCTCCCTCCGGCCCCGCGCGGGATCCCGCAGATCGACGTGTCGTTCAACATCGACGCCGACGGGATCCTTCACGTCACCGCGAAGGACAAGGCGACGTCGAAGAGCTCGTCGATCACGATTCAGGACTCCTCGAGGCTCGACGAGTCCGAGATCGAGCGGATGCGGGTGGAGGCCGAGGAGCACACCGAGGAGGACAAGCGGAAGAGCGAGCTGGTCGAGGCCCGCAACCAGGCCGATCAACTGATCTACTCGGTGGAGAAGGCGCTTTCCGATTTGGGCGAGAAGGTCGACGCGGCCAAGCGATCCGACATCGAGGATCGGGTCCGACGCCTGCGGGAGAAGCTCGACAAGAACGCCTCCATCGCGGACATCCGAAGGGAGACCGACGAGCTCGCCAAGGCGTCGCAGGAGATCGCCGCCGAGGCGTACAAGGAGACCCAGAAGGCCACCGGAGGCGCCGCGCCGGGCGGCGGCGAGACGGGCTCGGACGACGAGGACGACGGCGACTACATCGATGCGGAGTACGACGAGAAGTAGACGGACGGAGCCGACCGGCGAAGCGACAACAAAGGGCGAAACGCCGTCGAAAGACGGCGCAGACATCGACACGGAGTACGACGAGAAGTAAACGGACGGAGCCGACCGACGAAGCGACGACAAAGGGCGAGACGCCGTCGAAAGACGGCGCAGACATCGATGCAGAGTACGACGAGAAGTAGACGTGTGAGGAGCGCGCGTGGCCAAACGGGATTACTACGAGACCCTCGGGGTCGCCCGTGACGCCGGGGACGTCGAGATCAAGCGGGCGTATCGCCAGAAGGCGAAGGAGCTCCATCCGGATCGGAACCCCGAGAACCGGGGCCGAGCCGAAGAGGAGTTCAAGCACGTCGCCGAGGCCTACGAGGTCCTGTCCGATCCGCAGAAGCGCGCTCAGTACGACCGCTACGGCCACGCCGGCCCGGACCAGGGATTCACGTTCGGCGACATGGACTTCCGCCGGGCGCGCGAGGCGTACCGCGAGTTCGGCTTCGGCGGCTTCGACGACATCTTCGACCTGTTCTTCCGGCAAGGCGGCGTCCGCGGACGGCCCCAGCAGCGCGCCCGCCGGGGGGAGAGCATCGAGTACAAGCTCCGCATCACCCTCGAGGACGCCGCCCACGGGACGAAGATGACCGTCACCGTCCCTCGCCTCGTGGCGTGCGACGTCTGCTCCGGGAGCGGGATGGAGCCGGGCACCTCGAAACGGACCTGCCCGGCGTGCAACGGGCGCGGGCAGATCGAGTACCGCCAGCAGAGCCTTCTCGGGAGCTTCATCAACGTGCGAAGCTGCCCGGAATGCAACGGAACGGGGGAAGTGATCGAACAGCCGTGCCATCGGTGTCGCGGCGCCGGCCGGGTGAAGGAGAAGAGCAAAATATCGATCACCGTCCCGCCCGGTGTGGACAACGGCTCGCGGCTCCGGCTGCGAGGGCAGGGAAACGCCGGGCTCGAGGGCGGGCCGAACGGCGACCTGTTCATCGTCATCGAGCTGATCCCCCACCCGACGTTCCGGCGGGAGGGCAAGAACATCCGGTCCGACGTGAAGATCTCCTACCCCCAGGCCGCCCTCGGGGCGAAGATCGACGTCGAGACGCTGTGGGGGGAGGAGCCGGTCACGATTCCGGCCGGCACGCAGCCCGGAGAGGTCTTCCGCCTGAAGGGGAAAGGGATCGCCAACATCCATCGCGGAGGGGGCAAGGGGGATCACCTCGCCGAGGTGACCGTCGAGGTTCCGGGCAAGCTGACGGGCAAGCAGCGCCGCGCGCTGGAGGCGTACGCCGAGACCCTCGAACCGGAGCGCTAGACCTCGCCGGAGCGAATCAGATCGAGCAGAACCGCCCGCATCCTCGAGAGCGCCCGCTTCCGATGACTGATCCGGTTTTTCTCGGCGAGCGCCATCTCGGCGAGCGTTTTCGCACTTCCTTCCGGCAGGAACAGCGGATCGTAGCCGAACCCTCCGTCCCCCGCCGGGGCCTCGGCGATGCGCCCGCGGAGGGCGCCGCTGCAGACGAACGTCTGCCCGTCCGGAAGCCGCAGCGCCGCCACGGTGACGAATCGAGCCCGCCGATCCGAGCGACCTCGCAGCTTCTCCAGCAGGAGCGCGTTGTTCCGAGCGTAGTCGACCGGCTCTCCCGAGAACCGGGCCGACAGGGGCCCCGGCGCGCCGCCGAGGCTCTCGACCTCGAGTCCCGCGTCCTCGGCCAACACCGGAAGGCCGGTCTCAAGGCAGATCGTCCGTGCCTTGAGGAGGGCGTTGTCGAGGAACGTCTCGCCGGTCTCGTCGACATCGGAGAACGGGCGGTCGGAAAAGGTGAGGAGCTCCAGGCCTTCGACCCCGGCCAGGAGCTCCACCGCTTCTTCGATCTTCCCCTCGTTCTTCGTCCCGAGGAGGAGTCGCGTCATGCCTCGCTCTTGATCGGTTGGAGATCGAGCGTGTCGGCGAAGTGGCACGTGGCGAAGTGCAGGCCACCGAGGTTCCGATACTCCGGTTCTTCGGTCTTGCAGATGTCCTTCGCGTACCGGCACCGCGGATGGAAATAGCAGCCGGGCGGCGGAGCGACCGGGCTCGGCACGTCCCCCTCGAGGAGGATCCGCTCGACCGCCCAGGACGGGTCCGGCACCGGGACAGCCGACATCAGCGCCTCGGTGTACGGATGCTTCGGGTGCGTGAACAGCTCCTCGGTCTGCGCCAGCTCAGCGATCTTGCCGAGGTACATCACGGCGACGCGCGTGCTGATGTGCCGCACGACGGAGAGGTCGTGCGCGATGAACAGGTACGTCAGGCCGAACTCGCCCTGCAGGTCCTCCAGCAGGTTGATGACCTGGGCCTGAATCGACACGTCGAGCGCCGAGACCGGCTCGTCGCAGATGATCAGCTGCGGGTCGAGCGCCAACGCGCGGGCGACGCCGATCCTCTGCCGCTGTCCGCCGGAGAACTCGTGCGGGTACCGCTTCATGTGATCCGGCTTCAGCCCGACCGCGGCGAGGAGCGCCTTGACGCGATCCTCCCGTTCGGCGCCCTTCGCCATCCCGTGGACGAGAAGCGGCTCGCCGACGATCGCCCCGACCGTCATCCGCGGGTTGAGCGAGGAATACGGATCCTGAAAGATGATCTGCATCTCGCGCCGGAGCGCTTTCAGCTCCTTGCGGGAGACCTTGGCCACGTCGATCTCGGCCGCCTCCTCGCCCGGAGGCGCGAGCTTCTTGCTCCGAAAGAGGATGTCTCCGGCCGTCGGTTCGATCAGCCGAAGGATGGTCCGGCCGGCGGTCGTCTTGCCGCAGCCGCTCTCCCCGACCAGACCGAGCGTCTCCCCCTCGGGGATGAACATGTCGACGTTGTCGACTGCCTTGACGTGGGCCACGGTTCGCCGGAAGATCCCTTTTCGAACCGGGAAGTACTTCACGAGCCCCTTGACGTCTAGCAGGATGTTATCGGACGGCAAACTCGATCACCTCGCTGTCACTCGTAAAGCCAACAGGCCGCGATGTGGCCCGGTGCCACTTCCTTCAGGTCCGGCATCCTCGTCTTGCAGATCTCCATCGCGTGGGGGCATCTCGGCTCGAATCCGCACCCCGGCGGGACCTCGAACGGATCGGGCACGACGCCCTTGATCGGCTCCAGTCGATCCTTCCGAGACGCCAGCGACGGAATCGAGTTCATCAGCCCTTGGGTGTACGGATGCTTCGGGTTGTGGAACACCTCGCCGACGGTCGAGCCCTCCACGATCCGCCCGAGATACATGACGACCACGTCGTCGGCCATTCCAGCGATCACGCCGAGGTCGTGCGTGATGAACTGAATCGCCGCATGAAACTCCCGGCGCAGCTCGTTCATCAGCTCGAGGACCTGCGCCTGAATCGTCACGTCGAGCGCGGTCGTCGGCTCGTCGGCGATGAGAAGGGACGGGTTGCAGGAGAGGGCCATCGCGATCATCGCGCGCTGCCGCATGCCTCCGGACAGCTGATGCGGGTACTCGTTGACCCGCTGCTCGGGAAGGGGGATCCCCACCTCGCGGAGCATGTCAATCGCCTTCTGCTTCGCCTTCGCCTTGTTGAGCTTCTGGTGGAGGATGATCGCTTCCATGATCTGGTTGCCGATCGTGTAGACGGGATTGAGGGAGGTCATCGGCTCCTGGAAGATCATCGCGATCTCGTTGCCTCGGATCGATCGCATCTCGCGGCCCTTGGGGTCGAACTTCGTCAGGTCCATGACCTTGCCGTCGCGGTAGAAGAGGATCTCACCCGCTTCGATCTTCCCCGGCGGGATCTGGACCAGCCCCATGATCGACAGGGCCGTGACCGATTTTCCGCATCCACTCTCGCCGACGACCCCGAGCGTCTTCTCCTGCTCGATCACGTAGTCGACGCCGTCCACGGCCCGGACAACGCCGTCCTCCGTGTAGAAGTACGTCTTCAGACCTCTGACCTCGATTAGCGGCACCGGTCCTCCCTCCTCGTCGTAACACTAAAGGATCGATAGTACGAAGCCGAGCAGCATGAATGCAACGGCCAGTGCGACAGTGAGCGTCCGTTTGGGGTCCCTGACCTCGTCGCGTCCGAAAACCGTGCTCGACATCCCGGATCCGAACGCGCCGCCGAGTCCGGAATGCTCGCTCATTTGAAGCAGGATGATCCCCATCAGCGCCAGGCAGTCGAAGAAAAACAGAACCTCGAGGATGACTCGCCACATAACTCGCTGGTCCTTTCTCAATTCCTTTGAGGGGTCTGGAGTCGGCCGATTATAGCACAAAGGGTATGGGGCCTCAATAGCCCAATGCTCGCGGGCTTGCGCGGATTTCGCGGTTCCCGTATCCTGTGCGGAGCGGAGCTCGAAAGGCGGGTGGCTTCGAACCGTGCACAAGTTCGTCTTCATCACGGGGGGCGTGCTTTCCGGACTCGGGAAGGGGGTCGTCTCCGCGTCAATCGGCCTTCTCTTCAAGCTTCAAGGATATCGCGTCAGCCTGCAAAAGATCGACCCCTACGTCAACGTCGACGCCGGGACGATGAATCCGTACGAACACGGCGAGGTCTTCGTCACCCACGACGGGCGGGAGACCGACCTCGACATCGGCCGGTACGAGCGCTTCCTCGACGAAGAGCTCTCCGCCGCGAACTACCTGACGACGGGGCAGATTTACTGGAACGTCATCCGGAAGGAGCGCGCCGGGAAGTACCTCGGACGGACGGTCCAGGTCATCCCGCACGTCACCGACGAGATCAAGCGCCTGATCCGCCTTCCGCTGGACGAGACGGACGCGGAGATCGGCGTGATCGAGGTCGGCGGCACGGTCGGAGACATCGAGTCCCTCCCGTTCCTCGAAGCGCTCCGCCAGATGAAGGACGAGCTCCCGAGGGAGGACACCTTCTTCGTCCACGTCACCCTCCTCCCTCGGCTGACGACCTCGGACGAGCTGAAGACGAAGCCGACCCAGCATTCCGTCAAGGAGCTGCGGGCGATCGGCATCCAGCCCGACGCGATCGTCGCCCGGTGCGACGTGCCGCCGCCGGACCCCGTCAAGCGAAAGATCGCCCTCTTCTGCGACGTCCCGATCGAGAACGTCATCGACAACCCCGACTACCCGACGATCTACCACGCGCCGCTCCGGTTGGACGAGCACGGGCTGACCCGCCGCGTCGCGACCGGGCTCGGGCTCGACGTCGAGCGTTCGCCCGACCTGTCGGAGTGGGTCTCGAGGGTGCGCCGGATCGAGTCCCCCGCCTCCAGGGTCCGCATCGGGATCGTCGGCAAGTACGTCGAACTGCGCGATTCGTACATCAGCATCCGAGAGGCCCTGCTTCACGCCGGCGCGGCCGAGGACGTCGGTGTCGACATCGAGTGGATCCCGTCCGACGCGATCGCACAGGAGGGGCCGACACCGCGTCTCGCTCCTCTCGACGGCGTCCTGATCCCCGGCGGGTTCGGCGATCGGGGGATCGAGGGGAAGATCGAGGCGGTCGAGTACGCCCGGACGCAACGGACCCCGTACTTCGGGCTCTGTCTCGGGCTTCAGTGCGCGATCATCGAGTTCGCGCGCAACGTCCTCGGTCTCTCCGGAGCGAACAGCTCGGAGTTCGATCCGGAGACGCCCCACCCGGTGATCAGCCTCCTCGAAGAGCAAGTCGACGTCGCCCTCAAGGGCGGGACGATGCGCCTCGGCGTCTACGAGACGAACCTGGTCAAAGGATCGATCGCCGCCGCCTGCTACGGGGCCCGGCGGATCGCGGAGCGGCACCGCCACCGCTACGAGTTCAACCCGACCTACAGGGACCGCGTCGAGTCGGCCGGCATGCGGATCGCGGGGACGTCGCTCGACGACCGGCTCGTCGAGGTCGTCGAGCTGATCGATCACCCGTGGTTCGTCGGGGTCCAGTTCCATCCGGAATTCTCGTCGCGTTTCCTCTCTCCCCACCCGCTGTTCTGCGGGTTCGTGCGATCATGTCTCGAGCCAAAGGCCTCCTCGCGATCCTCGTCGTAGCGATCCTCGTCGGGCTCGTCTTCCTGCCGCGCGGGAGGAATCCGGCGAGCGACACGACGGTCGCCCGCGAGATCGCGCTGTACGGCTACGCCGACGACGGTGCCCCCCTGTGGGAGATCCGCGCCAGAGAGGGTCGGCTCGACGGATCGACGCAGACTCTGACCGACGTCGCGGTCGACTTTCACAACGAGGACGGCTCGGCGATGCGCGCCCGGGGAGACCGCCTCGAGCGGACCGACGGCGTCGGCCGCTTGTCCGGGGACGTTCGGATCGAGCAGAGCGGCGACTTCCGAATGGAGGTCGAAACCCTGACCTGGAACGAAGCCGAAGAGCGCCTCGACGCCGGTCCGATCGGCCTCTCCACCGACGATCTGCGCCTGTCGGCCGCCCGGTTCGGGTACGATCTTCGGGCCGAGACGGCGGTGTTCGAAGGCGGCGTCGAGGCGACGGCGCGCCTTGAGACGGAGTGGGCGATCCGTGCCGAACGGGCGGAGGAGCGCGACGGCGTCGTGACCTTCCTCGGGGGCGTGACCGTCGGCTCGGAGGAGGGCCGCGTGCGGGCCGAGTCGGTCCGACTGGACGAAGACGGGATCCTGGCCGTCGGCGGCGTCGAGGCGCGGCTCGACCTTGGGGGATCGAGGGAGTCGGATGGCACTTAGAGCCGAAGAACTGGTCAAGGTGTATCAGCGCCGCGCCGTCGTCGACCGGCTCGCTCTGCAGGTCGAGCCGGGCCGGATCGTCGGCCTCCTCGGGCCGAACGGAGCCGGGAAGACGACGACGTTCCACATGATGATCGGCTTCATCGCCGCCGACGGCGGGAGGGTCCTCCTCGACGACGAGGACATCTCGGGGCTTCCGTTCTTCCGCCGGGCCCGCCTCGGGATCGGGTATCTCCCCCAGGAGCCGTCCGTCTTCACCCGCGCCTCCGTCATCGAGAACCTCGACCTGGCGCTCGAGTGGTTCCCGACCGCGAAGGAGCGATCGCACCTCCGCGAGCAGCTCCTGGCCGAGTTCGGCCTGGAGGCGCTTCGAGCCCAGCAGGCGAAGACGCTCTCCTCCGGGGAGCGACGGCGGCTCGAGATCGCGCGGACGCTCGCCACGTCGCCGCGCTACGTCCTCCTCGACGAGCCGTTCTCGGGGATCGACCCGATCTCGATCGCCGATCTCCAGCAGGAGATCGTCTCCCTGAAGGAGCGTGGGATCGGCGTCGTCGTCACCGATCACAACGTCCGGGACACCCTGAAGATCACCGACCACGCGGTCCTGATCGACAAGGGGCGTCAGATCGCCGCCGGGACCCCCGAGGAGATCCTCGCCGATCCCGAGGCGCGGCGGGTCTACCTGGGAGAGGGGTTCAGCCCGTAGGCCCCCTTCGACACAGGCGGCGCCGCCAGATCAACAGCCCGAACCCGACGACGAACAGGACGCTGATCACGTGGGCCGCCCGGATCGGGCCGAGCCAGAGGGAGTCGCCGCGGGTGACGCTGACGATCGAGCGGGCGATCGCGTAGAGGATGAAGTAGATCGCGGTGGCGAAGCCGTCCTTGAAGCTTCGCTTCCGGACCCACCACCACAGGAAGGCGAAGATCGCGAGATTGAGCAACATCTCGTAGATCATCGACGGATGCGTCGCCTGTCCCGGATACGCCATTCCCGCCGGCGAATCGGCGGGAAACCGGATCCCCCACGGAAGCGTCGTCGGCGTGCCGAACGCGTCCCCGTTCATCAGGTTGCCGATCCGGCCGATCGCCTGGCCGAGGATCAGGCTCGGGACCAGCGCGTCGGTGAGCGCCCAGAATCGCACCTTCTTCGCCCGGGCGTAGAAGAAGACGACCGCGGCACCGGCGAGAACCCCGCCGTGAATCGCCAGCCCGCCCTCCCAGATCTTGACGATGTCCAGCGGATGCGACACGTAGTAGTCCCAATGAAACGCGACGTAGTAGAGGCGCGCGCCGACGATCGCGATCGGAACGGTCCACAGCAACAGGTCGAGCAGGTTCTCCGTCGCCAGCGGGAGTCCCTTCCTCCGGGTCTCCCGGACCAGCAGGAGGAAACCGACCGCGATCGCGATGACGTACATCAGGCCGTAGTAGCGGATCGTCACCGGACCGATCTGAAGCAGAATGGGATGCATCGCGTCCCCCTCTCGCGCGATATGATGTGCAGTATATGAACTGGTTCCGTCGGAGGGAAACGTGGCTCGCCGTGGGCGGCGGCGTCCTCGCCGCGCTGTCGATGCCCGGATTCGGCGCCGCGCCGCTCGTCTTCGTCGCGTTGATCCCGCTCTTCCTCGCCCTGGGGAGAGGGCGCGGTTTCCTGCACGGCTACCTGTTCGGGTTGGCGTTCTTCGCGATCGACGTCCGTTGGGTCCTGACGCTGATCCGGTTCAATCCATTCGTCGTCCCCGGGTACGTCCTCCTCGTCGCCTACCTCGCCGTTCCGTTCGGCCTGATCGGGGCGCTGATGGCGTGGCGATCGAAGAAGACGGGAATCGCGAGGTGGATCCTTCTCGCCCCGGCGCTGTTCGTCCTCGCGGAGTACGCCCGGACGCTCGGACCGCTGGGAATGGGGTTCTCGACGCTCCACCAGGCCCTGTACCGCGTCCCGTGGCTGATCCAGCCGTCCGCCGTCCTCGGCTCGTGGTCGGTCACCGGCTTCGTGGTGGCGATCAACGCCGCGCTGTTCGTCGCTTGGCGCGAGAGGCGGCTTCGCTTCGCCCTCCTCGCGGTCGGCCTCCTCGCCGTCCAAGCGGCGTTCTGGTTCCTGCCCGCGGGTGCGGATCGCGACGCGCCGTCTCTCGCCGTCGCCGTCGTGTCGTCGAACGTCGACCTGGAAGTGAAGCTCGACGGGCGGAACCTCGACGCCCTCACCGAACGGTTCCTTCGCCTCGGCGAGAACGCGATCGCCGCCGCACCCGATCTCGTCGTCTTCCCCGAGTCGTTCCTCCCGGCCTACATCCTGAGCGACGCCGACGTCTTCTCCCGGCTGGTCGATCTGGCCGACCGCGGGGGAACGAGGCTCCTCTTCGGAACCGGTACCTATCGCGACGGTCGGATCTTCAACTCCACCGTCCTCGTCGACGTCGACGGCCGCGTGGTCGCCGCCTACGACATGGTCCGTCCGGTGCCGTTCGGGGAGTACATCCCCGGGCGGTGGCTGCTCGAGGCGGTCGGTCTCGGACCGTGGGCCCGCGCCCTCCTCCCCGTCGACCTGAGTCGGGGGACGGTCTACGAGCCGCTCGACGGCATCGGGACGCCGATCTGCTTCGAGTCGACGTTCCCGACGGCCTCCCGGCGGCTGACGCAGGCCGGCGCCTCGCTCCTCATCACGGTGACCAACGACGCGTGGTTCGCCGGGAGCTCCGAGCTGCGGGCCCACTTCGCCACCGCCGTCTTCCGCGCGGTGGAGAACCGCCGGTTCGTGGTTCAGGCGGCCAACGGGGGGATCTCCGGATTCGTCGATCCGCGCGGAAGAATCCGGTCGGAGACCGCGGAAGAGACGGTCTCCTTCGGGGCGGTCCGGCTCTCGACGGCGCGATCGATCCACACGCGATGGGGCAACGCGCCGTTCCTCGCCCTGATGGGCTGCGCGGCCGCGATCCTTCTCGCCCTCGACTGCTGGATTCGACGGAGGAAGCAAAACGGGGAGTGAGACGCGTCTCACTCCCCGCAGAGGCCTCCTCGCCGCTTACCGCTTCGAGGCCGGCAGGATGTTGTTCTCCGTCCCGGTCAGCGCCGTGATCACGCCGGTCGCGAAGTCGACCTTGTAGATCTGGAAGTCGCCGCTGGCGTCCTCCTTGACGAACGCGATCCCGCTGTCGTCCTCCAGCCAGAACGGAGCGAACTCGTCGTCGTTCGTCGTGATGTTCGTGTTGGTCACGCCGAGTTCGTCGACGTACTCCTCGAGCGACTGCGCGCCGCTTCCGTCCGCGTCCATCACGTAGACGTCGAGGACGCCGCCGGCCGTCCGCTCCCGCGTGAACGCGATCTTCGCCCCATCGGGCGACCAAGTGGGCCGTGAGAACCCCGCCTCCGCCGGGAGGTCGAGCGCCGTCGCCGGAGCGGTCGCCAGCGCCGGGGACGCGTCGCCGTCGCGGCCGGTCCCGTCGTACAGCTCGCTCGGTGCTCCGGCCGAGTCGTCCCACAGCCAGATCGAGCTTCCGCCGGTCGCGTTCTTATCGGAGACGAACAGGAAGTCGTCGTTCGCCGGTGAGAAGACCGGCGCGATCGCCCAGGAAGGGCTCTGCGACGTCACCTTCTGCTGGCTCGTGCCGAGCGAGGTCATCGTGTAGATCTCCCACTCGCCCGATTCGTTCGACGCGTACGCGATCGTCGATGCGTCGACGGACCAGTCCGGTTGGATCTGATTCGACGCGGTTTGCGTCAGCTGCGTCCGGCTTCCTCCGGCGACGGTCATCGTCCAGATGTTCCAATCCGCGCCGTCTTCGGCCGCGTAGGCGATCCGATCCCGGACCTTCTGCCTGAGATCCGGGAACAGCTCATCGTTTGCCGAACCGTAGACGGAGACGAGATTTGTCCCGTCGGCCTCCATCCGGTAGATGTCGTGGTTGCCGAGCCGGTCCGACGCGAACGTGATCATCACCGGCCCGATCGTCACGACGGCGTTCGCCATGCCGATCCGCCCGTCGTTGTCGGTGACCGTCAGCACGGCCGTGAACGTCCCGGCTTCCTCGTACTCGTGCACGATCGGCACCGTCACGTCGGTCCCGGTCGCGGCCGTCGACCCGTCCCCGAAATCGAGCGTGTACGTCGCGATCACCCCGTCCGGATCGTTCGAACCGCTGATGTCGAACGTGATCGTCACCGGGACCTCTCCGTCTCCTCCTGCGCCGGCGGTCAGCAGCGCGATCGGCGCCTGGCCGAAGAACCCTCTGCACGCGGCGAGTCCCGCTCCAAGAAGCGCCACCAGGAGAAGAGCGGTCACAAGCCTTCGTTTGTCGAGTCCAGCAACGTTTCCTGTCGCGGACATCTCGTCGACCTCCTTGCATGAGGCGATTCACAAGTACTCATGGCCCATCGATGAAGGCGCATGCTCGAGTCTACCGCTGTTCCAAAGCGAACTTCCGGGACGACGGGCAACTCGAATCGGAGGGTTCGTCCCGGGCCGAGGTGACCAATGTCGGACCGAAACTTCCGCGCGGAAAACCGTGTATATTGGTGACCGAGGAGGCAGCGGGAAACGTGTACCGTGTGCAGGATGAGGTGAGTCTGTTGAGAGCCTCGCTCGAAGGAGAGACGGAAGCCTGGGGAGAGATCATCACGCGCTACAAAGACGCGGTGTTCGGCCTTTGCCTCGGGTTTCTGCGGAACCGCGCCGACGCGGAGGACATCACGCACGACGCGTTCATCCGTGCGTACGTCAATCTGCGCCGGTACAACCTGGAGAAGCGGTTCTCGACGTGGCTGTTCACGATCGCCGCGAACCTGTGTCGGAATCGGCTTCGCTACCGCCGGAACCACCCGGTCGCGGAGCTTCCGGCGCAGATCCGCGGCGGCGCGGACCCCGCGACGATCGTGGCGAGGGACGACCGGCACGCCGAAGTCCGCGAAGCGCTCACGCGCCTCCCGTACGGGTACCGCGCTCCGCTGGTACTCAGGTACTACAACGACCTCCCGTATCGGGAGATCGCCGAGATCCTGGCGATCCCGGAAGGAACCGTGAAAACGAGGATTCATAGAGGAAAGGCCATGCTGAAACAACGGATGGAGGAGCGTGATCGATCGTGAGACCGGACGAATTCGACGACGTCCTGCGAGACACGCTTCGGCAAGAGGTCGCGGAGACGGAGAGCGGATTGGTCGGCCTCGAAGAGCGGATCGCCGTTGAGCTCGGCGAGCGTCGCCCGCGCCTGCGGGTCTCCGATTGGCTGAGGCAGCTGCTCGCACCGACGCGCGGAGGGCGGATCGGACAGCTCTCCGTCGTCGGCGCCACGGCGGCGATCTGCCTGTTGGTCGGCGTCCTCATCGCCAACCAGTTCGGGTTCACCGGCAACGCGCCGGGGATCCGGCTCACCCCGTCGCGGGCCGCGGACGGGGGCCAGGAGGTCCTGTTCGTTTTGCCCGCGCTCGACGCGACCGACGTGTCGGTCGTCGGCAACTTCAACGCGTGGGAGCCGACCGCCCTGTCGGACGACGACAACGACGGGATCTGGACGGTGAGCATTCCGCTTCCGCCGGGACGGTACGAATACGCCTTCGTCATCGACGGCCGCTGGTGGGGACAGGACCCGTTGGCCGACGAGTACGTGCAGAGCTTCGGCGAGTACAGCTCGGTGCGGTACGTCGGAGGGGGTGACGGCGCATGATCCGCTTCGCTCCGGCGCGAAAGCCGAGCCTGATCGCTTTACTACTCGTTTGGGTCGCGGCGTCCGCGCTGGCGCAGGTCCCGATCTCCGATTTCGAGCAGGCCCTCGGGGCGATCCCCGTCTCGGACGTGAATCGCTTCGTCGCCGCGGTCGAACTCGGGATGAGCCAGTCGGACTTCCCGGCGGTCGAGGTCCTTCAGTTCATCGAACGCCTCGCGTCGACGGCGTATTCCGCCCCCGAGAAGGAGGCGGTTCTGGTCCACGTCTTCGTCGCGATGGAAGAGGGCCTTCCCGTCGGCGGTCTCGTCACGAAAGGGCTCGAAGGAATCGCCCGCGGAGTCTCGCTGCAGCAGATCGAACAGAGCCTGCGCCAGCGCTTGACCCTCCTCGTGGAGACCCGCGACCTGCTCTACGCGAAGGGGATCTTCTCCGTCGCCCCGGGCAGCCCCCAATCGGTGCCCACGGCCGTTCCGACCCCACGCTTCAACCTGCTCGTGACCCACATCTCCGACACCATCGCCGACTACCTCGAGGGCGGGGGGAGCCCGTTCGAGGGGCAGACGGTGTACCAGGAAGTCCGTTTCCGCTTGACGTCGCTCGAGGGAGCGACTTTGAACCCCGCGGACGTCGATCTCGTGCTGAAGCGGCTCGAACCGGCGGACATGACACGGGTCGCCCTTTCCGCTGTCACGTGATGAGGCGATAATCGATGAACACGAAGAAGATGAAAGGGAGGAAAACATGAAAGCGAGAACCCGGAGGACCGGAGTCGTCCTCTTGTCCATCCTCGCACTCGCCGCTGTCCTCGGCGCGGCGCAGGCGCCCGTGGCCCCCAAGGGGATCATCCCCACGCCGCCGGAGAGCGAGCTCGAGGTGAGAATCTGGGTCGACAAGGGCGCTTATGCCATCGGCGAAGCGATCACCATCTACTACTCCGTCAACAAACCGGCCTACGTCTACGTCTGGGACATCCAGCCGGACGGGATCGCGAACCAGCTCTTCCCGTATCCTTCGGCAGGAACGCCGAACAATTTCGTCCAGGCGGGCGAACACACCCTCGGCCCTCCTCCCGGTAGCAGCCGGTGGATCGTCGCCCCTCCGACGGGGACCGAATACCTCCAGATCCTCGCCACGACGAGTCCGGTTCAGCCGTTCGCGTACATGTCGCAGGACCCGGAGGTCTTCCAGCAGAGCATCGAGGCCCAGATCCTCGGGATCCTACCGGTCGAGGAACGGAGCTGGGACTTCACGAGCTTCGAGATCGTCTCCGGGACGCCTCCCTCCTACGGCATCGTCACGATCAACTCGACCCCGTCCGGCGCGCTGATCAGCCTCGACGGGCAGTACGCCGGCTACACGCCGCGGACGCTGTTCGTCGAGCAAGGATTTCACCGCCTCTCGGTGACCAAGCCGGGATACAGCGGGTGGAACGCCGCGATCTTCACCATCGGCGGCCTGACGAGAACGATCAACGTCACGCTCGAGCCGCTCGTCCCCGTGAACACGCCTCCGACGGCGCTGTTCACCTACTCGCCGGGCAGCCCGGGCGTCGGGGAGTGGATCCAGTTCGACGGGTCGGCGTCCGTCGACCCGGACGGCACCGTCACGTCGTACTCGTGGAACTTCGGCGACGGATCGACCGCCTACGGGAGCACCGCGTGGCAGCGCTTCATGTCTTCCGGGACCTACACCGTCACCCTGATCGTCACCGACAACGACGGGGCGTCCGACTCGATCTCTCAAACGATCCAGATCGGGCCGACCAACCAGGCCCCGACGGCCGCGTTCGCGTTCTCCCCGACCAACCCCGCGGTCAACGGCTGGGTCCAGTTTGACGGATCCGCCTCGTCCGACCCGGACGGCACGATCGCCTCGTACTCGTGGAGCTTCGGCGACGGGACGAGCAGCACCGGCGTCGTCGCCTGGCACCGGTTCTCCGCCCCGGGCACGTACGTGGTCACCCTGACCGTCCTCGACAACGACGGGGCGAGCGACTCGACGTCTCGGGCGATCCAGGTCGGGGCGACCAACCTGCCGCCGAACGCCGCGTTCACGTACTCACCGGCGAGCCCGGGCGTCGCGGAGTGGGTCCGGTTCGACGGGACCGGCTCGTCCGACCCGGACGGCACGATCGCCAGCTACACCTGGTCGTTCGGCGACGGGACCGGGCCCGTCGGAGGGAGCATCGTCTACCACCAGTTCGCCGCGCCGGGGACGTACGTCGTGACGCTGACCGTCCAAGACGACGACGCGTCTACCGACTCGACCTCGCACACGATCGTCGTCGGAGCGACCGGGCAGCCACCGGTCGCCGCGTTCACCTACTCCCCGCTAACGCCCACCGTCGGACAGCCGATCCTGTTGAACGCTCAGTCGTCCTTCGATCCGGACGGCACGATCGTGTCGTACCTCTGGGACCTCGACGGGAACGGGACGGACGACATGAGCGGCTCCCTCGGCCAGGTCACCTACCCGTCGGTCGGTACCGTCTTCGTCCGACTGACCGTCATCGACAACGACGGCCTCTCGTCCAGCGTGACGCAGCCGATCGTCGTGTCGAGCGGCGGAGCGTCGCCCGGCGGCCAGCCGCCGATGGGGTCGATCCCCGGCTTCTTCGTGTGGGGGACCGACAGCTGGCACGTCACCGTCAACGCCGGCGCCGGCTGGACCGGGCCGCACGACTACCGGATCGAGCTTCGGACCGACGGTTCCTTCCAGAACGTCGGGCAGACGAGCGGCAGCGGATCCGGACAGGCCGCCCCGATGGGGATCGTCCCCACGCCGACCGAAGGCGGAAAGACCCTGGTCTACGAGGGTTCGCTCCAGGCCGGGTACATCGATCACACGTTCCGGATTCCCGACTCGAAGAGCATGTGGCTCCACCTGGAGCTGGACATCGACGGCGACGGAGACCTGGAGACGTCGTCCGGTTTCGTGTACCTGCGATACTCGATGGTGAATCCACCGACCTCGCCGTTCGTCGTCGGGCTTCCGAGCGGAAGCAGCGCCGAGCTCACGCCGAGCCTCGACTTCCGGATCGGCAACGCGATCAGCTACACCGCGACGACCCGGTTCGTCTACTGGACCACCACGATCTCCAACCTGGAGAGCCCGTAGGGACGAAAAGCCGAAGGAGGGACCGCACACCCTGCGGTCCCTCCGTTTTCATTCGGAGTTGCTCCCGGATCGAGGCGAGGGGTAAGATCGTCCCGCCATGGGGTATCGTCTTCTGTCCGTCGACTGGCGGCTCGATCATCCGAGCATCGAACGGGAAGAGTTCTTCGGCCGGTCGTCCCTCGCGGGGTCGGACGCCGTCCTCCTCGACCCGCTGAGCATCTCCGATCGTTGGACCTCCGACGTCGCCCCCGGCGGCGACGGGATCCGTCGAACGGATCCGCATCGGGATCGCGGGTTCGGCCGGACGGTGAGCGCCTGGATGGGGCGCCGCCGGGCGGAGGCGGAGGACCTGCTCCTCAAGGGGGGGGGCCTCCTCGTCTGTCGTCTCCGCTCGCGGGGGGAGCCACTGGAGATTTCGTCCGGCGAGGAGCCGCCGGAGCGTCTCGATCGGTACAGCTGGCTGCCTTCCGTCTCGCTCGTCGACCGCCAACATCAGTTCTCCTTCCCGTCGAACGGGCGGTTCGTCCCACGCCACGGGGACGACATCGTCTTCGAAGGGTCCGGAAGCCCGTTCGAGGGGTACCTCCGTCGATTCGAGGGGCGCCTCGTCTACGACGCGGTGTATCAGGATCTCCTGTCGACGCCGATCGACCGGTTCGCGACCGTCCTCGCCCGCAATCGGGTCGGCGACGCCGTCGCGCTCGAGATCCCGTTCGGCGAAGGTCGGCTGGTCCTCGTCCCGCCGCTCGCCGGCGTCGCCCCGTCGCAGGAGGCGATCGCGCTCCTCGAGGCGGTCGAGCGGGCCGCCGAGCGACCGGCGTTCGCCTCCGAGCCCGACTGGCTCCCCGCGTACCCCGTCCCCGGAGAGGAAGGCCTCGTCGACGAGCTGGCCGGATTGCGCGAACGACACGCGACGCTGTCGGCGAAGATCGACGAGGTCTCCGACCGGCTGAGCGAGAAGACGCGCATCAAGCGGCTTCTCTACACCCGGGGCCGGTTCACGCTTCTCCCCGCGGCGGCCGACGCGTTCCGCGCCCTCGGATTCGACGTCGAGCGCGGCGATCGTTCCATCGAGCTCCGCTCGGACGAAGGAGACGCGCTCGTCGTCGTCGAGGCGACCGAGGCCGAGGCGGTCGGGCTTCCGCCGTATCGCCGCCTGCTGAACGCGGTCGACCGTTCGGTCACCGAGGGAGAGGGACCGCGGAAGGGAATCCTCGTCGTCGGCGGATCGCGGGAACTCGACCCGAAGCGCCGTCCGACGCAGTTCGCCCCCGAAGTCCTGCGCGGCTGTCAGGCGCAGGGATTCTGTCTGATCACGACCTACCAGCTGTTCAAGCTCGTCCAACGCGTCCTCGGCGCCCCGAGGGACGCCGATCACGCCGACCTGCGCCGACTCCTGCTGGAGTGCGACGGGGAGCTGCGGCGAGTGGACGCTGCGTGAAGGCGCTCGTCCCGGTCTCGATCGCCCTCGCCCCGATCGCCGCGTTCTGCTGCGCCGCCTTCTCGCGGTGGATGAGACGGCGCGGTGTCGGCCAACAGATCCGGGACATCGGGCCCCAGGGGCACGCGGAGAAAGCCGGCACGCCGACGATGGGCGGACTCCTCGTCCTGGCCTTCTGGGCGATCGCCGTCCTCTCCCTCTGGCCGATCGCCGAATGGGCCCGCCCGATCGGATTCGTCCTCGCCGCCGGCGCGCTGCACGGCGGCATCGGTCTCCTCGACGACGTCCGGTCCTTACAGCGCCGCCGGTCGCTCGGGTTGACCGCCCCGTGGAAGCTCGTCCTCGGAAGCCTCGCCGCGATCGCCCTCTTCTTCCTGTACCGCGACGTCCTCTCCGTTCCACAGCGGATTCCGTTCTCGGCGGGGACCGTCACGCTGCCGCCGATCGCGACCTTCGCCCTCCTCTGGGTGTCCCTCCTCGCGACGACGAACAGCATGAACCTCACCGACGGCCTCGACGGACTGGCGGGCGGCGTCGCGGTTCTGGCCCTGATCGGGCTTCTCGTCCTGACGCCTTCGAGATCGATCCTCGTTCTCGTCCTTCCGTTGCTCGGCGCGCTGATCGGCTTCCTGTGGACGAACGTTCATCCCGCCCGGCTGATCCTCGGCGACGTCGGCTCCTTCGGCCTCGGCGGGATCGTCGCTGCTGTCTCGCTCCTCACGGGGACGGTCTTCTTCCTCCCGCTCGTTGCCGGTGTCCTCGTGCTCGAAGCCGGGTCGGTGATCGCCCAGGTCGCGTCGTACCGGATCGCCGGGGTGCGGTTGTTCAAGATGGCCCCGCTTCACCACCACTTCGAGGACTCCACCCGAGCGCGGACTCCCCCCCTCCTCCGCGGGTTCGAGTGGCCGGAGGCGAAGATCACCGTCCGTTTCTGGCTCCTGCAGGCGCTGTTCGTCGCCGTCGCCCTCTGGGCGGGCCGCGGCGTGTAAGGAAGAGTCGCCCGTCCCGCGCTTTCGCGGAGCGTCCGCGACGCCTCGCGAGTCGAAGCGTGCTGAAGGGGGATATCGAGCGACGAGCGTTCTGCCGGAGGTGGGACTTGAACCCACACGAGGTGTGAACCCCACAGGATCCTGAATCCTGCGCGTCTGCCAATTCCGCCACTCCGGCGCGTGTGGTCGGAGTGTAGGAGGCTTCGATCGGGGTGTCAAGACGGGTTCAGCGATCCCGGCCGCAGCCGGTCCTCCTCCGAGTGCCGGCTCGCCGAACGGCAGAGAAGACTTGGCGTTGGATGTGATATCGATTACAATGCAGGACGCCTGACCCTGTTCCATGGGTGATGTGAGGTCAGGGGTGGGAGGGACAGGCGTAACGAGCTTCGTACAGGACAACCGCCAGAGGGGGGTGGCATGGCCGATCTCAAGGATTTCCGCATCTTTTCCGATCTGAAAGACAAGGAGCTGGACAAGCTTCGCGAGCCGATTCGCACGATCAACTACGGGCGGGGAGAGATCATCTTCCAGGAGGGCGCACCGGCGTTCGGCTTCTATCTGATCTTCGAAGGGATGGTCAAGCTCGTCAAGCGAAGCATGCGGGCGAAGAGCCAAATCCTCAAGATCGCCGGACCGGGCGAGATCCTCGGTGAAACGACCCTCTTCGACAAGGGAAGCCACAACGCCTACGCCAAGACCATCGACGTGGTCACGGTCGGCTTCATCGAGCGGGGCGACTTCTTCTACTTCCTCGAGCGCCACCCGAAGACCATCTTCCGGCTGTACGAGAAGCTCTCCGAGGAGTTGAAGGCGTTCCAGAACAAGCTCGCGGAGCGCTCCTACTCGTCGAGCAAGGAGCGACTCGCGCGGTTGATCCTCCACCTCGGCCGGAGCGGTGTCGAGCTGTCGAGGGCCGAGCTCGCCGAGATGGCCGGCGTCTCGTCCAAGACCGCGATCCGGACACTGAGCGAGCTCGAGAGCCGCGGGATCATCGCGATCGAGAGCCGCAAGATCAAGATCCTCCGCGAGGCCTACCTGCAAAAGATCGTCGAGCCGTTCCTCGCCAACCTCAACCCGAACCTGATCATCTGACGATCGGGACGCCGAAGGAAGAAGGTCACGCGGGCGGGTGATCGGTGTCCTTTGAGATCGTCCGATCGGTTCGTACCTTCCCCTCAGGCAGGCGTCTTGACCGGGGTTCTCTTGGCGAGCTCAAGGACGGGTGGCCATTGGCAAACGGGCTGAATCCGACGGAACGGACGATCCTCGTCGGGGTTTCGTCCATCGTCGCTCTCGTGATCAGCATCGTGCTCCACCGGACGGGAGTCCCTCCCGTCCCACTGACGTTTCTCGTCTACGCCACCTTCGCGGTCCCCCTCGTCTTCGGGGCGCAGGCCCTTCGCCGGCGCGGGGCCCTCTTCCTCTCCGGTGGGCTGTCGGCGATCGGCGTCGCCCTTCTGGTCTTCTTCGGGATCCGCTCGCCCGTCTCGATCGCCCTCTTCCCGGTCGCTTACCTCGGCATCGGCTTCGCGCTCGGTTGGCACAACGAGCGCCGGCGGGCACGACGCGCGATGTGGCACCCGCCGAAGTCGCTGAAGGATCGCCACGACGAAGAGATCTTCGAGCCCGCGTTCAACATCCTCCATTTCATCGATCGCGAAGGAACGGTCAAGCGCCGAAACGAGGCATCCCGGGCGTCGATCGGCCACGCGACGAGGCAGACGCTCCCGCTGACCGAGTACGTCCATCCCGGAGAGATCAACAAGGTGAAGGCCGAGCTGATCCGCCTGTTCGAGCGAGGCGAGATCCGCGGCATCGAGACCCGGTTCGTCGCCGAGGACCGCACGGCGTTCCCGGTCGAAATCCGGGGGACCCGCCTCGACGATCGGACGGCGGTGATCGAAGCGCGGAATCGGTCCAGGGAGGCGGAGCTCGAGCGGCAGTTGATGGAGACCGAGGCGCGGTATCGACGCCTGATCGAGGAGGCAGTCGACACCCTCGACTCCGGGATCATCATCACGGACAGAAAACGCGAGGTCATCTGGGCCAACGCGACGATCGGGCGCTTCTTCGGAATCGACCGAGACCGACTGATCGGCGTCAACGCGAAACGCGCCCTGTCCCGCTACGTCGGCGCGTTCGAGGACGCCCAGACCCTCGCCAAGGTGATCGAGGAGGCGGTCGACAAGGGGGAGCGGATCGATTCGATTACCTGCCGCGTCCGCCCTACCCTCGGGCGGGACGAGCGGGTCCTCGAGTACCGTTCGATCCCGATCGAGACGGAGCGCTACAAGGGCGGTCGGATCGATCACTACATCGACATCACCGAGCTGAAGCGGCTGGAGAACAGCCTCCGCGAGGAATCGGAGAACCTGGAGCGGAGCAACGAGAAGCTCGAGGAGTTCTCTCACGTCGTCTCCCACGATCTGAAGGAGCCGCTTCGCACGGTCGAGACGTTCAGCGGGTTCCTGCTCGAGGACTACGAGGACAAACTGGACAAGGACGGGGTCGAGTACCTCCACACCCTGCGGCGAACGTCGGCACGGATGCGGCAGCTGATCAACGACCTCCTTTCCCTGTCGAGCATCCACATGGACACGAAGTCGTTCGAGCGGATCAACACCCAGCGGCTCCTCGAAGAGATCCGAGAGGACCTCGAGGTTCGCCTCCACGGCGTGAACCTCCAGGTCGCCGACGGCCTCCCGCCGGTGAAGGGGAGCAAGGTTCGGATCACCGAGCTGTTCAGCAACCTGATCGTCAACGCGACCAAGTACAACGACAAGGCGCTCCCGATGGTCCGCATCGGGTGGCAGCCGCAGGAACCCTCCGCCAACGGGATGGCGACGTTCTTCGTGGAGGACAACGGAATCGGCATCGAGTCCCGCTACCAACAACGGATCTTCGGCATCTTCCAGAAGCTGCATCCACGGGACGATTACGAAGGGACCGGGGCCGGCCTCGCGATCTGCAAGCGGATCGTCGAGGAGCACGGCGGAAAGATCTGGGTCAACTCGGAAGTTGGCAGAGGGAGCACGTTCTACTTTACCATTCCCAGAGCAAGAGAGGTGGAAACCAATGCATAGCCTCGAGAAGATGAAGGTCTTGGTCGTCGAGGACAACCCCAACGACGTCACGATCATCAAGCGCGCCATGCGCAAAAGCGACGTGAAGTGCGAGCTGTACTTCGCCCGGGACGGGGAAGAGGCGCTCGACACGCTCGCCCAGAAGGGGGAGTTCGAGGACACCCCGCGTCCCGATCTGATCCTACTGGACATCAACCTCCCGAAGATCAACGGGCTGGAGGTCCTCGCCAAGATCAAGGAGGACGAGCGCCTCCGCCGGATCCCGGTGATCGTGCTGACGATCTCCGAGCGGGAGGAGGACATGGTCAAGGCGTACGACAGCGGCGCGGCCAGCTACATGACCAAACCGGTCGACTCGAAGGACTTCGAGCGGTTGATCCAGACGGTTCAGGACTACTGGAAGATCGCCCGGATCGCCCCCAAGTAGCGCTCGCCCTTCCGCCCAGCGGGAGCGCACGGACATCCGTCTCCTTCCCGCGGGAGGTGCGCTCCCGGCCCGGGTCACGAAGGACCTCGGCCCGGGTCTCCCGTTCCGCCTCCGGGCCGGAGTCCCCGGAGTATCCTCTCCCCAGCTTTGGACAAGAAGCGGTGGAGGTGCGTGCGAAGGGAGCGGGGACAAATCGATGGAAGGATTCACGCGAGCGTGAAGGCTTCCATCGTACCTCCTTACCAACTTCCACACCGCGGCCGGACCGGACGCGGTGCCCCCTCCGAACGCACAGAGCCCTCTGAACCGGAGGCTGACCGCCTGCGCACGAGCTAGGACACGGGAAAACAGCCTACGGTTCTTACCCCGGGAAGGCGAACACGGCAACAGGTTCGCCTTCCCGCCCCCTTTCGGGACCGACTACGGTTCCCCGACGAAGTGCTCGTAGATCGCCGTGGCCAGTCGGACGGCGTCATCGGCTTCGTCCTTGGAGAGATCGCGTCCGCTCAGGTCGACCAGCCGCTCCATCGCGAGAGCGATCTCGTCCGGAACGGCGAACGGCGGTGCGACTCCTTCCGGATCCGCGTAGAGGATCTCCCGGACATACGTATCGTCGATCCGCTCGAACTCCGTCTGGTTGAGAAGGGAACGCATCGAGAACGACACCGCGAACGTCCACCGTTCGACCCCCTCGCCGAGGCCGACGAGGATCTCGTCGAGGACGACCTCCAGCAGCTCGTTGGTCCGCTTGATCTCGGCGAAGAGGCCGTCATCGCTCGCGGCGTTCAGGAGGTCGGTCTCGACCTCGACCGATTCGTCGAGCGAGCGGATCCACGCGTCGTAGGTGTCGCAGAACGAGGTCGACACCGCTCGCAGGCGGGCGAGGTACGCGAGCCCTCCAGCGGACGCGGACTCGGTCTGGACGACGTAGTCGAGGTGGAACAGGGCCAGCTCGTAGGAAAACCGCTCGCACGAGGCCGCCAGATTTACGGGGATCTCGACCGTCGTTCCGTCGAACAAGTAGTCGCGGTATGACACGTACAACGCAACGAGCGGCGAGAACGCCGTGTAGGCGTCGGCGAACCGGGAGCCGAGGTGCGCCGGCGATCCGGCGACGACGAGCGAGGCCGCTGTCAAGACAGCGAGAAACGCCAGGCCGATCCCGAGGCTTCGCATGCCGTTAAGGATACCGAAAACGGGTCGGCCGCGTCTCTCACGTCCGTCGATCTCGCCCGAGGTGTTTGGTTGTCAGACATACAGACAGCATCGCGTTAGGTTTGCGAAAATCCTGTTTTGAACAGCTATTTCACCGATTCTCAAGATCCCGGCCCCGAATTGTAATGCGCCGCAGATCTGTATAGAATGTGACAGTCATTACGGGCACCGGGTAGCCGGTGGGGATGTGCCAAGCTTCTAGGAGGTGCCGTTGAAAAGGCTGTTCGTGCTAGCATGTGTGCTGGTTCTGGGCGTTTCCCTCATCGCTTCGGCGCAGGGGAAGATCGCCATCGTGCTGGACGTCGGCGGACGGGGTGACCTCTCGTTCAACGACATGGGATTCGTTGGGGTCGACAGGGCGGTCGAGGAGTTCGAGCTGGAGATGGTCGAGGTGCAGAGCGCCACGGCGGCGGACTACCTGCCGAACCTGCGCAACCTTTCCCGAACCCAAAACTTCGACCTGATCATCGCCGTCGGGTTCCTCCTCGGCGACGCGCTCGCAACCGCCTCGGCCGAGTTCCCGGACCAGAAGTTCGCGATCATCGACGTCGATTACATCACCGGGCCGAACATCATGAACATCGTGTTCCGCGAGAACGAGATGTCGGCACTGATCGGATGTCTCGCCGGAATGGCGGCCGCCGATCACGGCTACGCCGCGGCCGGCGTCGTCCTCGGGATCCCGATCCCGGTGCTGTATCACTTCGAAGCCGGGTTCCGTTTCGGGATGGATTGGGGGCTCGACAAGTACGCCGAGCTGACCGGAAGTGAAGCCAGCGTCGCGATGCTCTACAACTACACCGGCACGTTCAGCGACATCGCCCTCGGCAAGGCGGCGTCGGAAGCGATGCTCGCCCAGGGCGCGGTCGGCATCTACAACGTCGCCGGCCCGCTCGGCGTCGGTGACCACGAGGCCGTCGTGGATGCCCACGACGCCGCCGGGACGACCTACGGTCCTCCGTACTACTTCGGTGTCGACGCGAACCAGGACTGGTTGGGCGACGGAATGCACGCCCTGGCCAGCGGGATGAAGCGGGTCGACGTCGGAACCTACATGGCTGTCGAGGCAGTCGTTGAGGGGACCTTCACCGGTGGCGTAATCAGCCTCGGATTGACCGAAGGTGGCGTCGGGATCAGCAAGCGCGCCGACCTGATCGAGTTCATCGAGTTCGGCGTCGACGCGGGCCAGATCGAGGACACCACCGAGGCCCGCAACTTCGTCATCGCCAACTGGACCGCGAACCGTCAGACGGTCGCGCAGTGGATCTGGGACGCGGTCGACGAGCTGGAGGCCGGGATTCTCGACGGATCGATCGTCGTTCCGACCGCGAACACCGACGACGAGATCAACGCCATTCGGGCGCAGTACCCGCTCCAGTAGGTGTGAGACGTAGGTAGTCAGCGAGGGGAGAGAGGAGCCGCTTCCTCTCTCCCTTTCTCGTGACT
>Ga0315544_1000095_pt1 | contig 83983 bp, 89 predicted proteins | sample SalMarSW160130MG_2_FD_202543 | JGI IMG/M metagenome (GOLD analysis project Ga0315544, IMG submission 202543) | Salt marsh sediment microbial communities from the Plum Island Ecosystem LTER, Massachusetts, United States - Salt Marsh Sediment SW1601-130 ...
GCCTTCAATCAGCCTTAACCGGCCATTTAGTTTTAACTACCTTACACACCAACGATGCTGCTGGAACCGTGGTCAGGTTGGAAGCCCTGGGAGAAAAACCAGTAAACATTGCTCCAGCAATAAACATGGCTGTTGCCCAAAGATTGGTCAGAAAAGTTTGCCAGAAATGCGTGAAGTTTGAAAAAATCTCTTCGCCTGATTTTAAAAAAATTAAAAAAATTCTCAAGAAAGTCCCAATTTCGCCTGCCTTAAAAATCCCTCAAGCTAAAGGATGTAAAGATTGTAATTTTACAGGGTTCAGGGGCCGAATCGGGATTTTTGAGGCTTTTTTAGTTGATAATGAGATGGAAAAATTTATTCTAACTTCGCCTTCAATTTCAGCCTTAAGAGAAAAAGCTATAAAAAAAGGAATGCTCACTATGCACCAGGATGGAATAATGAAGGTCCTGGAAGGAATTACTACAATTGGAGAAGTAGAAAGAGTAACCGGAGAATAAGAACCTCGCCTTCGGCGAGAACCTTGACTCGCTAATGTATAAACACTTAGTCTTGAATTAAATTAACCCCGAAGATGGGGGCCAATCTTGAGTTTTAGGAACACGAAGTTAGAATTTTTCCGAGGGGTAATTTCGCCGTAGCCAAATTATCCATCTCTGAAAAATTCCAGGGGCCCCCATCTTCGGGGTTAATTATAATACTAATTATAAGCGAAGCTTGAAATTAGTCGTTTTACTCCTAATTATAACAAGCTATGAGAAATTTGTCAAGAGTAACGGTTCTCTTTCTTATTTTTTTTGGTTAGGGACGACTGGAATATTTTCAACTAACTTTATTTTTGCTGCAGAAAAAATAGATATTAATATCGCTCCCATTGAAGATTTGGTTAAAATTATTCATATAGGAGAAAATAGTGAAAGAGAATTGATTTCTCTAAGGCCTTTCTCTTCTTTAGATGAACTCACCAAAATAAAAGGTATAGGCGAAGCGAGGCTTAGGGATATCAGGGAACAGGGTTTGGCGTGGGTCGCCCTTGAGTCTCAGCCAGAATCTCAGCAAGAGCCGGAACCAAAGCTCCAACAAGAACCGCAAATAGAGACCGGTGTTCTGCAGAGCTATCCAGGAGGAATCATCTTCAATGAAATTCTACCTTCCCCTGAGGGACCTGACGCTGAAAACGAATGGATTGAAATTTTTAATCAGAATAATTTTGAAGTTTTGTTTTCTGACTGGAAAATAACTGACACAGTAGGAAAAATTAATACTTATTCTCTCCCAAAAAGAACAAAAATTCCTCCTCAGGGGTTTTTAGTTCTTTCTCGGCCAACTACTAAAATTACTTTAAATAATGATGGCGATGGCCTAAAGCTTATTCAACCTGATGGAAAAAGAGTGGATGAGATAACTTATGAAAAAGCTCCTCGAGGACAATCTTATAACCTTATTAACTCTGATTGGGCCTGGAACACGAATTTAACCCCTTGAGCAGCAAATTTCATTCCTTTTGCTCAACCAGAAGAAAAAACAGAGGACGGGCCTCTGAAAGATAAATCTGCTACCGAACCCGAAACAAAAAGAGAATTAGCAGCCGCAGGTCTACAAATCTCAAAACCCTCAAAGTCTTTATTTATTTTATTAATTGCTTTGGCTATTGCCATTTCCTCGGGAATAATAATCTTACTTTTAAAAAAGAAACTATCAAGTAGGGTTGATTTATAGAGAAAATTAGAATAAAATAAGATAAGTAAGATAATTATATATAGAAGAAGGGATAAAAATATGAGCGGTCATTCTCACGCTAAAAAAATCTTACGAAAAAAACAAATTACCGACGCTCAAAGAGGTAAGGTATTTTCAAAGCTGGCTCGGATGATTTCAGTTGCTGCCAGAGAAGGTGGTGACCCGGAAACCAATCTTCAGTTACGACGGGCATTAGAAGAGGCTAAGACTTTTGCCTTGCCAAAGGAGAATATAGAAAGGGCGATAAAACGAGGAACCGGCGAGATTGGTGAAAAAAAATTAGAACAGTTTATTTTCGAGGCTTATGGTCCCGGTGGAATTGCAATTATTATTGAAGGAATTACCGATAATAAAAATCGAACTCTGAGCGAAATTAAACAAATTTTAAATCAAAACAATGGAAAACTGGCTGATGCTGGCTCAGTGAGATGGCTATTTGAAAGAAAGGGTTGTATTATTGTAGATTTAAAATTGCAGATTGAAGATTTTAAAAATAAAGAAGATTTAGAGCTGTTAGCAATTGAAACCGGGGCAGAAGATATATATTGGCATAATAATCTTTTAGATGTTTATACAAAAATCGAAGAATTAGAAAAAGTAAAGAAAAATTTGGAAGAAAAAGGAATTAAAATTGAATCTGCTTCTTTGGATTGGGTAGCAAAAGAAGAAATTTCTGTTGACATAAAAACAAAAGAGGCCTGTCAAAAACTTTTTGAGACCTTAGACGAATCAGAAGCTGTCCAAGATGTTTATTCAAATCTAAAAATATGATTATTATAGGTATTGACCCGGGCACGGCCCATCTAGGGTATGGCATCATCAAAAAAACCAAAGGTAAGAAAAATAAACTCAAAGCCATTGATTATGGCTGCATTAAAACTAGCCCAGACTTTTCAGATGGGGACCGTTTAAAGAAAATTAACAACGAACTTAATAAGTTAATTAAAAAATATAAACCAAAGATTTTGGCGATTGAGAGTCTTTATTTTTTTAAAAATTTAAAAACAGCACTTCCTGTCAGCCAGGCCACAGGAGTAATTTTACTTACTGCTGCTAAGAAAAAAATTCCGGTCGTTGAATTTACTCCTCTACAGGTTAAACTTGCAATTACCGGTTATGGAAGAGCGGAAAAGCAACAAGTCCAAAAAATGGTTAAAATTTTGCTTAATTTAAAAGAAATACCTCAATCCCCCGATGCTGCCGATGCCCTTGGCGTGGCTATTTGCTGTACAAATTTTCGCAAAAAAGTTCTTAAAGCTTGACAAGCCTTGTTCAGAAAACTATAATCTTTGTATCCCTTAGAAAATGGCTAATAGAGAGATTGAAAAGGTCGAAAATAATTGAATAAAAATTAATAAAATTTAATAAAGAGAATTAATCAAATATGATTTACAAAGAAAAAATTTTAACTCCGGTTGTTAGCCAAGAACCAGGAACAGTTCCTGAAGGAACTCCTGCAGAAGGAACTCCTGCAGAGGAAACTCCTGCAGAGGAAACTCCTGCTGAAGAAACTCCTGCTGAAGAAACTCCTGCAGAAGAAGAAAAGAAAGAGGAAGTTTAGGAGTTTTTTAAAACCCCGCTTTAAAAAGCGGGGTTTTAAAAAAACGGGGTCTTAATAAATAATCTTGACGAATTTTCTTTTCCCTATTTGGACAATCTGTCCCTTTTTTATTTCTATAACTTTTTGCCAGTCTTCCTGAGTCTGGCCATCTATTTTCACTCCCTTTTGAAAAACTAATCTCTTAGCCTCAGCCTTTGATGAGGCTAATTTTATTCTGACTAATAAATCAAGGATATTAAGAAATTTTTCTTTAATTGAAATTTTTGAAATTTTTGCCGGTATTTTTTTTTCTTTGAAGACGCGATTAAATTCCTCTTCAGATTTTCCCGCTATTTTTTTTCCATAATAAATATTCACAATCTCTCTGGCCAATCTTGCTTTTAAATCCCGGGGATTTATCTTTTTCCTCTTTAATCCTTCTCTCATCTTTTTAATTTCTTTTATCGTTATCCGGGTTGTTAATTCAAAATAATCTAAAATTAATTTATCAGGGATTGACATTATCTTCCCATACTGCTCTTCTGGTTTCTCGGTAATACCAATATAATTTCCTAAAGTTTTACTCATTTTTCTTTGACCATCTAGTCCCACAAGTAAAGGGATAATAACTAAATCTTGCTGAGTCTGGCCCCTTTTCTTTTGTAAGTCTCTACCAGTCAACATATTAAATTTTTGGTCTGAGCCCCCAAGCTCTATGTCTGCTCTAATCATAATCGAATCATAGGCCTGCATTAAGGGATAAATTATTTCGTGCACCCCGATATTTATTCCCTTTTTTAAGCGTTGGGTAAAGTCATCTCGTTCTAAAATTCTCGCTACCATGAATTTACTGGCCACTTTTAATAAATCTGTCAAATCCATTTTAGAAAACCACTTACTATTTCTTAAAATTTTAATCTTTTTTATATCTAAAATTTTCCCTATTTGTTTAAAATAGGTCTTAGCGTTCCTCTCTACCTCCTTTTTAGAAAGAGGAGATCTTATTTTTAATCTCTTTGAAGGGTCTCCAATCATCGCTGTAAAGTCACCAATAATAAAAATTATTTGGTGACCTAAATCCTGAAATTCTTTTAATTTTAATAAACAAGCACTGTGTCCCAAATGTAAATCAGGAGCTGAAGGATCTGCTCCATATTTTATTCTGAGCCTCTTACCAGAATGTAATTTTTTAATCAGGCTTTCTTCCTCAATAACCTCCTCTACTCCCCGGGTTAAAAGTTCTTCAATTTTTTTAGGGTCAGTATTTACTTTCATATCTTCATATTAAAATAAATTGTAAAAATTGTAAATTTGGCTAAAATTTATTAAGATTAAATTATGCCCCGTAGAAAATTTTATCGAAAAATTTATCAGAAGGCCAAAAAAGGAAAAAGAAGAAGCAGATTTCTTCTAATTTTAAAATTCTTTGGATATTTTCTTTTATTTTTTGTTTTTATTTCTTTGTTTTTATTTATTTACTATGCTAAGGACCTTCCCCGCCCGGAAAGATTTACCGAAAAGCCATTTATCCAATCAACTAAAGTTTACGACAAGACAGGGGAAATTCTTCTCTATGACGTTTATGGCGAAGAAAAAAGAGATGTTGTTTCTTTGGACCAAGTTCCAGAATATTTAAAGGAAGCTGTGATTGTAACTGAAGACGTCAATTTTTATCACCATTTTGGATTAGATATTAAGGGAATAATTCGAGCCGTTTTAGCTAATTTGAGAGTGGGTAAAGCAATTTATGGAGGCTCAACTATCAGCCAACAACTTATCCGTTCTTCTTTCTTAACCAGAGAAAAAACTTTAAAAAGAAAAGTAAGAGAGATTATTTTAACTCTTGAATTAGAAAGAAGATATTCTAAAGATGAAATTTTAGAATTTTATTTAAACCAGGTCCCCTTTGGCTCTAACACCTATGGAGTAGAAGCTGCTTGCCAGACTTATTTTAACAAGCCTATCTCTGAAATTTCTTTGTCAGAAGCTACTATTTTAGTTTCTTTAATCAGGTCCCCGAGTTATCTTTCTCCTTACGGAGAACACAAAGATGAGCTCCTATCTAGAAAAGATTATATCTTAAACAAAATGTTAAAAGAAGGATACTTAACTCAAGAAGAGAGAGATAAAGCCAAAGAATCTGAAATAACCTTCGCCAAAATTTTACAGCCAATCCAAGCTCCTCATTTTGTAATGTATGTTATGGAATACCTTAAACAAAGATATGGAGAAGATTTTTTAAAAGAAAAAGGGCTTAGGGTTTATACTTCTTTAGATTGGGAACTCCAGGAATGGGCTGAAAAAGTAATTAAAGAAGGAGGAGAGATTAATAAAAATTACCGAGCTCATAACGCCAGCTTAGTGGTTATTGATCCAAAAACCGGTCAAATTTTAGCTATGGTGGGATCAATAGATTATTTCGGAGACCCCTTTCCTAAAGATTGCCTGTCAGGAGAAAATTGTTTGTTTGATCCTTATCCTAATGTTACAATTCGAGGACGCCAGCCAGGCTCTGCTTTTAAACCTTTTGTCTATGCTACCGCTTTTAAAAAGGGTTATGATGATAAAACTGTCGTCATTGACGAAGAAACTAATTTCGGCACCCCGGCCTACCCTTATATCCCCAGAAATTATGATGGGCTTTTCCGGGGGCAGGTCTCTTTGAGACAGGCTTTGGCTCAATCTTTGAATGTCCCGTCAATAAAAGTCCTGGCCAATTTTGCCGGTTTACAAGATAGCCTTCAGACTGCTAAGGATTTGGGTATTACTACCTTAACTAAGCCTCCTTCTTTTTACGGTCTTCCTTTGGTTTTGGGCGGCGGAGAGGTGACTTTATTGGAAATGGTTTCAGCTTATGGAACTTTTGCTACCAAAGGATGGCACGTTCCCCCGGTCTCTATTTTAAAAATCGAGGATTCTGCTGGAAATATTATTGAGGAGAATAAAAAAACTCCAAAAATGGTCTTGGAGCCGGAAGTTGCTTCCCTTATTAATGACATTTTATCAGACAATGAAGCCAGAGCTCCTATGTTTGGAAGCAGGTCTTTACTTTATTTTGAAAACTACCAGGTAGCGGCAAAAACTGGAACGACCCAAAGCTATAAAGACGGTTGGGTAATTGGTTATACTCCTTCAATAGTAGCTGGGGTTTGGGTTGGGAATAACAATAACTCTCCGATGTCAAAACAACCAGGGATAGTTTTAGCTGGTCCTATCTGGAGAAGATTTATGGAGAAAGTTCTTTTAAGAGGAACTGAGAACTAAAGAACCGTTCGCTTCGCTCGCTGTAATTTGCTTCGCAAATTATCTAAAGTAATACCTAAAAAAATGCTATGTCCCTTTAATTGGCATTGCAACATAGATATAACTTTCATCCCCTACCGGTTTCAAAACTCCAGGGCCTACCTCGCCGTTTAACTCAAAAATCACCTCTGAACTTTTTATATTCAAGAGCCCGCTATTTAAAAATTTATAATTAAAAGAAATTTCTTCCTCTTTCCCTTTTGTTTTCCCTGAGAGTAAAGAATGGTATTCTCCAGTTTCGGGGTTCTGGCTGGAAATCTCCACTATTTCTTTTTTAGGGTCAATTTTAAATTTGACCTCGTTTATTTTCCCGCTAAAAAGACTAGCTGCTTTAATCTGGTTTAAAAATTCCTGCTTATCTAAAATAACCTGAGTTTCATATTTTTTAGGAATAATCTCCTGATAGTTTGGGTATTCTCCTTCGATTAATTTTGAAGTGAGACGAATCTCTGGATGGGGGGTTTCAGACATTGTAGATTCAAATAAAATTTGGTTAGGGCTAACCAGGATTTTAAGCTCTCCTTGTTTTTCTCCAAAAATATTAATTATTTCTTTTGCTGTTTTTTGCGGCAGAATCAGGGAAATTTCCTTTTCAATTGTAAGCGGTTTTTTTAAAAACAGAGTTTTTTCACCTAATCTAAAACTATCAGTAGCTGCCATTTTTATTAAGTCTTTTTGGATAAAGAAATGGATGCCTGAAATTTCAGGCCTTACCGTAGAGGGAAGGACGATATCTACAATTTGATTTACGGCTTGACAAAAAGAATAACTGTCAAGAGAAAATGAGATACCTTCTGATATTTCAGGAATAATCGGAAAATCTTCTGAGCTTTGTCCTTTTATTTTGGTTTTATAACCTTCACATTCAACAGATAGAATTTGATTATGGGTTGTTAGTTCGACCGGTTTTTCAGGTAAGAGGCTTACAAAAGTTGATAAAATAGAAGTTGGAACAGTAACCTCACCTTCTTTTTCTATTTTAGAAAGAACCCACCATTTAATTCCTATTTCTAAATCTGTTGTTACCAATAGTAAAAAGTTTTTTTCAGTTTTAAGAAGAAGGTTTCTAAGAATAGGTAAATTAAAAGATTTAGAGGAAACTCTTTCGATGATGTTAAGTCCTTGTTTTAATTTATTTTGTAATATTATTAATTTCATTATAGTTATAGGCACTGGGTAAAAATATTTTTTTAAAATAGATTAGCTAAAAGAAAACTAATGGAAAATGAGTAAAGAAGTAGTTAATTAATTAGGGATAACAAAGAGAAGAAAAGAAAAAGAACTTTTTAAAGAGATTTTCCACTTCTAATACCATGTCTTTTTCACTAATAAACCAGGGAAGTTTCCAATAAAAAGTAAAAAGTCAGATGCTGAAAACAAGCTGTCTAATTAACTCAATTTCTTCCTTTAAATTTTCGTTTGTTTCAAGTTCTTTGAAAATTTTCTCGTAGGAATGAATAGCCGTGGTGTGGTCTTTTCCTCCCATTTTCCTTCCTATAAAAGGGTAGGAACTTTTTAAGTCTTCTCTTAATAAATACATCGCAATTTGGCGAGGCCTGACAATCTCTCTTTTACGTGAGGAATCTAAAAGGTTATTTTCTTTAAGGTCGTAAAATTTAGCTACAGCCCTGATTATTTTTTTCGGCGTGGCTGTTCTAGTTGAGGAAAAGAGTAATTTTTTAAGCAAAGATTTAGCTTCTTCGGGCTCTAAGGGGCGGTTATTTAACTTTTGGTGAGCGACTAATCTGTTCAAAGCTCCTTCAAGTTCCCTAATATTTCTTTGGATGTTTGATGCGATATAGGTAAGGGTTTCTTCGGGAAGGCTAATTTTTTTTTCTTGGGCCTTTGTTTTAAGAATAGCCATTCTTGTTTCGAAATCAGGATAACCGATGTCAGCTATCATTCCTCCTTCAAATCTGGACCTTAATCTTTCGGTAAGTGCCGGGATAGCCTTTGGGGGCCGGTCAGAGGAAAGAATTATTTGTTTATTTCTTTCGTAAAGAGTATTAAAAGTATGGAAAAACTCTTCTTGAGTTTTTTCTTTCCCAGCCAGAAATTGAACATCATCAATAATAAGGACATCTATCTGTCGGTATTTCGTTTTAAAATTTTCCATCGTATGATTTTTAATTGCCGTTACTACTCCAGAAGTAAATTTTTCAGAAGGAATATATTTTAATTTTTTTTCTGGAAAATTTTTAATCACCTCATTACCGACTGCCTGTAATAAATGGGTTTTACCGAGACCTACCCCTCCATAAATAAATAAAGGATTGTAGACAAGGCCAGGATTTTTTGAGGATGCCCAGGCAGCGGCCTGCGGTAGTTCATTAAAAGGACCAACCACAAAATTTTCAAAAGTATAGCGGGGGTTAAGATTAGTGTCTTTGTCTATTCTTAATTCTTGGAACTCAAGCTGGTCCGATTCTGGATAAGAGAAAGAGGGTTTTTTCAAAACTTTTAATCCTTGTCGGGCGACAGCATATTTAATCTCTTTGATTTCTCCGTCCAAGCTGTGCAAGAGTTTAAAAATAATTTTGTTGTATTTATTTTCAAGCCACTCTTTGGCAAAAGAATTAGGAACAGAGACTATAACTTTGCCTTCTTTCTGGGAAAGAATCCCGGTATTCCTAAACCAAGTGCTAAAATTAGCCTGAGAAATATTTAATTGGATTTGGGCCAAAACTGCCTGCCAGAGTTCTTCCTTAGTCACGATTTTATTTTTTAAATTACTTCTCATATTTATGTAGTTGCAATCAACTTTTTCCTTTTCTGGAATTGCGACTGCTTTCTCTCGAGTTTTAATTATTATATCACATGTCAAAATAAAAATAAAACAAAGGAAAAACTAATTTCTGTTAATAAACTGGGGAGAACTTGTGGGTTATTAACAGCTTAATAATTCGCCAATATATTATTAATACCCTCCCTAATTTCAAGAAGAGTTGACAGATATTTTTAAGGAATTAATATATAAAGTGAGGGGGTGCGAGGGATTCTCCTCTAAGGACACGGTTTTAATAAAGGAGGTTAAAAAGCAATTGCCTGGTTATGTCCGACCCAGCGGCTCCAAATGACTTAATTTGTTAAGACCATTCCCCCCTCACTAAAGAAGAGGTACTTTACCTCTTCTTTAGTTTTTAAAAATGTGTTAAACTAAAAAAAGGAACCGTTCGCTTCGCTCACTGTAATTTGCTTCGCAAATTAAATATGAAATACAAAATTGCTGTTTCTGGGGCAGCCCGGGTTGGCCATTGTTGTAAGGGGATTAAGGAGCTATCTAAAGAAATTGGGCGAGAAATTTTTCGCCAAAATTCTGTTCTTGTTACTGGAGCTACAACAGGTGTTCCTTATTTTGCTGCTTTAGGATGTAAGGAGGTAGGGGGATTCAGTGTTGGTTTTTCACCGGCGCCTTCTGAAGCCGCCCACTTAAAAAGATATAAACTTCCAGTGGATGCTTTTGACGTAATGGTCTATACCGGCGCTGATTATGTGGGAAGAAACGTAATCATGACAAAGGCAGCAGATGGTGTGATTATTATTTGCGGAAGAATGGGGACCTTGCATGAATTCGCCACTGCTTTTGAAATTCAAAAACCGATTGCGGTTTTAGAAGAAACAGGGGGAACGGCTGATAAAATTAAAAAGATTGCTACCGGTCCTTATCGAGGGGCTAAAAAAATTATTTATGAAAAAAAACCTAAAGAATTAGTAAAAAAATTAATTGAATTAATTAAAAAAGAGAAAAAAGAAAACTCTGGACTAAAAGGTCGACTCAAATAGAAAATAAGTTTTTAAAAATTATGCCAAATGAAGAACCTCAAGTTCCCGAGGAAGGAAAATTAGTGGGGGGAATTACTCACTATTTCGGGAATATAGGGGTAGCAGTTATTAAGCTTTCTGATGCCTTAAAAGCAGGAGATAATATTAGAATTGTTGGAGGGGACACTGATTTTACTCAGGCTGTAGAGTCTATGGAAATCGAGCACAAAAAAATTGAAACAGCTAAAGCTGGAGATTCTGCTGGTTTAAAAGTTGAGCAAAAAGTAAGAGAGGGATATAAGGTATACAAACTGTAAAGGCAGTACCAAGATACTAATAAGTGCAGCATCTTATGGAGTTTTTAGTTAACTCTCAAATTAGAATTATTTTACAATTATTACTGGCTGCTTTTTTGGGCGGGCTAATTGGTCTAGAAAGAGAATATAAGAGGAAAGAAGCCGGACTTCAAACCTATAGTTTGGTAGCTTTGGGGACTTGTCTTTTTACTGTGATTACTTTTGAATTATTTAATTTTTTTATTAACAAAGAAGGTATTAGTTTTGACCCTTCCAGAATAATTCAGGCTATAGCTATTGGAATTGGTTTTATTGGAGCCGGGGTGATTTTCCGCCAGCCATCAGGGGTTGTAGGTTTAACTACTGCTGCCGGTTTATGGACGACTGCGGCTATTGGAATTACCATAGGAGTTAACCTTTATTTTTTAGCTATTTTTGCTACTTTTTTAGCTCTTCTGGTGTTGGCCGGCTTTGGTTTATTAGAAGAGAAAATTTTTGGGAAAGATTGACCGTTAAAGGTAAGATGATAAAAGAACTAAAGAAAGGAACCGTTCGCTTCTCTCACCGTAATACAAACCAGTCGCTTCGCTCCTTGTAATTGCTTCGCAATTAATAATTCGTAAATTAAAATGAAACCTCAAAAAATTATCGGCTGGTTCTTGTTATTCGCCGGCCTAATAATAATATTTTACAGTATTTTTACTTCTTATAATATTTTTACCGGAAAAGCTCTGGAGCCAACAGTTTTTAAAACGCCAGAAAAAGAAGTAGTTTTGCCTCAGAAAGGTAAAGTTCAGACCCAAGAGGCTCAGATGCAAGAAATGCTTGGGGGACAATTGAAGGAAATGTTGCCTGTTGATTTTATACCAAAAGTTTTAAATCTGCTTGCCTGGTCAATAATGGCGGGAATTATGATTTTCGCTGGTACCCAAATATCAAGCCTGGGCATTAAATTAATAAAAAGATAATTATTCTTTCAATTTTTTCCGGTGCAGTTTTTAGCTGCGCTTTTTTGGTTTTCAAAATAAATGTGATATAAAAAAGAGTATGCAATTCTTCGCTGATTTTCATCTACATTCAAAATATTCAAGAGCAACTTCTCCTCAGATGGATTTGGAAAATCTTGATAAGTGGGCAAAAATTAAAGGAATAAAAGTTGTTGGGAGTGGAGATTTCACTCACCCAGAGTGGTTTAATAACCTGAAAGAAAAACTTGAGCCCGCAGAACAGGAACTTTTTAAATTGAAAAATAATGATTCTGAGACCCGTTTCATTTTGACTTCGGAGATTAGTTGTATTTATTCAAAAGGAGGAAGGGTGAGAAAAATCCATATTTTAATCTTTGCTCCTGATTTCCAAACAGTTGAGAAAATTAATACCCAGCTTGGCTGGATTGGAAATTTAAAATCCGACGGTCGCCCCATTTTAGGCCTGGATGCCAAAGAATTAGTAAAAATTGTTTTAAATATTAATTCTAAATGCTTGATTGTCGGCGCTCATTTAATGACCCCATGGTTTTCTTTATTTGGTTCAAAATCTGGATTTGATTCAGTTGAAGAATGTTTTGAAGAATATTCAAAATATATCTATGCGGGGGAAACTGGGCTTTCAGCTTCTCCAGAAATGCTTTGGCGAATGCCTGATGGCCAAAAGCTTAGTTTAATCTCAAACAGTGATTCACACAGTCCGGCCAAACTGGGCAGAGAGGCAAATGTTTTTGACACGGAATTGAGTTATCCGGCAATTGTTGCGGCAATAAAAAGCAAAGACCCTCAAAAATTTTTATACACCATTGAATTTTTTCCCGAAGAGGGCAAATATCATTTTGACGGCCACAGGAATTGCAATATAAGTTTAAGTCCGGCTGAAACCAAAAAATACAACGGAATTTGTCCCCGCTGCGGCCGGCCCTTGACCGTTGGAGTTCTAAACCGAGTTGAACAATTAGCCGACCGGCCCGAGGGATTTAAGCCTCAAGGTGCCATTCCCTACAAAAGTTTGATTCCTTTGGCAGAAATAATTGCTGAAGTTTTAGGTGTTGGGGTTGGAACAAAAGAAGTAGAAAAACAATACAGGGACCTGATTGAAAAATTCGGTTCAGAATTTAATGTTTTGCTTAACGTTTCTGTTTCTGATTTGAGGGCAGCAACTTTACCCGAAATTGCAGAAGCCATTTCAAGAGTCCGCGAGGGAAAAGTTAGTGTTGAGCCAGGCTACGATGGAGTTTATGGGAAAATCAGGATTTTTTCGAAAGGTGAGAAAAAAGACTTATCTCGCCAAGGAACCTTGTTTTAAAATATGATCGAAAATTATAATTTCGGCTCAATTACCATTAATGGTGAAAATTATACTTATGATGTTGAAGTTCGTTGGACAGATGAAGTTTTAAAATGGTGGAGAAAAGAATCCCATGGGATTGACGTTAAAGATGTAAAAAGAGCAGTTGAACAAAACCCTGATACAATTATTATAGGAACCGGAGAATCGGGGTTAGCCAGAGTCACCGAAGATACCCAGAGGTTTATTACCAAGGAAAATATCAAACTGATTATTGACAAAACCGGAGAGGCAGTAAAAACTTTCAACATAATCAAAAGAGAATCGGAGAGAGAGAAAGGGAGACAAAGAAAGGTGATAGGTTTGTTTCACTTGACTTGTTAATTGAATCGTGTATGATAGGCTTAGACCGATAAGTCGAGTATCTTAAGTTAAGTCTTGTTAATACTCCAAAATTGGTTTCCAATTTTGGAGGCCACAATTAGCGAAGGCCAAAAATTAAGCATAGCGACCGAGGGTCTAAAAGGTCGTTTTTTATTAATCTAAATTTAATCTATTAGAATTTATGGCCTTCAAAAAATTCGATGAAAAACCTTCTGAAGGAGGTTTCCAGCGTCAGATGTTCGATGTTTCCAAAATGAATATTAAATGCCGTGATTGTGGAACACCAATAACTCAGCTACCCTTTAACCCAGACCCTGCAAGATTAGATTCTATTCGTTGCCAAGATTGTATGCGTAAATTTCGAGAGCAGAGACCAAGGAGATTTTAGTTTTCATTCTTCAGATAACAAAAAACCCGCCTTGGGCGGGTTTTTTGTTAGAAGTAATTTATTTTTCAGTTGTCTCTCTATTGTTAAAAATTTTTGCCTAAAAAGGAAATTGAACTTCCTTTAATTTCAAATTTTCCTTCAATGAATTTTTCAATTACCCAGATGTTAGTTTTACAATGGTTGGTAATTTCGGAAACTGTTACTCGGGATTTACCTTGGGCTAAGGCCAAATAAGGAAGAACTTGGTCAGCTAAATGTTTATCTAAACAAGCCTGGGATTTTTGTTCTTTTAATAATTCCAAAGCTGCTTCTTTGCCTACATCTTCTGCCCTTTTTGATAATTTCCCCAAATTATCAGTTCCAATTATTGTATTTTCAAATAAGGCTGCTAAGCAAATTTGACTGCCCGGGCATTGAGTATCGTAATATTCAATTTTTTCTTCAGTTGGTAATTTCAATTTTCCTAAAACTTCTCTTACCCCGGCAACTTGACGTTCCGCCACTTTTTTATTTTTTAAAGCATTTGAAGCTCCAGAAATTACTAAAATCTTTTTTAATTCTCCTCTTTCAGTTAAATTAATTGGTTTCAATTTTGATGGGAAAACTTTTACCTCCACTCTTGCTCCACCTTCCGGATAATAACCTCGTTTTAAAACACTGATTTCGACTAACAGAGAACGGTTCTCTGTTAAATTCATTTTTTCTAAGGTTGGTAAAAAGACATAATGAAAATAATCAATAGTAGGCGAGAAAAAAGTATCAGTTGCTCCGCCAGTAAAAATAATTTTTATAGGTTGGGAAGCAAATAAAGCAGGCAGAATCAAAGTTTGTAAAACTAAGGTTATGCTTCCAGCAGTAGGAATATTTACAGAAACCCGGTCGAGGTTCCTTCTAGGAGGGTGGAGGGGGGGTTGTAGTCTGTAAATTTGGCCTGGATAAAATTTAATTTCTTCACTTCCTAACCTATCACCTTCTAACCGTCCATTGCAGAGTTGTGCCAAAGCTTGAATGCCTAAAAGATGTTGAATGGACAGGCCTGGTTTCGGCCTCGACTTGCGAATATTAAAAATTCGGCAGGGTTTTTGAGTTACTGCCGAAAGAGCACCGGCAACTCTAAGTATAGCCCCTGCCCCAGAGCCGTAGGAACCGTCAATTTCAATAAAATTTTGATTTAGCATAATCAAATAAAATTTTCTTCTACAATTAATTTTAGCACGATATTTAGATTTTTTAATCTTTGATAGGGAACTTGACAGAGTTTCTTGGTATAATAGAATAAATCGTTGGAGAGAAACTTAAGAAACTGAATTGAAAAGGCAATTTTAATTAATTTTCTAACCAAGAATTAGCTCCTAAAGTTTGAAAACAAACTTAGGGGGCTTGACAAGAGTCCTCCAGTAGCTAAAATAGAAGCGAGAGGAGTTTTAAAAAAAATTATGTCGAGAAAGCAAAAAAATTTACAGATGAGAAAAACCTGTTTTTCAACTGGCATTGTTTGGGTTAGGGTGTATTTTACCCCACTTGCCAAAGAAATTTTTCGGGAGGATTCGGAAATTAGATTAATTAGATAAATAAATCTCGACAATAAAAAAATTTTCGAACCCCCCCCGAAAAGGGGGTTTGTCCTTATATGACGAAAGAAAAAAAGTTTTATTTAACTAAAGAAGGATTAGAGAAAATAAAGAAAGAATACAAAGACCTCAAGGCTCTCAAATTTTTGAAAACCAGAGGAGAGATGCCCAAAATTTGGCATTCTGAGGATTTAAATCCTGAATACCTCTCTTTTCAGGAAGATTTAAGTTTTCTAGAAACAAGAATAGCGGAGCTTGAATACATTTTAAAAAATGCGGAATTGATTAAAGCTCCCAAAAAAGAAAAACAAAATATCATTAATTTAGGGGCTCAGGTAATAGTTGGGGTCGATGATCAAAACGATGAATTTGAAATCGTTGGAACATTAGAGGCCAATCCTGCTATTGGTAAAATTTCTAATGAATCGCCAGTTGGGAAAATTCTTTTGGGTCATAAAGTTGGCGATGAGGTTGTTGTATCTTCTCCAATTATGACAACTTATAAAATAAAGAAAATAAAATATAATATTTCTTAGAATAATTTTAATTATCTCACATTTTTAATTTGCGGAACAAATTGCAGTAAGCGAAGTGAGCGGTTTCTTATCTAGAGAGGATTTTTCCTCTCTTTTTAATTCATTGAGTCTATGGTAAAATTAAATGAAGTATGAAAAATATTCTCAATTTTTTAATTGAAGTTGGAAAATTAAAACGCCTTCCGAGAAGGGGTTGGGTAATAAATCAAATAAAAAACCCAGAGAGTATTGCCGAACATATTTTTCGATCTGCGATAATGGTCTGGATTTTAGGTTATAAAAAGGGCGGTATTAATATAGAAAAACTTATCAAAATAGCCTTAATTCACGATCTCTGTGAAATATATGCAGGAGATACAACTCCTTATGACTCGGTTTTACCTAAAAACAAAAAGAAACTTAGAGAACTAATGAAGACCTGGCCAAGATTCTCTAATTATGAGAAAAGAGAGCAGGCTATCAAGAAATATAAAAAAGAAAACAAAGCCCTTAAGAAACTTATTTCAAAATTACCACCCAAATTAAAAAAAGAAATAAATAAACTCTGGTTAGATTATGAAAAAGGGTTAACTCCAGAAGGGAGATTTTTCCACCAAGCCGATAGAATGGAAAATTTCTTGCAAGCTTATGAATATTGGAAAAAGTATAAAAATCCTCCTTTGGGTCCTTGGTGGTTGTGGGCAAGGGAATTTTTCGACGACCCCACTTTGCTTGAATTTATGAAAGTTTTAGATAAAAAATTTCGAGAAAAAAAACTAAAGAAAAAATAAAGGGCAAAACATATGGACCCCAACCCACCCATAACCTTCCCGTCTTCTGCGGGCCCCTGTAAAAAGGAACAAAATTTAAGAGATTGCCCCTGCACTTATCCTGATTGTCCAAGAAAAGGGATTTGTTGTCAGTGTCTAAAATATCATTTGAAAAATAACGAACTTCCAGCCTGTTGTTTTTCTAAAGAAGCAGAAAGAACTTATGATCGCTCCTTTAAGAAATTCATTGCAGAGTTTAAATAAAAGTTATGAGAGAAACAATTTTAAATTTTCCAAAACAATTTAAAGAAGGCATAGAAAGAGCAAAAGATATTAGGGTTGAGGGAAGGTTTGAAAATATTATAATTTGCGGAATGGGCGGTTCAGCTTTACCTGCCGACCTTTTAGTTATTTTTTTTAATGATTTGAGATTACCCCTCTATATTCATCGCAGCTACAATCTTCCTCCTCAAGCAACTAAAGAAAGTTTAATAGTTTGTATTTCCTTTTCCGGGAATACCAAAGAGCCAATTTCAGCTTTAAAAGAAGCTCAAGAAAGAAAACTTAAAGTGATAGCCATTACTACTGGAGGAGAGCTTGCAAAATTGGCCCAAAAATATAATACGCCCCTTGTCTCTCTGCCTCCTGTTAAAATTCAGCCCCGCTGGGCCATTGGCTATCTTTTTGGAGCTTTGGTAAAGGTTTTGTCTAATTCCGGAATAATTGAGGATAGTTCTGGAGAGATCTTTAAAATAGCTGAAAATTTGAGACCCCTTGAATTAGAAGACCGGGGCAAAATTTTAGCTAAAAAATTAGCGGGCAAAATCCCTATTATTTATGCTTCAAACAAATTTAAGTCCTTAGCCCGGATTTGGAAAATAAAATTAAATGAAAATTCAAAAACAATGGCTTTTTGGAACTATTTTCCTGAACTTATTCATAACGAGATTGTAGGATATAACTTAATCGCGGAGCGATTGCCCACTGTTCACACACAGCAGGGAGCGAAGCGACCGGTTTGCTGTCTCAAAAATTTTCAGGTGATTATGCTTCGAGATTCAGATGACCATCCAAAGGTTTTAAAAGCAATGGATTTAACGGATGTTTTGTTAAGGAAAAAAGGCGCTGGAGTTGATTTCGTTGAGATTAAGGGGAAAAGTATTTTAGAGAAAGTATTCAATAATTTAATTCTTGCTGATTGGGTAAGCTATTATTTGGCTGAAGAATATAAAATTGACCCGGCTCCGGTAGAAATTGTGGAAGAATTCAAGAAAAAATTAAAAGAGTAATTATGGAGAAAAAATCAGCTATTACAAAAGAAATGACTATTGGTGAGGTAATTAAGAGATATCCAAAGACAGCTTTCGTTTTTATTGATTATGGGCTTCATTGCGTTGGCTGTCCGATGGCAAAACCTGAAACAATTGAAGAAGCGGTTGGGTTCCATCGAATTGACCTGAAAAAGTTTTTAGAAGATTTAAATAAAACAGCTCTGTCTCAGAGTAAAACAGGAAAAAAGCCTTGATTTGTCAAAAAACCAAGGCTTTTTAAGATATTCTTTTTTCCAATTTCAGATAATCATCCAGAAGACCTCGCGGCAAGGTATCAATTCTGGCAAACCCCATTTGTCCGCGAACCTTCTGCCAGGTTTTTTCATAATCCAGGCCATGGTCTAAAAGCCAGCCAAGATGATGAAGAGAAAGACGCAGTCGCCTTTTAAAGGTGCGCGTATTGTGAGCTTTTCCTTCAATTACATTCAATCCGAGCATTCTTAAACTGCTTCCCCTTATCATCCTTCTCTCTTTAATCTTGTGAGGCTCAAATCCATATTTCCTAATTGCTCTTAAAAGGGCAATTTTTACTTTTTGAGGAAATTTTTCTTTTTCTATTGAAAAGAAAAGATTGTCAGCATAACGGGTATATTTCCCTTCGGAGTTCTCTACCAGAGATAAAAGCTTCTCATCCAATTTCTTACATATTAAATCAAAAAGTTTTGGGCTGGGCGGTGCTCCTTGAGGAAGATTTCCCTTAAAGGTGGTGAGTTCAGCTACAATTCTCGCTCCATACCAGGAGAAATAACCATACTCATAGCGGTACTTTTTCTTTTGCTCTGCGGTTTCATCAGGGCCATAAAGGGCAGGATTCATTTCTGCTTTAAACCGTACCCTTCTTCCTTCAATTAGATATTGAAAGACATCATCAAAATTTACGCTTGGAAAAGCATCTTCAAAATCAACGCAAAGAATGCTTTTTGCTCCCAAATGAGGATTTATCGCTTCATTAATGCTTCCGCCGGAAAAACCAAATACATTTTTAGCCGGATTTAAGAAGCTGAGAACATATTTATTAATTTTCCTCTGAATTTTCTTTAAGCGTTCATCGGGAACGCAAACTTTTCTTTTGCCGCCACTTTCTTTTGGCAGGTATACTACTTTATAAAGGCAATTGCGGTTGCTTCTTATCAATCTTAGAATCTGGATTAAATCATCAGGATGGATTTTTATCTCTTTTGCCAGCCAAAAGCAGGTAGGTATCTCTCTGGGATTTATCAAGCTTGTTTTTTTAGGCAAAATAGCGTTAAATCTCGCTGTTTCTTCTTCCATTATTGCCCTTTCTATTAATTCTTCTTTCGCCAATTCCTCCGGAGACTTTTCCGGGAGTATTTCTTCATAGTTTCTCATTAACTGCTCCTTTCATTATTATTTTTAAAAAGAACTGGGGTTGCCTCTAACTTTAAAAGATATATCTTAAAAGACAACCCCTTGATATTATGGTGGTGTTCCCTCCCTCGCCTTTTGCTGTGAAAAAAGATGCGAAGCGATACAAAGCTAGTATTCAGAGCTGTCAGATTTCTGACGGCCTGTCTTTTTGAAAAATTTTCAAAGACACTGACGAACCCCACCTTTATTTTAAAATAACAAAATAAATCGTTAGTGTCAAAAATGAATAACCTCGGTCCTTAATTGAACCGAGGTTCTTACTAATTGACATACCCATATATAGCTGATACTTTTTCTCTTTCTTTAGTCATGACTATAATGGTAGTAATAAAATCGGATACCAGAACACGACTTGATTTCGGACGGTCGGGGAACTTGATCCCTAACCTGTAGCCAGCCTCAATGTCTTGGGATAGAGGTGTGTATCCTAATGCTTTTGGCAAAACACTGCCCAGTAAAACTCCTCGGCCCTCCTTTTTACCGTCGAAATATACTGTCCTTAATCCTTTCCTGTCGGGGGCTTCAATAACCCAGGTGTGCCCTTCTTCCGTAGATATCACCAATCCATCCTCAATATCTTTCGGCGCTTTATTTATTTCCATCTTGGCCTCCTTTACCTTAATAAATATTAACCTTTTAAGAACTACATAACTATATCTTCAATGGTTATTATAATTTTATATTCTATCTAACAAAAAAGAAAATGTCAACAAAGATAATATTCTATCAATTTTTTTTAATTCTTTAAAAAATTGCCAATCAGGTATTTTTTGGTAGAATAAAATAATATGAGTTTTGTGATTAAGACCAAAGGGTTCAACGATATCGTTGACATAACTTTGCAGGTTTCTCAGACGGTTAAAAGCTCTAAGATAAAAGATGGAATTTGCGTAATATCTTCTCCTGGTTCAACTTGCGGGATAACTACTATTGAGTATGAGCCAGGTTTAATTGAAGATTTAAAAAGAGTTCTGGAAAGAATTGCGCCGATGTCAAAAGATTACGAGCATTGCAAAAAATGGGGTGATTGTAACGGCTATGCTCATATTCGTTCGGCTTTGCTAAAGCCATTTTTAGCAGTGCCGATTGAAGAAGGAAGATTAGCTTTGGGCAATTGGCAACAAATTGCGTTTTTGGACTTCGACAATAGACCAAGAGAAAGAAAAATAATCGTAAAAATAATAAAAAGTTAATCAAGAATGAAAATCAGCATTAATAAAGTTATTAAAACTTTTATCCTTTCTGACTTTTTTCTTCAATCCGGGTGGGGGTTAATCGGTCCTATTTTTGCTGTGTTTATAATAAGAAACATTCACGGCGGAAGTTTGGCAATAGTTGGATTTGTTGCGGCGACTTACTGGATTGTCAAATCAATTTTTCAACCTTTCATTGCCTATTTTTTTGACCTTAAGAAAGGAGAGAAAGATGATTTTAAATTTCTGATTGTCGGTATGTATATAGCTAACCTAATTCCTCTCGGTTACCTTCTTTCTTCTCAAATTTGGCAGATTTTTTTATTAGAATTTATCAGGGGTCTGGCCATGGCCTGCGTTATTCCAACTTGGGCAGGAATTTTCACCAGGCATATAAACAAGGGTTGGGAAGCATTTTCCTGGAGCGTCGAGAGTACCGCTATTGGTTTTGCCTTTGGTCTTGCCGCTGCTTTCGGCGGGGTAATGGCCACAATTTTAGGATTTAAAACCGTTTTTGTCTTGGTTTCTGTTTTTGGTTTAATTGCTTCCTCAATTTTGTTATTAATCCGTAATCAAATTTTTCCGAAAGACCACTTTATTCCGCGGGTACCACCGGCCGAGAAACCATTTTAACCGAAACCGACATTTCGTAAGAGCTATGAAAAATCAGGAAATAGCTAAAATATTATATGAGATAGCTCAATATCTTGAGATGGAAGGAGTGTCTTTCAAACCCTATGCCTATGAGAAGGCGGCGCTGACTTTGGAAACCCTGGAGGAAGATATTGAAGAAATTTATAAAAAAGGGAGAATTAAAGTTCTAAAAGATATTCCTGGAATAGGGAAAAGCATTGCTGAGAAAATTGAAGAATATTTAAAAACCGGAAAGATAAAGTATTACCAAGAACTTAAGAGAAAAACTCCCTTGAATATCGGAGAATTAGCAGCTGTGGAGGGAATGGGTCCAAAAAAGGCAAAGGTATTATACCAAAAATTAGGGATTAGAAATTTAAAAGATTTAGAGAAAGCAGCCAGAGCTCACAAAATTGCTCCTCTCTTCGGTTTTGGGGAAAAAACTGAAAAAAATATCTTGGAGGGGATAGCTTTTTTAAAGAGAAGCAAAGGAAGGTTTCTTTTAGGAGATATTCTCTCGGTCGTTATGGAAGTTCAGGAAAAATTAAAAAGCCTAAAAGAGGTTGAGGAAATAAGTCCGGCAGGTTCAGTTAGAAGAATGAAAGAAACTATTGGCGATGTCGATTTTTTGGTAATTTCCAAAAATCCAGAGAAAGTTATGGATTTTTTTGTTTCTTTACCCGGAGTGATTAAAATTTGGGGCAAGGGCAAAACTAAATCATCGGTTAAAATGAGAGAAGGTTTCGATATGGATATAAGAGTTGTTCCAAGAAAAAGTTATGGTTCAGCTCTCCAATACTTTACTGGTTCAAAAGAGCATAATATCGTCACCAGAAAAATTGCCATAGCTAAAGGATTAAAACTGAATGAATATGGAGTTTTTCGGGGGAAGAAACAGATTGCTGGGAAAAATGAAGAAGAAGTTTATAAAATCTTAGGGATGGCTTGGATACCTCCTGAATTGAGAGAAAACCAGGGCGAAATTGAAGCTGCCCTTGAATGGAAATTACCGAAGTTAATTGATTTTAAAGATATTAAAGGGGATTTACATACTCACTCTAAATGGAATGGAGGTCATAATTCGATTTTGGAAATGGCCGAAACTGCGATGAGAAGAGGATATAGATATTTGGGAATTACTGACCATACTAAATTTCTAAGAATTGAGCACGGATTAGACGAGAAAAAGCTGGCCTTACAAAGAAAAGAAATTGACAAATTAAATCAAAAATTCAAAAATTTCAAAATTCTTCAGGGAGCAGAAACAAACATTTTGAATGATGGCTTAGTAGATATTAGAGATGAATCCCTAAAAAAGTTAGACTATGCTATTGCTGGAATTCACTCAAATATGAAAATGCCAAAAGAGAAAATGACAGAAAGAATTATTCAGGCAATGAAAAATCCCTATATTAAAATAATCTCCCATCCAACCGGCAGAATCTTAAAAAGAAGAAATGAATACCAAATTGATTTTGATAAAATTTTGAGAGCGGCTAAAGAAACAGGAACAATTTTAGAAATCAATTCTTTTCCTGAAAGATTAGATTTAAACGACCAGAATATTCGTCGGGCAAAAGAGGCTGAAGTAAAAATGGTAATCAATACTGACGCCCACCACCTGGACCAAATGAGATTTATTGAATTTGGAATTGCCCAAGCCCGCCGCGGCTGGGCCGAAAAAAAAGATATAATTAATGTCCAACCATTAGAAAAATTATTAAGGTATTTCAAATAAAACATCCCACATCGGAGATGGGTCGGGTCAGGTCGCGAGAGTTCTCCGCGAAGCGGAAACTCCCGACCGAGAACCTTTCGGTTCTCCCGTGTAGGAAAAGATTAAAAACAGAGGGTGGTCAAAGAGATAAATCTCTTTTTCACCTCGCTGCGGTTCGGTTTTTAAGGAGCGAGCCCTAAGCGAGGCGAAGCCGAGCGCTAGCACTTTGTGCCAGAGAGGGCGAGCGACTAACTTGGTATTACCACTATGCCAATTGAAAAATCAGCCGGAGCTATAATTTTTAGGAGAGAGAATGATAAAATTTATTATCTCTCGCTTCATTATCCTTCTTCGCCTAAGACACCGAAGGAATATTGGGATTTACCCAAGGGCCATATTGAAAAAGGGGAAAAGGAAATTGAAACTGTGAGAAGGGAAGTGGAAGAAGAAACCGGATTAAAAGACATTGAATTTGAGGACGGTTTTAAAGAGCGGATAAAGTATTTTTTTAAATTTAGGGGAAAAAATATTCTGAAATTTGTCACTTTTTATTTAGCAGAAACGAAAGAAAAAGATATTAAAGTTTCTTTTGAACATCTTGGTTTTGAATGGTTATCCTACGAAAAAGCAATAAAAAAATTAACATTTAGAAATACCAAAGAAATTCTCAAAAAAGCTAACCAATTTTTAGAAAAATATGCTGCCCAAAGTTAAGACTCTAACTCAAAAATTAGAAAAATATAAAAAATTAATTTCAAAAGAGAATTTTGAAGAAATAATAAATCTCGCCGGACCCCTTAAAGGGCTGAATATAAAAATGATTAATTCCACTCCCAGAGGTGGAGGGGTTGCTGAGGTTTTGAAAAGCCTCGTTCCCCTAATGAAGGGCGTGGGGATTAAAGTCGAATGGTATACTATTCCGCTGAGAGAGGATTTTTTCAAAATCACTAAAGAAATTCATAATGCTATTCAAGGTAATGAATATGCTTTTCCTTTTTGGCACAGAGTAAAATATTTACAACACATGGAAAAAAGTGCCTTTTTAATGCGAGATATGAAAGCTGATATTTGGGTAATTCACGACCCTCAACCAGCAGGTTTAATCTTATATTTGCCCCATTTCCATCCCTCAATTTGCCGTCTGCATATTGATTTAACTTCTCCTAATCCAGAAGTTTGGAATTTTTTTGCTGGATTTTTAAGAATGTATGATAGACTTATTCTTAGTTCAAAAGAATATATTAAAAAAGAAATAAAAGAAAAAGCAGCGGTTTTCCCTCCAGCTATTGATCCCTTAATGCCAAAAAATCAATCCTTAGATTTGACTGTGGCGAAAGAGATTCTAAAAAATTATGGATTAGATACTTCTCAACCTTTAATTTCTCAAGTTTCAAGATTTGATACTTGGAAAGGTTTTTCGGAAGTAATTGAAGGTTATCAGTTAGCCAAAAAGAAAATTCCTGCTTTACAATTAACTTTAGTGGGATTTTTCTTAGCCAGAGACGACCCCGATGCAATGAAGGTTTATAAACTGATTAGAAAAAAGAGTGAAAAAGATTCCAATATCTTTCTCTTTTCTGATCCTAATACGTTAGGAAGTTTAAAGGTTGATGATTTTGTTAATGCTATCCAAGTTGCTTCTGAAGTTGTTTTGCAAAATTCATTTCGGGAAGGTTTTGGATTGTCATTGACAGAGGCAATGTGGAAAGGAAAAGCGGTAATTGGCGGGAGAGCGGGCGGAATCAAACTCCAAATTCAAAATGGCAAAAATGGGTTTTTAGTTTCCAACTCTAAAGAAGTAGCAAAGAGAATTGTTCAGCTTATTAAAAATCCTGAATTAAGAGAAAAATTAGGAACAGTTGCTAAAGAAACGGTCAGGGGAAAATTTTTAATACCTCGACTTTTGAGGGATTATTTAAAACTTTTTAAAGAAGTGTTATCATAAAAAAAATGGTAAATATTATCCCAAAATTAATCGCCTGGTTTTTTGCCCACGGCATAAAGATTTTTATTGTTTTATTGGTTGCTTATTTAATTAACAGAATCGGAGGGAAAATTATTGAAAGGATGATTAGAAAGGGAGTGAAAGACACCACTAAAGAGGCAACGGAAAAAAGGAAGAATACTTTAACTGGGGTTTTTGCCGGCGCTTTGAAAATCGTCGTTTGGTTGATGGCGATAATGATGATTTTGCCTGAATTAGGGATAAACATTGGTCCGATATTAGCTGGAGCCGGAATTTTAGGAGTGGCCTTAGGATTTGGAGCTCAGTATATGATTAGAGATTTTTTAGCCGGGCTTTTTATCCTTATTGAAAATCAATATAGAAAAGGAGATGTGGTTTGCGCGGACGGAACTTGTGGCTTAGTTGAAGATATAACTTTAAGAAAAACTATTTTGCGAGATTTAGATGGCGTTGTTCACCATATTCCTAATGGTGAGATAAAAAAGGCCTCAAATTTATCCAAAGGCTTTGCCAGAGTAAATTTAAATATCGGAATTTCTTATAAATCCGATTTGGAAAAAGTAATAAAGGTGGTCAATCAAGTTGGTGAAGAATTAGCTGAAGACCCCGACTGGGCAGATAGCATTATTAAAGCCCCTCAATTTTTAAGAGTTGATAATTTTGGAGATTCAGCAATAATCATAAAGATTTTAGGAGAGACAAAGCCCCTAAAACAATGGAGCATTACAGGTGAGCTTAGAAAAAGAATTAAAATTGCTTTTGACAAAGAAGGGATAGAAATTCCTTTCCCTCAAAGAGTAATTCATCAAGTCTCAAAGTAAGACAAGCAAAAGATTAATGTAAAATGACTTCTTTTAAAGAAAAAGTTTTTCAGGTAGTTAAAAAAATTCCCGTCGGGGAAGTTTTAATTTATAAAACAGTGGCAAAATTAGCAGGCTATCCTCGGGCCTGGCGGGCAGTCGGGAATGTTTTAAATAAATCCGCCAGCTGGCGAATCAAAATCCCCTGTCATCGCGTCATAAAGTCAAAGGGGAGAATTGGAGGATATAAAAATGGAACCGGAAATAAAATTGCCCTTCTTAAAAAAGAAGGGCTAAAAATTGAAAGGAAAAAAGTTATTGTTTGATTTTCTCAACTATTTTTTCAAAAATTTTGGGATGACTTTGAGCTAAAATAGCTAAGATTTTTCTATCTAGCTCAATTTTATTTTTCTTCAAACCTGCAATGAATTTACTATAGGAAATTCCCAGTTGGCGGCAGGCAGCATTAATTTGGACCTGCCAGAGTTTTCGAAAATCTCTTTTTTTAGCTCTCCTGTCTCGATAGGCATATTTCCAGGCATGCATTAGAGCTTCTTTAGCTGCTCGATATTTTGTCTTTCTTCCCCAGCGAAAACCTTTGGCATGTTCTAATAAATGCTTTCTTCTTTTGTGAGCAATTTTTCCTCGCTTAACTCTTACCATACTTTAATTAAATTACGCGGCCGGGTCGCGTAATTTTTACTTTAATAGTTTTTTAATTTTTTTAGCTTCAGCTTTTGAAACCAGAACCAATTTTCGGCTTTTTCTAATTCTTTTCCCGGATTTTTTTGCTCGACAATGGTTAAGCCCGGTTGGTCTTCTTAAAACCTTGCCGGTTTTCGTAATTTTAAAACGCTTTAATATAGACTTTCTTGTTTTCATTGTTTTGAAATTATTACTATAAAACCTCTCGACTCTCTTTTTAATCCCCGCTCAATTTTTATTGGTAAAATCCCTTCTAAAATTCTAAGAAATTGGTTAATTTTCTCTCTGGCAAAGTCAGGAAGGGCTTTTTGCCGGCCCCTTAAGATTAATTCCACTCTGACTTTGTGCCCTTTTTTTAAAAATTTTTCTGCCAACTTTGCTCTGACTTCTAAATCATGTTGGGAAATTCCAAACCCTAATCTTATTCCTTTTAACTCACCCGAACTTTTTGGAGTTAGCTTTTCTTTCTTTTTTTCCTGATAAAGATACTTCCCGTAATCCATTATCTTACAGACTGGCGGCATTACCTTCTCGGTGACTTGAATTAAATCTAAATTACGCTCCCTGGCTATCTGGAGCGCTTTTTCAATTGCCAAAATTCCCAGCTGTTTTCCGGTCTTGTCAATCACCCTGACCTGAGGAGCCCTTATTCGGTTATTGACTAATGGTCTTTTAAAAATAGAATTTTTTAACTTTTTTGTGGAGATGGGGAGACGTGAACTCCCGTCTGAAAGTCCTTTTAAAATATTTCTACAGGTTTTTTCTGCTTTAGTTTTGGAATGCTGGATATAAAGCAGAAAAAAATTCCAGCATCATAGCCCCTATCTTTTGATAGAACCTTTGAGGCAAAAAGAACTATCTATCTCGATGATATAACACCTGATTTCACCTATCGAGAATCAGTGATCAGATGGCTCACGGGTTTATGCGTAAGCAGGAGCAAGCTTTGGGCTTGCAAATAAGTTGGCACTTATTATCTTACTAGAAGTTTTATGAGTTTCTAGTAAACTCAACCTGCATAGTTTAAAAGTTTCTTTCATCAATCCTTTTTCATCCCCTTATTTTTAATTGTTTTTCTATTTCTCGTTCTACTTCTCTTTTTTTAATTAATTCTCTTTTATCAGCTTTTTTCTTTCCTTTTGCTATTCCGAACTCTAACTTTATTTTCCTATTTTTAGTATATAACCTAAGGGGTATTAAAGTCAAGCCTTTTTGTATTGTTTTACCAATTAGATATTTAATTTCTGATTTTTTAAGAAGAAGTTTTCGTGTTCTTTCTGGATTATAGTCTTTTGGCGCATTTTTTGGCTGATAAGGAGGAATATTAAGCCCAATCCAAAAAACTTCCTCTTCCTTTAAAACCACATACGAACCTGCCAAACTTGCTCCCCTTGTTTTTATTGATTTCACTTCCTGGCCAATCAAAGAAATTCCTGCCTTAAATTTCTTCAGGATTTCATAATTAAAATAAGCCTTTCTGTTTTTGGCCAATACCTTCACCTCTTTCATTTTAGCAAAAATATGCTAAATTAGAAGTAATGATTCGTCAAGAAATAGCTAAATTGATAGAGAAGTCAATAAAAAAACTCCAAAAAGAGAAGGCTTTGCCTCAATTTGAAATTCCCGAGATTAAGATTGAACATCCGGAGGAGAAAATTCACGGTGATTATGCTACAAACATTGCGATGGTAATTGCGAAAATTGTAGAAAAAAATCCCTTAGAGATTGCCAATATTTTAGGTTCTAGTTTAAAGGTTTTAGGTTCTAGTTTATTTGAAAAAGTCAAAATAGCAAAGCCAGGGTTTATTAATTTTTTTCTTTCAAAAGAATATTTACAACAAAGAATTGGAGAAATTTTAAAGAAGGGAGAGAAATTTGGTGAACTAAATATTGGTAAAGGAAAGAAGGTTCAGGTAGAATTTATTTCGGCAAATCCAACAGGTCCTTTAACTGTCGGCAATGCTCGGGGTGGTCCTTTTGGTGATGTTTTGGGAAATGTTCTGAAAAAAGCGGGATTTAAAGTAGAGAAAGCTTATTATATCAACGATTACGGGATGCAAATTTTGGCTCTCGGACATTCGATTTTGAAAGATAGCGAAGCGAAATACAAGGGTAAATATATTGATGAACTTGCCAAAAGAATCAAAGAAAAAGAGGCCTATAAGGCAGGTAAGCTCGCAGCCAAAATTGTTATTGATGAGATGATTAAGAAAACAACCGACAGAATGGGAATTAACTATGACGAGTGGTTTCCAGAAAACACTCTTCACGAGAGTGGCCAAGTTAATAAAGTTTTGAAGATTTTGGAGCAGACTACAACCCTCCCATCACATCCTCCCGCCAAAGGCGGGCTCCTAAATTTAATTTATCAAAAAGAAGGAGCTCTGTGGTTTAAATCATCAAGATATGGCGATGAGAGGGATAGAGTCGTAGTCAAAGCGGATGGAGATAAGACTTATTTGGCAGGTGACGTCGCCTATCACCACTATAAATTTGAGAAGAAGAAATTTGACAAGGTAATAGACGTTTGGGGAGCTGACCATGCTGGTGATGTAGTAGGTCTTCAGGCAGGAGTGGAAGCCTTAGGTCACAAAGGAAAACTTGATATTTTATTGCTTCAGTTTGTAACTATACTTGAAAAAGGGGAAAAGCTGAAAATTTCAAAAAGGAGAGGAACTTTTGTTACTATGGATGAATTACTTGATGAGGTAGGAGTTGATATTGCTAGATTCTTTTTTCTTCAAAAATCAGCCAATACCCATTTAAATTTCGACCTCGCCCTGGCTAAAAAGCAGTCAGAGAAAAACCCGGTTTACTACGTACAATATGCTCATGCCAGAATATGTAGTATTTTGCGTAAAGCTGTTGATGTTAAACATCAACAAGGTTCTTCTCGGCAGGCCTTTAAACTATTAAATCATCCAAATGAACTAGAGCTTATTAAACAGCTGGTTAGGTTTCCAGAAATTATTGAAGATATAGTTAAAGATTATCAAGTCCAGAGAATTCCCCAATATGCTATGGATTTAGCTACAGTTTTCCACCAGTTTTATCGAGACTGCCACGTGATTACCGAAGATAAAGAATTAGCCGGAGCAAGACTATCTTTGGTCTTAGCCACTAAAACCGTATTGAAAAACACTTTAGATTTAATGGGAATTTCTGCCCCTGAAAAAATGTAATTATGCAAAATATTTATTTCATTTTGCGGCATGGTAATCCAGCCTGGAAATATCTGGATATAATTTATCCGGCAGACGAGATGTTTTCTGTGGGATTAAGCCGGCAGGGAAGAGAACAAATTAGAACCATTACCAAAGACCTGAAAAAACAAAGAATCGATTTGATTCTTTCTTCAGATTATCGGCGCACCAAAGAAACTGCTCAGATCATTGCCAAATCCCTTGACCTCAAAGTGAGTTACGACAAAAGACTACAAGATCAGAAACGAGGAGCTTATTGTGGTCGTCCCATAGCTGACTTTTATCAGGATTTTCCTGATCCGAAAAAAAGATTTAGGATAAAGCCACAAGGTGGAGAGAGCTGGAACGATGTTAGAAGAAGGGTTGTCGATTTTTTGAGAGATACAGAAAAGAAATACAAAAACAAAAAAATCTTAATTGTTAGCCATGGCGCCCCTTTATGGTTTTTGGAAGGAGCAGTAAAGGGCTTGGATAATGAGCAACTTTTAGAGCAAAAGTTAAACAATACTGGCATAGAGGTTGGCGAACTAAGAAAACTATGTCCATAGATTTTTCTAAAATTGAGAAAAAAATCCTAAAATTTTGGAAAGAGAACAAGATTTTTGAAAAATTACGCCAGAAAAATCAGGGCAAAAAACGCTGGTCATTTTTAGATGGCCCGATTACTGCCAACAATCCTATGGGAGTTCATCATGCCTGGGGAAGAACCTACAAAGACCTTTTTCAAAGATATAAAGCAATGCAGGGTTTTTGCCAGAGATTTCAAAACGGCTTTGATTGTCAGGGCTTGTGGGTTGAAGTAGAAGTTGAGAAAGAGCTCGGCTTCCGCAATAAAAAAGATATAGAGAAATACGGCATAGAGAAGTTTGTCAAAAAATGCAAAGAGAGAGTTGAGAAATATTCGAAAATTCAAACAGAACAGTCAATTAGGCTCGGTCAATGGATGGACTGGCAAAATTCTTATTATACGATGTCTGATGAGAATAACTATGCTATTTGGCATTTCCTAAAAAAATGCCACAAAGACGGATTTTTATATAAAGGCAGAGATGTAGTTCCATGGTGTCCTCGGTGTGGAACGGCCATTTCTCAGCATGAAATTTTAACAGAAGAGTATAAAGAATTAACTCACAAATCAATATTTTTCAAGCTACCAGTCCAAAACCTAAAGAAAACTTATTTTCTTGTCTGGACAACTACTCCCTGGACATTACCTGGTAATGTCGCAATAGCTGTTCATCCTGATTTTGATTATGTAAAAGTAAAAGACAAAAAAGGCAACATTTTTATTTTACTTAAAGAAAAATCTTATTTCATTAAAGATGGAGAAATAATAGAGAAATTTAAGGGCAAGAAATTGAAGGGGTTTAAATACGAAGGGTTGTTTGACAAATTACCGTTTGTAAAAGAAACCTTAGGTAGCTACAAGCACTCTGTAATTTTGTGGAAGGAGGTAACCCAGGAAGAAGGAACGGGCATTGTTCATGTGGCGCCCGGCTGTGGTCAAGAGGACTTTCAATTGGCTAAAGAATTTAAACTATCTGTCATTGATTTAACCAATGATGAAAGCAACTATCTAAAGGGCCTTGGAGAACTGAGTGGCAAGTTTGTTGGCGGAGAAGAAGTAAGAGAATTGATTTTTGAAGATTTAAACCAGAAGGATAGGGTTTTTAAAATTGAGGATTACCAACATCGCTATCCAATTTGCTGGCGCTGCCAGTCAGAATTGATTTTCCGTTTGGTTGATGAATGGTATATTTCAATGGCAAAGTTAAGGGAGAAACTGATGAAAATTGCCAAAAAAATAAAATGGATTCCTTCCTTTGGTCTGGACAGGGAATTGGATTGGTTAAAAAATATGCAAGATTGGTTAATTTCTAAAAAACGTTATTGGGGATTAGCTTTACCGATTTATGAATGCCCAGACTGTGGAAACTTTGAGGTAATCGGTTCAAAAAAAGAATTAAAAGAAAAAGCGGTTAAAGGTTGGCAAGAACTTGAAGGCCATTCTCCTCACCGACCCTGGATAGATAAAGTAAAGATTAAATGTTCCAAATGTGGCAAAATAGTTTCTCGAATTTCCGATGTTGGTAATCCTTGGCTAGATGCCGGAATTGTGCCTTTTTCTACTATGAAGTATTTTTCTGACCGGGACTTTTGGCAGAAATGGTTTCCGTCTGAATTCGTTTGCGAATCTTTCCCGGGTCAATTCAAAAATTGGTTTTATTCCCTTATTGTAATGAGTACTGTATTAGAGGAAGTTGCTCCAGTGAAGACAATCTTTGGCTACGCAACAGTAGTCGATGAAAAGGGCGAAGAAATGCATAAATCCAAAGGAAATGTTATTTGGTTTGATGAGGCAGTTGAAAAGATAGGGGCTGATGTGATGCGTTGGATGTATGTTAAACAAAATCCAGTCTATAATCTAAGGTTTGGCTACAAAATTGCCAAAGAAACCCAAAGAAAACTTTTAACATTATGGAATAGCTACACCTTTTTTGAGACATATGTCTCAAAAAAGGAAATCCCAAAGCCCAAATCCCAAATCCCAAAACCCAAAAATGTTTTAGATAAATGGATTGTTTCGCGGCTAAACAGATTAATTGGAGCCGTTATTAAATCTTTAGAAAATTTTGATGCTGCCGGGGCAAGTTCGGCCATTGAGAATTTTTTCATTAATGATTTATCTCTTTGGTATATCAGAAGGTCAAGAAAGAGATTTCAGAACCCAAGCAGTCAGAAAGAAAAAGATGAGGCAGTCAGTACTCTTTACTTTGTTCTTTTAATCCTATCAAAAATGATTGCGCCAATGATGCCGTTCTTTAGTGAAGAAATTTATTTGAATTTAAAAACAAAAAATATGCCTCAATCCGTTCATCTTTGCGACTGGCCAAAATATTGTGAAAAAGCAATTGACGATAATTTAGAGGAGAAAATGACAAAGGTTCGGGAGATTGTAAATAAGGTTTTAGCTAAAAGAACTGAACTTGGAATTAAAGTGAGGCAGCCCTTACGGGGATTAAGAATTGCGAATTATAAATTACGAAGGGAGAAAGAATTACTGGAGTTGATTAAGGACGAGGTAAATGTAAAAGAAATTACTTTTGGCAAAACATTAAAATTGGATACAAAGATTAGCGAGGAGTTAAAAGAAGAGGGGCAGGTTCGAGAATTTATCCGACAGGTTCAGCAACTGCGAAAAAATGCCAAACTTACCCCCAAAGACAAAATTATTATTTATTGTGAGTGCCCAGAGAAATTGAAAAAAGTTTTAGAAAAAAATAAAAAAGACATTTTAGCAGAAACCAAAGCCAAAGATTTTCTTTTTGGTAAAAAACCAAAGAAAGTTTTCGACACTGAAAAAGATTTAAAGGTCGACCAAACAAAATTATGGTTAGCAATCAACCGAAGCACATAATCTTGTTATGTGCTCGGTAAAAATATGGCAATTTTTGATATTAAAAAAATTTTTGGTGGAGGGATAAAAGAAAGACCAGAAAAGAAGATAGAAAAAGCCCCTGTCCCCATTAAAGAGGCGAAGAAAGATACTTCAATATTCGGAGGGAAGTCTTATATGCGTCGGAGCAGTTTTATGTATCGATTAACAAACCCCGAGCTTTATAGAAACACCAGTTTGGGAGAAAAAGACAGGACCAGATTAGGAGAAAAGCTTTTCGGCCACGGCAGTTCTGTAAAGAAAAAAGACGTGGAGAAGGCAGAAAGACAATTAGATTTGGGGGAATGGGGCGAATTTAAAGGTTTATCCCATGAAGATAAAGAGAAAGCAAAAAGGTTGACAAAGGGAATTCTGGGGAAATAATTTAAGATGTTCATCCATCACAGAACTCAGGGGATAATTATAAAAAAAGAAGATCGGGGGGAAGCCGACCAGCTTTTTACAATTTATACCAAAGATTTCGGGAAATTAGAGATTTTGGGAAGAGCTATCAGGAAAATCAAATCAAAATTAAGAGCAGGAGCCGAATTTTTTTATTTATCAGAAGTTGAATTTATTCAGGGGAAAGCCTATAAAACCCTAACCGACGCCATTTTAATTGACAAATTTGAAAATATCAGAAAAGATTTAGAGAGATTGAAGATTTGTTATCAGATTTCAGAAGTTTTGGATAATTTAGTCAAAGGCCAAGAACCCGACAAAGACATTTGGAATTTATTAAACGAAGCTTTTATAAAATTAAATAACTTACAACTTACAACTTACAACTTACAACTAATTTATTACTATTTCTTCTGGAACCTTTTTTCTCTTTTAGGGTTTAAACCTGAGCTTTCTACTTGCCCAATTTGCAGAAAGAAACTTTTAGCCGAAACTTTTTATTTTGTACCAAAAGAAGGAGGGGTAGTATGCTGGAGGTGTTTGAAAGAACTTAGCCCAGAAGAAAAAGAAAGAGTAAAAGAAATAAGCGTAGATACGGTTAAAATTTTAAGAATTTTTCTTTCAAAGAATTGGGAAATATTACCCAGGCTTAAAATAATAAAAGAAGAGAGAAAAAATCTAAAAGAGATATCAGAACTTTACCTTACTTTTTTAAAAGAAGGCTAAAGTATGTTAAAATAAATTAAAAGTAACCGTTCGCTTCGCTCACTGTAATTTGCTTCGCAAATTAATGAAAGGGAAATTAATAAAAGTCGTTATCATTTTAACAATTATCTTAGGGATAGCCGGTTTTTGGTATTATCAAAGAAATATTTATTCAAAAGAAACTTTGAGAGTGGAAATTTTGGGGCCGGAAGAAGTAGAAATGGCCCAAGAGATTGAATATATAGTGAAATATAAAAATAACGGCAACATCAGGTTGGAAGAACCAAAACTTATTTTTGAATATCCTAAAAATTCAATAGTTATCGGAGAAGAAATCCGGTCTGAAAATCAGGAGCTTCCGCTTAAAGAGAAAGAATCTCTAAGACAAGAAAAAGAACTCGAGGATATCTACCCCGGACAAGAGCGAACCTTCCATTTTAAAGCCAGATTATTGGGTAAAGAAAATACAGCGAAAATTGCCAAGGTCTGGTTAAGTTATAAACCAAAAAATCTAAAAACTCGCTATGAGTCAGCCACCACTTTCACCACCTTAATTAAAAGTGTTCCTCTTACTTTTGAATTTGATTTTCCTTCAAAAGTTGAGCCTGGCAGAAAAACTCTCTTTAGGTTAAATTATTTTTCAAATATAGATTACCCTATTTCTAATTTAAGAATAAAGATTGAATATCCTGCTGGCTTTGAGTTTTTTGAGAGTCAGCCAAAATCCTTGGGAAAAACAGAATGGGAGATTCCGCTTTTAAATAAGGCTGGGGGAGGAAGAATTGAAGTTTCCGGCATTCTGAGAGGAGAGGTTCAGGAGTCAAAAATCTTTCGGGCAAACTTGGGTATCTGGCAGGAAGGAGAATTTGTTTTATTAAAAGAGGCAATTAAGGGAATAGAAATTACCAGACCCTCGATTTTTCTCTCCTATCAAATTAATAATTCCCCTCAATATTCGGCTCGCCCCGGGGATTACCTATATTATGAAATCTTCTTTAAAAATACTGGAGAAGAAGCTCTGGAAAATTTATTTTTGGTAGTTCAATTAGAAGGAGGAGTTTTAGATTTTGACACCCTTCAAGCCGGAGCCGGCCAATTTCAAAAAGATTCAAACTCAATTATTTGGGACCATATCGTGGTTCCTCAATTACGTCTTCTGTCTAGTATGGAAGAAGGAAAAGTTGGATTTTGGGTAAGAGTAAAAGACGATTTCTCTCTCAAAAATCCTCAAATCAAAACTAAAATTAGCCTGAGCGAGGCTAAAGAAGAATTTATTACTAAAATTAACACAAAGCTGGCTATTTCCCAGAGAGGTTATTTTAACAAGGGACCTTTTAAAAATTATGGCCCCCTTCCTCCTAAGGTTGGAAATGCAACAACCTATACTATCTTTTGGCAGGCTAAAAATTTTTACAACGATGTTAAAAATCTAAAAGTTAAAGCTAATTTACCTTTTCAGGTGAGATTAACTGGCGAAATTTCTTCAAAAGAAGCTAAGTTTTCTTTTGATCCTCAAAGCCGGGAAATTGTCTGGGAAATTGGAGAGTTAGCGGCAGGAAAAGGAATTTCGGGCCCCGGGCCTGAGATTTCCTTTCAAGTTGCTTTAACTCCTGATTCGACACAGAGAGGAGAGATTCCTGAACTTATTTCTCAGGTTAAAATAATCGGAGAAGATATCTGGACAGGAGAAAGGGTGGAAGCCACAGCTGGAGCAGTTGATACTTCTTTACCAGATGACCCGAACGTTAGCGAGGAAATGGACAAGGTCCAATGAATTAAAAATTCATTTCACCTTTTATCGTCTGTCGGTATTTGATACCGACAGACAGATACGACAGGGTCAATAAAAAATTATGACTGATTTGATGTCAAAAATTATATCTTTGTGTAAAAGGCGGGGATTTGTTTTTCAATCCTCAGAGATTTACGGTGGTTTTGGTTCTTGTTATGATTTTGGACCTTTAGGAGTGGAACTAAAAAGAAATATTAAAAAGGTTTGGTGGGAAGAGATGACCAGGTTTCAGAAAGATATTGTTGGTTTGGACGCGGCAATTTTAATGAATCCCCGAGTTTGGCAAGCTTCGGGTCATCTGACAGCTGGTTTTGCTGACGAGTTAGTGGAATGTAAAAGTTGCCATAAGAGATTTAAAAAGGACGAAATTAAAGGAAATCGGTGTCCGGAGTGCAAAGGAGAGTTAGCTAAACCCCGAAAATTTAACTTAATGATGAAAACTTTTGTTGGGCCGGTAGAAGAGGAAGCTTCTACTACTTATCTTCGAGCCGAGACCTGCCAAGGAATTTATGCTAATTTTTTGAATATTTTAAAGTCTCAGCGTTTGAAGCTTCCTTTTGGTGTAGCTCAAATTGGAAAAGCTTTCCGTAATGAAATCACTCCGAAAAACTTTATTTTCAGAACCAGAGAGTTTGAGCAGATGGAAATGCAGTGGTTCTGCTCGCCTTCGGCTAAGAAAACCCCAGATGATTGGTTTGAATATTGGAAAAAAGAAAGAATAAAATGGTATCTGAATTTAGGGATAAAAAAAGAAAATTTAAGAATGGTAGAAATTCCGGAGGGAGAGCGGGCTCATTACGCCAAAAGACAAATAGATGTTGAATATAAATTTCCTTTTGGCTGGCAAGAAATCGAAGGTATTCATAATCGAGGGGATTGGGACTTATCTAATCACTTAAAACATAGTGGAAAAGATTTAAGTTATTTTGATGAAAGCACCGGAGAAAAATATATTCCTCATATTATTGAAACTTCGGTTGGGGTAGAGAGATCTCTTTTTGCTTTTTTGTGTGAAGCTTATCAAGAGATAAAAGGCGGTCGAACAAAAACTACTAAAGCCGCTAAAGAAACTGAAATTTTATTAAAGCTTTCTAAAGCTTTAGCTCCAATAAAAGTAGCAGTTTTACCATTAGTTAGAAATAAACCAGAATTAGTGAAAAAAGCTAAAGAAGTTTATCAATTGTTGAAGCTTCATTTTGTTTGTCAATATGACGAGCTCGGTTCAATCGGCAGAAGATATCGAAGACAAGATGAGGCAGGCACGCTTTATGCCATCACTATTGATTTTGAAACCTTAAAACAAAATGATATAACAGTGCGTGACCGCGACACTATGAAACAAGAAAGAGTAAAAATTAATGATTTAATAAAAGTTTTAAAAGAAAAATTAAATGTATAGAAAAACGACTCTTAAAAACGGTTTGAGAATTATTACTGTTCCCATAAGAGGCACTCAGACAATAACTCTTTTGATATTGGTAGCTACTGGTTCGAAATATGAAAAAAAAGAGATAAATGGCATTTCCCATTTGTTAGAACATATGGCTTTTCGGGGAACAAAAAAACGTCCCCAGACCTTAGACATTGCCAAGGAATTAGACAGAGTAGGCGGTCTTTATAATGCCTTTACCGGTAAAGAATTTATGGGATTTTGGGTAAAAGTTGATTCAAAGCATTTTGACTTAGCAGCCGATGTTTTATCTGATATGATTTTTAACTCTCTCTTTAAAGAAAAAGAAATTGGGAAGGAAAAAAAGGCGATTGTAGAAGAAATTAATATGTATTTAGATACTCCCCAGAGTTATGTTTTGGAACTTTGGGAAAAACTTTTATACAGAGAACAACCTGCAGGCTGGATGATTGCAGGACAAAAGGAAAAGGTAAAAAGAATTTCCAGGAAAAATATTTTGGATTATTTTAGAAAACAATTTAGCGCAGAAAATACGGTCATTTCTTTGGCCGGAAATTTTAAAAATAGGGAAGCCGTTTCCAAAATAAAAAAATTTTTTGAAAAAGCCAAAAAGACCAAAACTTTAGCAAAAAAACCGGTAATTGAAAGACAAAAATCTCCTCAGATTTTACTTCAGACAAAAGAAACCGACCAGACCCATTTAACCTTAGGGGTCCGAGCTTATAATATTTTTAAACCCGAAAGATACCCCCTCGCTGTCCTATCTAATCTCTTGGGAGGAATTATGAGTTCCCGTCTTTTTATTGAAATCAGGGAAAAGAGAGGAATGGCTTATTATATTAAGACTATTCATGAAAATTATAGTGATACAGGATATCTGGTAACTCATGCTGGAATTGACAATAAAAGAACGGAGGAGGCAATAAAAATCATTTTGAAAGAATATAAAAATCTAAAAGAGAAAAAAGTTCCGAAAGAAGAACTTCAGAAAGCCAAAGACAATATTAAGGGCCATCTTTATTTAGGTTTGGAAACCTCTGATGCCTGGGCTAGTTATCTTGGTGTTCAGGAAATCTTAAAAAGGAAAATTTCTACTCCCGCTCAAGAATGCAAAATGATTGATAAAGTCAGTCAAGATGATATTCTAAAAGTAGCCAGAGATATTTTTCAACCAAAAAAATTAAATTTAGCCCTCATCGGCCCATTTAAGGATAAAAATCAGTTCCAAAAATTATTAAAACTATGAACAACGAGAAGATTCTTGATATTTCTTGGGGGACAATTTTGAAAATTTCTGTTGCTATCCTTTCTTTTTACATTCTCTACCAGATTAGAGATATTTTGGTCTGGTTTATTTTCGCCTTAATAATTTGCCTTTTATTTAATCCAGTCATTAATTTTTTAAGGAAATTAAAAATCCCCCGGGTCCTGGCAGTTATTTTTGTCTACGTTGGAGTTTTTGGATTCTTGACTCTTTTGATTTATTTGATTGTTCCCATATTTGTTTCTGAAATTCAACAATTTTCAAAAATCCTCCCTCAATATTTTGAAAAAATTTCCCCTCCCTTAAAAGGACTGGGCATTCAGGCATTTGAAAATATTGAAACTTTTGTTAATACTCTGGGAGGGGCATTAAATAGAATAGCTTCCAACATTTTTAATGTCTTATTAATAATCTTTGGAGGGATTTTCAAAACAATTTTTATCTTAGCTATTGCTATTTTTCTCTCTTTAGATGAAAAGATAATTGAAAAGAGTTTAAATCTTCTTTTCCCTAAAAAATATGAGGATTATGCCTTATCTCTCTGGAGAAAATGTCAAAAAAAAGTTAGCGGTTGGTTTCTGACAAGAATATTAACCTGTCTATTTGTTGGAATAGCGACTTATGTTGCTTTATTGCTTTTTAATGTAGGTTATCCTGCCTCCTTGGGATTACTGGCTGGAACCCTTAATTTTATTCCTTATCTGGGACCAATTATTACAGCAGTTCTCCTTCTTGCAATTATCTCTTTGGAAAATGTATATAAAGCAATTTTTGTTTTTATTGTTTTTATCTTAATTCAGCAAATTGAAAATAATATTTTGACGCCAGTTTTAACCAAAAAATTTATTGGACTTTCTCCGGTTTTAGTTTTAATGTCTTTGGCAATTGGGGGAACTCTCTGGGGATTTTTAGGAGCAATTTTAGCCGTTCCTTTAGCTGGAATTCTATTTGAATTCTTAAAAGACTTTTTGAAGAAAAAGAAAGAGGAAGAAGCAGTAGTTTTATGAGCGCTCTCTATATTATAGGTACTCCAATTGGGAACCTCGAAGATTTATCTTTTAGAGCCCTCCAAATTTTAAAGGGGGCTGATTTAATTTTGTGTGAAGACACAAGAGTCACCAAAAAATTATTGAATCATTATCAAATAAAAACTCCCACCCTAAGTTATCATCAACATTCAAAATTAAAAAAAGTTGAAGAGATTATTCAACTTTTAAAAGAAGGTAAAAATTTGGCCTTGGTTTCTGATGCCGGCACCCCTGGAATTTCCGACCCCGGGAATTTATTAATTAATGAAATGATTAATAGATTAAGAAATGAAGTTAAAGTTATTCCGATTCCCGGGCCTTCGGCAGTAACGGCGGCAGCTTCTATTTCTGGCTTTCCAACGGATAAATTTATTTTTATGGGTTTCCCGCCAACAAAAAGAAAAAGGAAGAAATTTTTTGAGGAAATTGTAGGATCCAAGTACCCGGTAATTTTTTACGAATCTCCTTACCGAATCCTAAAAAGCCTTAAAGAATTGGAACTAAAAGCTGAAAGCTGCAAGCTAAAACCTAAAATAATGGTTTGCCGAGAACTAACTAAAAAATTCGAAACAATTTATCGGGGGGAAATTGAAGAGGTAATAAAAGAAATTAAAAAAAAAGAGATAAAAGGTGAATTTGTGGTTATCGTAGCAGGAAAATAGCTATTAAAACTATCAAAATCTGGCTAAAAATTCTCCCAAAAATGGAGATTTTTTTATTTTCAAAAAAATGAATTTTTTGATGAAGCTTATAATGGATTTCTAAAAATCTGTTAGGAAAAACGAAATTTAAAAAATTAAGACCATCGGCTAAAATAGCTAAAAAAGCTCCAACAAAAATTATCGGCTGATTTTTTGAAAAAATTAAAATAAGAAAAAGAGCTAAAGAAATGTCTAAAATTACTTTTAAAAAATCCGGAAAGACTTTTTTCCACTTTCTTTCGTAAATGTTTTCGTAAATGTTTTTAGCTGAATAGTCAATATGGGGTATAAAATCCAAAAAATAATGACTTAAAAAAGCGAGGAAAAATGCCAAAGGTAAAAATTTAATTTTCGAAACTATGGCAGCACCTATAAGAAGATGAGGAGTTGCAATCATGCTGGAGTTCTAATAAAAATATGATAAAATGAATTATTAAGCCGAATTAAATTATATTTAATTGTATCCTAATGTCAACAAAAAACAAAAAATTCTATATCTCCACTAGTATTCCTTATACTAATGCGCCACCCCATATTGGTTTTGCCTTAGAGATAATTCAAGCAGATGTTTTGGCTCGTTATCATCATTCATTGGGCGAAGACGCCTTTTTCTTAACGGGTACGGACGAGCATGGATTAAAAACTAAAAGGGCAGCAGAGAAGACTAATAAAACGCCGAAAGAGTTTGCTGATGAGATATCAGAAAAGTTTAGAAAATTAAAAACAACTTTAAATCTTTCTAATAATGATTTTATTAGAACCACCGACAAAAAAAGACATTGGCCAGCAGTAAAGAAGGTTTGGTTAAAATTAAAAGAAAATGGGGAGATCTATAAAAAGAACTATAGAGGTTTTTATTGTGCCGATTGTGAAGCTTTTGTTACTAAAAAAGATTTAGTTGATGAAAAATGTCCTATTCATCAAAAGAAAGTAGAGTTAGTTGAGGAAGAAAATTATTTTTTCCGCCTTTCAAAATATTCTCAAAAGATAAAAGAAATAATTAAAAAGGATAAAATAAGGATTATTCCGGAATCAAGGAAAAATGAAATATTGGCTATTATCAGACAAGGATTGGAAGATATTAGTTTTTCAAGAGTAAAAGAAAAGTATTTAGGAATTCCGGTTCCTAATGATCCTACTCAATTTTTATACATATGGCCAGATGCCCTCACTAACTATATTTCAGCTATTGGTTATTCAAAGAATAGTGAGAGGTTCAAAAAATACTGGCCCGCTGATGTCCATTGTATCGGTAAAGATATTGTAAGATTTCACGCTTTGATTTGGCCGGCAATACTTTTATCCCTTAATTTAAAATTACCAAAAACCATATTTGTTCACGGTTTCATTACGGTTGATGGGAAAAAAATGTCAAAATCTTTGGGAAATGTCATTAATCCCTTTGAACTGGTAAAAAAATACGGGACTGATACCGTTCGCTATTTTCTTTTACGGGAGATTCCACCAACTGAAGATGGCGATTTTACTTATGAGAAATTTGAAGAGAGATATAATGCTGATTTAGCAAGCGGATTAGGAAATTTGGTGGCGAGGGTTTTAACAATGGCAGAGAAGATAAATCCAAATAACAAAATCCAAATGTCAAATCAAATCCAAAATTCAAATATCAAAAAAGAAATTGACAAAACGTGGGGAAATTATAAAAAGGCATTAGAGGAGTTTAAGTTTAATGAGGCTTTAATTTTTATCTGGGAATTAATTAGTTTTTGCGATAGATATATTGAAAAAGAAAGACCTTGGGAAGAAAGTAAAAAGCAAAAAGAAGTTATCAATAATCTATTATTGGCTATCGATGAAATAGCAAAATTGTTGCAGCCATTTTTACCAGAAACTTCCGAAAAAATATTTAAGCAATTAAAAACTAAGAAAAGTAAGTCTTTGTTCCCAAGAATTTAGTTATTCGTATATTTGTAATAATTTGTAATTCGTAGGGATATGTTGATTGACACTCACGCCCATTTAAATTTTAAAGAGTTTAATAAAGACCGATCTCAGGTAATCAAGCGGGCTTTTGAGGGAGGAGTAGAGAAGATTATTAATGTGGGAACTAACCTTAAGGATTCAAAGGATTCTATTTTGCTCGCAGAAAAATATAAAAATATCTCAGCAACCATAGGCCTTCACCCGATTGATGTTCAAAATGAAAGATTTGACAAGAAGGTGTGGCTAAAATTAGCAAAGCATCAAAAGGTGGTGGCGGTTGGCGAGATTGGTTTAGATTACTATTATAAACCGAAAACAAAAAGGAAGCTGGAAGTATTTAAAGAAAAACAGAGGACGGGCCTCTGTCAGCAGCTAAAGTTATCCAAGGAGTTAAATTTGCCAGTGATTTTCCACTGCCGTCAGGCTCATCAAGACTTAATTGAGCTTCTTTCCGCTCAATCAGAACTTAGACCCCAAAAAGCAGTAGCTCATAGTTTTGTAGGAAATTTGGACCAGCTTCAAAAATATTTAGATTTTGGATTTTACATCGGCTTTAATGGAATAATTTTTAAATCTATTGAGAGAATTAATTTTGAGGAGAGCATTAAAAGAACGCCTTTAGACAGAATTCTTATTGAAACTGACTGTCCATTTTTAACGCCTCTACAGGTAAAGCCGGCCCAAGAAAGAAACGAGCCATTATATGTAAAATTCGTTGCTCAAAGAATTGCTGAAATAAAAAATTTTACTCTTGAGCAGGTGGCTGGAAAAACTACTGAAAATGCTAAAAAATTATTTAATATTTAATTAAAATTAATCATGAATTGCAAAAAGTTTATTGATGAGAAAATTAAAGAGATTAGAAAAATTGTTGGCAGAAGAAAAGTTATTAGTGTTTTATCAGGAGGAGTAGATAGTTCAACGGTAACTATTTTGGGCTATCGGGCCATAGGAAGTCAATTAAAAACTATCTCTGTGGATAATGGTTTAATGAGAGAGAATGAGCCAGAGAATATTGTTAAAACTTTTAAAAAACTGGGGATAAAAGTTAAAGTGGTAAATGCTAAAAAAGAATTCTTTAAATCCCTAAGACATAAAGTTGACCCGGAAGAAAAAAGAAAAGCAATTACAGCTGTTTTTTATGGAGATGTTTTTAAGAAAATTATAAAAGAAAGTAAAATCAAATTTTTATTACAAGGGACAATTTTAACCGACATCAAAGAAGCTGTTGCCGGCATTAAAAGACAACATAATGTTTTAGCTCAAGTTGGTATTAATCCTGAAAAAGAATATGGATACCAGGTTGTTGAACCCTTAAGCAAACTCCGAAAAGATGAAGTAAGAAAAGTGGCTAAACTCCTTGGGTTGCCAAAAACAATTTTTCAAGGAATTCCCTTTCCTGGCCCAGCTTTAGCTGCCAGAATAATTGGCGAAGTAACGCCAGAAAAAGTTGAGATTGTCAGAAAAGCAACTAGTATTATTGAGAAAGAATTAAAAAATTCAGGTGCCTTTCAATATTTTCCGGTTTTAATGGAAGATAAAGCAACCGGGATGAGAAATAACAAAAGAGAGTTTGGTAATATTATAATAATTAGATGTGTTGAAAGTGTTGATGCCAGGGTAGCTGTTCCGACCAGAGTTCCTTGGAAGATTTTGGAGAAAATTACAAAAAAAATAATAAATGAAATACCCAAAATAACTCGAGTCTGTTACGATATAACCCCAAAACCACCAGCTACAATAGAATATATTTAAAATTTATTTTAAAATCACCTAAAAATTTGCCTTAAGAGGCGTTTTAAACAAAACGCTATTTTTTTTGGTAAACCCCGTTAGAGATTCTCTCTTCTCGTGCTTCTTCCCCGGCTCCGTAATCTCTAACGGGGTAAAATAGACAAAACAGAAAAGATAAGTTAAAATTTAAGAAGCGAAAATGAAATATAATCCCCAAAAAATAGAACGAAAATGGCAAATATTTTGGGAGAAAATAGGAATTTTTGAAGCGAAAGATTTTTCTAAAAAGGCAAAGAGCTATATTTTAGTTGAGTTTCCTTATCCATCTGGCGAAGGGCTTCATGTTGGGCATTGCCGACCTTATATTGCCTTGGATATAGTCAGCCGCAAAAGAAGAATGGAGGGTTTTAATGTTTTGTTTCCTATGGGCTGGGATGCTTTTGGATTGCCGACCGAAAACTATGCTATTAAAACCGGGATTTATCCCCGAGAAGCTACCAGGAAAAACATCTCTTTTTTTAAGGATCAGCAAAAAAGTATAGGTCTGTCTTTTGATTGGAGCCGCGAAATTAACACTACTGATCCGGCCTACTATAAATGGACTCAATGGATATTTTTGCAGCTTTTTAAAAAAGGCTTAGCTTATAAAAGCAAAATGCCAATTAACTGGTGCCCGGCTTGTAAAATTGGCCTGGCTAATGAGGAAGTGGTTGATGGAAAATGCGAAAGATGCGGGGAAAAAGTTGAGAGAAGAGAAAAAGAACAGTGGATGCTGAAAATAACTAGGTATGCTGAAAGACTAATTCAGGATTTAGACAAAGTTGATTACCCGGAGAAAGTTAAGATTCTCCAGAAAGATTGGATAGGGAAATCAGAAGGCTGGGAAATAACTTTTAAGATTAAAGATTCAAGTTCAAAGATTCAAGTATTCACTACTCGGGCAGACACTCTTTTTGGAGCTACTTATTTGGTGGTAGCTCCTGAGCATCCAATAATTCAAAATCTGAAATCTAAAATCCTAAATCTTAAATCTGTAGAGAAATATATTGAAGAATCCAAGAAAAAGATTGAGAGAGAAAGAATTAGTGAAATTAAAGAGAAAACTGGAATAGAAGTTAAAGGAATAAAAGCAGTCAACCCGGTCAAGTTGAGACAAATCCCCATTTTTTTAGCAGATTATGTTTTGATGCACTATGGCACCGGGGCAATTATGGCTGTGCCAACTCACGACCAAAGAGATTTTGATTTCGCCAGACAATATAATTTACCGATGATTGAGGTGATTAAACCTTTTAAAGAAAAAAAAGAATTACCAAAAGAAGTCGGAATAGTGGTTTCCAACGGTAGATTTAAAAAAGCTTATGAAGGTGAAGGATATTTGATTAATTCTGGAAGATTTAATGGAATAGGCTCAGAAATTGCCAAAGAAAGAATTGGTGAGTGGTTAGCAAGAAAAAGTTTAGCAAAAAAAACCGTCCATTATAAATTAAGAGATTGGATTTTTTCTCGGCAACGTTATTGGGGAGAGCCAATTCCAATGATAAAGTGTGAGAGATGTGGTTGGTTGGCAGTTTCAGAAAAAGATTTACCGGTTAAACTTCCTCGAGTTAAAAAATATCAACCGACTGAAACTGGCGAATCCCCATTGGCAGCGGTTAAAAATTGGGTAAATGTCAAATGCCCTAAATGCGGCGGTCCTGCCAGAAGAGAAACCGATGTTATGCCAAACTGGGCTGGTTCTAATTGGTATTTTCTTCGCTATTGTGATCCCCAAAATGATAAAAAATTAGCCAATCCAAAATTACTTAAATATTGGATGCCAGTAGGCTGGTATAATGGAGGCATGGAGCATACTACTTTGCATCTTTTGTATTCTCGTTTTATCTATAAATTTTTATGGGACATTGGGGCTGTGCCAAAATCTGTTGGCTCTGAACCATATAAGAAACGAACTTCTCATGGTATGGTTCTTGGCGAGGGAGGAATTAAAATGTCAAAATCCAAAGGTAATGTCATTAACCCCGATAATGTTGTTAAAAGTTACGGAGCTGACACAATGAGAGTTTATGAAATGTTTATGGGACCTTTTGAGCAAATGATTTCCTGGGACAGCAAAGGAGTAAGGGGAGTAAGGAGATTTCTGGGAAAAGTTTGGGAACTTTTTGAAAAATCCCAAATCCCAAATCCTAAATCCCAATCAAATCCCAAATCTCAATTTCCAAATCCAAAACTTAAAAAACTTTTACATAAGACTATTAAGAAAGTATCAGAGGATATTGAACATTTAAAGTTTAACACAGCGGTAAGCTCTTTAATGAAATTTTGTAATGCTTGGCAAGAAAATGTTCAGGGGCTGAAGAGAGAAGATTTTAAAAATTTCCTAAAGATTTTTTCTCCTTTTGCTCCTCATATGGCAGAAGAACTTTGGCGAAAATTAAAACCTAAAAAAGACCTTAAAGATTATGAGAAAAGAGATTCAATTTTCTCTCAGCCCTGGCCCAAATATGACTCAAAATTAATTGAAGAGGAAAAAATAACTTTAGTTATTCAGGTCAATGGTAAAGTTCGTGATAGAATAGAAGTAATGGCAGATATAAAAGAAGAAAAGGCCAGAGAGTTAGCTTTGGCCCAAGAAAAAATCAAAAAATGGATAGGAGGAAAAAAGATAAAAAGAGTTATTTTTGTTCCCGGGAAACTTATAAATATAGTAATATAATTAAAAAAATGGAGGAGATTTTATTACAAAAAGCTGGCAAAAAAATGATACTTTTGGGTAACGAAGCCATTTGTCGGGGTGCTTTGGAAGCAGGAGTTCAATTTGTTTCTACTTATCCTGGAACCCCGGCTTCAGAAATTGGAAATACCTTTTTTAAACTTTCTCAATCAGGAAAATATAAAGGTTATTTTGAGTTTTCTACCAATGAAAAAGTAGCTTTGGAAGCAGGAATTGGAGCTTCTTTTTCTGGTTTGAAAACTTTGGTGGCAATGAAAAACTTTGGCTTAAATGTCTGTTCAGATTCTTTACTTCCATTTTTATATACTGGTGCAAAAGGTCCGACTGTAATTGTTGCTGCCGATGACCCTTCCTGCCACAGTTCAGCTCAATCTGAAGAAAATAGCCGAGCTTTTGCTTTTTTAGCCCATATCCCCGTTTTAGAACCTTCAGATCCTCAGGAATGCAAAGATTTTGTTAAGTTAGGTTTCAAAATTTCAGAAAAATTTCAAATTCCAGTAATGATAAGAACTACAACAAGAGTTGCTCACCAGCGAGCAATAGTAAAATTGGGAAAGATTACGAAACCCGGCAACGTAGTGGGAAAGTTTATTAAAGAGCCAAAGAGATTTGTTACCATGCCCCCGAGAGTATTGGAGATGAAAAAAGAGCTGCTTAAAAAAATCAAACAAATCAGAAAATTTTCCGAAAAAACCCAAATAAATAAGATAAGTCTGTCAGTATCAGATACCGACAGACAGAAAATAGGAATAATTAGTTCAGGGGTTACCCATTTATATGTAATGGAGGCAGTAAAGGAACTAAAATTAAATTTGCCAGTTTTGAAGCTGGGATTTTTTTATCCTTTGCCAAAAGAGAAAATAAAGAATTTTATTAAAAATTTTAAAAAAGTTCTGATTGTTGAAGAATTAGAGCCGTATTTAGAAAGAGAAATAGAAAGATTAGCAAAAGATGTCAATCCGAAACTTCAAATTTTCGGCAAAGGTCTGGTTCCCGAAGTTGGCGAACTAAAACCCGAAATCGTTACCTTGGCCATCGTCAAGTTTGCTAATTGTAAATTGAAAATTGAAAATTGGAAATTCCAAATTCCAAAACGTTCTCCTCAGCTTTGTCCAGGTTGTCCTTATTGGTTAGTTTTTGGGGCAGTTAAAAAAGCAGTAGATCCCAAAAAGGTAATTTTTGGGGGAGACATTGGTTGTTATATGTTAGCAGGTCTCCCTCCTCACTTTATCCAAGATTATCTCTCTTGTATGGGGTCATCTATAGGAATTGCCCACGGGATTAAAAAAGCGACTGGCCAAAAATTAATTACTTTTATTGGTGACTCAACTTTTTTTCATGCTGGTATCCCAGCTTTGATTAATACGGTTTTTAATAAATCCAATCCTTTAATTATCGTAATGAACAACCAAACCACTGCTATGACCGGACATCAGCCTCATCCCGGGGCGCCAGCCAAACCAGATGGAATAAAGATTGAAAATATTGTCAAAGCTTGCGGTGTAAAGAATTTAAAAGTAATTGACCCTATCAAACAAAAAGAGTTTATTAATACAGTTAAAAAATTTTTAAATAAAAAAGAGGTTTCAGTAATTATAGCTCGTCGTCCATGCATCCAGATAAAAAAATGAACAAGAAAACAAACCAATTTAATATAGTTATAGTTGGTACTGGAGGCCAGGGTTTAATTACTCTTTTGAGAATTTTAGCTGAAGCTGCCTTATCTGAAGGCTATGATATAAAAACCTCTGAATTGCATGGTCTATCTCAGAGAGGAGGTTCAGTTGAGGTTCATATCAGATTTGGGAAAGAGGTTTTTTCTCCTTTAGTTTCACAAGGGAAAGCAGATTTGATTTTAGGTCTAGAAATGCAAGAAACTTTAAGGGCTTATTCCTTTGCCAATTCGGGAACCACTTTTTTACTTAACAAAAAGATTGTTTCTGTTTCTTTAGTAAAATCTTTATCTGAAAAAGAGATTTTAAAGCGCCTAAAAAAGATTAGCAAAAATATTATTTTAGTTCCGGCAGAAGAAATCTGCCAGGAAAAACTGGGAGTTAAAGTAGTCGCTGGAATTTATCTAATCAGTTTAACCTCCTTTAAAAATTTAATTCCAATTAAAGCAAATTCAATTTTAAAAGCAATTAATAAAATTATTCCGAAAAAATATCTGGAATTAAATAAAAAAACTTTTAAGCTCGCTAAAACTTATTAACTAACCCTTCTTTACTGTGATAAAAAGATTACAGGCCCCGTACAACAACAAGTTGTATACGGGGCAGGCAGTAATTTTAGCCGCCGGAAAAGGCAAGAGATTTCAACCCCTTACCGAAACCCGACCAAAACCTCTTTTAAAAGTTTTAAATAAAACTATTTTAGAATATAATTTGGACCAATTAAATGGTTTAGTAGGAGAGGTAGTTTTAGTCATTGGTTATCAAGGCGAGAAAATAAGAAACCTTATTGGAGAGCGTTACAAAAACCTAAAAATAAAATATGTTTTTCAAAAAGAGCAATTAGGAACGGGTAATGCGGCAAAAAAGGCTCTTTCTTTAATTGGAGATAAATTTTTACTTTTAAATGGCGATGATTTATACGATAGAGAGGATATTAAAAAATGCTTAAAAAAATATCCCTGTATTTTATTAGCTCGGGCAAAAAATCTTTCTAATTTCGGGATTGTTTCTTGTAAGGAAAGATTTGTTAAAAGTATAGTTGAAAAACCAAAAAAGCCGATAGATAAATTGGTAAATACCGGACTTTATTTTTTACCAAAACTAATTTTTAATTTCAAAATTAAAAAATCGTTGAGAGGTGAGTATGAATTCACCGATTATTTAAGGGAATTTATAAAAAAAGAAAAATTATTTTTTGTTAAGGCAAAAAAATGGCACTTTCTTTCTTATCCCTGGGATTTATTTGAAGTTAATGAGCTTTTAATAAAGAGAGAAAAAGGAATTAGGGAAGGTAAAATTGAGAAAGAAACCCAACTAAAAGGAAAAGTAATAATTAAAAAAGGAACTTTAATTAAAAGCGGGAGTTATCTTGAAGGCCCTATCTATATTGGTAAGGGCTGTCAGGTCGGATCAAATTGTTATATAAGAGGACCTGTTAGTATTGGTTCAAATTGCCGAATTGGCCAGGCGGTAGAAATAAAAAATTCAATCATAGGAGATAATGTTGAAATTTCTCATTTAAGTTATATTGGCGATTCAATAATTGGAGAAGATTGTAACCTTGGGACAGGAACAATTATTGCCAATCTCCGATTCAACAAAAAAACAATTAAAGTAATAACTAATGAGAAATTAGTTGATACCAGGAGAGAAAAGTTCGGCTGCATTTTAGGAGATAACGTTAAAACTGGAATAAACGTCTCTATAATGCCAGGAGTATTAATTGGTTCTGATTGCTTAATTTATCCTAATTCTTTAGTAAAAAGAAATATTAAAGGTAAAGAGATTTTCTATGGAGGTATTAAAAGTTAATCAAAAAAATTTTAAAAAAACAATAAATAAAACTATAGAATCGATAAAAAAGGGCGAAGTAATAGCTTGCCCAACTGACACAGTTTATGGTTTAATAGCCGATGCGACAAACGAGAAGGCAGTAAAAAAGCTTTTTAAAATAAAAAAGAGATCAAGTCTCAAACCTGTCCCTATTTTTGTTAAAGATATGAAAATGGCGAAAAAGTCTGCCCATATCAACAAAAAACAAGAAGAATTTTTAAAAAAAGTTTGGCCGGGGAAAATAACCGTAGTTTTAAAAAGGAGAAAGAAAAAAATAAAATTATTTGGAGCAGCTCCAGATACAATTGCTCTCCGAATTCCAAAATATAAATTAATTAATGAATTGCTTAAAAAACTAAACTGTCCCTTAACCGGCACCTCAGCTAACATTTCAGGGGAACCTGCTTCAACAAAAATAGGAGAAGTAACTTCTCAATTTGAAAAACAAAAAATCCAGCCTGATTTAATTTTAAATGCCGGAAACTTGCCAAAAAGCAAACCGTCAATAGTTTTAGATTTAACGACTTCGCTACCTAAAATTTTAAGACCTTAAACCTGCATGAAACAAGCTTTAATCAGTGTTTATAATAAAACCGGCATAGCTGATTTTGCTAAAAAATTGATTAAATTGGACTGGAAAATAATTTCCACTGGCGGAACGGCCAAAGTTTTAAGAAAAGCAGGAATTAAAGTTATTCCAATTGAAAAAATCACCCAGAATCCCGAAACTTTTGATGGAAGAATGAAAACAATCTCTTTTCAGATTGGCGGAGCCATTCTTTATGACCGAAAAAATAAAAAACATTTAAAGGAAGCTAAAAAATTAGGAATTTTTCCAATTGATATGGTAGTTTGTAATCTTTATCCCTTTGAGAAGGTTATTATAAAGAAAAATTGCACCTTAAAAGAGGCGATAGAAAATATTGATATTGGAGGCCCTATGATGGTTCGAGCTGCAGCCAAAAATTACAAATACGTTACCGTAATAATCGACCCAAAAGATTATAAAAGAATTATTAAGATTCTGAGAATTAAAGGAAAAATTCCAGAAAAAACTCGATTGAAACTAGCCCAAAGAGTTTTTCAGAGAACAACTGAATATGATAAAAGCATAAATAAGTTTCTTAAAAATGTCTTTCAAAAATAAATTTAAAATTGAGGGAATTAAAGTCTATAACGCTCGCTATGGTGAAAACCCTCATCAAAAAGGCGCTTTTTATCTTGACCCCAAAGGCAAAGACCCTTTGTCTCCCCAAAAATTTAAAAAACTTCAGGGTAAAGAAATTTCTTTTAATAATCTTTTAGATATAAATGCTGCAATCAATGTTTTGGCCGAGATAGGAAATGAAAGACCTACTTGCGTAATAATTAAACACGGTAACCCTTGTAGTGCAGCTTATGGGAAAAATGTCAAAGACGCTTTTTCCCGTGCTTGGAAGAAAGGAGATTCTTTAGCTGCTTTCGGTGGGATAATTGGAATTAATCGAGAAGTTGATGAAAGACTGGCGAAATTAATGATAAAAAACTTTTTTGAGGTTCTTTTAGCCCCTAAAATTACAGAAAGAGCATTAAAAATTTTTTCTCGAAAACCGAATTTAATAATTTCAGTTAGCCGGGCTTTAAAAAATCTCCAACCTTCAAAAGAAACTGATTTCAAGAAAATCAGAGGAGGATTTTTAGTCCAAGAGCCGGATTTAAAAGAAATTAAAGAAAAAGATTTAAAAATAGCAACAAAAGTTAAACCAACTAAAAAACAAATAAGAGACCTTCTTTTTGCCTGGAAAATTTGTAAACTTTCCAAGTCAAATGCTATAGTCTTAGTAAAGGATGAAACTTTAATTTCTTCGGGAGTTGGCCAGCAAGATAGAAAAAAATGTTGTGAGTTGGCAATAAGTAAAGCGAGAAAAAGGGCTAAAAATACAGTTGCGGCTTCCGACGGGTTTTTCCCATTTCCCGACGGCCCAGAAATTTTAATCAAAGCCGAGGTAAAAGCAATTATTCAACCTGGCGGCTCGATTCGAGAAGACGAGATTATCAAACTTTGCAATAAATACAAAATTCCAATGGTTTTTACAAAAATTCGATGTTTTAAACACTAATATGTTTATAAAAAAGACCGACCCTCAAATTACAAAACTTATCGAGAAAGAAAATAGACGTCAGGAAGGGACGCTCAATTTAATTGCTTCAGAAAATTATCCTTCAAAAGCTGTTAAAGAAGCTTTGAGTTCAATTTTTGTAGTGAAATATGCCGAAGGAAGGCCTTATAAAAGATATTACGGGGGAATGGAAAATATTGATAAACTGGAAACTTTAGTTGATGAAAGGGTGAGAAAAGTTTTTGGGTTATCAGTTAAAAAATGGGCAGTTAATGTTCAGCCTTATTCTGGAAGTCCGGCAAATTATGCAATTTTAAGAGGGCTTTTAAAAAAGGGTGAGAAAATAATGAGCTTACCCCTTTCTCACGGGGGCCATTTAACCCATGGAGCCCCAGTTTCTTTGTCCGGTCAAGATTTCAAAGTGGTCAATTATTTTTTAGGTAAAGATGGATTTTTAGATTACAGGGCAATTAGAAAATTAGCTAAAAGAGAAAAGCCAAAGCTTATTATTTGTGGCTTTACTGCCTATCCAAGGAAAATTGATTTTAAAAAATTTAGAGAAATTGCCTTAGATGTAGGCAGCTATCTTATGGCAGACATCTCCCATATCGCTGGTTTAATAGTAGGAGGAGTTCACCCTAGTCCTTTTCCTTTAGCTGATGTGGTAATGAGTACTACCCATAAGAGTTTAAGAGGACCTAGGGGAGCGATTATTATTTGTAAAAGAGAGTTGGAAAATAAAATTTTTCCAAAAGTTTTCCCGGGATTACAGGGCGGCCCTCATGAACACACAATTTGTGCCATTGGAGTGGCCTTGAAAGAAGCAATGACTCCTGGTTTTAAAAAATATGCTCAACAAATTGTCAAAAATACTAAAACTTTAGCTCAGGAATTAAAGAAATATAATTTTAATTTAATTTCTGGGGGGACCGATAATCATTTAATTTTAATTGATTTAACTAATAAAAATATTACCGGCAAAAAGAGTCAAGAAATACTTGAGAAAGTTGAGATAGTGGTAAACAAAAACGCTATTCCTTATGATAGTAGGACTCCTTACGATCCCTCAGGAATTAGACTGGGAACTCCAGCTTTAACCACCAGGGGAATGAAAGAAAAAGAAATGAGAAAGATAGCTTTTTGGATTAATAAAGTTATTATCGACCCAGAATCCATCACCAAAATCAAAAAAGAAGTTAAAAAACTTTGTCAGAGATTTCCCATACCATGAAAATTCTCGATGGTAAAAAATTATCCGAAGAAATTTTAGAGAATCTTAAAAAAGACTACAACTCTCCCAACGAATCCTCCCATTCGCCGAAGGGCGGGCGGGACCCTATTAAAAAGAGGAAATTAAAGTTAAGATTGGCAGTAATTCAAGTTGGAGAAAACCCGGTTTCTAAAATTTTTATCTCGCAAAAGAAAAAAGCCTGCGAAAAGGCAGGCATTAATTTTAAGTTGTTTAAATTTCCAGCCAAAATTAGCGCCTCGAAATTAAAAAAAGAAATTGAGAAAATTGTTAAAAACCTGGCCAATTCTGGAGTAATTATTCAGCTACCTTTACCTAAAAAATTTTTCCCCGAGGAATTTTTAAATTTAATTCCAGAAGAAAAAGATATCGATGTTCTGTCTGAAAAGAGCTTGGGGAAATTTTATCAAGGGACACTACTAATTCTTCCGCCAACTGTCAGCGGGATTTCCCGTCTTTTAAAAAGTTATCAAATAAAGGTAAAAGGGAAAGACGTTGTTATTGTTGGTGCTGGAAGATTAGTTGGAAACCCTTTAGTTCTCCGCCTTTTACAACAAGAAGCAACCGTTTCGGTTCTTAATGATTTTACAAAAGACATTCCTTCTTTCACAAAAAAAGCAGATATTTTAATTTCTGGAGTAGGCAAACCTGATTTAATTACCGGGAAGATGGTTAAAAAAGGAATAGTGGTAATTGATGCCGGAACCACTATTAAAAAAGGAAAATTAGTAGGCGATGTTGATTTTAAAAGTGTTTCTAAAAAAGCAAGTTATATTACTCCTGTTCCTGGCGGCGTAGGGCCAATGACCGTTGCCTGCCTGATTGAAAATTTGGTGAAACTTAATTTATGAATTTGGATTTCTTTTTGTTTCAACAAATTAATGGTTTTACCGGGAAGTGGCTATGGTTCGATACTCTGAATATTTATTTTGCTGAACATTTCGAACACGTTCTGTGGTTTATTCTTTTTTTATTTTTACTGAAAAACTTTAAGAAATACTGGCCGATGATAATCCAGGCTTTTGGGGCAGCAATTTTAGCAAGATTGGTTATTGTTAATTTTATTCGCTGGCTTTGGCAAAGACCCAGGCCATTTATTGAAAACAATGTTAATTTGCTCCTATCTCATAAGGCAGCTTCTTTTCCTTCTGGTCACGCTGCCTTTTATTTCGCTATATCTACAATTGTTTATGTTTATAATAAAAAAGCCGGCATTGGATTTTTTCTTGCCAGTTTTTTAATTTCTATTTCCCGAGTGGTTTGTGGAATTCACTGGCTATCTGACATTTTGGCCGGAGCTTTGATTGGAATTTTTTCAGGATGTGTAATTATTCTTTTTTTTCAGCGATTTTTCTCAACCTCATCGAAACAAGCACTATAATAACTGTAACTATTATTGCGTAAATAAATTTCCCAATTAATTCATTGTTTTTCTTAAAAAAAGTCTCAAATAAACTTTTTATTGCCTCGTTCCGGGCCAAAGCTGCCACTAATCCAAACCCGCCCAAAATTAAAGTAATTGTTTTTTCTTTAAATTCTCTTTTTGTTTCCTCAATCTCCTTCAATGGTTTTATGTTTTTGATTTTATTTAATGGAGATTTCATAATTTAAAATAGTAGTTAAAGTTCCACGATTATATTATTATATAAAAAGGTTGAATTTTAAGCAAGTCTGTGCGGCGCCAAACTTGCCTTAGTAATGGGTTTTTAAAAATTGCCTTAGCTTGTTATATGATATTTAAGTTGGGGTTATTAATTAAGTATTTTAAATAATAATTTTCAAACCAATAATATGATAGATGAGTTAATTGATATTTGTGATGAAAACAATAATTTACTTGGAATCCAAAGGGCGTGGAGTGAGGTACATAAAAACGGGCTATGGCACAGGGCTTCACATATTTGGATATACAATTCCAAAGGAGAAATTCTTCTTCAATTAAGAGCTAAAGGCAAAGAACTTTATCCTGATATGTGGGATATTTCGGCAGCAGGCCAAGTTAAGGCCGGCGAAGAGCCAATTATTTCTGGATTAAGAGAAGTTGAGGAAGAAATTGGACTATCAGTCAAAGAAAGGGATTTAGAATTTTTTAAGGTCAAGAAACACAAATCAATTTTCAGAGATATAAAGGACAATGAATTTTGTTATGTTTACTTTTTAAAATTCGATGGCGATATTAAAAAATTAAAATTACAAGATGAGGAAGTTCAATCAGTCCAATTTCTTCCTCTTGAGAAAATTGAAGAAGAATTAAAAACAAATCCCGAAAAATATGTGCCTCACGGAGATTATTGGTTTGAAGTAATAAATAAAGTTAAACAAAAACTAAATCTTTAACAAAAGCCCTGGGAAGCCTTCCCGGAGGTGCTATTTTTTATGATACAAATCAAAGAATGTAAAGAGCCATTAGTTGATATAAAAAAATTATGTCCTGATATAATAATTGATTTAGGCACAAAAAGGATGCAAAGAGAAAAAACTGCCTACCTGAGAAAGAAGGTGGCCGAAATGATTTGTCGAGCCGAGAAAGAACTGCCGGAGGGAACAACATTTATTATCGGAGACGCTTGGAGGCCAAAATATATTCAAAAGGAAAGAATCAATTGGTTTATTAATTATTTTTCTAAAAAGTACCCAAATTGGTCTAAGAAGAAAATTCTTAATGAGGTTGAAAAATATGTTGCTTTATCTGAAGGAAAATATGCTTCCGGACATATGACCGGTGGAGCAGTAGATTTGAGATTATGGAAAAATGGTAGAAAAATACCTATGAAATGTTCTAAATTAACTTACCAAGAAAACGCCAAATCATTTCAGCCTAAGTTACCAAGACATATTCAAAAAAACAGAGAGATAATGTTTAACGCACTAAAAAAAGCTGGTTTATCCAACTATCCAAAAGAGTATTGGCATTGGTCATATGGTGATATCTGGTGGGCCAAAAGGAACAAAGAAAAAATTGCCATTTATGGAGTGATAAATTAAATTGGGAAGCCATCTCGAAAGTACTGTTGATTTTTTTAAGTAAAACCCGCCCAAGTATTATCCGAGCGGGTTATTGTCTATGGTGACGTTCTAATTATGAGACTTTAAGGCCCTCAACTTTTGCAGGGTCGAGTTTGCTACCATTTGGTGGAAACAGAATTAATAATTCACCGCTGGTAAAAGAGCAAAGGCTGAGCCGGTCATTACCGATTTCTGAAACGCCATAAAGTTTCAGATTTCTTACATAGCCATCAGAGGCAAATTTATCTTCCTTTTTCCAGTTAATCCACCATGGCCATAACCGATAACGTTTTCCTTTCGCTATCCATGCAAACTTGACCAGAAACATATTATTCTCAATGGTAGCACTCTTAATCGGGCCTCGATATAGATAACCTTCGTTTTTATTCTGAATTTCCATATCTCCCTCCACAAATTCTGCAACTTTTTCATTGGTAAGGTTCATAACTACCTCCTTTCTTTGTTATAGTGTTTCCAAATTCTTATGTGCCGGAGGTGGGACTTGAACCCACAAGCCCTTGCGGACAGTAGATTTTGAATCTACCCTGTTTTCCAATTTCAGCACTCCGGCAAGTACTTTATTCTTTTATTTCACCATATTTTTCTCGAAATTGCAATCTTTGTCGGAACACTTAATTTTCCTCCCTTTTTCTACCAAAAGTGAGCCGCATTTTGGGCATTTTTTTCCTGTTGGTTTGTCCCATAAGGCAAAATCACATTTTGGCCACTGATTGCAGCCATAAAAGATTTTTTTCTTTTTAGTTCTTTTTTCAACCACCTCGCCTTTTTTACATTTAGGGCATTTAATTCCTAATTTTATTTTTTCAAAAGATTCAGTGTATTTACATTTAGGAAAGCGAGAGCAGCCATAGAATTTTCCGAATTTCCCCAGCCGAATTAAAAGTGGAGCTTTGCATTTTGGACAGATTTTTTCGGTTTTCTCAGTTAAAACCTTTTTTGAAACCTCCTGATATTTTTGTTTCAGGTTTTCTTCAAAAGGATTGTAAAACTCTCTTATAACCGGAACCCATTTTTCTTTCCCTTGGGCAATTTTATCTAAATCTTCTTCCATTAGGGCGGTAAATTTAATATCAACAATTTTTGGGAAGTGCTTTACCAGGATATCGTTTACTACTGTCCCAATTTCAGTTGGTTGAAAGCGCTTCTCTGTATTTTTCTCAATATAATTTCTTTCTTGAACTGTAGATAAAATGGGGGCATAAGTTGATGGCCTACCAATTCCATTTTCTTCCAGGGTCTTAATTAAAGTAGCTTCACTGTACCGAGGAGGAGGTTGAGTAAAGTGCTGGGAGGGAATTAATTTTATTAGTTCCAAGATTTCATTTATTTCCAAAGACGGCAACTCGGTTTCCTCGAATTTCATCGGGTAAACTTTCAAAAATCCATCAAATTTCAGAATCTGCCCCGTTGTTCTTAAAATATAACTTTTAACTTTTAATTTTTGATTTTTAACTTTTGATTCGATATCGACTTTAGACGAATCGAAGCTCGCCTGTGCCATCTGACAAGCTATAAATCGCCGCCAAATTAAATCGTAAAGACGAAACTGCCTGTCGTCTAATTTAGCTTGAATTTTTAATTTCTCTGGAGCTTTCTCAGCAAAAGTAGGCCTTATGGCTTCATGAGCTTCCTGGGCCCCCTTGGTTTTTGTTTTATATCTTCTCAAAAAACCAGCCCAATATTCCTTGCCATAATTCTCAATGATAAATTTTCTGGTAGCAAATAAAGATTGGTCAGAAAGATTTAAGGAATCGGTTCTGTGATAGGTCGTAAGTCCTTTCTCATAAAGTTGCTGGGCAACTTGCATTGTCATTTTAGCTGGCCAATGGAATCTCCCCCAGGATTCTTGTTGGAGAGTGCTGGTGGTAAATGGTGGTAGAGGATTTCTTTTTACTTCTTTCTTTTCGATATTGATTACTTTGTATTCAGTTTTTTCTAAATCTTTAACAATTTTATCTGCTTCTTTTTTAGTTTTAATTCCCAGCTTGGGAATTGTTTTTTTATCCCTTTTAATTAAAATAGCTTCAAACAGAGGCTCGTCCTCTGTTTTTTTTAGTTGGGCGGCGATTGTCCAGTATTCTTGGGGTACAAAATTTTTAATTTCTCTTTCTCTTTCTACAACCAGACGAACTGCTACTGACTGAACTCTTCCAGCTGACAGGCGTCGAGCCACTTTTTTCCACAAAAAAGGGGATAATTTATAACCAACAATTCTATCCAAAATTCTTCTTGTTTGCTGGGCATAGACCAGATTTAAATCAATTTTCCTTGGGTTTTTGAGAGCTTCCTCAATTGCTGATTTTGTAATCTCATGAAAGACAATTCTTTGGTAAGGTTTTTTGCCATTTAGATTTAAAATCTTGGTCAAATGCCAAGATATTGCTTCTCCTTCTCTATCCTCGTCAGTGGCTAAAATAACTGTTTTTGTTTTTTCCGCTTCTTTTTTTAAAATATTTACATTTCTTCTGGCTTTAGGAGGAATAATATATTTTGGTTCGAAATTGTTTTCTACATCAACGCCAAATTCAGCCTTAGGCAAATCTCTGATGTGACCATAGGAAGAAAGAACCCGATATTTAGGGCCTAAAAATCCTTGAAGCGTTTTTGATTTCGTCGGTGACTCAACTACTACGATTAATTGCATAAATATTTCTTCCTAAATTTCCTACTTTACCTTTTATTTCCAAAATAGCAAGAGTGCCGGCAACCTCTGTCGCTGATAATTTTGTTTTCTCAATAATTTTATCAATATATAATGCCTCTTCTCTTAAAACTTCCAAAATCAAATTTTCTTCTTCATTTTCACCCCTTACTGTTCTGTCGGTATTTGATACCGACAGACTTAGATTGAGCTCCTTTAGAATGTCGTTGGCGTTTTCAACTAATTTAGCTCCCTGTTTGATTAGATAATGGGGTCCTTTTGAATTTAAAGAGTGAACCGGGCCAGGAACGGCAAAAATTTTTCTTATTTTTTTTGGCCCAGTTTGCCGTGATTAAAGCTCCTGATTTTTGTTTAGCTTCCACAAGTAAAACTCCAAAAGAAAGACCAGAGATTATCCGATTTCTCTGGGGAAAAGTGAATTTTGACCCAGGAGTTCCCGAAGGATATTCGGAAATTAAACACCCTCCGGTTTCTAAAATCCTTTGAGATAATTTTAAATTCGACTGGGGATAAATACTTTTTTCATCAAGCCCGGTACCTAAAACAGTAATCGTTCTTTTGTTTCTTTCAACTGTTGCCGTATGAGCGAAAGTATCAATTCCTGGTGCTAATCCTGAAACAATAATTAATCCTGCTTCAGCTAAATCTCCAGCAATTTCCAAAGCTACCTGTTTCCCGTAAGGAGAGCACATTCTGGTTCCAACTACGGCAAAACATTGCTCATTAGGATTGAGTCTTCCCCTAACATAAAGAATCTCCGGCGCATCCTTAATTTCTTTCAAAAGTTTCGGATAACTTTTATCTTTAATAGTTATGGTTTTAATCTCGTCCATTTTTAGAGTTTATCATTTCCCCTTTAATTTTTCTATACTTTCCGATAATATCTGGCAATAAAGATTGAGACCGATTGAGTTTATGTTTCCTGATTGCTCTTTGCCCAAAACATTTCCCGCCCCGCGGATTTCTAAATCTTTTAAGGCAATTCGATAACCTGAACCTAATTCCTCGGCCTCTTTCAAAGCATCTAATCTCATTTTAACTTTTTTTGAAAGGAGGCTACCGTATAAAAAAAAGGAGAAAGCCTGAATATGGGAACGGCCGATTCTTCCCCGGATTTGATAAGCTTCTGCCAGACCCAACCTTGTTGAATCAGCAACAATTAAAGTATTCACATTGGGCAAATCAAGCCCATTTTCAATAATAGTAGTCGCCACTAAAACATCAATTTTTTTATTCTGGAAATCTTCCATTACTTTGACTAATTCCTTTTCTTTTAATCTTCCGTGGGCAATACCGAATTTAACTTGAGGAACCAAATTTTCCAAAAAATTCTTTATCACTCTAATTGTTTGGACTCGGTTATGTAAATAATAAACCTGACCGCCCCTAAAAATTTCTTTTTTAATTGCTTCCTGAATAACTTTTTTTTTCCAGGGTAAGACAAAAGTTTTAACTGGCAATCTGCCAACCGGTGGAGTTTGAATCAGACTAATATCTTTTAAGGAAGAGAGGGCCATATATAAAGTTCGGGGGATAGGGGTTGCAGAAAGGCTCAAGATATCTAAAGAGGCCCTTATTTTTTTCAATTTTTCTTTTTGCCTAACTCCAAACCTTTGTTCATCATCAATAACTAATAGTCCCAAATTTTTAAATTCGACATCAGAAGACAAAATCCTGTGAGTGCCCACCACTACGTCAACTTTCCCATTTTTTAAATCATTAATTATTTCTCTCTGCTTTTTTTTGGATTGCAACCTGGATAAAGTTGCTATTTTAACTGGTAAATTTTTTAATCGTCCCTTAAAATTTTGATAATGTTGAGAAGCTAAAATAGTAGTCGGACAAATCATGGCTGCCTGATAGCCAGAATTAACTACCTTTATCATTGTCCTCAAAGCTACTTCCGTTTTTCCAAACCCAACATCGCCGCAGACAATTCTATCCATTGGTTCTGGCTTCTCTAAATCCTTTTTTATATCCTTAATTGCCTGGGATTGATCCGGAGTTTCTTCAAATTGGAAAGAAGAATTTATTTGGAGATTTATCTCATCTTCTGATAAATAAGGAGGACGAGTGGCAATTTCTCTAATAGCTGCAACCTCTAAAAGTTCTCTGGCTAATTTTTCAACTTCTTCCTTGATTTTTCTTTTTGTTCTCTGCCAGAGAGGAGAGCCAAGCCTGGAAATTTTTGGTTTAATAAAACCAATGTAGCGAGATAATTTTCTTTCTAATCCTACTGGAACATACAATTTATCTCCCTGAGCGTATTCGAGTTGGTAATATTGTTGATTGTTAATTGCTAATTGTCGATTGTATATTCCTATGCCGTGGTCTAAATGAACTAAATAATCTTTGGGTTTTATTCTCCTTAAATCGGAAAACAGTTTTTGGGATTTTAATTTCTTTTTTAAAATCTCTTTTGATTTCTTCTCATCTTCAATCCTTATATCTAAAGGTTTAATATTTTCAATCTGATTTCCAAAAAAATCAAAGCGAACTGCTGAATTTAGGTTTACTGGAAAAACATCAATAATTCCTCCTCTCTGAGAAAATTCTCCGGGTCCTGAAACTCTCAAAACTTTTTTATATCCCATCTCATCCAATTTTCTTAAAAATTGAGAAAAATTGCAAATTTGATTTTTTTCTAAATATAAAATATTGTCTTCAAAAAAAGACTGAGTTTTCCTGGCTTCTAAAATTTTATTTAAGTTCTGTTCAAACCAAGAAGCATTCTTTTCTAGAAAATAAGGCGTAATACTCACTATTAATAATTTTTGCAGGGTGTTCATATGTAATTTTTTCAAACCCCGTAGTAGAATTTGACAGGATTTTTCTTTTAGAAAAATCCTGTCAAATTCTACTACGGGGCAAACCAAAAATTCTCCCTTTCTAAAAAATAGGGGGTAAGTCCAACAATTAAGACTGAATTTAAATTTAATACATTCTTCACTAATACAGGATAATTAAATTTGTGGGGGTTGACAAATTTATTCTGTTAGATTATAATATAATATTCTTCTTTTGTCTTCCAGCCTGCCTGCGAGTGGCTAAACCGAGCACATAACTTTGTTATATGTTTGGGGATGGATTCTAAGCAATCCCTCCTTTAGCTTAGTAGCCTTAGGCTATGGATTAGAATTTTTGTTCTTAATTTATAGCGCTCGGAGGTAGACTGGAGGGTAAAAAATTTTACAAATGAATAAGGAGGTGAAGAGTGATAGGAAGAGTGAAAAAAAGAATAAAGGCCGCTTGGTTAGCATTTTTACATCCAGAAATCGGCGAGATAAGGGATCCCCTTACGGGAGCACTCAAGAGAGAAATTTTCCCCCGGGCCGCCAACCGTGAACTGGCTCGGGCTCAACGTGGAAATCAGTCTCTATGTATAGTTTTTATGGATGTAGATAATTTAAAAAAGAAAAACGATGAGGAAGGGCATAAGGCAGGAGATTCTTACTTAAAAGCATTCGTCCAGAATATTGTCAATTATATTCGTCCCTATGATATTTTAGCAAGATGGGGCGGAGACGAGTTTATTCTTCTTTTTCCCAATACCGAGTTGTTAGAAGCTCAAAAGGTTATTTTCCGTGTATATGAAAGTTTTCCTAATTTTTCTTGGGGAATTTGTGAAAGGTTTGGGGAGGAGAAGGAAAGCTTAGAATTGCTTATTGCGGAAGCTGATAGCAGAATGTACCGGAACAAAGAGCGCAGGAGAAAAACAAGAAACGAATTTAGAAAAACAGGGAACGCATTTAACAGAAAAGTAGAGAAAGGGAAAATATCTAACCCTGTCGGCAAACCGAGGTTATAATGTTTAAACTATTAGTTTAAACCATTATCGCCTCGGTTTTTTTATTTATTAAACTCATTCATTGCTTTTTCTAGTCCCTTTTTTAAAGAAAAATCAATTACTTCAATTGTTTTATTAATCACTTCTTTAACTATCTTTTCTTCTCCTTTATTAAATTTTTGGAGAACAAAATCTTCGGGATTTTTAGGTTTGCCAAATTTGGGTTGAATGCCAATTCTAAACCTAACAAAATTTTTAGTCCCTAATTCCTTTATTATTGATTGAACGCCTTTGTGGCCAGCCGAACCACGATTTTTGACAATTCTAATTTTCCCTAAAAGAAAATCAATGTCATCGTGAATTACCCATAAGTTGTAAGTTGTAAGTTGTAAGTTGTAAGTTAATTTTTTAACGGCTTTTCCCGAAAGATTCATAAAGGTTTGGGGCTTGACTAAGAGAATTTTTTTGTCATCTAAAGTTCCCTTTGAAATTAAAGAATTGAATTCTTTCGATAATTTAAAAGCGGGAAAATTGTTTTCTTTTACAAACTCTTCAATAACTCGAAATCCAAGATTGTGGCGAGTTTTTTGAAATTTTTTGCCAGGGTTGCCGAGACCAACGATTAGAATCATACATTTTATTATATCATCTCTCTTGCTAAAATAAAAAAATCTTGTTAAGATTAAAAAAGCTTATGAAAAAAATTTTTGCCTTTATTTGGGAAATCTCGAAAATAGTCATCGTCGCCTTGCTAATAGTTATTCCTATTCGCTATTTTATTTTTCAGCCATTTTTTGTTAAAGGCCAGTCAATGACGCCTACTTTTGAAAATGGTGATTATTTAATTGTTGATGAGATTTCCTACAGACTTCGAGCTCCTAAAAGAGGAGAAGTGGTAGTTTTTAAATATCCGGAAAATCCTTCCCAGCGCTATATTAAAAGAATTGCCGGTCTTCCCGGAGAAACGATAGAAATAAAAGATGGTAAAGTTATAATTTTTGAAAATAATCAAAGACAGGTATTAGACGAATCTGATTATCTTTCAGCAAATTTAATGTTTGTTAATTACTCAGAGACTAGCTTAGGCCCAGATGAATATTTTGTTTTAGGAGATAATCGCACAAGTACCTGGCGGGGAGTAGTCCCTCGAGGAAATATTATTGGCCGAGTGTTTATCCGAGCCTGGCCATTTACCGCTTTAGCAAAAATCGAAGCCCCCGTCTATTAACACATGAAGAAACCTAAATTTCAAAGCCCAAGCGGGATGCATGATATTTTACCCGAGGAGCAGAAATATTTCCAGAGAATTTATAATTTTTGTGAGGATATAGCCAAATTTTACGGGTTTGGGAAAATAGATACCCCTATTCTTGAAGAAGCTGATCTTTTTTCAAGAGGAATAGGGCTCTCGACTGATATTGTCCAGAAACAAATGTATAGTTTTAAAACTAAAGGAGATGATATTTTAGCTCTCAGGCCAGAATGCACAGCTCCAATTGTCAGAGCCTATATTGAACATGGAATGTTTAATTTGCCCCAACCCTTAAAACTTTGGCATTGGGGCCCCTGTTTTCGATATGAGAGTCCTCAGGCTGGAAGATACCGCCAGTTCTGGCAATTTGGATTCGAGATTTTAGGAGAAAGAAGCCCGGTAATGGATGTTCAAATTATTCAAATTTTTTATAATATTTTAGAGAAAATTGGTTTAAAAAATTTAATTGTCGAGATAAATAGTATCGGAGATAATCAATGCAGGCCTTATTATAAAAAACTTTTAGGAAGTTATTTTAAATCAAGAGTACAGTCTTTATGTTCTAACTGTAAGAGGAGACTTAGAGAAAATCCTTTGAGAATTTTAGACTGCAAAGAAGAAAAATGTCAGAGGGTTAAAGCTCAGGCTCCCCAGATGATAGATCATCTTTGCGAAGAGTGTCATAATCATTTTAAGGAAGTTTTAGAGTTTTTGGATGAGATTGAATTACCTTATCGTCTTAATCCCTATTTGGTTCGGGGGTTGGATTATTATACTAAAACTGTCTTTGAGATACATTATGATGCTGAAGGAGATAGAGGGCAGGATGCCCTTGTAGGAGGGGGGAGATATGATTCTTTAGTTAAACTTTTGAGAGGAAAAGATACTCCTGCTGTCGGAGCAGCAGCCGGGGTAGAGAGGATTATTCAGGCAATGAAATCCAGAGATATAAAAATTCCAAAAGTGCCCGAAACTAAGGTTTTTTTGGCTCAGTTAGGGGATTTAGCGAAAAGAAAGAGTTTAAAACTTTTTGAAGATTTCAGGAAAGCAAAAATTCCAATTTCTGAATCTTTTGGCCGAGACTCTTTAAAAGCCCAACTGAACAGAGCTAATAGACTTGGGATAAAATATACTTTAATTTTAGGACAAAAGGAGGCTCTGGAAGGAACAATAATAATTAGAGACATGGCTTCAGGCAAGCAAGAAATAGTAAAGATGGATAAAGTGGTAGAGAAGATGAAAAAAAGACTTAAGAAATAACCAATTATGGATTGTCTTTTTTGCAAAATCATTAAAAAAGAAGTAGCATCTGAAATCGTTTACGAAGACGATAAGATTTTGGCTTTTAAAGATATTAATCCTCAGGCTCCCATACATCTTTTAATTGTTCCTAAAAAACACATTCCTTCAGTAGACCATGTTGAGTTTCAAGACAAAGAGTTGATGGGAGATTTAATTTTAGCTGCTCAAAAAATCGCTAAAGAGAAAAAATTGAGAGGCTACAAATTACAGATTAATGTTGGCCGTTCAGCAGGGCAAATAGTTGATCATTTGCACTTACATCTCCTTAGCGGAAAACCACTATGATTTTAGAAGTTAAAAAACAAGAAAGGGAAAGTCCCCAGAGTTTAACTCGCCGCTTCTACCGCAGGGTTCAACAAAGCGGGATTTTGCATCGGGCAAGAAAAAATAGGTTTAGAAAGAGAAAAAAATCTAAACAGATGAAAAAGAGAGCAGCTTTAAGAAGAGAAGAGATAAAAAGAGAATATGAAAAATTAAGAAAATTGGGTAAAATTAAGTAATTCTCTACGCTAAATGATGTTAAAGCAAAAAATTGAAGAAGATTTTAAAAAATCCCTAAAAGAAAAAGAGGAGACAGAAATTTCTATATTGCGTCTTTTAAAGACAGCTATTTTAAATAAAGAAAAAGAAAAAAGATATAAATTAAGTAAAGAAAAACCAGAACTAGAAGAAGCAGAATTGGCAAAAGAAAGTCAACTTACTGACGAAGAGTTAATAGAAGTTATCTCTTCAGAAGTTAAAAAAAGAAAGGAAGCCTCTTTAGAATTTGAGAAAGGAAAAAGAATCGACCTGGCAGAAAGAGAAAAAAAAGAGATGGAAATTCTCAAAAAATATCTGCCTGAGCAACTTTCCGAAGAAAAGCTTAAAGGATTAGTTAAAGAGGCGATTGCAAAAACTGGTGCTACAGGACCCAAAGATATGGGAAAAGTAATGGCAGAGCTAATGCCAAAAGTTAAAGGCAAAGCAGAAGGAGGTTTAGTAAGTGAAATCGTCAAAGAATTGTTGGCCCCAAAAGAGGAGATTTAATTTTAAAATGACTTCCATTTCTAAAATTTGGACTGTAGTTGTTCTTGCTATCTTTATTCTGGGAGGAATCTTAGTTTGGGAGTATTGGTCCTTTAAGCAGGAAGAGGTAAAGGTATCTAAAGAAAAAGAAGAGGAAATAAAATTATCGCAAGAACTTACCGCTGAAAGCATAGAGAAAAATGTCGGCGAGATAATTAATAAAGTGCTTCCTTTAAATTTTGATAGAAAAAATGCGGAATATCTTATTGATGATTTAAACAATGATGGATGGTTGGAAATTATTGTTACGGCTTACTTCCCTACTGCCCAGTCTCAATATTGTGAAAAAGCCTATCTTGGTGTCCTGAAAGTTATTAATAGCAAAGGAGATTATCAAAAGATTGGAGAGCTTGAATTTGGGGAACCTGTTACTATATTCAGGGCTATCCCGAAAGTTGCTGAATTAGATGATTTAGAGGGTTTGCAAGATATTGATGGCGATGGTCAAAAAGAAATAATTTTATATTTAGGAGCAGGAGGTGCTAGCAATGAAGCCTATGGAATCTTTGATATGGATTGGAATAGGCAGGAAATTAATTGGTTGAATATGCGTTACGAGTCGGAAGTGGTCCAGCCAACATTTCTCCTTAGAGGAGGATCAGTTATGCACCAGGAGACCTTTCAATTAAATGATATTGATGGAGATGGTAGATTGGAAATTATTGAGAAAAACGGAGGATTTATAGGAAGCTCACTGGTTAAAGAGGAAGACTGGTTAAAAGAAGAAAATTGGCAATGGCAGAAAAAAGTATATAGGTGGGATGGAGAAGTTTTTTCTTACGATAAAGAGCTTACTGCGAAAGTAAAATAAGGCCATAAGTATGATTGAAGTTAATAATTTAACTACCAATCCAATTGATGAAGAATTTTTAAAGCAGGTTGCAAAAAAAGTTTTGGAAGGGGAAACTGAGAAAAAAGATAATTTATCCATTGTTTTAGTTGGACAGGGAAGAATGAGAGAATTAAACAAAAAATATCGGAAGAAAAATAAAGTTACAGATGTTTTAACTTTTGGAGATGGGTTAAATGAAATTGTTATTTGCCTTCGGGAAGTGAAGAAAAATGCTAAGGGGTTTAAATCGAGTTTTGAAAAAGAACTGGCCCGGGTTTTAATCCATGGAATTTTGCATCTTTCAGGATATAATCATGAAAGGAGCGAAATGAGAGCTAAAAAAATGGAAGAGAAACAAAATTACTATTTATCCCAATTTAATATATCTTTAAATTCACAAGAATATGCCTAGGTCCCATATTATAACTGGTTTAGACGTCGGAACAAGCGCTATAAAAGTTCTGATTATTCAAAAAAAACCTGGGGAATCAGAAATAGAAGTTTTGGAGAAGAACCAACAAAAAGCCTCAGGAGTTAGAAGAGGAGTGGTTGTTAATATTGAAGAGGTGGCAGGGATTATCTCTTCTTCTATAAAGAAAATAGAGGAGAGGTTAGGTAAGAGAATAAATGGTGTCTACGCTAATATTGGTGGAAGCCACATATTTTTTACCTCTTCTCATGGATTAGTCTCGGTTTCTCGGGCTGACCAAAAAATTTCTTCAGAAGATATTGAAAGAGTAATTCAGGCTGCCAGGATTTTTTCTTTACCCGCAAATAAAGAAATTTTGGAGGTTTTTCCTAAAGAATTTATTGTCGATGGAGAAAAAGGAATAAAAGAGCCCTTAGGAATGCGAGGGGTAAGGTTGGAAGCTGAAGTATTAGTTCTTGGTGGTTTTTCTCCTTATTTAAAAAATTTGACTCAGGCAATTTTAAATTCCGACCTCCAAATTAATGACTTAATATTGACTTCCCTGGCCAGCTCAAGAGCGGTTCTTACCCCCAGAGAGAAAGAATTGGGAGTGGCCCTTTTAGATATTGGGGCCGGGACTAGTTCTCTGGCTGTTTTTGAAGAGGAAGATTTAATTCATACGGCCATATTTCCAATTGGATCTGCTAATATTACATCAGATATTGCCATTGGTCTTAGAACTGATATTGATACGGCTGAAAGAATTAAATTAGAATTTGGCTCTTGCTTGTTTCAGAAAACCAGAAAAAAAGAAAAAATCAAAGGGGAGTTTTTGCCAGAACCATTGGTTTTTTCTCAAAAAAACCTGGTAGAAATTATTGAGGCCAGGGTTTCGGAAATTTTTGGCCAGGTTAATAAAGAATTAAAGAAAATTTCTCGCTCAAGTCTTCTCCCAGCCGGAATAGTTTTAACCGGAGGAGGGGCAAAATTGCCCAAAATTACTGATATTGCTAAAAAAGAATTAAAGCTTCCTTGTCGGATTGGATTTCCTCTGGGATTTTTTCCTCCCCAGGAAGACCCTTCCTTATCGGCTGCTTGTGGTTTAGCTCTTCGGGGTCTTGACCTCGAAACCGAAAAAGGTGTATCTGGTTTTAATTTCGGAGAAGGAATTGGAGCAAAACTTAAAAAGATATTTAAAATCTTTATACCATGAAAATTTAAACATGAAATCAAATACTAAAATTAAAGTAGTGGGCGTTGGAGGTTCTGGTTCAAATGCCGTATCGAGAATGATGAAATGTAAAATTAAGGGGGTAGATTTGATTGCCATGAATACTGATGCCCAAGATTTAAAAAAAACCAGAGCCCATTTGAAACTTCGGATTGGTAGAAATTTAACCAAAGGATTGGGGACAGGAATGAATCCGGAAATCGGCAGGAAATCTGCCGAAGAAAATAAAGAAGAAATTTCAGAAATTTTAAAAGGTTCAGATATGATTTTTATTACTGGAGGCTTTGGTGGAGGGACTTGCAGTGGGGCAGCGCCAATTGTTGCCCAGATAGCAAAAGGAACTGGAGCCTTGACGATTGCTATTGTAACCAAACCTTTTTCTTTTGAAGGTGCTTTTCGCCAGAGGATTGCGGGAAATGGCTTAAAAAAGTTAAAAGAAAAAGTTGATACCTTAATTTCTATTCAGAATGATAGACTGCTGGAAATTTTAGACCCCCAAACTTCAGTTTTGAACGCTTTTTGGGTCTGTGATGAAATACTAAGGCAGGCTGTCCAGGGGATTTCCGATTTAATTGTTCTTCCGGGGATTATTAATGTTGATTTTGCTGATATTAAAGCAATTATGGAAAATTCAGGGTCAGCTTTGTTTGGGATAGGCAAGGCCAAAGGGGAAAAAAGAGCGACAGCTGCCGCTCTATCTGCTATTAATTCGCCCTTACTTAATACATCGATAAAAGGAGCTAAGGGAGTTTTATTTAATATCAGCGGAGACCGAGACATCAGTCTTTCTGAAATAGATGAGGCAGCCAAGGTTATTACTGAGAATGTATCTCCGGATGCCAAAGTAATTTTTGGAGCAGTTCAGTCAGAAATTTTAAGAAAAGGAGAAATAAAAGTAACTGTAATCGCTACTGGGTTTTGAGGGTTGAAGTTTTCCACAGGTTTTAACTTTAATCCCGGATTGACGGGGTTTTTTTGTTGGAGTAAAATGTAATAATGTTTCAAAATAAAATTACAAAAGTTAAAAAAAGAGACGGAGAGATTGTTGAATTTGACCAAGCCAAAATTGAGGAAGCGATTTTTAAAGCCTTAACATCCTCTGATCAGGGCGATGGAAAGCGGGCAAAAAAAGTTTCCAAAAGAGTAGTCCAAATTTTAAATCGCCGTTTTAAAAAAGATGAAATTCCTCAAGTTGAGCAAATCCAGGATATTGTAGAAGAAGTTTTAATTTTAGAAGACCTGGTTGAAGCTGCCAAGGCCTATATTTTATATAGAGAACAGAGAAGAAGAATAAGGGAAGCGACAATGGTAGCTGAAGAAGCGGTAGATAGAATTGATCAATACTTAGAGAAATTAGACTGGGAAGTTCAGGAAAATGCTAATATGGCATTTTCTTTACAAGGGCTGAATCATTACGGAGTCTCTTATATTGTTAAAAAATATTGGTTAAACAAAATCTATCCAAAGGAAATTAGACAAGCGAATGAAGGCGGAGACTTGCACATTCATAACTTAGACACTTTGGGGCCGTACTGCGTAGGCTGGGATCTTTATGATTTACTCCTGAAAGGATTTGGCGGGGTTTCAGGAAAAATAGAATCAAAACCAGCAAAACATTTTCGAGCAGCCCTGGGGCAGGTAGTGAATTTTATGTATACACTTCAAGGGGAGGCCGCTGGCGCAATCGCTTTTTCAAATTTCGATACCCTCCTATCTCCGTTTATTCGCTATGATGGCTTAAACTATCAGCAAGTAAAACAGGCAATGCAAGAATTTTTGTTCAATATGGCTATTCCTACTCGGGTTGGTTTTCAATGTCCCTTTACTAATATCACTATAGATCTTAAACCCTCTCCGGCTTTCGCTAAGCAACCAGTAATTATTGGTGGTAAACCTCAAAAAGAAACTTACGGTGAATTTATAGAAGAAATGAAAATCTTCGACAAAGCTCTATATGAAACAATGTTAGAAGGAGATAAATCAGGAAGACCTTTTTCTTTTCCAATTCCCACTATTAATATTACTAAAGATTTTCCTTGGTCAGATCCTGCTTTTGACGGAATTTTTGAAGCTTCAGCTAAATACGGAACAAATTATTTTGCCAATTACATCAATTCGGAAATGAAACCAGAAGATGTGCGCTCAATGTGTTGCAGGCTTCGTTTGAATTTGGCTGACCTTTACAATCGGGGTGGAGGAGGATTATTCGGGAGTGGGTCGTTAACTGGCAGTATTGGCGTAGTTACAATAAATCTTCCCCGAATTGGCTATCTTTCCAAAACTAAAAAAGATTTTTTTGAGAGATTGGAAAAAATGATGGATATAGCTAAAGAAAGTTTGGAAATAAAAAGAAAGACAGTTGAGAGTTTTATTGAAAAAGGTTTGTATCCCTATTCCAGATTCTATTTATCAGGAATTAAAAAAATGAGAGATAATTATTGGGGCAATCACTTTTCAACTATTGGCCTGGTTGGAATGAATGAAGCTCTTTTAAATTTCATTGGAGAGAATGTCGGCTCAAAAAGAGGAAGAAGATTTGCTATTGAAATTTTAGATTTTATGAGAAAAAAATTAGTAAAATATCAAAAAGAGACTGGAAACATTTATAATTTAGAACAAACGCCAGCCGAGAGTACTGCTTATCGTTTAGCTTTGAAAGATAAAGAAAAGTATCCAGATGTCATTGCTGCCGGCACCAAAAAGAGGTCATATTATACAAACAGTACTCAGTTGCCGGTTAACTATACTGATGATATTTTCGAAGCTCTAAAACTTCAAGATGAAATCCAATGTAAATACACAGGAGGCAGTGTTCTCCATCTCTTTTTAGGCGAAAAAATTTCTGATATCCAAACAGTGAAAAATTTAATTAAGAAAGTTTTTGAAAATTTCAGATTACCTTATATTACTTTAACTCCTACTTTTTCAATTTGCCCGGTTCATGGCTATCTGTCCGGAGAGCACTTTTTCTGTCCAAAATGTACAATTAAACAACCTTGCGAGGTGTATTCAAGAATAGTTGGATACCTCCGGCCCCTGACACAATGGAATACTGGGAAGGTTCAGGAATTTCACGAAAGGAAAGAATTTAAAATTTCTAAAGGCGAATTAGCAAAATGATTCAAATCGGTGGTTTACAAAAAGTAACTCTAATTGACTATCCGGGCAAATTGGCAGCCACGGTTTTTTGTCTTGGCTGCAATTTTAGATGCCCATTTTGTTATAGTTCCGAATTGGTTTTGCCAGAAAAAATTAAAAAACAACCAAAAATTTCGGAAAAAGAATTTTTTAAATTTTTAGAAGAAAGAAAAGAATTAATTGATGCTATTGTTTTGTGCGGGGGAGAACCTTGTCTAAATAAAGATTTACCTCAATTTTGTAAAAAAATTAAAAAATTGGGATATTTAATAAAGATTGATACAAACGGTTCTAATCCCCGGATGTTAAAAAAATTGATTGATGAAAAATTAGTAGATTATGTGGCGATGGATATTAAGGGGCCCAAAGAAAGATATAGTGAGTTTGCAGGGGTAAAAGTTAATATTAAAAAAATTCAAAAAAGTATTGATATTTTAAAAGAGGGAAAGGTAGATTGCGAGTTTAGAAGCACTATTGTTCCGACACTGCATAAAAGAGAAGATGTCATTGAAATGGCAAAATGGATTAAGGGAGCAAAAAAATATTATTTGCAAAACTTTCGGCCGGAAAAAACCATTGACCCAAAATTTGAAAAAGTAAAACCCTATCCTGAAGAATATTTATTAGGAATCCAGAAAGCAATCGCCCCATTTTTTGAAGTCTGTCAGGTAAGATAACATTAAATAATGACTGCCTCAAAAATCCTTTTTTATTTTTGCCTTTCCTTCATTGGAGGAATTTTTTTAAATTCATTTTTTACCCCGTCCATAATTTTTCTATGGCTGGAGTTGACTTCAGGACTAATTTTAATATCGGTTTTCTGGAAATATAAAAAATTCGTGGTCATCGGATTTTGTTTAATTTTTCTGGTGACTGGAATTTGGCGACATCGGGCGGCTGAATTAAAAATTACGGATAACGGATTAAGAAGTTATAATGACCTGGAGAAAAATATTACATTAAAGGGTCAGGTTATAGGAGAGCCGGATATAAGGGCAAATAATATAAAATTAACAATAAAGCCAGAAAATATAGATGAAAAAATTCTAATTACCGCTAATCGTTATCCTGAATATCAATATGGTGATAGATTAAAAATTACTGGGAAACTAAAAACTCCGCCAACTCTCATTTTTAGCCGTAATGGGAATTATTTACCTGATGCCTATTTTTCAGTATTATTTTCTCAAGTGGTTTCCTATAAAATTTCTAGGAGGTCTTCTATCTATGACTCTTGCTGCTCAAGTTTTTACCCTACCCATTTTGATTTATAATTTTGGTTACATGTCTCTGCTTGCGTCTTTTACTAATGTGTTGGTTGTTCCTCTTTTGCCCTACATTATGGTTTCAGGATTTATTTTTGGTTTGGCTGGAATACTCTGGCAATCCCTAGGCTGGATTCTTTCTTCTCCAGCCTGGCTTTTACTGACTTATTTAACAAAAATTGTAGATTGGTTTTCCAGTCTTCCCCTGGCTTCTTTAACCATAGAAAATTTGCATTGGGTGTGGTTGGTAATCGTTTATTTGATTTTAGGATTTATAGCTTGGCGACTTAACCAAAACCAAAAATTAAAATTTTTAAATTACTAAAAAATAAGATAAAATAAAAGATATGACTAAAAAGGCTTGGTTAATTTCGGTTAATATGGGTTATGGGCACCAGAGGACGGCTTATCCTCTTAAAAATTTGGCTTATGAGGAAAAAATTATTAATGCTAATGACTATCAGGGAATTCCCAAAAAAGACAGGGTAATTTGGGAAACTACCAGAAAATTTTATGAATTTATTTCTAATTTTAAAAGAACTCCCCTCCTCGGAAATCTGGTTTTTGCTATTTTCGACACTTTTCAAAAAATTTTAGGTTTTTATCCGAAGAGAGACTTATCAAAACCTAATTTTCAGTTAAAACAAAACTATTCTTTAATAAAAAAAGGATGGGGGAGGGATTTTGTTGAGAAACTAAAAACTAAAAATAAAAAATTAAAAAGGAATTTACCCCTCATTTCTACTTTTTTTACTCCAGCTTTTATGGCCGAATTCTTTGAGTATCCAGACGAGATTTTTTGCGTTGTTTGCGATGCTGATATTTCCCGGAGCTGGGCCCCTTTAAAGCCAAAGAAAAGTAAGATTAAATATTTTGCTCCGACTGAAAGAGTGGTTGAAAGATTAAAGCTCTATGGTGTACAAAAAGAGAATATTTTTTTGACAGGATATCCTTTACCCCTGGAAAATATTGGGGGAGAAAATATGGAAATTTTAAAAGAGGATTTGAGGAATCGGATTTTAAATTTAGATCCCCAGAGAAAATATTTCAAAAAGTATCAAGTCTTAATTGAAGAAAATTTGAGAAAACTGCCCGAAAAATCTGACCATCCCTTAACATTAATGTTTTCTGTTGGCGGAGCCGGCGTTCAAAAAGAAATCGGAATTAAAATTGTAAATGGTTTAGTTAAAAAAATTAAGACCGGGGAAATTAAAATAATTTTAGTGGCTGGTATTAGAGAAAAAGTTAAAGAATATTTTGAGAGAAATATCAAAAAATTAGGATTACAAGATTGTATGGAGAAGAGTATTAAGATAATCTTTGAAAGAGACATTGAAAGTTATTTTCAAAAATTTAATTTGGCCTTAAGGAAAACTGATATTTTATGGACAAAACCATCGGAACTCTCATTTTACTCTGTCTTGGGTCTACCTATTATTATTGCACCAGCCGTTGGCTCGCAAGAGGAATTTAATATGAGGTGGCTTTTAAAATCCGGTTTTGGAATCTTACAAGAAAATCCAGATTACACTCAAGAATGGCTTTTTGATTGGCTGAATAGAGGATTTCTGGCAGAGATGGCGATGCAAGGATTTATCGAAGGAGAAAAAGTAGGAACTTTTAATATAAAAAATATAATTAAAAAATGTCCTGGATTTTAATTGCTATTTCTGCTTATTTAATTTTGGCAATTGTCTCTTTGGTGGACAAATATCTTTTGGTTGGCCCTATTCCTAACCCTAAAGTTTATACTTTTTATATTGGGGTTTTAGGAGTTTTAGTTTTATTTCTTGCTCCTTTTGTCGGTTTTTCTGTCCCTCAACCCGGCCAAATTATTTTAAGCCTTTTGGCCGGAGCTATTTTTACCTATGGTCTTTTCTGGTTTTATAAAGCCCTGCGAGATTTTGAGGCTTCTCGAGTGGTGCCAGCAATTGGCGGAATTTTACCTCTCTTTACTTTGGGGATAGTTTATATTTTTTCAGCCGGAAAAGAAACTCTTGGCTATTTTGAATTTTTTGCTTTTATTTTGCTTATTCTGGGAAGTATTTTAATTACCTATGAAAGAAGCAAAAAAATTTCCTTTAAAAGCCTCCAAATTTCTGCTATTGCTGCTTTTTTTCTGTCCCTATCTTTTGTTTTAACTAAATACGTTTACTTAGCCCAGCCATTTTGGTCAGGTTTTATTTGGATAAGAATTGGTGGCTTTCTGATGGCTATTTCTTTCTTTCTTTTATTTAAAGAAATTAGAGAAGAAATTTTTAAGAAAAAAGTTAGTTTTAAAAAGAGAACAATAGGAGTTTTTCTTTCAAACCAAGCTATGGGAGCTGGAGCTGGTATCTTGCAAAACTGGGCAATCTTTTTAGCTCCTTTAGTTTGTGTGGCTATAATAAATGCCCTTCAGGGAGTACAGTATGTATTTTTGTTGATGTTTACTGTCTTGCTTTCTCTAAAATTTCCCCAAATTTTAAAAGAAGAAATTTCAAAAAAAATTCTTTTTCAAAAAATAATTTCTATTTTACTTATCGGAGGGGGGTTGGTATTATTAGCAATGTGATGAAAAGGATTATGCTTTATATTATATTTTTTGTTTTAATCACTGTTTTTATTATTTTCCTTTTCTTTTTTGTAGGTTCGCCGCCTCAGGCAAAAGAAATAATCTTCGGGGTAACTTTTTCCCAGAAACATGCCAAAGATTTAGGGCTTGATTGGAAAGAAACTTATTTAGCTTTACTCGATGATTTAAGAGCAAAGAATTTAAGAATTATTACCCATTGGGATTTAATTGAGCCAGTAGAAGGAGAATATGATTTTGACGATTTAGATTGGCAGATAGCCGAAGCTGAAAAACGGGAAGCTAAAACTCTTTTAATAATAGGGATGAAAGTTCCCCGCTGGCCAGAGTGCCATATTCCTGAATGGGCAAAAAATTTAGGGCAATCTCAGCAGCAAGAAAGAATTTTAGCTCTTCTTGAAAAAATTGTCTTGCGCTATCGAGATTCCAGCTCGATAGAAGGATGGCAGGTAGAAAATGAATCCTTTTTCCCCTTTGGTCAGTGTCCTTGGGTTGATAGAGAATTTCTGAAAAAAGAGGTAAATTTAGTAAAATCGCTTGACCCCCAAAAAAGACCGATAGTTCTAACCGAAAGTGGCGAGTTTACGCCCTGGCTGCTATCAGCAAAATTTGGTGATATTGTTGGAACAACCCTTTATAGAAAAGTCTGGTTTACCTATCCGAGTTTTTTGCAGAAAATTTTGGGCAGGTTCCATCAAATAGGTGTCTATGTTAAATATCCTCTCCGCCCAGTTTTTTATTGGCGAAAAGCTCAAATTGTTAAAAAAATAGCTAACAAAGAAGTTATTGTAGCTGAACTTCAGGCTGAGCCCTGGGGACCGAAACTTTTATACGATTCACCCTTAAAAGAGCAAGAAAAGACAATGGATTTAGAACAATTTAAAAAAAATGTCGAATTTGCTAAAAAAACCGGACTAAAAGAATTCTATCTCTGGGGAGCCGAATGGTGGTATTGGATGAAGGTAAAACAAAATGAGCCAGAAATTTGGAATGAGGCAAGAAAATTATTTTAAATGAAATTAAGCATCATTATTCCAACCTTAAACGAAGAAGATTATTTACCTTTGTTATTGGAATCAATTAAGAAGCAAAATTTCAACGGAGGTTATGAAACAATTGTAGCTGATGCCGGGTCTAAAGACAGAACAATAGAAATTGCCAAAAAATACGGCTGTAAAATAACAAAAGGTGGACTTCCAGCCAAAGGAAGAAATGAGGGAGCAAAAATAGCTGAAGGCGAGATATTTTTATTTATGGATGCCGATAATATTTATTTGCCAGAAAAGTTTTTCGAAAAATTAATTTTTGAATTTAAAAAAAGAAATTTAGGAATAGTTTCCTTTCCAATTTATCCCAATGGGAAAAAAATCGATAAAATTATTTACGGAATCTATAATAACTTCGTCAATTTTACTCAAATTCCCCTTGCCACAAATGCAGTTTTAGTCAAAAGAGAAATTTTTGAAAAGGTTGGCGGAGGATTTGATGAAAAAATTACAATTGGAGAAGACCATTATTTTGCAAAACAGGCAGCAAAATATGGAAAGTTCGGTTTTATAAAAATGAAACCCATTTTAACTTCTTCTCGGAGATTTGAACGAGACGGAAGATTCAAAACTTATCTAAAATATCTTTTAGCCGGACTTCATCTGATTTTTTTAGGCCCAATTAAATCAGATATTTTTAGATATAGGTTTGGGTACTATTTAAAAAATCAAAAAAACAAACTAAAATAATTTATATACCAATGCACAAATTACCAAAATTTAAGATGCTAAAAGTCCTCTCTAATTTAAAAGTTTATGGGCAGAGAAAAATTTCCTGGCCAAAATTTCTGAAAAACCGAATTTTCTGGATTATAATTTTAACTATAATTTTGTCCTCTTCTTTTGGATTCTTAGCTGGTGCTCTTTCTAGCAGTTATTTTTATTCTGGAATAAGAGACTATCTTCAAAAACTGAATATTGAGTTTCCCCAACTTGGATTATCAGGGATTGAAAACCAAAATAATTCTGGTCAGGAACCAATTGGAGAATATTTACCGCAAACCTCTCAAGAAGAGAAGATAATTTCAGCGGTTAATGAAGTTTCTCCGGCCGTAGTCTCAATCATTATTAGTAAAGATCTTCCCGTAATTGAAGAATACTTTGAAGAGTTTTTTGGGCCAGGCCCTTTTGAATTTAAAATTCCTCAATATCGCCAAAAAGGAGTTGAAAAAAGAGAGATTGGGGGAGGAACTGGCTTTATTATTTCTTCTGAGGGAATGATTTTAACCAATCGCCATCTTGTTTTAGATAAAGAGGCTGATTATACCGTTTTAACCAATGATGGCAGAAAATTTTCAGCTAAAGTTTTAGCAAGGGACCCGGTTCAGGATTTGGCGATAATTAAAATTGAAAAAACTGATGAGTCCTTTAAAGTAGTAAAACTTGGTGATTCTTCAAAATTGCAAATTGGCCAGACAGTTATTACCATTGGTAATGCTTTGGGAGAGTTTCGAAATACTGTTTCAGTAGGAGTAATTTCCGGGCTTGGTCGCAGGGTTACAGCTACTGGCGGCGGAATAGTGGAGACAATTGAAGATGTTATTCAGACGGATGCCGCAATTAACAAAGGAAATTCCGGGGGTCCGCTCTTAAATTTAAGAGGGGAGGTAATTGGAATAAATACAGCTATGGCTTTAGAGGCTGAAAATATTGGTTTTGCCATTCCAATCAATAAAGCCAAAAGGGCAATTGAGCAGGTCAAGGCTTTTGGGAAAATTGTCTATCCATTTTTAGGAATCAGATATGTTTTAATTACTGAGAAAATTCAGCTTGAAAATAATTTACCAGTAAATTATGGAGCCTGGATTATTCAAGGGGAACAAGGAGAGTCAGCCGTTACCCCGGGCTCAGCTGCCCAAGATGCTGGTCTGAAAGAAGGAGATATAATTTTAGAATTTAATGGCGAAAAAATAACTCCCGAGAATCCTTTGGCAAAAATCATAATGCTTTACAATCCGGGCAATATAGTTACTTTGAAGATTTTAAGAGCCAATAAGGAAAAAACTATTGAGGTAACTCTTGGCGAGAAAAGTGATTGACTTTTTCACTTTTCTTGATAAAATAAATAGTTATGAACGGTATTAACTTTACTCACAAAGCCCAAGAAACTATACTTTCTGCTCAAAACGTTGCCCAGGAAAAGGGTCAGCAGCAGATAGATGCCTTGCATCTTTTATATGCCTTGCTTTCTCAGGAAGGAAGTGTGGTTTTAAATTTGCTTCAGAGATTAGGAGTTGACATTGAGGGGTTAAAAAGAAAAACAAAAATAGCTTTAGATAAAATCTCGGTAGTTGTTACCCCCAAAACCTTTGGACAATTTTATTTAACTCAGGATATGGCTAAAGTCCTTGACCGGGCCAGACAAGAATCAATGAAGATGGGCGATGAATTTATTTCAGTTGAGCATCTATTTTTAGCCTTACTTGTTACTGAGACAAAAGCCAAAGAGATTTTGCAAAAAGCCAACTTTTTGCAGTCAGGCGGAGCTGCAACCTTAGAGCTTGGCAAATTAGATTATGAAACTGCGTTGAAAATTTTAGCTGAAATTCGAGGAGGTCAGAGAATTACTGACCCTGAGCCGGAATCAAAATATCAGGTTGTTGAAAAATATGCCCGAAATTTAACTTCCCTTGCCCGTCAGGGGAAACTTGACCCGGTGATTGGTAGGGCCACAGAAATTCGTAGACTTATGCAGGTTCTTTCCCGGAGAACAAAAAATAATCCAGTTTTAATTGGGGAAGCCGGAGTTGGAAAAACCGCTATTGTTGAAGGTCTGGCTCAGGGAATTGTCAAAGGGGATGTCCCGGAAAGCATCAAAGAAAAAGAGATAATTGCTCTGGATTTAGGGGCAGTAGTAGCTGGAACAAAATATCGTGGAGAATTTGAGAATAGAGTAAAAGCTCTACTTAGAGAAATCAATCGGGCCTCGGGTAGATATATTTTATTTATTGATGAGCTTCATACATTAGTAGGGGCTGGGGCGGCCGAAGGAGCAATTGACGCCTCAAATCTTTTAAAACCAGCTTTATCCCGAGGCGAACTGAGAGCAATTGGAGCTACTACTTTGAAAGAATATCAAAAATATATTGAAAGAGATCCAGCCTTAGAAAGAAGGTTTCAGCCAATTTATGTTACCGAGCCCTCAATTGAGGATACAATTTTGATTTTAAGAGGAATTAAAGAAAAATATGAATTACATCACGGAGTAAAGATAACAGATTCAGCTTTGGAGGACTGCGCCCAATTAGCCGCCAGATATATTACTGATAGATTTCTGCCAGATAAAGCCGTTGACCTGATGGATGAGTCAATGAGCTCTTTGAGATTAGAAATTGAGTCAGAGCCAACTGAATTAGATAATTTAAAAAAGGAAATTCAAAAATTGGAAATTGAAAGGGAAGCAATAAAAAATGAGAAAAAAACTCGGAGAAAAAAGGTGATTCCTCGCCAGTTAGCCGATTTAAAAGAAAAGGCAAAAGAAATTGAGGCAAAGTGGAAATCAGAGAGAGAAACCATTACCAAAATTAAAAATCTGAAAAAAGAAATAGAAGAGGCTCGCTTTGGGCTTGAAAGAGAACAGGCAGCAGCTAATCTTCAAAAAATGGCTGAAATAAAATATGGGAAAATTCCAGGATTAATAAAAAAGTTAAAGGCAGCTGAAAGAAAATTAGGGCTTTTGCAAAAAAATCGGCCCCTTTTGAAAGAAGAGGTATCAAAAGAGAATATTGCCCAGGCTGTTTCTCGGTGGACAGGAATACCAGTAACTAGACTTTTGGAGGCAGAAGCCAAAAAACTGGAAAGGATGGAAAAAATTATTTCTCGGCGGGTGGTTGGTCAAAAAGAGGCAATTCTGGCAATTTCTAATGCTATTCGGCGCTCCCGAGCAGGAATTTCTGAGGAAAAGCGGCCTTTAGGTTCATTTATGTTTTTGGGTCCGACAGGAGTAGGGAAAACCGAGACCGCCAGAGCTTTGGCTGAATTCTTATTTAATGATGAAAATGCCCTGGTTAGATTGGATATGTCAGAATATATGGAAAAACACACTGTTTCAAGAATGATAGGTTCTCCTCCAGGCTACGTTGGATATGAGGAAGGAGGCCAGCTGACTGAAAAAATTCGAAGAAGGCCTTACAGCGTAATTTTGCTTGATGAAATTGAAAAAGCTCATCCTGAAGTTTTCAATATTTTACTTCAGATTTTTGAAGATGGGAGGTTGACTGATGCCAAGGGCAGGGTGGCTTCCTTTAAAAATGCGATTTTAATTATGACCTCAAATGTTGGTTCAGAATATATTGCCAAGATGGGAACTCTAGGATTTTTAGAAAAAGGAGGAGATTTGTCCCAAAAAGAATTCCTGAAAGAAAAAGTCCAGGAGGCTCTAAAAGAAAATTTTCGGCCGGAATTTTTAAACAGAATTGATGAGATTATTATTTTTAACTATCTTGGAAAACCGGAAATTAAAAAAATTGTTGAACTTGAACTTTCAAAGGTTGAAGAACGTTTGAAAAATAAAAAACTTGAAATTAAGATTACAGATTCTGCCAAAGAACTTTTAGCAGAGAAAGGTTTTGACCAAAGTTTGGGAGCAAGGCCCCTAAAAAGAGTAATCCAGAGATTGATTCTCGACCCTTTATCCTTAAAAATAGTTTCTGGTGAAATTAAAGAAGGAGAAAGGGTAGTGATTGACCTTGAGAAGGATAAAATTAAATTTCTGACTTCGAAAGACTTAATTAAAACTAAATCCCACAGGGAAAAAATTACTGTCTGAGATTTGAAATGTTGAAAAATATTTTTAAAATTTTGACCATTTTTATTATCGGAATGATTGGGGGAATTTTCGCCGATCAAATTTTCTGGCCTTATTTCGTGGAAAGGCCTCTTTTTTACAAATACGAGCTGGAACAGAGGCCAATTTATGTTACTGAAAGAAAAGAAATTACAGTTGAAGAAAATGTTGCTCTAAGAAACGCTATTGAAAAAGTAGAGAAGGCGGTGGTCGGAATGAAGACAAAAACAAAAACCGGAAAAATTTTAGAGGGTTCAGGGTTAATTGTTTCTTCAGATGGTCTGATGGTAACTTTGGCTGATTTGGTTCCTTCGGGCTCAGATGTCACTTTTTTCTGGGATGGGAAATCGCCCTCATTTCAAATTTTAAAGAGAGATTTAAAAGAAAATTTAGCCTTGATAAAAATCGAAGAAACTAATCTTCCCGCTACTGGATTTGTTGATTTAGAAAGAATAAAGTTAGGGGAGAGAGTTTTTCTGATGGGTGTGATTTTTGGGAAAGAGGGAGTTCCCAAAAAAGCAGTAAATGAGGGTATTGTCAAAATTTTTGATGGAAATTCTGTTGAAACCAACATCTTTGAAAAAAATACTCTTTCGGGAAGCCCCCTATTTAATATTGAAGGCAATGCCCTGGGGCTGAATATAATTGACAAAGAAGGAAAAGTCACAGCCATTCCCATCTCCAAAATTAGACAATTCGCCGGCTTCTAATCTCAAATACGTTAATATAACAAGCTTCAAATTTAAAAAAGGTCGAGTTTAAAGTTCTCGACCTTTTTTTTCAGATAATGGAGGCGCTATAATAGAAGCGCTAAATGCTTGGTATGTATCTGAGACGCTTTCAGGCGCTCTGTAGCCAATCTCATTTCCAACCTTCAACTTTATTTCGTAGTTGTCTACATTTCTGTCTCTTCTTTTTTCGCTTTTGCCCTTTTTAAAGAAGAGTTTGTTTATTGCTCTCCTGTTATTTTTCCAAGTTTTCACTTGGCTCCTTTTAATTATTACTACATCTCCCTTACGCAAACTCTCTTTTTCAAAATATAATGTCAGCTCCTCCACGCTTAAGGCATATTTTTTCATTTTCTTCCTCACCTCCTAATACACATATTATTCATATCATTGTCTTCTATTGACTTCCAAAATTTCCAAAAACCTATGCCATGCCACATTATAAATCCAACAAAAATAGATCCGACACCAAGAATTAACCATACCCACCAAGACATTTTATTCACCCTCTTTCATTTTTCTCTTTTTAATATATTTCCTTCAATATTAAATTTTTAACTTACGAACTTATTTGAAAAAGTTACATCGCTCTTGATTTAAATATATCACAAAAAATACAAAAGTCAATAGTCAATTTTAGGTGTGTCTCCCTTGACGCCAAGTCGGGGTTCTCTTTTCTTTCTTTTCTTTTTTATAAACCAAAAACCCCCTTGCGGAGGTTTCTGGCGTCGTCCGTCCCTCGGAGGTATTTTGACCCTCTTTTTTATTTTTGGTATAGTTTTTTATAACCATTGATTATGGATAAATTTTTTTTAATCCAACTTACTACTAATCTTTATCGCCTGACTTTGCTTTTTCCCAAAAAAGAACCTTTGAGGTATAAAATAAGAGAATTGGCTGATGAGATTTTAGCTAACTTCCTACGAATTACGAATCAGTACGAATATACGAATATAAGCTCAAAAAAAACAGAGACTGGGTCTCTGCAAATTTTAGAAGATTTAAAGATTTTGGATAGCTTCTTTGAGGTGGCAAAAGCTCAAAATTGGGTTAGTCCGGCTGAAACCTTGAAATTACAGCAAGAATATAGTAAGCTAAAAGAGAATTTGAAGACACAGGCTAATTTTAATAGAAGCTTAGCGCCAACAACCCAAATTAGAAATTTAACGAAACAAGGCCTCGTTAAATCAAGTCTTCGGACTGAAGGGGATTGCAAGAGGAGCCCCAAAGCTATTTTTGCTGAAAAAAGGGTAAATGAACGCCAGCAAAAAATCTTGGAAATTTTAAAAGAAAGAGAAAAGGTTCAGGTTTGGGAAATAAAGAAATTTTTTCCCGAAGTGGCAAAGAGAACTCTTCGAAGAGATTTTGAATTTCTTTTACAGGAAGGAGCAGTGGA
>Ga0315544_1000104_pt1 | contig 81309 bp, 77 predicted proteins | sample SalMarSW160130MG_2_FD_202543 | JGI IMG/M metagenome (GOLD analysis project Ga0315544, IMG submission 202543) | Salt marsh sediment microbial communities from the Plum Island Ecosystem LTER, Massachusetts, United States - Salt Marsh Sediment SW1601-130 ...
AAGAGATCAAACGGCTGGAGCCAAAAGGACTGACGGTCGAGGAAATCACTGGCCTCAGCCTGGAGCCTGGTTAGGGGTATGTAATTGGTAAGGTGCAAGGGGTATGAGTTTAATACGGTTTACAATATAACGAATCTTGTCCAAATGAGGCAAGATTTCTAACCACAGAGGCGCAGAGAACGCAGAGCTTTCTCAGTTTTTCTTCCTCAGCGCCCTCAGCGTCTCTGCGGTGAGTTTGACTCGTCGGTTTGAGGCGAAGCTTCGCTAAACGTGTCACGCAGATTCCTTTCAGCCACCTGGTATTGGCAAGCATTCTAACCCAGCGGATCCCGCCGTTGCGAGCCGCCCCTTCGTTCCACTCAAGGCAGGCTCCGGCGGCGGACGGACGCCGTGTGCCCGATGGACGCACAGCATCCGCGCAATCTCGTCTTGCGGAGATCGCTTCGTCCGCTGCGCGCTGCTTGCATTTGCGCCCGCCTGTGGGTATAATGGAAAAGCTAAGGTGTAAGGGGGCTTGACGTTGCGGGGACTGTTCAAGGGACATGCGGGAGATTTCGATAAACGCGAGATCGGCCGGCTGCAGAAAGAGGCCGAACGCACCAACGCGCTTGAACCGGCGTTCGAGGCGCTGGATGATGCCGCGCTGCAGGCTAAGACCGACGAGTTTCGCCAACGGCTCGCGGATGGCGAGACGCTGGATGATTGTCTGGTCGAGGCCTTTGCAGCGGTGCGCGAGGCGGCCAAGCGCACCCTCGGCATGCGCCACTACGACGTGCAGATGATCGGCGGCATGATCCTTCATCACGGGGACATCGCCGAGATGAAAACGGGCGAGGGAAAGACGCTTGTCGCCACGCTGCCACTCTATCTCAATGCGCTGGAAGGGAAGGGCGCCCACTTGGTCACGCCCAACGATTACCTCTCCAAGGTGGGCGTGCAGTGGATGGGACCGATCTACCACGCGTTGGGACTCTCGGTGGGCGTGATCCAGTCGGCGGCGGCCAACCCTGACCAAGGCTCCTTTCTGTTCGATCCTGATTATCCCTCAGCCGACGATCGCTTCCTGAGTCTGCGCCCTGCCTCTCGCCGCGAGGCATACCAGGCCGACATCACCTATGGAACCAACAACGAGTTCGGCTTCGATTATCTGCGCGACAACATGGCGCGCGACTTGAGCCAGTGCGTGCAGCGCGAATTGCACTACGCCATCGTCGATGAGGTAGATAACATCCTGATCGACGAGGCGCGCACGCCCCTCATCATTTCTGGTCCGGCAGAGGAGCCCTCAGACCTCTACAGCCGCTTCGCTGATGTCGTGCGCCGCCTGCGCCCCAGCAGCCCCGAGAGTGTCCAGAAGGAGGAGCCGGATGGCGACTATGCGCTGGAGGAGAAGACGCGTATCGTCACGCTGACGGAGCAGGGGGTGGAGCGGGTGGAGCGGATGGTGCCAGAGATCGGGGCAGAGGAAAGCATCTATGATCCCAAGCACGCACATATGCTGCCCTACCTCGACAACGCACTGCGGGCCTATGTGACCTTTAAGCGGGATAGGGACTATGTCGTCAGCGATGGCGGCGAGGTGATCATCGTCGATGAATTCACCGGTCGGCTGATGCACGGGCGGCGTTTCTCGGAGGGACTGCACCAGGCCATCGAGGCCAAGGAAGGGGTGCAGGTACAGCGGGAGAGTCTGACGTACGCGACCATTACCTTCCAGAACTATTTCCGCATGTACGAGAAGCTGGCCGGCATGACCGGCACAGCCAAGACGGAGGAGGAGGAGTTCCAACGGATCTACGATCTGGACGTGGTGGTACTGCCCACCAACGTCGAGTACCGTGCCGTCTATGGCGACTTGGTCGCCCAGGAGCGGGCGGTGGAGGGGATCGATGACGTCGCTTTTGCCGGTGTGTTGAATGGACGTGCCGAGGGCCTCGGGCTGCCCGCAGGCCGGCCGGTGAAGGTGATGACGTACGAGTCGCCTGACGGGAACGGGCGGTGCTGGTTCAAGCGGCTCGATCTCTCGGATATGATCTATGCAACGGAGAAGGCCAAGTTCCGGGCCGTGGTGGACGAGATCGAGGCGCTGTACAAGGCGGAGCGCCCGGTGCTCGTGGGTACCATCGCCATCGAGACATCGGAGCGGCTTTCGCGGACGCTCAAGCGGCGGGGCGTCGATCACCAAGTGCTTAACGCCAAGTATCACGAGAGGGAGGCGGTCATCATCGCCCAGGCGGGGCGGCCCGGCGCAGTGACGATTGCCACCAATATGGCCGGTCGTGGCGTCGATATCAAGCTGGGGGGCGATCCGGAGGGAGTGGCCCGCGAGTGGCTGCGTAGGGAGGGGATCGATCTGACCGAGATCCCGCAGGCGGACTGGAATCACGCGCTGGAGATGTTGCGCGAGGGGCGGGATGTATCGAGTGTGTACACCGACCGCTGGGCGGGGGTTCTGGCCGAGGCGGTGGCCGACTGCGCTGCCGATCACGAGCGCGTAGTGGCCTTGGGGGGCCTGCACATCCTGGGCACTGAGCGGCACGAGGCGCGCCGCATCGACAACCAGTTGCGAGGGCGCGCGGGCCGCCAGGGCGATCCGGGTTCCTCGCGGTTCTACATCTCCCTTGAGGACGATCTGATGCGTCGTTTTGGCGGCGAGCGGGTGCAGGGGTTGATGGGCCGATTTGGCGTGGACGAGGTGCCAATTCAGCACTCGTGGCTGGACAAGTCCATCGAGTCGGCGCAGGTGCGGGTGGAGGGGTACAACTTTGACATCCGCAAGCACGTGCTGGAATACGACGACGTCGTGAACAAGCAGCGCGAAGTGATCTATGCCCAGCGCCGGGAGGTGCTCAGTGCCGACGACCTGCGCGACCAGGTGTTGCGCATGGTGCAGGAGGAGATCGGCGGTGTTGTGGCCGCGCATACCCCCGGCCCGGAGCCGGACGACTGGGACCTGCGTGGGCTCTATGGAGAGGTGCGCGGTCTACTGCCGCTGCCTCCTGGGTTCAGCTACCGCGAGTGGGAGAAGCTCTCTCCCGACGAGATCGAGGCGCGATTGTTTGAGATCGCCGAGCGCGCCTACGACGAGCTCAATCGTAGCATCGGGCACGAGGTGTATCGGCAGGCGGCGCGGGAGGACGTGACGTTGAAGGCTTTGGCCCGGAGCGCAGATCCTTTGCAGCAGTTGATCTATCGCATACTGGTCGAGCGCCTGGAAGGGGAGCCGGGCAGGGATGTGGCCGCTCAACCCGTGCGCCGCCTCTCCGACGAGATGAAGGCGCAGGTCGAGACGGCGTTCTTGGACGGCTATCGTGTCTTCCGCGACCGGCAGTTGATGCTGCGGGCGGTGGACAGCCTGTGGGTGCGGCATCTGACCGATTTGGACGAGTTGCGCGAAGGCATCCGGCTGCGGGCCTATGGCCAACAGAACCCGCTGGTGGCCTATCGCAAGGAAGCATTCGAGATGTACGAGGCGCTGCTGGCGCGTGTTCAGGAGATGGTGGCGCGGTCTGTCTATCTGGTACCGCAGGCTCTGGTGGCTCAGCCACGGCAGCGGCAGTTGCAGACGGTGCGTGCCGGTGCACCCAAGCAGGGCGGGCAGCAGAAGGCACAGCCCGCTCTCGATCGGCCCGATAAGTCGTTGGGACGCAATGATCCTTGTTGGTGTGGCAGTGGTAGGAAGTACAAGAATTGTCACATGCGGCAGGATACAGCGGGCCACGCAGGTCCCATTGCACAACAGAGCCAGACTGTTTCTTCTCGGTCCTCGAAGTCATCCGGGAAGAGGCGGCGACAAAGGTAGTAGGAGGAGGATACTGATGGAGGATATGGAGCTTGATCTGACGGGTCGCCTTATGGCAGACATGGATCCCGATTTGCTCGAGTTCCTGCGGACGAAGGTTAATTCATTCGCCAAGTGGGATCTGCTCCGCTTCTTTCACGATAGTCCCCACACGACAGATACCGCTGAGAACATCGCCCGTTACGCTGGTCGTGGCGTCGAGACTATTCGGGGTGAGCTCGCCGAACTGGCGCGGGACGGGGTGCTGGAGGAGAACCAATTGGGAGGGATGATCGTCTACTCGCTGGCCCAAGATCAGCGGATCAGAGAGATGCTGGATCAGTTCGTGAAGGCGTCGGATGACCGGCAGTTCCGGGTCAAGGCGATCTATCACATCATTCGAGGGATGCGGTGATGGCGATGCGCGCGCATTGTATGAACGCGATTGGCCCTTTCTTGGCATGTGGAATCGAGTCCTCAGCTACTACCATGGCAGATGTACAAGGAGGCAGCCGATGGAACGAGTGACGACGGGGATACCTGGCCTGGACGAGATGTTGTTGGGCGGCTTTCTGCCCCAGACGGCCAATCTTGTCGAGGGAGCGCCGGGCACTGGCAAGACGACGCTGGGGATGCAGTTTATTCATCATGGCATCGCTGCCTGCGGGGAGCCTGGTTTGATATTGACATTCGAAGAGTTCCCGCAGCAGTACTATGACGATGCAGCCAGTTTCGGGTGGGACTTTCGCCAGATGGAGCGGGAGGGGACACTGCGGGTGGTGATGACCAGCCCGGAGGTCAGCAAGGCCGACCTGGAGCAGGTCGGCGGGCGGATCGAAAGACTGGTACAAGAGATAGGTGTCAAGCGAGTGCTGGTGGATAGTATTTCGCACTTTGAGCGTCTCAGCGAGACTCCCTCGGAATTGCGGGCTCTCGTCTACGGATTTGTCAACGCGCTGAAACGTGAGGGGCTGACGGCGGTGTTGACGCGAGAGAGCATGGCCCTGCTGGGCGAGGCCGAAGGCGCTGATGATACCTTGACCTTTCTGGTCGATTCTTATACCCTTCTTCGTTACGTGGAAATCGATAGCGCCGTCCACAAAGGACTGCTCGTTCTCAAGATGCGAGGCAGCAATCACGATAAGGGCATCCGGCAGTTTGACATCACGTCTCGCGGCATCGAAGTCCGCGCGCCGTTTGAGGGACGTGAGGGGATCATGAGTGGCAGTCCGCGGCGGATGGTGGATTCGTTCGTGCAGGCCTTTGTGCGGCGCTGAGTAGGAGGTGTCCTATGCAGGTTGTTGAGTATGTACTTGCCCTGTGTTCGTGGGTCGCGATTGGGATGTTGCTCGTTTTCCTGGGGCGAATCGCCTATTTCTATCAAAAGACCTCCGGGCAGCGCGTGGGATATTATCTGCTTCTCATCCCGGCATTGACGCTGGCTGCCGGAGCGATCTGGTATCTCGTGTCCAACGTGGAATTCACTGCAGAACCTGTCGCCGATCTGTTGCTGTTCGGCGGTGGCCTGTTGCTCATACTGTTTGGTATGCACCTGCAGGAGCTAATGACAGGAGAACGCCGATGAATATCATCACGGCACCGTTGGGAGCTTTGGGGCTACTGGCGATTGCCTACCTGGCGCTTCTGTTCGGCAACTTTAGTCGGCGGCTGAGCGCGGTGACCAAGATGAGGGATTACTATCGTTGGTTCCCAGTGGGCAGTGCGTTGATCACTGTGGCTGCGACGAGTCAGGTGATCCGAAGCACTGCGGCTATCGCCGAGAAGGCCCCACAGTTCCTATGTGATCCCCTGTTCGCTGTGCTGAGCTTCTATCTCCCCCTGGTTGTCGGCGTGATGCTGGTTCTCGTGCTCGTTTGGCATTATTGGGGATGGATCTTGAAGGAAAAGATCAAGTGAGAGAAGAGTTGTCTTCTGGGCAGCCACCTCTCTCTCCGGATCTAGATCAAATATCCCCGTTACAGGAGACCGGGGTCCGCGACCAGGCACTGGCTGCGCTCAATGCAGTGGCCGCATTGGCCAGCATGACGCTGGACATGGACGAGGTGCTGCAGCAGGCGCTGGCAAAGGTTCTCGAGGTCGTGGGAGTCGAGGCCGGGGCCATCTCGGTGCTCGAAGAAACCACGAACGACTTGGTTTTCCGGGCGCAGCAAGGGTGGCGCGTGCACGATTTCGTCGCCAGCGGCGTTCGCGTGCCGGTCGATCGGAGCCTGTCAGGCCTGGCAGTGTCAACCGGACAGCCGGTGGTGACCGGTGACGTCAAGAATGACCCGAGGGTAGTTGTCCCAGAGTTCTGTGACGAGCCTGTGCAGGCGATGGCGCTGGCTCCCATGCGCTCCCGCGGCCGCGCCCTGGGCGTGCTGGGCGTGATGAGCCACGCGCCGCGTGATTTCACCCCCGACGAAGTTACTTTCATCTCCGCTATTGCTGACCAGATCGGCATCGCTTTCGATAATGCCCGTCTGTTCGAGGAGGCGCGTCGCCGGGTGAAGGAATTGACGACGCTGCGGGCGGTCAGCATGCAGGTGGCTTCCACCCTTGACCTGTGGACGGTTCTGGAGTCCGTCAATTCCGCGTTGTTGGAGTTGGTCGATGTCGCTGCGGCAGAGGTGTATCTATACGACGCCGAGCATGATAGGCTAGCCTTTGCGACGGCGTTAAGCCGGGATGGGACGCGGGCCTCGGTTGGCGGTCGCCAGTCGGGGGAGGGACCTCCCGCCCAAGCTGCACGCAGTGGTGAGATGGTGGTGCTGGACGATCTCACGACTGTGTACGAGGGTGTGGATGGATGGCGGGCCCACGGCATGCAGGCTCTGACTGTTTTGCCCCTTAGACGGGCCGCGCGGGTTTTTGGCGTGCTCGCCGTTGCCCTGGATGAAGCCCGTTCCTTCTCTGACGAAGAGTTGTGCATCGTGAGCTTGCTCGCCGAGCAGGCGGCCATCGCCATCGAGCGCGCCCGTTTCTTTGCGGGCGAGACGCGGCGTTCCACCCAGTTGGCGCTGATCAATCAAGTGGCCAGGCAGGCCACAGCGACGCTCAACTTGAGCGAAATCCTGGATATGGCGGCCACCTCCATCCAGCGAGGTTTTGGCTATTTCAACGTAGCCCTTTTCTTGAACGAGAGGGCGTCTCGTGAAGTGGTCTTGCGCTCCATTGCCGGTGGGCATGCGATGGTCATGCGGCGCGGCTATCGCCAGGTGCTCGGTGAAGGGGTTGTGGGATGGGTTGCCGAGGCGGGGGAAACCCTGCTGGTCAATGACATTGCTCTCGAGCCACGTTATCAGCCCATTGCACCGACGGTCAAACCGGTGGGATCAGAGCTGGCAGTCCCGATCATGCGGGGTGACGAAGTGATCGGTGTTCTCGACATCCGAAATCTGGAGCGGGGGGCCTTTGGACAAGAAGATGTCGAGGCCATGGAGACGGTGGCCGAGCAGCTGTCCGTGGCGATTGACAATGCTCGCTTGTACGAGGAGACCCAGCGCCGTGTGGCTGAACTATCGGCCGTGCAGGAGACCAATCTGAGTGTGGCATCGGCGCTGGACACCGGGCAGGTTCTGGGCGCCGTAGCCCGCAACGCGCTGGAGTTGGCGAATGCCGACGACGTGCACATTTATCTTCACGATCCAATGGATGGCAGCCTTACGTTTGGGACGGCGTTTTGGCGGGGTGAGCCAACTGAACTGAATCTGCAGAAGCAGCCCAGTCGTTTCACCCGGGCTGTGCTCGAGTCCGGCCGCCCGCTGGTCGTCGATCACGCGCACGAACATCCGCACTTTGCTTCATCTGAGGGCGAGGTTGTTGGCGTCGAGGCCGTTGCCGGTTTCCCCCTATTGGGAGCTTCGGGGGCGGTGGGGGTCATGGAGGTTGCCTATCTCGGCCCTCACGTTTTTGGCGCGGACGAGTTGCGCGTGCTGGACCTGATGGCCTCACAAGCAGCGTCGGCTATCACCAACGCCCGGCTGTATGAGGAGACGCGGCAGCACTTGGAGGAGCTCACCATGTTGCACGAAGTGTCGCTGGCTGCGGCGTCTACGTTGTCGCTGAGAGAGATCGCCGACCGTGCTATCGCCGTCGTCGAGCAAGGGCTGGGATTCGAGCACTTGGAGGTGTTCCTGGTCGATGAGAAACGGGATGTGCTGGAGCCCCTCGGGCGTGGGGCGGCGATGCAAGATGGGGCCAAGCTGCAGGCGGGAGAGGGACTGGTAGGATGGGTGTCCGATCATGGCGCCGTGTTGCGGGTGGGGGATGTCTCCCAGGATGATCGCTACGTCGAACGGGTTCCTGGCGTTCGCTCGGTGCTGGTCGTTCCTCTCGTAGTCGGCGATCGGGTGATCGGCGTGATCGATGCCGCGAGTACGCACCGCGATGCCTTCAGCGCCGACGACGAGCGTTTGATGAGCACGGTTGCGCGCCAGTTGGCCGTGGCGATCGAGAACGCGCGACTGTACCAGGAGACCGAGCAACGTCTAGCCGAGGTATCGACGCTCTACCAACTGGCTCGCCAGGCGAACACGAGCCTCGACCTCCAGGAGCGATTGGATTCCATCGTCTGGGCGCTAAAAGAGGCGATGGGATGCCGGGCGTGCTCCATTGCGCTCATAGAGCCTCTCAGCAATATGTTGGAGATCCGTGCGGCAGCAGGGGTCCAGGTCAAGTGGAGAGAGGAGTTCAAACTGAAGTTGGGCGAGGGCATAGCCGGGCGCGTGGCGCTCGAAGGAACGCCGGTATATCTGCCCGATACGCTGGGGGAGAAGGACTTTATTTTCTTTGATCAGTCTGTGCGATCGCTCCTGACAGTGCCCTTGAACATAAAGGACAAGGTGGTTGGCACGCTGACTGTGGACAGCGATCAGCCTGACGCGTTCAGTGCGGCGGACGAGCGTTTGCTGACGATTGCGGCAGCCCAGGTAGCAAATGCCATCGAGAATGCTCAACTGTATGCCAGTCTTGAGCAGAGAGCGAGAAACTTGACGGAGGCATATGCGGAATTGCAGGAGGTTGACCGCCTGAGAGACGAGATGGTGCAGAATGTTTCGCACGAGCTGCGGATGCCGTTGACCTTTGTGAAGGGCTACGTGGAGTTGTTGCTCGCCGGCGATGCTGGGCCGCTCACCGACGAGCAGAGAGAATACCTCGAGATCGTGATCGAAAAGACCAACACAGTCACGCGATTGGTGAGCGATATCATGTTCCTGCAGCAGGTGGACAAGCTACCTGCAAAGAGATTCCCGGTTTCGTTGAACAAGCTGGCGCAGCGGGCGATCCGAGGATGTGCGGCCACGGCGGAGAAGGCAGGGTTGACACTGGTGGAACATGTATCGGACGGTCTGCCGCCGGTGTCTGGAGACGAGGGCAGGCTATTACAGGTGTTTGACAATCTGCTGGGCAACGCGATCAAGTTCAGTCCCGAAGGGGGACAGATCATAGTGACCGTCGAGGATGCAGGCTCGATGGTGCAGGTGTCCGTCGCCGATCAAGGGGTTGGTATTCCCCCGGACCAACTGGAGCGAATCTTTGAACGATTCTATCAGGTGGATGGTTCTGCGCGACGGCGTTTCCCCGGTGTTGGTCTGGGCCTGACGATCGCCAAGCGCATCGTGGAAGCGCACGGAGGGAGGATCTGGGCGGTAAGCGAACCAGGGAACGGCAGCGCGTTCCATTTCGCGATCCCCAAATACCAGGGTGATGATTGTCGGGCGAGTGAGCGTGAGCGCCTGGATAAGGGCGCAAAGGTCGCTATCTGATCCGTATTGAGCAACGTGATATGCATAGCGCTACGGAGAAATCGGAGGAAGCGCCCAATCTGCGCAGCCGGCTGTATGCGTTGCCGAAGGTGGATCTGCATCGCCATCTCGAGGGTTCCTTGCGGCTTCAGACACTGGCCGAGATTGCCCAGGAGCACGGGATCGATCTGCCCAGTTACGATATCAAAGTCTTGCGCCCCTTCGTGACGGCGGCAGACGAGGAGCCGGATTTCCACCGCTTTCTGGAAAAGTTCCGCTTCTTGCGGCGTTTCTACCCGACGCAAGAGGCAGTCGAGCGGATAGCTTACGAAGCCGTGGCCGATGCTGCGGAGGACAACGTCAGGTACCTGGAGTTGCGCTTCAATCCCATTGCCCAGGCTCGTGGACAGGGATTCTCGCTCGACGAGGTGACGACCTGGGTCTGTGGCGCCGTCGATAAGGCCCAGCGCGAGATCGATATCCGCGTCAACCTGATCGTGCAGATCGGGCGGGATGAGAGTTTGGATACCGCGTGGCAGGTTGCTGAGGTTGCGGTTGCGCATCGGCATAGGGGTGTCGTCGGTCTGGATCTGGCCGGCGACGAGGTGAGGTACCCGGCCAGAGGCTTTGCCGAGGTTTTCCAATGGGCGCGGCGAGAGGGGCTGCACATCACCGTGCACGCCGGCGAGGCCGCTGGAGCGCGCAGTGTCCAAGAGGCTATCGAGTTGCTGGGCGCCCAGCGTATTGGGCACGGCATACGCACTGTCGAGGACTCGAGCGTCGTGCGTCTGGTTCACGAGCGTGAGGTCACGTTGGAGGTCTGCCCGACCAGTAACCTGCAGACAGGGGTCGTGCGGCGCTTGGGGCAACATCCCTTGATTGACTTGCTGGCCCTTGGTTTGCGTGCCACAGTCAACACCGACGATCCGAGCGTCAGTGACACGACCCTCACCGACGAGTACGAGGTCGCCATGCTGGCGATGGGCTTGACGCTGGACCACATCAAGCGCGCGATCGTGACGGCTGCCGAGGGTTCGTTCCAACCGCCGGAGGAAAAGGAGCAGATGGTCGAGTGGTTTCGTGAGGCGCTTGAGTCGGAGAATGGTAGCCTGTCGGGTCTTACTTCCAGGGAGGTCAATGACAGCGTTAATTCGCGATCAGATCGCAGCCCTGATTGCTGAGGGGCTGCAAGCCGCGCAGGAGGATGGTGCCTTGCCGACGCTCGAGATGCCAGAGGTCGTCGTCGAGCGCCCGCGTCAATCGGAGCACGGCGACTATGCCTCGCCCGTCTGCCTACGACTGGCGAGGGAGGCGCACATCTCGCCGCGTGACATTGCCACGCGGGTGGTCGAGCACATCCCTCCGGCGCCATTTGTGGGCACGGTCGAGGTGGCAGGGCCGGGATACGTCAACGTCACGCTGGACAGCGGGTGGCTGGCGGAGCAGGTCGAGGAGATTCTGGAGGCTGGTGAGACGTTTGGAGGCCTGAGCGTCGGACAGGGACGTAAGGCCCAGGTCGAGTTCGTGAGCGCCAATCCCACCGGCCCCCTGACTGTGGGGCGGGGACGAGGCGGCGTGATGGGGGACACGCTGTGCAATCTCCTGGCTGCAGCCGGCTACCAGGTGGAGCGCGAGTACTATTTTAACAACGTCGGGCGGCAGATGGAGATCCTCGGAAACTCGGTGAGACTTCGCTACCTCGAACTGCTGGGCCAGAAGGTCGAGTTTCCTGAGGATCACTATCAGGGGGGCTACATCGAGACCATCGCCGCCAAGATTCAGGCGGAGCATGGCGATGCTTTTGTTGGAGAGGACGCGGGTCGATTCAAGGAGATCGCTGAGGAGGAGATATTCGTCGATATCCGCAAGACGCTGGCCCGGCTGGGGATCGTTTTCGATAGTTACTTTAACGAGAACTCGCTCCACGAGGATGGGCGGGTGTGGGATGTGCTAGAGAAGATGGACGAGCGCGGGTACGTTTTCAAGAAGGATGGCGCCACGTGGTTTCGCGCGACCGGTCTGGGCGGTAAGAAAGATCGCGTTCTCGTCAGATCCGACGACGCACCCACCTACCGACTGCCGGACATCGCATATCACGTGGACAAGATCTCGCGCGGTTTCGATCTGATGATCACCATCCTGGGAGCGGATCACATCGAAGAATACCCGGATGTCGTCGCTGGCCTGCAGGCGCTGGGGTACGATACTGAAAACGTGCGCGTGGTTTTTCACCAGTTCGTCACGTTGGTGCGCGGCGGGGAGCAGGTGCGGATGAGCACGCGCGCGGGGCATTTCGTCACGCTAGACGAGTTGATCGATGAGGTAGGGGCCGACGCGGTGCGGTATTTCATGCTCGCGCGTTCACCAGAGAGCCACATGGATTTCGATCTCGACCTGGCGGTCGAGCAGTCGGATCGCAACCCGGTCTACTACGTCCAGTATGCCCATGCGCGTATCGCCAGCATCCTGCGCCACGCCGCCGAACAGGGGTGGGATGTAGAGACGCGCGGTGACGTATCGCTCCTGACCCACGAGAGCGAGCTGGCGCTGATCCGCAAGATGCTGGAGCTGCCGGAGGTGATACATCAGGCGGTGGCGCAATTGATGCCTCATTACCTGCCCTTCTACGCGCAGGAGTTGGCGGCAGCTTTTCACGCCTTCTATCGTGACTGCCGGGTGGTCTCCTCCGATCCTGCCGATGCGCATCTGACCCGCGCCCGCCTGCGGCTGGTGCGAGCTACCAAGGTCGCCCTGGCGCGTGTGTTGGGCCTGATGGGCGTGAGCGCGCCGGAACGGATGTAAAGCAGCAGGTGGCAGTTAGGCAAGTGGCAGGATGCAGGAATCCTGTATCTTGCTTCCTGCATCTTTTCTGATCTTGGTCAAGGAGTCTAACATAATGGGTCTCAAGCCTGATGGCTGGATTCGCAAGATGGCGGTGGAGCATCGAATGATCGAGCCGTTCGTGGATGGGCAAGTGCGCGACGGCGTCATTTCCTACGGGCTCTCGTCCTACGGCTACGATATCCGCGTGGCCGACGAGTTCAAGATTTTCCAGCCAGAGATCACAGCGGCAAAGCTTTCGGACGTGCAGTGTGCCTACGTCGCTGGCGTTCTGGATGCCCAGGCACAGATCGGATACACAGCCCTGGTGAAGCAGGATCGCCCGGCTCTGGCGCTCGTCGTCGCCAGCGACGACCGCCAGATGTTGGAGCGGCTTCAGGCGACTCTCGGCACGGGGTCCTTACGCGAGTCTGGAAACGAGCGAGGTGAGCTGGTGGTGAGCAAGGCTGCCGACGTCCAGTACATTCTAGCCCAGGTCTGGCCCTATCTGACCCACCGCCGCGACACAGCCTCCCGCGCGCTGGCCGAGCTCAAGTCGGCCAAGTCCATCGTGGTGGATCCCAAGCACTTTGACGCCGACTCCTTCGTTGATTTCAAGGGCGATGTGTGCGTGATCCCGCCCAATTCGTTCGCGCTGAGCCGGACGGTGGAGTACTTTCGCGTCCCGCGCAGCACGCTGACGGTCTGCGTCGGCAAGAGCACGTACGCGCGCTGCGGCATTATTGTGAATGTCACGCCCTTCGAGCCGGAGTGGGAGGGCTTTGTCACGCTAGAGATCAGCAACACCACGCCTCTGCCGGCCAAGATCTATGCCAACGAGGGGATCGCCCAAGTGCTCTTCTTCGAGGGCGACGAGGAGTGCGAGACCTCATATGCTGAGAAGAAGGGTAAGTACCAGGCTCAGAAGGAGATCGTCCTGCCCCGCCTGTGAGGCGCGCCAGGTGCGCGCGCGTTGACGAGGGATGTTTTACCGGTTATAATTGATGCACCTTTGGGCGGTTAGCTCAGTTGGTTAGAGCGCCTCCCTTACAAGGAGGAGGTCACAGGTTCGAGTCCTGTACCGCCCACAGAGGGCGGCGTGTCTGGGGACTCTGGGAGTTCTCCGCGCCGCCCATTGTCGTCGTCGGGCTTTTGTTATGATTTATCTGCATGATCTTTTGACTGCGACCGGTGGGCAATGGGAAGGACCTCAGACATCGGTGCAGTTCCCCGCCTTCTGCTACGATTCGCGTCGCGTCAACCCGGGCGATCTCTTCATCGCCGTCAAGACCGAGGGGGGGGACGGGCACGATTACATCGAAGATGCCGTGCAGAGAGGAGCCGGTGGGGTGTTGTGCCAGTTCCCACCCGCCGAATGCACCGTCCCCTGTGTCGTCGTTCCCGATACCCAGATCGCCCTCGCCGACTGGGCCGGCTACATTCTGCGCAGGAGTGCATTGCCTGTGGTGGGCGTCACCGGCTCCACTGGCAAGACCGATGCGTGCCAGGCCATCGCTGCCGTGCTGGCCTCCGGTCACCAGGTGTTCTGTAATCCACCGGATCTGAGCGACCGATTCGGCCTGCCCCTCTCGCTTGCAGAGCTTTCCTCTGAGCATGATGTGGCTGTCCTTGAGTTGGCCTGTAATGCCTTCGACGACATTGCTCATCTAGCGGAACTTGCCCGACCGCGCATCGCCGTCGTCACGGCGGTCGATCACGCCCATCTGTCCCTTCTGGGCAGCCTGGAGGCCATTGCCCAGGAGAAGGGGCGGCTGGTAGAGGCCCTTCCTCCAGATGGTGTGGTCATCCTCAACTATGACGATTCCCGCGTGCGGGCGATGCGAGAGCGTACCTGCGCCCGCGTCGTCACCTACGGCCTGAACCCCGATGCGGACATCGTTGCCTCTGATCTGCGGCCCGACCCCGACGGGCTGCAGTTTGTCGTTCACTTCCCGGGGATCGGGGGCCTGGGTACGCCGGGCTACCCGGCCAAAGCGGAGGTGCGCACGCGGCTTCTCGGCCGCCACCAGGTTTATACTGTTCTGGCTGCCATTGCCGTGGGCCTGGTTTACCGCATTCCCTGGGGAGATATCCTGGATGAGGTGGAGGAACTGCGGCCCGGACCAGGACGATTGCAGGTGCTTCCCGGGGTCGGCGGTTCGCTTCTGCTGGATGGTTCCGCAAGTTGCAGTCCCGAGACCGCCCTGCAGGCCCTGGCTGCCCTGGCCGACTATCCGGCTCAGCGTCGCATCGCCATCTTGGGGGACATGGCTCAACTGGGCGGTTACGCGGTGGAGGGGCACCGCCTGGTGGGGCAAAAAGCCGCCGCGTTCGTGGATCTCCTGGTGACCAAGGGGCAGCGAGCTGTTTGGATCGCTGAGGCGGCTAAGGAGTCAGGGCTTGCCTGCGAGCGTGTCTTTGTCACCTACGCGACCAGGGATGCAGTGCGTCATCTCGCGCCACAGTTGGGGCCGGGAGACGTGGTGTTGGTCAAGGGCGATCTTGAGACCCGGATGGAGGAAGTGGTGGAGGGTCTCTTGGCCGATCCCGCCGATGCTGCTCGGCTGGTGCGGCGGACGGATGGGCGTGTGGTGCGGGCCGCCCGCCCCGCCCGGCCTACCTGGGTAGAGGTCGATCTGGAGGCTGTGGCTTTCAACGTGCAGCAAATCAAAGAGATCGTCGGACCGGAGGTACAGGTTCTCGCGGTGCTGAAGGCTGACGCCTATGGCCATGGCGCCGTGACTGTTGCCCGTACCGCGCTTAACAACGGCGCCTCCTTCTGCGGTGTGGCTTCGGTCAACGAGGCGATACGGATGCGGCAGAGTGGGGTGGATGCGCCGATCCTGGTCCTGGGGTACACCCCTGCCTGGCTGGCAAAGCAGGCTCTGTTGCACGATGTCACCCTCACGCTCTACGATGCCGATGTAGCGCGGGCCTACAGCCGGGCGGCAGCCGATCTGCGCCGCACCGCGCGCGTCCATCTCAAGGTGGATACCGGCATGGGGCGGCTGGGCCTCCTGCCGGATCAGTTCGTTCCCTTTGTGCAGGAAATTCGGGATCTGCCCGGACTTGACCTGGAGGGTATCTTTACGCACTTTTCCGTGGCCGACGACGGGAACCTGGATTACACTCGCTGGCAACTGGATCGGTTTTTGAAGGTGTTGGACCAGTCGGCTGGGATCGGCATTGATTTCCGCCTCGTTCACTGCGCCAATTCTGCCGCACTTCTGCGATTGCCGGAGGCGCGCTTCAACATGGTGCGGCTGGGACTGGCGATGTACGGTCTCCAGCCCTCTCCCCACGTCCAGCTCCCCGATGGCTTCCGGCCGGCGCTGGCGTGGAAGACGACCATCGCCCAGGTCAAGACCCTCCCGCCGGGCAGCTTTGTCAGCTACGGCAACACCTACCAGACACAGGGCGAGGAGACCATCGCCGTCATCCCCGTGGGCTACGCTGACGGCTTCCGCCGCGCGCCCACGCGCTGGCAATCCGTGCTGGTGCGCGGCCAGCGGGCCCCCATCGTGGGTCGCGTCTGCATGGATCAGACGATGATCGACATCTCTCACATCCCCAACGTCCGTGTGGGAGACGAGGTGGTGCTCATCGGCAAGCAGGGGAATGATGCCATCAGCGCCGAGGAGGTGGCTGACTGGCTTGGAACGGTCAACTATGAGGTGGTCTCCGAAATCCTGGCCCGGGTGCCGAGAGTGGTGTAGGGAGGGGATTGCTTGCTCTCAGAAAGCCCGTTGAGTATAATACGTGTAGCAGGCTGGTTGCAGAAGGGATCAGTTGCGTCAGCGAAAAAGGAGTTGCAGCGATGAAACTGGATCAACAAGCACGATATGCCAAGACGCACGAGTGGGCCCGCTGGGACGGGGAGGAGGTCGTCGGTGGCATCTCCGACCATGCCCAGGAGTCTCTCTCAGACGTCGTCTACGTGGAGCTGCCGGGCGTAGGGGACGGGTTTGAGAGGGGAGACATCTTTGGCACTGTCGAGTCGGTGAAGGCTGCTTCCGATCTCAACATGCCGATGGGCGGAGAGATCGTCGCCGTCAACGAGGATCTGGAGGATACGCCGGAGTTGGTCAATCAGGACCCCTACGGCAAAGGCTGGATGATCCGCTTCGTTCCGTCTGACCCTGCCGAGTTCGACGACCTGATGGCCGCCGACGACTACGAGGCTTTCGTTGCCAAGGGTGAGGGTTGACCTGACTCATGCCATACATCCCACATAGCGACGACGATCGCCGGGCGATGCTTGCCGCCATCGGCGTTCGGTCCGTCGAAGACCTATTTGAGGACGTGCCTGGGCACGTCCGCTTTCCCTCGCTGAATCTCCCACCTGCCCTCTCGGAGATCGAGGCCCGCTGGGAACTGGGGAGCCTGGCCGGGGCCAATTTCACCGCGGCCGATGGGCCTTGTTTCCTGGGAGCGGGAGCTTACCACCACTTTAGCCCTGCCGTGGTGGATGCTGTCCTGCGGCGGGGCGAGTTTTACACGGCCTACACGCCCTACCAGCCCGAGATCAGCCAAGGCACGCTCCAGGCCATCTTTGAGTACCAGACGATGATCTGTGCGCTCACGGGGATGGAGGTCTCCAATGCCTCTCACTACGACGGCGCGACGGCCACCGCCGAGGCGGTCATCACAGCTATTAACGTCTACCGCACGAAACGGCGCAAGGTTGTCATTTCCCCCTATGTGCATCCCGAGTACCGGGCCGTCGTGCGCACCTACACCCAGGGGATGGGGCTGGAGGTGATCGGAGATGATGAAGTTGGCGAGTTGACCGACTTGCTCGACCAGGAGACGGCGTGTTTGATCGTGCAGTACCCTGATTTTCTGGGACGTATTGAGGAGCTAGCTCCCCTGGCTCAGGCGGCACACGTGGTGGGGGCGCTCCTGGTCGTCGTGGCCGACCCGATCGCGCTGGGGCTGCTGAGGCCGCCGGGCGAGTTTGGGGCGGACATCGTGGTGGGCGAGGGACAGGGATTGGGCGCCGGACTCAACTTCGGCGGGCCGTATCTGGGCTTTTTCGCCACGCGCGAGGAGTATGTGCGCAGGATGGCCGGGCGGCTGGTGGGCCAGACGGTGGATGCCGAGGGGAGGCGCGGCTTCGTCCTCACTCTCTCCACGCGCGAGCAGCACATCCGCCGGGAAAAGGCCACCTCCAACATCTGCACCAACCAGGGCCTGATGGCGCTGGCGGCGGCAGTTTATATGGCTGCCCTGGGACGTTGCGGGATGCGGCAGGTGGCGGAGCTGTGCTATCACCGGGCGCATTACGCTGCCGGACAGATCGATGGACTCGAGGGCTATGTGGCTGTGGGCGAGAGGCCGTTCTTCAAGGAGTTCGTCGTGCGCTGCCCCAGGCCGGTGAAGGAGATCAACGACTACTTGTTCGGCGAGTGGGGCATCATCGGCGGCTACGATCTGGGACGGGATTACAGCCACCTGGCGGATCACATGCTCCTGTGCGTCACGGAGATGAACCCGCGCGAGGAGATCGACACATTGGTAGAGGCGCTGGAGGAGGCGGCGGAATGAACCCGATCCTTGAGCGCATTTCAGTTGATCCTGATGTGTGCTTCGGTAAGCCCTGCATACGCGGCACGCGGATATGGGTTTCCATGATTCTCGATCTCCTCGCTGACAGGGTGAGCATTGAGGACATATTGGCCGAATACCCTCAACTGACCCGAGAGGATGTACAGGCTGCCATTGCCTACAATAACCAGGAAATCAAATCGAGATCACGGAGTGGCGATCTGACATCTTATACTGGAATGTTTGGGGATAGCTTTGAGAAACGCATTGGCTTGCTGGCACAGTTGATCGGGGATTCTCACCATTCGAGTCTGGGTGTTTACAAGGAGAGGCTTCTCAAGAAAATCATCGCCGAGTCTATACCCAAGCGATACGATGTTGCGACGGGTTTTGTCCTTTTTCCCAAAATAGAGTTGGAAGATGTGGGCGAGGAGGAGTTAAGAATCGTAGATGCGATTAAGCTCGGCTGGTGTCCCCATGAGCTTTCCAGGCAGCTCGACCTCATTGTGTTTGATTCCCATACTTATCCCCTCCTGTTCAGAGATGAAGATTTCGTTGTGGTGCGACCCGAGTCGGTCCGTGCAATCATTGAGGTTAAGGGTGAGCTGAATCACAAAGAAACTGATGATGCTGTAGATTTGTTCGTAGACTATGCGCAGAAGTGGCAGCGATGCCAGTCGTTCTACAAGTCGCAGTTTCTACCTCTAATGCGCAAACCGGCTATGTTGCTGATGGCCTGGGCGGTGTATATTGATCCGAAAGGGAAGCTCGGAACCGACGGGAAGCGGCTTCGAAGGCGAATAGTCAAGCGCTACAAATCACAGGTGTGTAAAGTGGAGTTGTCTGACTTCCCTTTGCTTAGGGCGGCGTGTATTTATGGGGATTGCATCGTGTCGGATTGTGTCGATGGAGATGAATATGGGTACAAAACGACGGGAGGGTACTTGGTTCGATATTCCCAGGATGGCCGGCCGGAAAAGGCAGGTGACGGAACAATAGCTCACTTGTTGGCGGTTATCCAGGGTCATCTCGAAACTCCATGTAATCCGATTCTGGACTACAAAGATCAAACTCGTCGCACAGATGTGCTGCCCCATGAATTTAAGGGATTTGAGCCGTGGTTGAAAGGGGAGGATGTGTCACTCATTACTATGCCAGTAGAGAGAGAGGTTATGCTGAGCGAGGAGACTTTGCAGGAAATCGTCCGGCGCGTCGTGCAGGTTGCTGGACCGGAAAAGATCATTCTCTTTGGCTCTGCTGCGCGAAGGGAGACGGGATCCCACAGCGAGGTGGACCTGTTGGTCATCAAGCGCGGCGAATTCCATCAGGGACATCTCACCGGGGCTATCTACATGAATCTGATCGGTGTCGGTCGGGCGGTGGACGTCATCGTGGTGACGCCGGAGGAGGTCGAGCGATACAAGGACAGCCACCCTCTGGTGATCGCGCCTGCGCTGCGAGAAGGGGTGGTGGTGTACGGTGCCTGAGTATCATCCTGACCCCCTGATCTTTGAACTCTCCCGCCCCGGTCGCTGCGGTGTCTCGCTGCCGGCTCTGGATGTGCCGCCGGCCGACTTGCCTGAAGGGTTGGTGCGAGAGGGTTTGCCGTTGCCGGAGGTGAGCGAGGCCGATCTGGTGCGGCACTATACCTGCCTTTCGCAGATGAACTATGGCGTGGACACCGGCTTCTACCCGCTGGGCTCCTGCACGATGAAGTACAATCCCAGGATCAACGAGGAGGTGGCTCGCCTGCCCGGTTTCGTCAACCTGCATCCTTATCAGGACGAGGGGACAGTGCAGGGTGCACTCTTTCTGATGTATCATCTGCAAGAGTTCCTCAAGGAGATCGGCGGGTTTGCCGGAGTGAGTCTCCAACCTGCGGCGGGGGCTCAGGGCGAGCTGACCGGCGTGCTGATGATGCGTGCCTATCACCTGGATCGGGGCGATGCGGGGCGGGACGTGATCCTGGTACCGGATTCGGCCCACGGCACCAACCCGGCCAGCACGTCGATGAGCGGGATGCGGGTGGTGGAGGTCTCATCCGACGGGCGGGGCAACGTGGATTTGGCAGCACTAAAGACGGCGTGCCAGGAGCACGGCGACCGGCTGGCAGGATTGATGCTGACCAACCCCAACACGCTGGGGCTGTTCGAGGAGCACATTGAGGAGATCGCGACGTTGGTGCACGAGCACGGGGGGCTGATGTACGGCGACGGGGCGAACATGAATGCCCTGCTGGGCGTTGCCCGCCCCGGCGATCTGGGTTTCGACGTGCTTCACTACAACCTGCACAAGACCTTTAGCACGCCCCACGGTGGCGGCGGTCCCGGCTCCGGACCGGTGGGTGCAGCCGCTTCGCTGGTCGATTACCTGCCCGGGCCAATCGTGGCGATCGATGACGACTCGGATGGGGATGTACCTTCGTTTGCTTTCACCTTGCCGCCCAAGTCGCTCGGCCGGGTGAAGGCTTTCTACGGCCACTTTGGCGTGATGGTGCGGGCCTACACCTACATTCGTATGTTGGGAGCCGATGGCCTGCGGAGGGTGGCCGAGCACGCGGTGCTTAACGCCAACTACTTGAAGAGCCTCGTCGAAGGCATCTACCGGGTGCCCTACGACCGTGCTTGTATGCACGAGTTCGTCTGCGAAGGCCGCTTTGCCGATGTGCCCGACGTACGGGCGCTGGATATCTCCAAGCGGTTGATGGACTATGGTTTCCACCCGCCCACGAACTATTTTCCGCTCATCGTCCCTGAGGCGCTGATGATCGAGCCGACGGAGACGGAGAGCAAGGAGACGCTGGACGAGTTCGCCGAGGCGCTGCTGCGTATCGCCGATGAGGCACATGCGAACCCTGACCTGCTCCACGAAGCGCCCCACCAGGCGCCGGTGCGTCGGCTTGACGAGGTACGGGCGGCCAGGGAGTTGATTCTGCGTTGGGAGGGTCTCTCTTGACAAACGTCTACGAATACACCGGCAACTTGCATGTGCACACGTCCTACTCGGATGGGGAGGCTCTGCACGCCGAGGTGGCGCAGGCGGCCGAGGCGGCAGGGCTTGATTTCGTCATCGTCACCGATCACAACGTGTGGGTGGATGGATTGGAGGGATACCACGGCAAAGTGCTTCTTCTCGTTGGCGAGGAGATTCACGACGTGCGGCGCGATCCGCAGGCCAATCATCTCTTGATCTACAGCGCCGAGGCCGAGATGAGTTTGCAGGCTGACGATCCCCAGGCGCTGATCGACGCGGTCAATCAGTGTGGGGGTTTCTGCTACCTGGCCCATCCGTACGAGTACGCCAGCCGGGTGGGGGGGGAGGAAGCCATCCCGTGGCTCGATTGGGACGTTTCGGGGTACGTGGGGCTCGAGATTTGGAATTACATGTCCGAGTTCAAAGCCCTGGCGCGCAACAGGCTGGCTGCCCTCTACTGCGCCTACTTCCCTTCGCGGGGAATTCGCGGACCCTTTCGAGCTATCCTGCGCCAGTGGGATGCGCTGCTATCGCAGGGGCGGCGCGTCGCTGCCATCGGCGGAGCCGATGCCCATGGCACGACCTACTCGATGGGGCCGCTGCGGCGGGTGCTCTTTCCCTACGATTACCTCTTCCGCTGCGTCAACACCCACGTCTTGACCGAGCATCCGCTGAATGGCTTGCTGGAACACGACAAAGCACAGTTCTATGACGCATTGCGGGCTGGCCGTACCTGGGTCGGTTACGACTTGCCGGCTTCAACGGCTGGCTTTCGTTTCGAGGCTCGCAGCGGTGCCAATCGGGCGATGGTGGGGGGGGAACTGCGACGCACCGGGGCGACCATCTTTGAGGTCCATACGCCGCACGATGCCGACGTTCGTTTGGTGTCCAATGGGAAGATCGTGGCACGGGCCAGCGGCAACCACCTGAGACATACCACGGATATGCCGGGGGCGTACCGCGTCGAAGCCTACCGCCGGTACCGGTGGGGTCGGCGCGGCTGGATATTCAGCAGTCCGATCTACGTCAAATGATGGCGGCCGCTTGGTCAGTATGAAAGGAAACGCCGGTTCCACCTGGAGAGGTGAAATCGGCGTTTGTCGAAATCAACAATACCGAGCAAAATGAGAAAAACACAGCCCGACCTGAGGGCAGCCCTCGATCCTACTGTTGGGTTGTTCTTGGCTAGATGAGATCTTTGCCCGGTCCGCTCTCGAAGAAGTCGATGTTTTTCTGGATGGCGCTGGCCAGGTCTTCGGGCACTTCGTCTTCGTGGTATATCGCCTCGGCCTCGCACTCGGCCTCGCAAGCCGCACATTCGATGCAGTTGTCAGGGTAGATGTAGTAGGTTGGCCAATCGGCGTTGTCCTCGACCTGGTAGACTGCATCACTTGGGCACACTTCGATGCAGGAACCACAGCGCTTGCACTTACTGGTGATTACGTATGCCATTTCTTTGCCTCCATTCTGGTTATTGTGTTGTGCCGGCTCCAGTCCCTCCTGCTGGTAAGGCCGATTTCCCAAAAGACGGCCCCAATTTTAGCAATAATCGGATCTTTGTCAAGGCACTTTTTCAGGCACGGTGTGTTGGAGTATAGGTATGGAGCATTCTGCCCGTAGAGACGTTCGTGCTTACTTGGGGGTTGGGCTGGGGGTGGTGACTGTCTCCACTGCTGCCACGCTGATTCGCCTGGCTCTGGCCGAGGTCGATGCTTTGGCCGTCGCTGCCTGGCGGTTGGCGTTGGCTACTCTTATCCTGACCCCGCTCGTGCTGGCTACGCGCCGCGTCGAGTTGCGGGCCCTGACGCGGGGGGAGTGGGGGTATATCCTGGCTTCCGGTCTGTTGCTGGCGCTCCATTTCGCCACCTGGATCGCATCTCTGGGCCATACGTCGGTGGCAGCGTCGGTTCTGCTGGTGACGACCAATCCGATCTTTGTCGGACTGGCCTCTCATCTGCTGTTGCGCGAGCGGCTGTCGCGGGGCCTGATCGTGGCGCTCGTCGTTGCTATGGCTGGCGGTGTGCTCATCGGCCTGGGAGATCTGGGGAATGGCAGCCATCGGCTGTGGGGTGACGTGCTGGCCCTGGTAGGAGCGGTGGCGGCTGCGGGCTACTTTCTCATCGGGCGGCGGCTGCGGGCGCGGCTTTCGCTCCTGGCCTACGTTTTCCCCGTCTACGGCGTTGCTGCGTTGGTGTTGATGATCGCTGCACTGCTTTCCGGCTCGCTGGTGCTCCCGCGCCGTCCGGAAACCCGGCTGTGGCTGCTTCTGCTGGCGTTAGGGCCGCAGATCGTGGGCCATTCGTCGCTGAACTGGGCGCTGCGTTATCTATCGGCCACTTATGTCACCATTGCTATCCTGGGGGAACCTATCGGCGCGGCATTGCTGGCTTGGTGGGCGCTGGGAGAACGACCATCGATCTGGGCGGTGGTCGGCGGAACATTGATTTTGACCGGTATCGCTGTTGCTTCCCACGTCGAACGTGTGGGTAGGGGAGAGCCCTGTTCTCGTGCCTTGCCCACTTGAGTCAACTGCGTTACAATGGGTTGCAGGAGTGACTGAGGATACAAGGGGGAGGATGATGCAGGTTCGATGCCAAAGATGCGGGTTCATGCTCACGCTAAGTCGCGCGGCGCTGATAGCTGCGCTGGAGGACCTCGAGCAGACTCAGGCCAAGCACTATAACGTGGAGTGTTCCAAGTGTCGGCGACAGATCAAGGTGCCGGCCAAGGACATCAAGCGCTTTCGGCCTCCTGAGGAGTAGAGTTGCACAGCGGGACTTTTATCCTTCGCCTTCCCCTTGGCTGTGCCGGCTGATGTCCATGATCGGGACAAAGCGTGGCGGGCGTCGCCAGTAATGCGGGTTTGCTTGAGCCAATCCCATCCCAGCTACCATCCCAAGCGCGGCAGCATACGTCAGCATGAAGGGAATCACTGTATAGTGGTGGGTCAGCCAGGCCACGACCGTCGCCGTCAGCGCGTAGAGCGCCAAGACGATCTCTCCGATGGTGTTGCTGTCAGCCGGGAGTCGGTAGCCACTGTCGGCCCAGCGGCCCCTTTTCCCCTCAAGCCGGAACTTGGGTGTGCGGACAAAGGTGCCGCCCCAGTGTGTCAGCCCACGCCAGGCTGCCCGCGCGCTGCACCACGCGATGCCGACCACGAGCAACATGGTCATCGGGAAAACCCGTAGTCGTCGCTGCCAATCGGGATGCAGTTGCTGCTGCGCGATGATAAAGACGAGCGGGGGGCCTAGTCCGAGCAGCCCAAAAATGTTTTCTACCGGAAGGTGCGCGGAGTCGGGCAGCAGCAGCATGGGCAGTGAAATCAACAAGTGCAATATCATCAATGTGTGAGCCAGGTAGCTGCTCAAGTGCAACAAACCCATGATCTTCTTGCTCCAGCGCAGATTCGGACTGCGGAGGATGCGTCCGCCCAACTTGCGCAAGGTCTGTGTCGTCCCCTGTGACCAGCGGAACTGCTGCCGCTTGAAGGCCGTGATCTGTGGGGGTAGCTCGGCTGCCACCTCCACCGTCGGCAGGTAGAGGAACTCCCAACCAGCCAGTTGAGCGCGATAGCTCAAGTCCAGGTCCTCTGTAAGAGTATCGCCCTCCCATCCTCCGGCTTCCTCGATGCAACGCCGTCGCCAGACACCCCCTGTGCCGTTAAAGTTCATGAACAGTCCACTGCGGCAGCGTGCGATTTGCTCCACGCCAAAGTGCCCGTCGAATGCTACGGCTTGAGCCGCAGTCAAAGAGGAGTAATTGGTGTTGAGGTACGTCCAGCGGGTCTGCACCATGCCCAATCGAGGGCGTGCCAGGAAATGGGGGATCGTTTGGAGCAGGAAGTCAGGCTGGGGGCAGAAATCGGCGTCAAAGATGGCGATGTATTCGCTACGGGTATGAGATAGCCCCCAACCCAGTGCCCCGGCTTTGAAGCCGCTACGCTCAGGACGTCGCAGAACCTCGATGTCTATCCCTCGCTCACGATATGATGCTGCCCGTGCTCGGGACAGGCGGAACGTTTCGTCGCTCGAATCATCCAGTATCTGGATGTGCAGCTTCTCGTGGGGATAGTCCAGGGCGGCTACGTGATCTATCACCCGTTCGACCACGTACAGCTCGTTATACACGGGCACCTGTACGGTGACGTGTGGCAGTTCGGACCAGTCCACTTGTGGTGGGGTAGGCACGGGATCTTTCCTGTGGCGCAGGTAGAGGAGCAACAGGATAACAGCCTGTATCCCGTACATCGTCATCCACAGAGCGATCGCGGCCTGGACTATCGCAAGGAGCGTCATTTCGTCCTCAGCAGTTCGTACACCTCTATCGCCTCGCGGATGCCTTCGACGTGCATGGGGGGAAGTGGACGGGCTTCGACTTGCGCCTTGACTCGCTGGTAGACTAGACGTGTGAGCAGTATCTGACCGGGTGCGGCTGCCTCTTGCAGGCGGCGCGCCAGGTTCACACTGGGGCCGATGGCGGTGTAGTTCATCTGCTGGGCGGTACCGATGTTGCCTACCACTGCGTCGCCGACGGTGATCCCTACCCCATAGCCCAATCGACAGGTAGGGGGGAGTTGCTGGTGGAGTTGGGCGATGGCTTTCTGTAAGCTTAGTGCCGCCCGTACCGCGCGTAGAACGTGATCAGCCTGGGGGAGAGGTGCGTTGAAGAAAGCCACAACAGCGTCTCCCATGAACTTGTCGAGGGTTCCATCCTCGGCCAGTACCGCCTTTGCACCGACGTCCAGGTACTGGTTGAGCACTTCCACCAGCGTTTCGGGGTCGTGCTGCCGGCTAAAGTCTGTGAAGCCACGGATGTCTGCAAAGAGGCTGGTGATTTCCTGTCGCTGCCCCCCTAGCTTCAGCTCACTCGGATTCTCCAGCAGTCGCTCGATGACAGCTGGTGAGACGTACCGTCTGAACATCTGAGAGACTGCCTCCAATCGTCGCTGTTCTGTGAGATCGTCTATCACGACAGCAATGCCCTGGGTCTCGTCGTTGGCATCTTTCAAGGGCGACAGACTGGCGCGCAGGTTAACCGGGCCTCGTTCGGAAAGAGTTAGGGTGAATTCAACGTCCACTACTGGCTCTTTGTGTGCTTTGACCTCTTCGATCAGCGGGCGCAGCTCGCTTTCCAGCACCGGAAGAACCTCGGCGAAATCCGAGCCGACAGCGGCTGTTTCTGCCACCTGGGTGATACGTTGGGCGGCTCGGTTGAAAAACGTGATCAGCTTCTCGGCGTCGATGGTGACGACGCCGCTGGTGATAGAGGCGAAGACGTTATCCCTCAATGCCTTGGCATTGACGACGCTCTCGAATAGGCGAGCATTCTCGATGGCTATCGCAGCCTGGCCGGCGAAGGTGGTGAGCAATTCGAGATCGCGATCGGAGAAGAGGCCAGTGCGGACGCGGTTATCGGCGTAGATGACGCCGGTGACCTGCCCGCGCACCCTGAGCGGCACGCACAAGATGGAGCGCAGGTTGTAGCCGATGACGCTCTCGCGCGTCTTGAATCGCGGATCCATCTGGGCATTGGTCGTGACGATGGGCTTGCCATCAGTAGCCACTTGCTTGACGATGCTGCGGCTGATCTCGAATGACGACGAGGCAATGGTCTCGCGGTCCATGTTGCGAGCAGCTCGAAACTCTAGCTCACCTGTGGCTGGCTCCAGGAGCATCAGAAACGAACGCTCAGCCTCTGTCAGGCGGATGATTTGATCCATCACTTCGTTCAGAACCTGCGATAGGTCCAGCGAGGATCCTATCGCCTGAGTGACGCCGTAGAAGGCTTCCAACTCTTCCTGATTGGATGGCTGCGTTGCCAGATCTTGCTCGAGGTCTGCGAGCATACCCCGTAGCGTCGGAAGGCGCTGATCGAGTTCTTCCGTGATGGGGGCGCCAGTCTGGCGGCTCTCGGCGATGATGAGGGCGAATTGAGTCAACTCCTCGCAGAGGCCGGAAATCCGCTCCTGGGTCAGAGTAGCGCTCTTCTTGGGACCGTTGCTCATGGTTGTCCTTGCCGGCGGCGGTCTGCTGCGGCAGGCGCTATTATACCGCACCTTTCCTGCGGAAGCAAAGCCGTGCGCTGTCGCGGGAGATGATCTGATGGCCGCGTAACCCTGCGCTGTGTTTGTGCCCGAGGGTGATCGATGCTAGCTACGTGCAATTGGCGGTGCGTTGACGACCGAGTGGTTTCAGGGCGGTCGCTGGGTGTGGCCTAGCCGAGCCAGGGGAGGAAGAAAACTATCAGTGGCTTGGCCACTGAATTGGCGAGGATGCCACCGGTTATCAAATCGAGCCCGAAGAAGATGATCGCGCTCAGCGCCACCACGAACAACGCCGTCAGGATCGCCCGCGCTGGCGAAAGGTCGTGGGCTGTCCTGGTGGCCTGCACGAGCCAGATACAGCCTGTCATACTGATCGCGATGCTGGCGACCACGATGATCTGCTCGAAGGGCAGGTCGAGAGGGTTTACCTGAGCTATCCAGTAAGGTGCCAGGATGATGATGGCGGCGACCACGGCTCCCAGCAGAGTCCAGGCGGAAGCGGCTACCATGACCAAGTGGGCATGGATTTTCAGGCTTTGCCTGCCCCCCAGCAGACTGGCTCCTGCCCACGTCACCAGCGTGGCAAAGATCCATACCAGTGCCAGCGCCAGGGCGAGCAGCAGCGTCTGTTCTCCCCACTGGAGTGCATTGCTGGCAAACTTGCTGCGGAGGTCGTATTGGCCTTCGTTGACCAGCACGGGCACGATGACAGCAGAGACGATCCGGATTGCCGAGGCGAATATGACTGCCATCGCCAGAGCGGCTATGCTGCGCCCCCAGGAAGCCAGATCGATCTCTGGGCGAAAGGCGTAGGCTCCATTGAAGACGAAGGCGCCGCCCCATGCCTCTATCAAGGTCAGGGTGCTGTGCCCGCGCGGCTTGGCTGCTTCGCTCACGACCTCGCGCAGGTCGATCTGTCGTAGGTTTGTGCCACAGCGATCGCAAAGGTAGGCCCAGCCGGGGTTTTGGAGCTGGCAGCGTGGGCACGTGCGTGTCTTCGGTGGAGGTGAGACTTTGCCGGAGGGGGCAACCCATTCCCGCTCCGCAGCCGTCAGGTCGCCAACCAGTCGGGGTAGCAGCGAAGGTGGGGATGGCTCATTTCTGTAGCGCAGGTGCTGGAGTCCCATAGCGGCGTAAGTGTTGTCCGGGTTGATGTACAGCACGTTCTCCAGGCACACTTCCTTATCGGCCGGTGTTTGGACGACGGAGCTGAGCCATAGCCAGGCCTTTTCGTTATGCTGATCGAGCTCGATGACGCGAGTGATGAGTTCTCTCGCGCGTTTCGTTTCACTGCCGCGAGCAGCCTCAATACCTTGTTCCAGTAGGGATTCGATCTGTCCCATCATGTAAGGTCGCTCCTGTTCGTGCTTGGTCTGGGCGCCGATTCAAGCGGTTGTGAGGGTCTTAGCGGAGGCATCAGTCTGTCTGGTAAGGCCCATTTCGTGGGAGACAGCCACCGTGGTCATGCTCTCACTCGCCAGCGTGAGCTACTGGGTATGCTGGGATATGAATAGCCAGAAGTGAGTATAGGTTAAGAGAGTCATTTTGTCAAAATCAGTTTCCGCTGTATAGCAGCTCTGCTTTCGACGGTCACGCAGGAGCAATGGCCTATCGAAGCGGCACACTACTTCAGTGGTGACCGGCAGGCAGTGGTCGGATTGCCGAGGTCGCATCGACGCTATCGTCGCGTTGCAGTCATTGCTATGGCCCCGGCATGAAGGTGGCCACGATTTGCAGCAGGACGGCCCTGGTCGTCGCCAGGTAATCGGCGTAGGTGACTCCCTCCACCGGTGCGGCACCGTATTCGATCCGCGTGCTGTCCGGCAGTTGGAGCACCATGGTTTCGTTGTGGCAGGGCAGCATGTCGCAGGGCACCTCCTCTCCCATAAACTCGAATCCCGTGGCGGTGTAGGAGTTTCCTGCGATCACGATGGTGTCGCTCTTGTTCGTCATCGTGCCGACGCCGACGCCGGTACGCCCGCATATCGCGTAGCGGAACTCCTCGTTGGCCGGTGCGGAGATGTTGACGTAGCCCGATCCATAATTGACGCTGACGCACAACGTGTTGCCGTACATCGCCTGCAGTTCGGCCATGTATTCGCTGGGCGTCTTTCCTGCCGGAAGCTCGTCGGTGGGGAAGCCGTCGACGCCGCTCTCATGGATGGTCGCTTCCGGCGGATAGTAGAATTGGTAGCCGAACATGGAATTCGTGTAGAGCAGCCAGCCAGCGGGGGGGCCTTCTGGCTCGGTCGCTGGAATCTGGGTGGGGGACTCCGGCTCGGTCGTCGGAACCTGGGTGGGGGACTCCGGCTCGGTCGTCGGAACCTGGGTGGAGGTTGCAGTGGGAACTTCCGGCTCGGTCGTTGGAGCCTGAGTGGAAGGTGGGATGAAGGCGGTCGGCGTTATGACAGGGGTGGTTTGTCCACAGCCAAAGGCCGCCGCGCCCAGAACGAGCGCTATTCCTAAGGTAAACCACTTTCTTCTCATCTTTTGCCTCCTGCTGGAAAATGTTGCTTGGGTAGGTCACACCGCCTCAATCGTTGACGGCGGCTTCTTGGTGACGTTGTACGTCACGCTGACGACGCCGGGAACCTTGCTGGTGATGCGGTCGGCCAATCGTTCCAAGATGTCGAACGGGAGCCTGGTGGGCGAGCCAGTACGGGCGTCCGCGCTCTCCCAGCAGCGCACCTCGATCTGTGAACCGTAATCGCGCTTGCCAGCGCGCATGCCGGTTACCTTGTCCTGGTGCAGGATGGCCAGATACTGGAACGCGCCTGTATCGGCCAGTTCCTCCTCGACGATGGCCGTAGCCTCGCGCACAGTCTCCGCCCGCTCTGGTGTGACCTCGCCGATGACGCGCGCGGCCAGCGCAGGACCGGGGAAAGGCATGCGATTGTACACTGCCTCCGACAGGCCCAGCGCCTTGGCCACGACGCGCACCGCGGGCTTGCGCAGTTGAAGCAGCGGCTCGATGACCTGGTAGCCGTACGCCTCTTCGGTGTCGATGCCCAGTTGGGTCAGGATGTTGTGCTGCCGCTTGATGCCAGCAACCGTCTCGTCTACGTCGGTGAGGATGGTGCCGTGGAGCAGGAACCTGGCGCCGCTCTCCTTCACCAGCTTGCCAAAGACGGTCTTGTAGAACGTCTGCGTGATCGCCTCGCGCTTTTCCTCCGGGTCGGTGAGGCCCTTCAGTGCAGCGAAGAATCCCTGCCGGGCGTCGATGAGCTCGACCGGCACGCCCAGCGCCTCGAAGCGCTCGACGACGCGCTGCGGCTCCTCCTTGCGCATGATGCCGTTCTCGACAAAGACGGTCAGCAGCCGGTCGCCCAGCGCTTTATGCCCCAGCAGCGTCACCGTCGAAGAGTCCACCCCGCCGGAGAGGGCGTTGATGGCGCGCCCGTCACCCACGGTGCTCGAGACGGTCTCCACCTGCTGCGCGATGAATTCCTCTGGGTTCAGTTCGTCCAGTGTGATCTCGCGGATGGTCATTTTCTATTCTCCTTTACCCCTTGCTCCATGATTCCTAGCACCCGTTCAATGAACTCTGCCCCGCGCATATGCCCCAACTCACCTGCTTTAACACTTTCCTCGTCAAAACGTTCCACGCCATCGTGCGGCCGGCGCGGGTCGCGGATGGCCACCGGCACCGGGTCGCGGATGTGCTTGCCGTGAGCGACCGGGGTGGGGTGATCGGGCAGCACGGCGACGATGGCCTCCATCCCGCGCGATTCCAGACCGTCCAGCACGCGCCGGATCAGGCGACGATCCAGGTCCTCGATGCAGCGGATCTTTAGCTCAAGGTCCTGCTCGTGCCCGGCCTCATCGGCGGCCTCGACGTGAACGTAGACAAGGTCGTGGTCGGCCAGTGCGCTCAGGCAGGCGTCGGCCTTGCCCTCGTAGTTGGTGTCGTAAAGGCCCGTCGCGCCCTCGACCTCGATCACGTCCAGCCCGGCGTAGATGCCCAGCCCTTTGATCAGGTCGACGGCGGTGATGACGGCCCCGGTGACTCCGAACCGCTCCTGGAACGTCTTCATCTGCGGCCTGCGCCCAGGCGACCAGGGCCACAGGGAGTTGGCGGGCTGCTTTCCCGCGGCCGTGCGCTGCCGACTGACGGGATGGTCCTGTAGGAATTCCTGCGATTCCAGAATCAGGCGGTTCAGCAGGTCGGCCGTCGGCTGGGCCTGCGGGTGGAGTGGCTTGACCAGCAGGTCCTCGACGCGCTCACCGATGTGGTCGTGAGGTGGGGCGCACTCCAGGCGCGGGTCGCCATCGGGCACGACGAGCACGTGGCGATAGCTCAAGCCTGGCACGAGGGTGATGGGCAGGCCATGAAAGTGAGTGTTGAGGTCGCGGATGAGCTGGTGGGCCTCCTCGTTGGAGATGTGGCCTGCCGAGTGGCTGCGGATCTTGCCGTCCTCCACACAGATGAGGTTGATGCGCGATGCCATGTCCGTCGGCGCCAGCGTGACCCCCAGGCTAGCCGCCTCCAGCACGCCGCGCCCCTGGAAAGCTTCTCGCGGATCGTACCCCAGCACCGAGAGGTTCGCCACCGCCGAGCCGGTGGGCATGTCTTCCTCGATGGTCTGGAATGTTCCCGTGCGGCCCTCCCTGGCGACGCGATCCATCGCGGGTGTTTCTGCGACCATCAGTGGGGTCCGCCCATCTAGCTCGGGCACGGGATAGTCGGCCATGCCGTCGCCGATGATGATGATTGTTTTCATGATAACTTCCTACTTCTCCCGAATTCTACAGAGTCTGGCCCATTTGTCCAATCACGCCGTATCCTGGAAATTCGAGGCCCTTGCAAATGCCTGCCGGTGCTGCGCGCCGTAGCGCACGGCCTTGTCCAGAAAGGCCTCTATGTTTTCGAAGGGGGTTCCGGCCACGATGCCGTTGCCCGCGGCGATGCCCATCCCGCCTTCAGGACGGTCGAACGTGTCGATCAGGAAGCGGACCTCTGCTCGCACGCCTGCGGGATCCTTTTCCTGTAATATGTGCTGCACGTCAATGCCGGCGAGGAAAGTCAGCCGGTCGCCGAATTCGCGCGCAACAGTCGCCTCGTCCATCGTGCCTTTCTGAATCGGGTGCAGAACGTCGATGCCTACCTCGACCAAGTCGCCCACGATGGCGGTGATGTTGCCGCAGGAGTGAAGCCACCAATGGATGCCGTTTTTTTCAGGAGAGCGCCAATGCGGGCGTAGTAGGGCTTGATGAATGTGCGGAACGTCTCGGGACTGATGAAGAGCTGTGTTTGATGCCCCAGGTCGTCGCTGGTCCAGAATCCGTCCGGGCGTAGCTCGCGGATGGCCCGTTCGAGATAGCCGCAGTACATATCGCACAGCGCCTCGTGCAGGCGGTGAACGTTCTCCGGCGCGAGATAGTAGTCCATCAGCAGATTCGTCATGCCGCGGATACCCCAGAGCTTTTCGAAGAACAGCTTCCACCAACTGAAGAGGGCGTAACGATTCTCGGCGCGGGCCTGTTCCGCCCGTTCGACCAGGGGCTCGAACTGGGGATCTGTCTCCGGGTCGGGCAGCTTTTCGATGAACTCGTCGAGCTTGTCCCAGCTATCGACGACGGCGCGCGAGTCGTGGGCTCCCTCGGATGGGACTTCCCAGGATAGTCCCATCGTGTCTACATCGAGCATCTCTATCCACAGCGAGACCACGTCCTCATGGTAGCGGTCGAACTCCTGCAGCCGCTCGCCGTATTGTTCCTCCAGCCCTTCTCCCCACCACTTGGCGTTCACGAGCGGGATGCGCGCAGAGCCTTTGCGCTCCAATGCCTTGATGACTTCATCTCGGGACAGGGGAGACCATTGTTCGTTATCGTGCATTGGCATTTGGTCTATCCTTGTTCAAGCTTGAGCCGCCTCAGGCTCATCAGGAACGCGCCGAGAGCGAACGCGCTGGCTAGGCCCCCGTACATCCACAACGGTAGCGAGTCCAGGATGAGCCCTCCTATCAGCGGTCCGGCGATCTGCGCGAAGCTATCCAGCGAGGCGGATGTCCCCATCGCCTTGCCTTGTTCCCACGGCTTGACGGCCCGGCTCAGAAAGCCAGTGAGCACGCCACGGGTACACGAGGCGGCAAAGCTGACCGTACACAGGACGAGGGCGAATTGGAACTCGTTGCTCACAAACCCTATCAGGAGATACACGACCACAAACACGCCCAGGCCGAGCATTGAGGTCTTACGGTCCCCCAGTCGCTCCAGGAGCGGGATGAAGACGAGAAAGCGAACCAACACGCGCACGACCCCCGCAGCCATCAGCAGCAGCCCCATCTCCTTGGAGTCCAGGCCCAGCAGGAGGTTGGCAAACAGGGCGATGCAGGGGACGTAAATCATGAACGACATGGTGTGGAAACCCCACTGGATGAGCAGGTAGCGGGCGGCGCTGTTGTGCCATATGCTGCACGCGTTTGCGCTCGGCTGTTCCGAGACCTTTTTGACAAGGGAGCGCCTGGCGGGTGGGTTGGATTCCTTGAGGTAGATGAGTGTCACGGTGATGGTGATGCACGTCAATGCGGCGGAAAGCAGCCCCGGCGCGATGACGCCCCATTGGGAGAGCATCCCTCCGAGGCCCGGTCCGATCAGCGACGCCAGCACGTGGGCCACGCCGATGTTGCTCATGTGCCTGCTGCGCTCCTTGGGAGGAACCGCGTCCCCGATGACGGCCTTGGCGATGGGAAAGTTCCCGCCAAAGATGCCGTCCACGATGCGCGATGCGAACAGCATCGCCAAGCTGTTGGAGAACGCCAGCATCAGGAAGCCCGCCAGGGTGCCCGCCTGCGAGATCAGGAGCATCGGTTTGCGACCATAGCGGTCGCTCAGGCTGCCCCACATCGGCCCGGAGAAAAACCCGAACAGCGCGTTGGTCGAGAGCAGCAGGCCGATCTGCCAGGCGGGCGCGCCGTATTCCTGGCTGAAGAACGGCAGGAAGGGGATCAGGATGCTGAACCCCAGGATGTCGATGAACACGGCGATCCACAGGGGGATCAGTTCGGCATAGTCCAGGCGGATGGTTCGCTTGATGATTCGTAGCATTTTTCGTCTACAGAGTGATCTTTCCCAATACGATCTTGCCGACCGTCTCGACGAGAAAGCTGTGCTCCCGATCCAGCACGCGCTGCGCCAGCGATTCGATCGTATCATCGCCCAGCACCTTCACGCGGCACTGGGCTACGATGGGACCGGTGTCATATTCCGCATCGACCAGGTGGATCGTCACGCCGGTCTCCTGCTCTCCTGCGGCCAAGACGGCCTCGTGCACACGCGCGCCGTACATCCCCTGGCCGCCGAACCTGGGCAGGAGCGCCGGGTGGATGTTGATGATGCGGCCTGCGTAGCGATCGAGCACCAGCGGCCCAAGTCTCTTCACATACCCGGCCAGGATCACGAGCTCGGCCTCGTGGCGCAGCAGGGCGTCGAGGATGGCGTCGTCAAGCTTGGCGGGATCGGGGTGAGTTTTGCCGCTCAAGTGGTAGTGGGGAATCCCCTCCTGCCTGGCCCGCGTCAGCGCGCCGGAGCCGCTGTTGTTGCTGATGACGACGCGTGGCCTGGCGGTAAGGTGGCCGGACTTGCAGGCGTCAATGACGGCTTGCATGTTGCTGCCGCGCCCTGAGGCCAAGAAACCGAGGTTCATATCAGCGTGAATCGGTGCCACCTGCGTTCAAGAAAAGCGATTCCGCACGATGATCGTCCCTGAGCCACCCTGCGCCGGGATGGTCTTGACCGCCAGCGAGACGCGGTTGTCCGCGTCTAGCGCGTCCCAGTAGGTGGCGAGCACCTCTTCCGCACTGCCCTCGCAGGGCATCAGCAGCGGGTCGCCTGCAAAGGGGGGCAGCGGCTTGCCGTCGCCCTCGTAGGTGGTGATGCAGTACCCCAATCCCGGCGGCGGCGCGGCAGGGCGGAAGGTGAACCGGTCGGTCAGTTCGGGGTTTGCCACGTTGGCCTTCAGGATGCTGATGGCGATCTCGACCGGCTGCCTGTTGGAATCCAGCATCGCGCTGATGCGCGGGGTATAGTTTGGCGCATCCGGCTCCCGCTCGCGGGTTGCCAGCGCGTCGTCGAACGTCCCTCCGGCCTGCAGCGTCTCGACCAGCGTGTCGGTCTGGTCGCCGTTGGTGACGAGATAGACGCCCGGCAGCTCGGCCATCGCCTGGTAGATGATGAGGCTGGGGTCCTCGACCAGACTCACGTCCACCGGCTCTGTGCGCATTGCGCTGCCATCGACGACGAAGCGGCGGTTCCGGCTGTGCTGGCTGCGCCCCATAATCCAGTAGATCTGCAGCCAGACGTCCGCGACGGACGAGCGCCCGACGACCAGCCCGCGTCCCGGATACGAATTCTGCCGGATGTGCCGTTCGAAATTCTCTCTTGCGACTTCTGCGGCTTGCATATCCTATTCTCCATTCTCCTTTGTCACTTGCCAGCTTGCTCACCTGCCAAACTTTTCATCGATCGCCTTGCTCACCGCGTCGTAGCTGGCCGGCAGCTCTAGCGGTGGGTTGGCGTAGCGGGGCGTGACACCCTCCAGCGCCCCGTCGTGGTAGCCGACCTTAAAGTCGGTGAACTTTAATCCGTGGGCGGTCGAGATCACGATCACGCGGTCGTCTCTCTTGATCTCCCCCCGTTCGACCAGCTTGAACAGCGCCGCGAGCGCGACCCCCGTGTGTGGGCAACTGTACAATCCCGTCAGATCGGCGCGGGCGGCGGCGTTGGTCAACTCGCCCTCCGTCGCCTGCTCGACGACGCCGTCGAGCGCCTTCAACACCTTCACCGCCCGCTCGTAGCTGACCGGGTCGCCGATCTGGATGGCGCTGGCCAGCGTCTTTTGCGCTTGTACCGGCTTGTACTCCTCGAAATCGGTCTGGTAGCTCAGGTAGAGCGGGTTGGCTCTCGCGGCTTGGGCTGCGGCGATACGCGGCAGTTTGTCGATCAGGCCCAGCTCCTTCATCAGCAGCAACCCCTTGCCCAGCGCGCTGACGTTGCCCAGGTTGCCCACCGGGATGACGATCCAGTCCGGCACTTCCCAATCGAACTGCTGCACGATCTCGATGCCGACCGTCTTTTGCCCCTCCATGCGCAAACTGTTCATCGAGTTGGCCAGGTAGATGGTGGGGTCTTGGGTGATCTCTTTGACGATGCGCATGCAGCCATCAAAGTCGGTATCGAGCGCCAGCACCAGCGCGCCGTTGGCGATGGGCTGGATCAGTTGCGCGGTGGAGACCTTGCCCCGGGGCAGCAGGACGACGGCGGGGAGTCCTGCCGCAGCGGCGTAGGCGGCCAGCGCTGCCGATGTGTCCCCCGTCGAGGCGCACGCCATCGCCCGGATCGGCTGGCCGTTGGCCACCATTTGTTTGACGACGGAGACGAGCACCGTCAACCCCAGGTCCTTGAACGAGCCGGTGTGGCTGTTGCCGCTCATCTTGACCCACAGGTCGGGCACGCCGATCTCCTCGCCCAGCCGCTTGGCCCAGAAGCAGTTGGTGTGCCCCTCGTAGGTCGAGACGACGTTCTCGTTATCCACCAGGGGCATGACCCACTCCTTCTTGCCCCACACCCCGCTGCCGTAGGGCACCTCGTTCGAGCGCGTCCGCTCCTCAAAGAGCCGCATCCAGGCCACCGGGCTGCGGTTCTTGAGCGCCTCCACGTCGTGCTCCACATCCAGCAACCCGCCGCAGTCCTCGCAGCGGTAGACCACGTCAAAGACCGAGTAGCGCCGCCCGCAGCCGCGCACGCACTCGAGCCAACAGTTGTATGGCATGTCAACCTCCTAAGAAACCTTGCACTTTTCAGACTGCCTTGCCTTGTCGGGACGTAACTACTCAGCCATACATACAGGAGTTGACGAGTGCTCCACTGCCACATATGGGGGTTCTTTTGTGCCCCCTGCCGCTGAAACTGAGCAGAACTGGTCTGTCATAGCCGTGGAGACCCTACATATTGGGGCCGAGAAATGACCGCCCTCCATATATGACGGTACTATGCCTGAGTAGTTACGTCGGGACAATGAATGCAGTGGACAGTCCGGTCGTCGCTAAGCTCCACAATCTGTTTAGAGATCCGCTTTGTAGTTGGGCACTGCTTCCCCGCACTTTTTGCAGGTCTCATCCTGCCACGAGAACTTGGTGTCGCACTTGGGACAGCGCCACCGGGCGTCCTGCTCTGCGAGCCAGACCTCGACGCCCACCTGCTGTGTGCGCTCCAGGTTCTTGGGTACCGCCGCATGGTATGGCCACTTTTCGTCGTCCCGGAAGGCGACGAACGGCTCGCAGGGCAACTCCTCGCATTGGAAGCAAAAGTCGAATCCCTTGCCGCTGGCACACTGCCTGATTTCGCAGGACTCACAGAAGATGGCCACCTTGTGGCTCTTGCACCCAAAGCACTTGGCGTCCTCTGGATCCATTTCGATGCGCTCGGCGAGCGCTTCCAGCTCGCCATTTTGGTGGGCGAGCAGCAACGGACAGGCACCGCAGTACAACCCGCAGTAAGCGTCATGGTTGAACATTGCTTCTACCTCCTCAAATGTTGGTGTCGCCATCAATGAGCGCAGGCACTGAACAACTGGTCCAAGTGCATTTTCAGGTGTCTGTAGTAGTCTCGTATCAGGTATTCCAGGCTGGCCGGTTCACCTTTGCTCACTGTGTGAGATGTGATTCTGTCCAGGGTATGCTGGCTTCGAGGCTGGGTCAGCACGTCTTCTGGAATCGACGACACCACGTGGGCCAAGTGTACGTTGCACGCTTTCCACAGCGCGATGAGCGGTCCAGGAGGCTTGCTGGTACTGCTGGACCGCCACCCATTGCTTCTGACTGTAACCCGGAAACACCAAGTCGTCCTTTGACTGCGCCTCCACGAACCGTCGATGGTTGTTGGCGGCGGAGTCGATCAGGTGACCCAGAATCTCTTTCGCCGACCACTCGCCGAGGGCCGGACGGACCTCGCTCCGGGTTTCCGATACCTCCCGTAACCGTCGCTCGGCTAATTCGAGCGTTTGCTTGAAGTCTCGAACAAAGTCTTGCATTGGTCTAGCCCTTACCTATTGCAGCAGAACCCATACACCCAACACAATGCTTAGGGCTACTGAGAAAATGCCTAACACCAACATCCGTTTGGCCCAGTGCTTGAAATACCTTTCGGACATTTCCTCGAATCGCCGATTCGGACTGAAAAGCCAGGCGAAAGCATAGTAGTTGGCTTTGTACAATTTGTAGAAGTGAGACTCAGGATTGATAGAGTCGGAGTTGCGCCACAACCACCAACCTGATGCAGTCATGTAGATGCCTACCCCTAATAAGAGCACGGCGCCCCATATTGCAGAACTCATCTTCTCCATTGTCCATCTAGCCTTTCACGTTGCTCTGCTCAACCACTTGCCTTCGGAATCCTCGATTCACACAGCACGTCTGTCTGGCGAACCCCTGATCTCGCCTAGCGCGCCGCAGTCGCCCCCATCGAACCAGTCTCGTATCAGGCGGCGGGCGATGGATACGCTCGACGGCAGCCTGAACGAACCGTCCTCCAACCCGCGCCGTATCTCCTCGCGGGTGAACCAGCGGACGGTCTCGAGTTCGTCCGGATCGACCCGGATCGTCTCGCTCGCGGCCTTCGCTGTAAACCCCAGCATCACCGAGCTGGGGAATGGCCATGGCTGCGACGCGATGTAGTGGATGTTTTCGACTTCGACCCCGGTTTCCTCCCGCACCTCGCGGGCGACCGCTTCCTCCAGACTCTCGCCCGGCTCGACGAACCCGGCGATGGTCGAGTACCGGCCCTCGGGCCACTCCGGCTTGTGCCCCAACAGGCAGCGCTCCCCGGACGAGACCAGGACGATGACCGCCGGGTCGGTACGGGGGAAGTGGTGCTGTCCGCACTGGGCGTTGGTGCACGCCCTCACCCAACCGGCCTCGCGGCTCTCCGTCGGGCTGCCGCAGGCACCGCAGAAGCGGTGGCCGCGGTGCCAATAAACCATCGATTTTGCCAGGGCCAGCAGCGCGCAGTCCTGCTCGCCGAGCAGGGCAGCGACGCGTCGCAGGTTCTGGAATCGTCCGAGTTCGGCAAGTGGCGCTTCCTCAGAAGAAAGACCCACTGCAAAGTAGACCGCGCCTGTGTACTCGCCCAGCAGGACGACCGGCTCCGCTGCGAGAATCAAATCCTGCTCATCCTCGGGCGCCAGGTAAGCCGGCTCGATCCCGCCTTCCGCAAACAGGTTCTTTTCCTGCCACACCGGCACGAACCGCGCGTGCTCGCTCTCCATCTGCGCCGCGAGCCACGCCTCGTCCCGTCGCCTGGGCGCCAGCCGGTCGAGAAAGCCCGTCGTGAGATGGTTCGGCAGCAGGAAGGGTTCTTCGCGATCCATCCTCGTCAGACTCCCACGATCTTGCTGCGACGTTCCATCAGGATCACGTCCCGCCAGACATTGTCCCTTTGCCCGATGCGTTCCCTGCATCCCACCTCGCGGAACCCGCAGGACTCGTGTAGCGCGATGCTCGCCTCGTTCTCACGCAGGATACCTGCCTGCAATGTCCAGATACCCTGGTGTTCCGACGCTTCGACGAGTGCGTTGAGCAGGGCCTGGCCCACGCCCTGGCCTCTTACCGATGCCGCGGCGTAGACGCTCACCTCGGCGACGCCGGCATACACGCGCCGGCCCGAAACCGGGCTCAGCGCAGCCCAGCCGATCACTCGGCCGTCTTCTCCCCGCGCGACAAGCCGGCCGTCTCGCAGGTGGTCGCGGTCCCACTTCTCCCAGCCGGGCGCATCCGTCTCGAACGTAGCGTCGCCGGTGGCAATACCTTCCAGGTAGATCTCGCGGACGACCCCCCAGTCTTTGGGTTGCATATGGTCGATGGTAAAGTCCATGTCACAGGTTTCCCGGATCTATCTTCCCGTGGATGTACTGCCGGTACCACGCGATTTCCTTCGCCAGCCCCTCTCGCGCCGCCGTCGTCGGATTGTACCCCAGCAGCCTGCGCGCCTTCTCGATGTTGGCGTGCGTCCTCAACTGGTCGCCCGGTCGCTTGGGCTTGACGGCGATCTTGGCCCGCTTGCCGATAATGTCTTCGACGGTGCGGATGCCCTCTTCTGTAGTGATGGCGATGTCGGTGCCGATGTTGAATATCTCTCCGATGCACCGGTCAAAGCTGTCCATCGTTGCGATCAGCCCGTCGATGATGTCCCCGACGTAGGTGTAGCTCCGCTGGTGGCGCTCGCTGCCTTCGAAAAGCGGAAACTCGCGGTCTTCGAGAATGCTGCGGATCAGCTTGGGGTACAGCTTCTCAGGCCGCTCGCGCGGACCGTAGACGGAGAACAGCCGCAGCGAGCAGGCAGGGAACCCCCGGTCGCGTGCATATGTCAGCACGAGCTGTTCCGCCGCCAGCTTGGTGACGCCATAGTACGACGTCGGCTTGCATTCCGTCGTCTCGTCTCCGGTCGCCTCGGCCCCGTAGACGGACGAGGTCGAGATGTTGATGAATCCCTGGAGCGAGGGGGAATCTTTCACAGCCTGCACCAGCCGGTACGTGGTCGCAACGTTGTTGCGCAGGTACGTCTCGAACGTCGTCGTGGCCGAGATACCCGGCTGCGCGGCAGCGTGGTAGACGATCTCGACTCCCTCGACGGCCGGGCCGAGATCATCTGCTGCCAGGTCGAGAGGGAGAAACGTGGCACCCTTTTCTTTCACCTGCCTGGCGTTGAGTTCCTTGAGCGGTCTGGCGTAATAGTCGGTGAAACAGTCGATGCCGCGCACCGTGTGTCCCAGATCGACCAATCGTTCCGCCAGGTGGGAGCCGATAAAGCCAGCCACACCTGTCACGAGAATGTTCATGAAGGGAGTCCCTCCGTCCTATTCGCTGTATGCGTTTTCCATCACCTCGAGCGCGAACCGGGCCGATACCGTCGCCGGACCGCCGCCCATCTCGATGCCGACCTCCATGGCCTCCAGAACCTCCTGCAGCGTGGCCCCTGCCTGCGCCGCCTGCTCAATGTGCCACTGCATGCACGATTCGCAGTCGATGACGACCGAGATGCCCACGGCGATCAGTTCCTTGACCTTCTTGGGCAGCGCGCCATCGGCGTAGGCGGCCTTCTCCATCTCCAGAAACGCCTGGTAAACGGGCGATTTCAGCGCCATCAGCTTGGCGTGCGCTTTCTTACGTCTGCGCGTGATCGCTTTGAGTTTGTCCATGGTCTATTCTCCGAACAGCCGCGAGAAGCCGGGATAGGGCACCAAAGGGATCACGTCAAAGGCGATCAGTCCCTGCTTGACCAGCGGCAGTGTGCCGAGCACCTCGTGCGCTTCTTCGACGTTGGCACATTCGAGCACCAGCACGGCGCTGGGCTTATCCTGGCGAAAGTACAACTCGCGGAACACGCCGGCCTGGTAAAGCTCCCATACCCTGGCGGCCTCGGCTTCCAGGTGCGGCTTGAACGCCTCCTCCGCGATACCCAGCTCTTCTTTTTCGATGGCCAGTATCTTCATGGCGAGCCTATCCTCTTTATCATCGCATAGTAGCGCAGTTCCCGATCGTTTTCGAGCGGGATGGATCTTTCTTCCTGCACCGTGTAGCCCAGGGCGTCGTAGAACGGCTTGGCGACCAGCGATGACGATAGATCGGCCGTTCGTACGCCGTTCGCGCGCGCCTGGTCCTCCAGCCTGCGCATGATGACCTTTCCCCAGCCCAGCCCTTGCCGGGATGGCTCGACGAAAACGCGCCCGATGGTCGTGCCCGATAATGTCCCCGTGCCGATGACCTCGCCATCGGCCTCCAGGACGACCACGTAGCTGTTCTCCGCATCGTCCAAGATTTGTGCCTCGGAGTGATACTCCTTGAAGAAAGCAGTCGCTTCGGCCGGGTAGGCGTCGGCGTAGGAGATATCGATGGTCCTGTCTACCAGCTGCTTGACAGTTCCTAGATCGCTTTTCTCAAACTCCCTGAGCACGGCATTTGTCACAGGGACCGCCGACGCTCTTCCCGCACTGGTATCGTTGCTCACATCAGTCTGTCGATGGTCACCAGTTGCACGCAGATGGCCAGCAGTTCCATCGCCAGCCGGATGTCTTCGATGGGCGGAAAGGATGGCGCGATGCGGATATTGCGATCGCGGGGGTCTTTCCTGTAGGGGAAGGTCGCCCCGGCCGGGGTCAGCTTGACGCCTGCCCGGCCTGCCATATCCACCACGGCCTGCCCGCACCCGTCCAGCGTGTTGAAGCTGATAAAGTACCCCCCGCGCGGTTGGCTCCAGTCCGCTATGTTCTTACCTCCCAGTTCCTTTTCCAGGATAGTCTGTACGGCGTCGAACCTGGGTTTCAAGATCGCCGTGTGCTTTTTCATGTGCGCCTCGATGCCTGCCATATCTTTGAAGAACAGGACATGGCGGAGCTGGTTCAGCTTGTCGGGGCCGATGGTCTGGTACAATAGCTGCTTCTTGGCGAACTCGATGTTTTTCTTGCTCCCGCCCATCATGGCCAGCCCTGCCCCGGCGAAGGAAACCTTGGAGGTGGAGCCAAAGATGAGGACGCGATCCGGATTCCCCGCCTGCTTGCATGCGTTGAGGATGTTGCCCAGACGATCGGGCGTATCGGTCAGGTGGTGTACGGTGTAGGCGTTGTCCCAAAAGATGCGAAAGTCTTTCGCTGCCACTCCCATGTTTGCGAGTCGCCCTACCACGTCGTCGGAGAAGGTGACGCCAGTAGGGTTGCTGTACTTGGGCAGGCACCACATCCCCTTGACGTGCTCGTCCTCGGCGACAAGCTTTTCGATGGCGTCCATATCAGGCCCCTGCGCCTGCATCTCGATTGGGATCATCTCTAGCCCCAGGTGCTCGCAGATGGAAAAGTGGCGGTCGTATCCGGGGCACGGGCACAGGAACTTGGCCGTGTCCAGCTTGCCCCAGGGTACGTCGCTATCGGCCACGCCCACGACCATCGCACGGAGGATGGTGTCGTACATCATCTGCAAGCTCGAGTTTCCGCCGATAATGATCTCATCCGGCCCGACTTCCAGAAACTCGGCAAAGAGGGCCTTGGCTTCAGGGATGCCATCCAGCCCGCCATAGTTGCGGCAGTCGGTGCCGTCCGCCGCCCGAAAGTGCTCGCCGTCCACGCAGGTCAGCATACCTGCCGAAAGGTCCAACTGCTCGAGACTGGGTTTCCCGCGCGTCATGTCGATTTTCAGGTTTCGGGACTGAAATGCCCGGTATCGCTCTGTCAACGCCGCTCTGTGCTTTTCGAGTTCATTGGAATCGAGTGTCCTGAAATCCATCGATCTGCTCCTTTGAAGTTCCGAAGTGCGTATCTTGTGATATGTCAGTGCTCGGCGTTCCCAATCACGTTACCTTCGTCGTCGGTGACCAGCAACCCTTTGCTCGAATCCAGCAGGACCAACTGATTCCCCCATGGGTCCCGAACCACTGCGCAGCGCCCGATCTGGATATCGAACGGCGGGACGACGACCTTGCCGCCGGCCTCCTCGAAGCGGGCTGCGGCGGCATCCGCCGAATCGACTTCGAAGTTGATCTCAGGCGGCTGCGGCTCTGTTTGCAGAACGATCTCGGTGGCGTCGCCGGGCAGGCGCAACCCTGCCTGCTCCTCGGTGCGCCAGATCAGCGCGTGTCCCAGCCTGTCGCGGTAGAACGCCAGCCCTGCGTCGAGGTCCGGCACGTACAACCGCACGCAATCAACTTTCTGGAATAGCGGCTTGTTCATCGGCAGGCTCGTAGGCAGGCGCGGGTTTCTGCTTCCCCTTGAGGAAGAGCGAGATCGCGATCAACAGCAATCCCAGCGACCCCAGCAATCCGGCCATAATGCCGATCCACGTCACCAGCGTGCGCACGATGTACCGCCCCACGTCCAGTCCCATCGCCATGGAACTGGGGGTGAACTCTGGCGGCATGCTGTCGGCGAGGTAGACTTTGATCGCCCAATCCATTGCCGGCAGAGTGGCCAGGGCCAGGCCGGCCCAGATGACGCCGGCGATCAGAAACGGGATGCCCCACCATTGCATCCACCCTTTCCACGAGCGCACGCCGAACAACGTCACCAGCAGGAGCAGCGCGACCGGCACCAGCGGGCTCAGGCGTGTCCCCCAGCGAACGATCTGGAAGATCGGGCGCGGATCGTCGCCAAAGGGGCTTTCCTCCTCGGCGGGAACCTCCGCGCCTGCCTCGCCTTCCTCCTGTCCAAGCGTGGACAGATCCACCGTCGTCTCGTCCGGGATGTCCGCCGCTACCGCTTGGAGCGTCTGTCGGGCCTTCTGGGCGTACTTTTCCGCCAACGGTTCCGGTGGTTTACAGAGGGGTAATTCCTCCGGTGTGGCCTCGGCGTCGCTCTCGATGGCCTCGATTTGTTCCGGTGTGCAGTTTGGTTGAATGCGTGCCAGCCGCATGAATGCGCGCACGCCTTCTTCTCCGGCGATGCGTTCCTTGAGATCCACTAGCGAGATCGTGAGCACCGGCTCCGATTCATAGTCCAGATAGGCGAAAACCTGGTCGATGACGCTCTCGGCCTGCTCCTGGAGCCATCGAGGTGGGGCGAGTTCGGCGATGATGCCCTCGTAGTCCTTCTGCGTGAGGTTCTGGAGAAAGGATGGGAGGCTGCCCTCCTCGGGCGATTCGCCCTCTTCCTGGCCGCTCTCCCCCTCGGCCTGGCATGCCTCCGACTCTGGATTTTCTGTGCACGGGTTGTAGGTTATGCTGTACACGATCTGTTCGCCCGCGATTGCCGGGAGCCGCTCGTAGACTTTCTGCTCCATCAGGGCGCGTTTGTACAGGTTGGGCGAGAACAGGTGTAGCCCGATGTTGAAGAGCGGCAGGGCCAGCAGTGCCGTGACGACGAACAAGATCGCGCAGATGGCGGCGATGAACTTGGCGACAAAGGTCAGTACCTTCCGCATCGTCTTTTCTCCTTTCAGACGCTTGCTCGGAAGCAGGCGCACAATCTTTCGCTTCCAATGCCACTGGTCAACAGGCGTTCCTTGCGATTGCTCAACAATTGCTGGGTCCAGGTGGTGAAGCCGCCATCGACCAGTAGATAGTCGGCGCCGGATCGGTCCCGAGCGTATATCCAGAAACAGGCATCCGCGTAGTATCCACGCCCGGCCTGCCGGTCTTGGTCGAACCCCATCACTGTGTCCGGGTGCCTTGCGGCGAGCGTATCGAGAACATCGGTCTGCAGATTCTGAAGTCGCTGCTCGTCCAGCGCCGTGACCGATGCGCGGACATCCTCGATAGTGTAGCCGAGTTCGCCGACTTTGTCCAGGAGCCGGATGTAGAAGTCGATCTGCTCGGTCAGCGTGTCGCTCTCGAATCTGAAGTGACCTTCGTCCCGCCCTGCGGTGCAGAGGGTGAGGGCACGAAAGTGCTGGAACGACCCCGGCCCGTCGAACGGCTGGGCGCGCAGCAGCCGATGGCTGGTGCAGAGTTTGACTCTGTCGGTCGCTCGCGGGTTGTCTCGCGCTGCCTCCCGCCGCCAGCGGGCGCACTCCAATGCCAGAACATTGGTCGAGTCGGAACATACCTCGGTGTTGCGGATAGTGGACACGGCCAGGTCTTGGCTGACCGTGCTTACGACTGAGCACGTGCCCAGCGGTGTCACGGGCGCAAGCTCGACGGCTTCGAAGCCCGGCGGCAGCAACTTGAAGGCCAGTCTGTCAAACTCGATCATCGCCGCTGGGCTGACCTGCGCCAGTTGAACGAATCGGTTGCGTTCGTATTGACTGAGGAGGTCTCGCGGTTTCAGCGCCTCGGTGCGTCTTTTGTAGACCTCGATGAGCAGCGATTGCAGATCGGTAGGAGAGAGTTGCTCTGACAGTGCTTCGACGAGGTTCCCGATCCCGGTCTCCCGTGCGATACGTTCGATGATCATGTCCATATGACCTACCTGACGTATCTATCTCATGGACTTGGCGTAGCAGTAGAATTCCCCGTGCAGCTTGGCCACATCGTGCAGATCGCTGGCCAGACGGTGTTCTTCGCGGGCGGGGATCAGCGCTCCTGTGTTCGCCCATCCTTCCCACGCGACGATCGAGCGCGCCATCTTCACGGTGCTACGCTGCTCCTCTGCCTGCGTGCCTTCCGCCGTCAGTCCCTCCAGCCATAGCCCGCGGTAGGTCACGGTGTCTACGGGCACGAAGGTCACGCCTCCGCCATAGATGCTTGGGCCGTTGCTGGCAGTAGACGTCCACAGAAAGAGCTTGTGGATCTCGCCGTTGGTGGTAAATCCCGCGTTCTGGAAGGTTCTCCGGCTGGCGATGTTCTCCGCGCGAACGGCTGCGCGTGCTACGGGGATGTGGAGTGCCTTGGCATCCTGGCACGCTGCCTCGACAAGTCTCTGCCCCAGGCGTTGGCCCTGGCTGGTGCTCCTGACTGCGAGGAGATCGATCTCCCAGCGGCGTGTGCCCTTTCTGTCCATTGTCAAGAACGCTGATACGAAACCGGCGATGTCCTCTCCCTCCGCCGCAACCCACAGGGCGCAGGCGTCGCGGTCGATCTGGGCTGTGCATACGTCGGGCAGAATGTCCTGCCCCCAGGTATCGTGGACAACGGTGGCGATGCCTGGTATGTCGGCTGGGGTGGCTTCACGAATCTTGATCACTACTGGCGGCCTCCTCGATGAGCTTCACCGCAACGGTCACGCCATCTGGTTCCGCGCGAATCTGCTGTCCCAGTTCAGCGGCTTCGCTGCGCATCTGAGCGTCCTGCATCGTCTGGGTGATGGCCTCCGCCAGCCCTTCGGCGGTGAGCTTGGCGCGGGGGATGGGCTGGGGGCCGACGCCCAGTTCGTGGACGCGCTTGGCCCACAGGTGCTGATCGATGATGTGCGGCACGACGATGGTCGGCACGCCCGCACGCAGCGCCGAGCCGGTAGTGCCAAACCCTCCGTGGTGAACTGTCGCGCTCACTTGGTCAAACAGCCAGGTGTGCGGCATCGGCCCGGCGTGATAGACGGCCTCCGGCAGACCGGCACCGTCCAGCGCCTCGTCCCATCCCTGCACCACCGCGCGCACGCCCGCCCGTTGTACTGCCTCGATCGTCATCAGGGCTGCCCGGCGCGTCTCTTCCCCCGCCAGGCTCATCGCGCCGAGGCTGACGGCGATGGGCCGCTCGCCTGCCTCCAGGAAGGCCAGCAGGTCGTCAGGCGGCCTCCACGCCTCCGGCTGCCGGGCGGTCCAGTAGCCGGTCACGTGAACGCAGGGTGGCCAGCGTGGGTCAGGTGGTGCGACGTGCGGGCTGATCGGCAGCAGTGTTAGCCGCTCCGATAACGCCCCGGCCATCCCCTTCATCGGCGGCACCCCCACGCGCCTGCGGAAGCGGTTCATAGGCGCCATCATCGGCGCTTCGACCAAGGGCCAGACGATGCGCAACAGGAGAGAGGGCGACGGGTTGGGAATACGGTCCGGCTGGAGCGTCACGCTGATCCACGGCAGGTCGAGCTTGGCTGCTTCGGCAGCACCGGCGGCGGCGTCGGTCGTCACCACCGCATCCGCGTCCCGGCACAGCGCCAGGATGTCTAGGTAGGAATCCTGGACGAGTTTGAAGCCGAGCTGCATGGTGCGGATGAATCCCAGCCACCAGTTCCTCCCGGCCTGCGCGTAGAGCCTGGCCCCTTCCAGCCCCATGTCCACCGGCGGCCCGACCGGCGCGCATGTCACGTCGTATCGCGTGACCAGATCGCACATCGTGGGATTGGTGGCCAGGATGGCCTCGTGACCGGCTTGCTGCAACCCCTGGCACAACGCGATGTAGGGCTGCACGTCGCCGCGAGAGCCGATAGCAGGAACGACGATCTTCATCTGTTGTTTCTCCTTCTCCATTCTTGGAACTTGCCCAGGTTGACGCCAATGCCCCCGCACACGATGATCACGACAGATTTCGTTGCCGCCAGGCTTTCTGGCTTGCTGTAGGCCAGGGCCAGGGAGGCTCCGCACGCCGGCTCGACGAGACAGCGATGTTCGTCGGCAAACTGGAGGCATGCGTCGATGGCTTCCAGGTCGGTGACGACGACTGATTGGACGGGATGCTGCTGTGCTCGTTCGAGGGCCTCTCGGGCGACCGTCTTGGCCCCGAGGGTCGTCGCCACACCTGTGATCTTGTCCAGGGTGACCAGCCGCCCTTGTTTCAGTGAAGCGGCGAGGGAGGCGGTGCCCTCGGTTTCTACGGCGAGGACAGGCACATCCTGCCAGCCATTTCTCTGCAGCCCTTCTATGACCCCACATAGCAGACCGCCGCCCCCTACGGAGAGGACGATCGCGTCAGGTTTGTCCATTTCCTCGGCAATCTCATCGATGATCGTGGCGTGCCCTTCCCATATGAGTGGGTGGTCAAACGGTGATACGTACAAGCCGCTGACCTTTCTTGAGAACGCCATGGCTTCCTCGTCCGCCTCGTCCCACACACTGCCGACGACTCTGACCTCGGCTCCCTGAGACGCTATTTTGCGCCTGGCGTCGGGCGGCGTCGTCTCGGGGACAAAGACGGTCGTCTTGACGCTCAGCTTTCTTCCGGCGTACGCGGCGGCGTAGCCCGCGTTGCCCCCCGAGGACGAGACGAAGTGACTGACGCCGTCTCGTTTCCCCTGCTGGCACAGCAGCCCTATGCCGCGGATCTTGAAAGACCCAGCCGGTTGCAGGTTCTCCATTTTGAGCAAGATCCGCTTGCCGGTTCTCTCGCTCAGCGGGGACGATTCAACGAGGGGGGTATGGATGTATAGTACCATAACATTCTACCTCACGCGAGCCTGAGATCGAACCCTACCTTGGTGTCTTTCCTGAAGCCCACCTTTTTGTAGAGCGCGCGGGTGTCTTTGCGACTGGTGCCGGACATCAGCGTCACCTTGTAGCAACCCGCTTGCCTGGCGGTATCCACCGCGTGGTCGAGGACTCGTTTTGCCAACCCGCGCCGCCGAAAGTCGGGATGCGTGATGACGTTCTCGATCACGCCGAACGGCCTCGCGCCGCGGGTCAGGTTGGAGACGATCGTCAGGTTGCACGAGGAGACGAGCCTGCCCCCTTGTTTGGCCACAAAGTAGGTGAGCATCGGGTTGGCGACGATCTCTTCCCACAGCTTGACGACCCGCGCCCGCGGAGGCAGGGGGGCGTCGTCGGGGTTCAGGTGTGCGTATAGATCGAGTAATCCGTCCAGGTCAGCTTCTACTGCCTGCCGCACGACGACTTTGATTTTGACATATTTCATCGTCACCTCAGAACATCCCCTGGTAAGGCCCCTTGGCGCCGCAGTGCTCGCAAGGTAACGATACGCCATACGTGCACTTGTTGCAGCTCTCGCAGTGCCACTCGCGCCAGTCGCGGCACTCGCCGCATATCTCGCAATGCCATGAGCAGCTATCCTGCACGACATACTCCCAGCAGAAGGAGTACCAGTACACCTCGCCGCACTTTTGGCAGGCATAGTCGCCCAACAGGTCTCTGAGCGGGACCGATTCGCACCCGCAAGGCAACTCGTACTCATTTGCCAGATCCTCTTCTGTGAGCGCCTTGTATACCTCGATGTTCTGGATGGCGCAGACGGATAACGCCTCGATATCTACGCCATTCAGTGGGTTCTGGCAACTCGTGCAGTTGCAACGCTCGTCGCAAGGTTCGTTGTTCTTGAGACACGGACAGCGTCTGTCTCGACACCCTCCCTTGCAGTTGCAGTGTACTTCCTTTTCCATTGTTTAGTCTCCTGTTATCTGTCGAGATACCCCTTCGTCTTGAGTAGTTCGGCGCTCAAGATCGCGCCGCCGGCCGCGCCCCGCACCGTGTTGTGCGAGAGGGCCACGAAGCGGATGTCGAACACCGGGCACTCGCGCAGCCGCCCGACGGTGATGGCCATCCCGTTGCCGGCGTCCCGGTCCTTGCGCGGCTGGGGCCGGTCGCGCTCCTCGCGGTAGATGATGCACGGCTTGGGCGCAGAGGGTAGGTCGAGCTGCTGCGGTTCGGTCTCGAACGCGCGCCAGATGGCGACGATCTCGTCCAGCGACGGCTTGGCTGCCTTGAACTTGAGGCTGACGCAGGCGGTGTGACCGTCGGTGACGGGCACGCGGTTGCAGTGGGCGGCGATCTTGAGCGCGTCGTCGTCCACGAACTTGCCGTCCGCTATGATGCCCAGGATTTTCAGCGGCTCCTGCTCTGTCTTTTCCTCCTCGCCGCCGATGAACGGAACGACGTTGTCGATCATGTCGATGGACGCCGGACCGGGATGGCCCGCGCCGGAGACTGATTGCAGCGTGGCGACAAAGATGGACTCGACGGGATACCCGGCAGCCATCAGGGCATAGACCGGCGGCAGGTAGCTCTGCAAGCTGCAGTTGGGCTTCACGGCGATGAGCCCTTTGCTCCATCCCCGGTTCCTGCGTTGGAAAGGGATGATGTCGGTGTGGTGCGGGTTGACCTCTGGGATGAGCATCGGCACGTCCTCCGTCCAGCGGTGGGCCGAGTTGTTGGATACGACCGGGATGTCGTTGGCCGCGTACGTTTCCTCCAGCTCGCGCACGGCCTGCTTGTCCATATCCACGGCGGAGAACACCAGCTCGCATCTGGATTTGGCCTCCTCCACGTCGCTGGCGTCGCCGACGACCAGGTTGGCGACGCCTTCCGGGATATCCTCGTCCATCACCCACCGGCCCGTCACCGCCTGGGCATACGTCTTGCCCGCCGAACGGGGCGACGCGGCGACGTGCGTGACCTCGAACCAGGGATGATCTCTTAGCAATCGCAGATAGTTCTGGCCGACCATGCCGGTCGCGCCGATGACGCCTACGCTCATTTTACCCATTGTGACTTCTCCATCACACACATCTTTTCGCATAATCCGCCTGGCCGCAGTGCATGGCCAGGTGTGTGGCCAGCCTGATGACGTGATAAGCCAGAGACTCGTATTCCTCGCCGCACGGGCTGCGATAGGGTAGATCGAGTCGTGCTTCGTCAATTGCCCCAACCGCTTTCTTGGCGACGCTCACCGCATCCTGTAGATCCGAGATCACCTGTGCTCTCGGCAGGCCCGTCTCGATGAATTCCCTATCCCGGTCGCGGACGTAGCCGTTGTTCAGGATGCCTGCGCCAAAGTAGTGATTGAGGTTGCCGGTCAGGTGCCTGGCGAGCGTGCCGATCGAGTTCGGAAGGCCGCAGCCTTTCGACCAGAGTTGATCCTCCGACACGGATTCTATCAACTCGATTAACCCGGTGGCGTATCGCTCGATTTCTCTTACAGCCATTTGAACTGTTGATATGTCGGCCATTGAATCACCTCCAACAGGAACTCTACCCACCATTCAGGATGACTTGGCTGTGAATCTGCTGCACCGCGTCCACGGCGTCGTCGGCGGCGACGACGAGGGATAGCCCACACTCACTCGATCCCTGGGCGATGGCGATGACGTTGATGTCTGCTTTTCCCAACGCGCCAAAGACCTTGGCCGAGATGCCGGGGGTATCGCGCAGGCCAGCGCCCACGGCGGTCACGATGACCACGTTGTCCCGCGACGAGATGCGGTCGATGTCCCTACGGGCCAGCTCGCGTTCCATCTCCTGCTCCAGCGCCTTGACCACCGGCGGTGTCATCGGCGTGGGGATCAGGAAGCAGATCGATTGCTCCGACGAAGCCTGGATGATCATCAGCACGCTGGCCCCCTGGCTGGCGACCGCCGCAAAGGTTCGGGCAGCGATGCCTGGTATGCCGATCATGCCCCGTCCCTCGACGGTCACCATACTCATTCCCTTGATGGCGGTGATTGCCTTGATCTTGCCTCTATTCTCTTTGACCTCGCGCACGATGCGCGTGCCGGGGGCAGTGGGGTTGAAGGTGTTCTTGACCCACAGCGGGATATCGCGCTGCACGACCGGCAGGATGGTTTTGGGATGCAGCACCTTGGCCCCGAAATAGGCCAGCTCGCCCATCTCGCTGCTGGAGAGGATGGGGATGACCCTGGCGTCCGGCACCATGCGCGGATCTGCCGTCATCACGCCGTCCACGTCGTTCCACATCCACACCTGGTCGGCGTCGAAGCAGTCGGCCAGGATGGCGGCTGTGTAGTCGCTGCCGCCGCGCCCCAGCGTCGTCGTGACGCCCTCCTCCGTAGCGCCGATAAAGCCGGTCACGATGGGAACGACGCCGCTTTCCAGCATCGGCGCCAGCCACTCTTGAATCCTGGCGCGGGTCTTGTCCATTAGCGGCGCGGCGTTCTGGTGCTTGTCATCGGTGACGATCAGCCTGGTGGCGTCTACCGACTCACTCTTGCCACCTTTGTGACGCAGCACGGCCGCCACGGTGCGGGCGTTCATCCGCTCACCCATCCCCGTGATCGCGTCCATCGCCCGCGGCGTGATCTCGCCCAGAATGTGGATGGAGTGGCAAAACGCTCCCAGCTCGTCCAGCAGGTTGTCCACGGTGGACAGCAGTTTCTCCCGCTCATTGTCTTTGGGTAGCAGCGCCTCGATCGTGTCGTGGTGCCTGGCTCGCAGATCGGCGATGATGCCGCGAAAGGCCTCCTCCTCCTCCTCGGTCACGGCCGTCCTGGCGCTCTCGATCAGCGCGTCGGTCACGCCGCTCATCGCCGAGACGACGACAACCAGCCGATCCCACTGCTTGGCGTGTTCCAGCACGATGTCGGTGGCTTGGTCGATGGCCTCGACGCTCCCGACCGATGTGCCTCCAAATTTCATGACCAGTGTCTTCATTGCTTTCCTCCCCGAAATCGCAGACTTGCTCGCTGCTTCATTCTACATCTTTTGTGCCAGCTTGATGATGTCTCCCATCACCCCCGCTGCCGTCACCTGCTTTCCCGCGCCGGGGCCGGAGATCACCAGCGGCGATCTGTTATAGCGTTCCGTGTGTAGCGCGACGTAGTTGGCGGGGCCGCGCAGAGACCCCAGTGGGCCGTCGCGCTCGACTGCTACGAGGCCCACTGTTCCCCCCTCGGGGCCGACCTGCGCCACGTAGCGCAGGACCCTGCCGCTGCGTTTCGCCTCGCCGACGCGGGCGGCGTACTGGTCATCCAGCGTGCGCGCCTCCGCCATGAAATCCTTGATGGAAATATCTGCGAGCGATTGGGGGTACAGAGGCTCGACGCTCAGGCTGGACTCTTCCAGGGGCCATCCGGCAGTGCGGGCCAGGATAAGGGACTTGCGCGCCACGTCCTTCCCGCTCAGGTCTTGGCGAGGATCGGGTTCGGTATAACCCTGTGCCCTGGCGTAGGCAAGGGCCGAAGAATAGGGCGTTTCTCTTTCCAACTCGGTGCACAGGTAGCCCAGCGTCCCGCTCAGGCAGCCCTCGATCTTGGTAACCCGGTCGCCGGTGTCGAGCAGGGTGCGCAACGTGTCGATCACCGGCAGTCCTGCGCCGACGGTACACTCGTAGCGCAGATTGGGATACTCGAAAAACGCCCTTGCTTCACTCCAATCCGCGGCCAGCGGGATCTTGTTCGCCAGCACGACGCCGCACCCAGCCTCCATCGCCGCCAGCAGCGTGGGCACCGTCTTGGGTGTGGCTGTCATGTCTGCCACGATGACGCCTGCCTGCAGCGCCCCGATGACGCTGTCCAGCGATTGGATGCCGGGCATGGCCTCCAGCAGGCCGCTGCCGGTCACCGCTTCCAGCGCGGCGCGCAGCGTCGCTTCCGGCAGGCCGTCGGGGTCGAGCAGCACGCCGCTGACATCGGCCAGCGCGACGGGCGTGAGCTGCAGGCCCGTGCGGCGCGCGATCGCGTCACCGCTATTGAGGATCTGGCGCAGCAGCGTCCCACCGATGTTGCCGACGCCCAGAAAGATGATGGGTATGATACAGCTACTTGTCACAGGTCTTTCTCCACACAAACAAAAAACCCTGCGCCCTTGGGGCGCAGGGATCTCCTGCGTGGTTCCACCCAAGTTCCACAGCGAGCCAACGCTGACCTGCTGTGACACTTTGCGGCTGTAACGGGCCGTCCCGTGACCCCATACTTTCGCACCGTCCCGCACGATTTGGGGGATCCGCTCCCGGGGGGTTTTCCCGTCCGTTCGGTCGAGGGGGCTTTCAGCCGATGGCCTCCTCTCTCTGCGACCGTTCCTGGCCGGTACTCGTCCCGGTCAACGCTTTCGTTTTCCAGAAAGCTGGCTTTCGGTTGTTGGGCGCGATTATACCATTGGTGCTGGGATTTGGCAAATGATTCCCGGGGGTATCTTACATTATCAATCCAGAAGCTCCCAATCCACCAACCCTCTCATCCCGCTCCTGCGATAATGGTAGTACCTGATGTGCCTCGCCGTGGCCTCTTCGCGCCCCAGGAGCACATCCAGCGCCAGGATGGACTGTCTATCCCTGGCCACATTGACGATAGGGGCGTTGACGCCCTCTACGATAGCTACATTCAGGAGGGCCTGATGGAGCGCCGCGAAGTTGGGTAATTCGGAGGAAATCGCGCTGATATCCAGAGTCATGTTGGCTTCCAACTCGGCTCGCACCAGACGTACTGTTTCCAACGTGATCAGCGCGGCCTCGGGATCAGTTTCGATGGCCTGCGTCAGACAATCGATCAGCACGTCTTCGCGCGGAATACCCAGTGCCTCAGCACGCTCCACGATCCTGCGGGCGACCTCCAATCGTCCATAGGGATCGTCGGGGATGCCTTCCTCGTCCTCGCAGTGCCCGATGACCGCCGCTCCGTGTTGGGCCACCAGCGGCAATATCTGGCTCAAGCTATGTCTCTTGCCATTGACTGCATTGATCAGAGGTTTGCCCTGGTACACCGTGAGTGCTGCTGCCAGCGCTTGGGGATCCGGTGTCTCGATACTGATGGGCACTTCCACGACCTCTTGAACTGCCTCTATGGCCCGTGGAAGCAACACCACGTGATCCAGGTCTGCGGCACCTATGTTCACGTTGACGACATCGGCGCCGGCGGCGACTTGGGCGAGCGCCTCATTCTTGGCGATTTCGGCGTAGCTCGCGACAGGCTCGCCCGCTGGTTGCCTGCGCACAGCAGGGCTGACCCGCTTGCCGATGAGCACGGTAGGACGATCGGGCGCGATGCGGACGGTGTTCTTTTTCCCTTGGAGGATTGTTTCCATGGTTGTCTTTTGGTTGCGCGATCAGTACTTGCCGTGTTCGAGGGCAGCCTCGAACATTGTAGCAATATTCTCGGGAGGCACAAGTGCCTGGATGTTGTGGACGGCGGCGAAGACGAATCCGCCGCCAGGAGCCAGGTCATCGATGCGCTGTCTGACTTCGTCCTTTACCTCGTCTGGTCTGCCGAAGGGCAACACCCGCTGGGTATCGACGCCACCTCCCCAGAAGACAATGTCCTTGCCGTACGTTTCCTTCAATCGCTTCGTATCCATGCCGCGGGCCGAGACCTGCACCGGGTTGAGGATATCGAACCCCAGGTTGATCAGGTCTGGGATCAGATCGAAAACAGCGCCGCAACTGTGGTAGTAGACCTTGGCGTCTGTCTTGCTCTTGATGACCTCCAGCAGCCGCCGCTGTTTGGGCTTGATCATCTCGCGGTAGATATCCGGCGATATGAGCCAACCGTCCTGGCCACAGACGTCGTCCCAGTAGGTGAAAACCTGCAGGTACTCTCCCACCTGCTCCAGGTAGTTCTTGCACGACTCGATATAAATCTCGGTGATCTGGCCCATCATCCGGTCGGCAAACTGCGGCTCGGTGATCAGCGCGATCAGGAAATTCTCAAGCCCCATCGTCCTGGCAGGCTGCTCAAAGATGCCCCCGCCGATGACCGCGCTGCCCACCAGAGCGTAGTCTGTGTTCTCGTACAGGCACTTGGCCTGTTCGCGGAGCCGGGCGTTGTACTCCGGTGGATCGGGGGTAGGCCAGGCATAGGCCTTTAGAGCTTCCATGCTGGCTTCCTTGATCGGAAAGTCTACCCAGTCGAAATACAGCCCGCCGTCTTTGGGCATGTGCAGTTTGGAACCCCAGCGGTCGATAAAGGCATAGTAATCGCTTTCTTCAAAGATCTCCAATCCCGGCGCCGTGGCGGCCGGCAACTGCACCATGCGAAAGTCGACGCCAAAGCGCTCCAAAAGGGCCTCGTCCAGGTAGGGCAGTTGTTGGACATAGTCCGCCATCTGAATCTCCTCCAACTCCATCCCCAGGTGCTTCTTGAGGTCGATGTAGGCGTTCTTGTGGATGGAGGAGCAGATGCTCCCGCCCAGGTCGATGGGGATGCGGTCGGGTTCTCGGTGGTTGAGTGCTAATATGACGCGTTCTCGCGACTTCATAGGTCACTCCTGTGTGCTCCAGCCGGCGCCCCACCAGTCGTAGGCCGTCTGGCCGTCCTCGCTCTTTCGGCGCGAGTGGCTCAAGTCGACGCGTACCAGGTGGTTATCCAGCCGGGCGGGCAGCTCTGCCGGCGACACGCCCAGATGCGCGGCCAGCTTTTCTCCCATAGCCCGCGTATAGTTGATCTGTGTGGGCAGCCGATCGACCGGCTCTCGCCGGAAGGCGCGCTGTGTGCGTTCTTTGTGCGTCAGCCTCATACAGGTTCTCATCCCCTCGCATATCAAAGAGAACGGTATGGCGTCTTTGTGATGGCGTTCACCATGGCCCAAAAGTTCTCGAGCGGTGTGTCGAGCTGTACGTGATGCGTCGGCCCGATGATCAGACCGCCATCCTTACCAATCGTCTTCAAGCGCGTGACGACCTCACCCTCGACCTCTGCCGGCGTGCCGAAGGGCAGGGTGTGCTGCTCGTCGATCGAGCCCCAAAAGCACAGCTTGTCTTCGTACGCCTTCTTCAGTTCTGTGGGATCCATAGATCGGGGCTGGACGGGGTTGAGCACGTCCAGTCCGATTTCAATCAGATCGGAGATGATCGGGGTGATGTCGCCATCCGAGTGATAGGCCACCTTTACGTCTGGGTTGATGTGTTTCAGGGTCGAGATGAACGCAGCCATGCGGGGCTTGAGAAACCGCCGCCAGGTGGACGGGGAGATGAGCATGCGATCCTGGGCACCCACGTCGTCCCCGGTCCAGACCATGTCCACGCCCATCTCGACCAACTTCTTGGCCGCTGTCAGGTGATAGTTGAAGGGAACGTCGAAGAGCCTGTCGACGAGATCGGGCTTGAGGACGAAATCCATCAGGGTCTTTGAAAGCCCTCTGAGCGCCCAGGCGGTCTCGAAGACGGTGCAGACAGTGACGCCCACGATCCAGTAATCGTCCTTGTACTCTCTGAGCATCCTTTCTGCTTCGGCATACAGCTCGGGCCTGTTGGGATCAAGCGGTTGGTATGCGTCGATGGCGTCGTCGGTGGCGAGGGGGTGGCCGACGATTTCCGTGTAGTGACCTGTGCCGAACTCGGTCTCGTACGCGACGTTCTGCCACTCGATGCCCCATTCGTCCACATAGCGTACACCATTCTCGCTGAGTGCTTTGGTGGCGTAATACGAGTTAGCCCATCCCACGGATGTCAGGAGCAGGTCTTCGTCCAGCGTACGCTCCAATACATAGGTGTTGCCCCCGCCGTGGGGGTTGTGCATGGCGGCGTCCGGTATTCCCAGGTCGTCCCTGAGCCTCGATGCAAACTCGGGTGTAAAGCTGATCTGCATCGGGCATCTATCCGGCACCTCGTGGTTGAGGGCCATGAGCACGCGATCACGGTGTTTCATTGCCTCTCTTGCCTGGGCTATCTCAAACCTGATACCGATTGGCCCAGCATACCTGCAGGTCAGGCACACTGGGCCATTGAGGAGCTTTGGAGCGCTCTGGCTTCCCGGCCATTATCAGCGTGATAGCCTTCTGCTGAGGAGGTTTTGCAGCGACACGGATATGACGATGATCAGCCCATATATCAATTGTGTCCAGAACCCTGAAAGCTTAATGACTAGGCCAAAGATCTCTATTTTGCCTATGGCGACGATGCCGGCCTCAATGGTGCCGATGATCAAGCAGCCGATGAGTGTCCCGAATACCGTTCCGACTCCGCCGAAAACCGAAGTGCCCCCCAGGAATACGGACGCCATTGTCTTCAGGAGATACCCGTCGCCCAAGGAGACCCAGAAGTAGGATTGCTGCAGGCTGGACAAAACGCCCCCGAACGCCGCGGCAGTGCCGAGGATGGCGAAATTGATCATTCTCGTCCGGTCGACGTTGACGCCCATGAGCCTGGCACTCTCCACGTTATCGCCGACGAGGTAAACATGGGCACCGAACTTGTGGCGGTTCAAAAAGACCCACACGAGTATCGCCACGACGACGGCCCAGATCGTCTGAGCAGGCATGTATCCTCCTACTCTGCCCACCAGCGCCTGGCGCAGGACCGTTTCTTTCACCGGCACCAGAGAGAACCCGCCTGCGTCCGTGACGACGAGGACGAATCCTCTCCAAAAGAACTGTGTGCCGAGCGTCGCCACCAATGACGGAATTCCCAATCTGACGACGATCACCCCGTTGATCAATCCCACCAGGAATCCCGCAATCAGGCTGGCGATGAAGGCCAGCGCCATGCTGTTGGTCAGTGTCAAGACGTTGGTGAACGCCACCATGCCTACGCCCATAATGGATGGAAACGACAGGTCCATCTCGCCCGCGATGACGACCATCGTCAGGGGCAGGGCGATGACGGCGAAGAACGGGATGGTTGACATGTACGCCGCATAGATGTTGGACGAGAGAAATGTCCGTGGTGCACCGATGACGAAGAGGCCCCAGATGACCAGCAGGACGCAAAAGATGCCAATCTGCAGTCCAAACGTGTGGGCGAGTTTGCTTGCACCGCTACGCCACGACGGCTTTGGGCTGGCGGCTTTGGCCTGATTTTCTATGGTGGTCATTTCCTCTCCTTTTATCTACATCCACTGATGATGCTGCTGTTTCGGCCAGGCTAATCAGAGCCACTGCCGTTCAAATGCCCTGTCTGAGCCACCCGGTACATCTTGTCCATCAATTGTTCCAGGGTGATATCTCGGGTCATGAACTCACCCGCGACGGCGCCTCTGTCCAGGACGACGACCCTGTCCGCTACTGAATACACGTGGAACACGTTGTGATCGATAAAGATGCACGACTTGCCGGCTTCCTTGATACCGCCCACGAACTCGAGCAGTTTCTTTGTCTCCGATAGCGACAGACCCATGGTCGGCTCGTCCAAAATGATCAACTCTGCGTCAAAGTGCAGGGCGCGCACGATGGCGACGCCCTGTTTTTCCCCGCCGGAAAAGGTCCTGACCACCGAGTCAGGCACGACTGCCGACGACGTGAACCCCATCGAACCGACCATCAGCTTCTCCGTTTCCTCTTTCATCCTCTTCACATTTATGAAACCGAGGGTGGTCGTCAGTTCTCGCCCCATAAAGATATTTCGCCACAGCGTCTGGAGATCAGCTAGAGCGCGTTCCTGGTAGACGGTCTCGATGCCGAGTTTGCGGGCTTCTGAGACGGACAGGCCCTCTATTTTCTGACCCTTGAAGTATATCTCGCCGCCGTCTGAATCTGGATGGTGGTAGCCGGTGACTATCTTGATCAGTGTGGATTTGCCGGCGCCGTTGTCGCCCAGCAATCCTACGACTTCGCCACGGGCCACGGCAAAATCGACCTGGCGCAGCGCCTGGACTTCTCCAAAGGTCTTGGTTATGTTTCTCATTTCAAGTATGTAGTCCATCAGCCGATCTCCTTGATGCGCGCAAGCATGGTATTTGATGAATTATCGATTATAGCTGAATTTTAGCATAGGGGGGCAAACGGCACAAGAGGCGTCTTTGTCGCTCACCTCTTTGGGCGCGATGCAGATGCTCCAGATCTTGCGCCGTCTGCCCCAAATGCTTCTAACTGTGTTTCATCTCCTGCGGAATGGATGATGAGCCGCTTACCGAATCTGCTCCTCCACCAGCGGGGCCAGATCTTCGACGTTGTCCTTATGTGCGAAGCCGGACCCGGTGTCGGTGTGCAGGCCGGAGAACTTGTATTTCTTTGTCAGGCAGACCTGCACGATAGGCAGATACCCCTGCAGGTAGGGCTGCTGGTCGAGCACCAGGTCGGTCCACCCGCCCCGGATGGCCTCCAGCGTGGCTGAGGAGAGGTCGAACCCGATGCCGTAGATGTCATCCGGCCCCACGCCCGCCGCCGTCAGGTACGTCTCCAGCGTGGAGGTCAACCCACCGTGGTCGGTGCAGACCAGCTTGACGTCGGGGTTGGACGACACGTAGCCGGTGAACGTCGCGGTTCCTGCCACCGGGTCGGAATTGGTGGCATCGTCGATCTCGATGTAGTCGACGGTCATTCCTGCTGCTTCCAGAGCGTCGATGACGCCCTTGGTGCGCAGGCCGCGGGTTGGTGCAGATAGCAGCCCCCACACCATGGCCCGATCGCCTGCCCCAAACCCGGTTCTCCTAATGGCCTCCTCGCCCAGCAGAAGGCCGGATGGGTATAACTCCTGGCCTACGTAGCCGAACCCGACGCCCTTGTACCTGGCCTCGAGGCGAGGCAGGGTCGTGTTCTGGCTGGTGACGATGATCCCCTTGCCCTCGGCCTCGTCGATCAAGGCCTCGAAAGCGTCGTCGCCGGGGTGGCCCATGACGCAGATGCCATCGGGGTTGAGCGCCATGGCCTCTTGGAACTGGGTGACCATCTTCTCGTTGATCCAGTCCGAGAAAAAGTAATCGACGTCGGCGCCCAGGTCGCTGGCCGCCTGCACGGCACCGTTATAGACCACGGTGCAGAAGGGACCTCCTGCCGGCCCGCCGGGGAAGAAGACGATCGAAATGCCCTCACCGATCCTGCCGCCGACGGTGACGACCTCTTCCGGCTCCGTGGTGACTTGCACAACCTTCGTCACTTCGACTTTCTCGCCCTCTTTCTCGACAATTTCGGTCACCACGACCTTTTCGGGAGCTGTGGGCGCCGCCGGGCAACATCCGGCCAGTAAGGCTCCTGCCGCTGTCAGGGCGCTCATGTGTACAAAGTCGCGCCGACTTAACTTTCTGCTTTCCATGCTTTTCCTCCTTAAGGATGCTGGAATTGGGCTTCTCCGTTGGATGTCGTCATCAGAATAAAAGCCCGATAAACAAACACTACAGACCTTTGGAGACAGATGTCGAATCTTTGGGCTATAATCACCTCCTTGCCGTTGATTTCGTGGACACAAGAGCCTCCCAAGAGTCAGCGATGCCTACCCACAAGTACGTGTTCATTATAGTGCAAAAAGAGGCCTGATGCTTGCAAAATAGCACCGACCTCTTGGACAAAAAAACCTGGATGGCGTTGTTAGGGCTTTTGTGGTTGCTCTCGGAACTCGCTGGGCGACAGGCCGACCTGTCTGCGAAACACCCGGCTGAAATAGGCGGGATCGTTGAACCCCACCTTGAGGGCCACGGAGGTAATACTATCGCTCGTGTGGGTCAACAACTCTTTGGCCTGCTTGATGCGGTATCGGTTCAGGTATTCCCATGGCGTGATGCCCAATTCCCGGCCAAAGATTCGAGTGAGATGGTTCTCGCTCACTCCGATGGCTTCCGCTATCTCTCGGCGTGAGAGGGGATGGTCATGGTTTTGCTGCAGATAGGACACGGTGCGTTTGACCAGGGCGCTCGTTTGTGGTGGAAGCGTGTCGGTGCCCACCAGTATGCGGTGCAGTGCGGCTGCCGTTTCGTCATCAGATAGGATATCCTTGCTCTGAAAGGTGACGAGTGGGTGTCGTTCGAGGCGCTTGATGTCGTCAAGGGTGAGCATTCGCCCGCTCAGAACTAGCACTGGTACGCGCCGGGTCTGTTGATTGGCGCGCATCCAGTCGAGTACCTCAAACCCATCCATCTCCGGCATCATCAGGTCTAGGATCACCAGGCAGGGGGTTTCTTCTGACATCGTGGCAAGGGCTACGGTGCCATCTTCGGCGGTGCGGACGGGGTAACCAGTCAGCCCTTGCTTCACTATACCCTGGTAAAGCTCGAGTGCCTGGGGATCGTCGTCCACGATGAGGATCGGTCCGACGGAGCGCGGCAAACACAGCATGTTGATCGCATCCAGTAAGGTCTCCCCACTCACCGGCTTGGTGACGAGGTTCGTCAGACCTAGTGCCAGGTCCGGATTATCGCTTTGTGCTTGCCCATATAGGATAAAGGGCACTTGGCACAGTTGGGGGTGGTGGCGTAGGCGCTGAACTGTCGTCCAATCGGCAGGCGTGGCACTGGCCAGGTCCCAGGCCATCGCTGCTGGCATGACTTTCTCCAGCACGGTCTCTGGATTCTCACCGGCCTGCAATCGGCGAATCTCTAACCCCTGTCTCTCGCTGAACGCGGCAATTTCGGCCGTCGGCTGGTTCTGGGCCGAGACCAGGAGCAGCACAGGTTGGGCTGAGACCAGGAACGGAGTAGCCAGTTGTTCGCTCAAGCTGGGCAACGGCAGGTAGATGTGGAAGGTGCTGCCTTGCCCATGTTGGCTTTCCAGCGTCATTGAGCCGCGATGCAGTGCCACCAGCCGGCGTGTGATGGGTAGACCCAGGCCGATCCCCTCCGGGCGCTGCGTCGCGCGCTCCGCGCGCGCGCGTTCTGCTGTGACGAAGGGCTCAAAGATCCGCTCTTGCCAGTCGGCCGGGATGCCGATGCCTGTATCCTGAACCCAGATGTGCAAATGGGGGGGGATCACCTCGGCCCCCAGGACGATCTGGCCTTTCTCGGTGAACTTGCGGGCATTGCTCAACAGGTTGAGCAATATCTGGCGCAGACGAACCGGATCGGCCTGAATGAGTGGCAGACGATCAGGTAACTGCAGGCGCCACTCGATATCGCCCTCGGAGGAGGCGCTGTCGGCCATACTGTGAAAGACCTGTTTCAGAAATGACCGAGGTTCAATGACCTCCGGGTGCAGGTCGAGCTCATCGATCTCGGCCCGCGAAAGGTCCAGGAGATCGTTGATCACCCACAGCAGGTGTTCGGCGCTGTGGTAGACGTGCTGCAGGTCGCTCAGTAGACTGAGCGGCACTTCGTCGTAGGAGTTGGGCGAGTCGAGCACCGGCTTGACGAAGCCAAGGATGGTATTCAGAGGCGTGCGCAGTTCGTGGCTCACGTTGGCCAGCAGCCGTGTCTTGAGCCGATCGGTTTTTTCGGCGTCGGCTCGGGCTTCCAGAGCTTTACTGTACAGGTCGGCGTTGCTCATAGCGATGCCCAACTGGTCAGCGAGCGATTGGAGTCCGACCAACTCCCGGCGGGCGCGCAGGGTGGACTGTCGGCTGTGCAAGTCCAAAAGCCCTACGACCTGGCCACCCATGCGGATGGGCAGGACGACTCGGGTGCGGGTGTCTGGCCAGTTGGGGTCGGGAGAAAAGCGAGGGCTGCGGTGTGCGTCGGGGATGAAGATTGCTTCGTTGCGCATCAGTGCTTGCCCCAGCACGCCGGATCCGACCAACGGGATGCTGACTCGGTCAGCTTGACCGGGCTGATCTAAGACCAGACGCTGTTCCTGCTCCAACCAGTGAAAGATCTGGACACGGTCGTAGCCATAGTTGGCACGGATCAAGTTGGCGATTTCGTGGGAGAGTTGACGACGATCTAGGATAGAACCAACTCGACGACTGATTTCCAGGCTGGTTTCTAGTTGGGTTAGCCGTTGTTGTTGCTGCTGTCGCTTGGTGCTCATCATCCGGTCGTATAGACTTGCCATAGCGCTCAATTTCTGCGCAGCGATCTCGGCTACGTTTTCGGCGCTGACGAGCCGCGTTTCATGTTCGAAGTGGGCAGGCAGAGCTTGGCCCTGAGCTGCTAGATGGGCCAAGTCGATAGCTTGCTTGCCGAGTTCATCGGCTCGTATTTCCACCGTCGCTGTCATACTCCCGTCGGCGATTGCCGCTAGGGCCGCGGGAGTTCCACCGACACCTACGATGGCTGTGCCCTGATCAATCAAGCCAAGAGATCGCCCGGCGTCTCTGCCAGCCAGTGCTAGGACATCTGATAGACCGAAGATGGCATCAATGGGGCCATCGACCTGTAGCATGGTCTTGTGGAGCTGTTGGTATATCTTCTCATAGTTGTCGAGCCACGGACTGGGAATGTGTTTCAAGATTACGTGGGGACAGTCCTGGAATAGGGCGAGGGCTGTATGGTCTTTGCCATATTGACCTTTTCGTGGCGGACCGCCCAGGATCAGGATGTGTTTCTGCCCTGTCAGGTTCTCAGCCAGGTAGTGAATGCCCATCTGCATGACATCTCGGCCTAGAGGGGAAACCAGTAGAGGATGGCGGACCTCCGTCTCGCTGAGGAGGACGATGGGCACGCTGAATTGCAGAACGCGATAGGCTAGTTCGTCAGGCAACGCCCAGGCGATAAGGGCGTCCAACTCCAGGGCCAGCAACTCCTCCAGGAGGGCTACCTGTTCCTCCTCAGAGAGGGTTTCCGGGAACTCTGCAAGGCTGATGGCGACTAGGTCGAGGGGGAGTTGTTCGGCCCTGTTGTATGACGCTTCCCTTACCTGTACCCAGTATGGGGTTTCAAGATGGATCGCTAGACCGACGCGCAGGTTGTGGGGCATAGACGCTTCCAATTCTGACTTGATTCGATTATAGCCGAATCACAACGCTTACACAAACACTGTTGGTTGCGTGCGTGAGAGAGGGTTATGCAGCGCTAACTCTTACGGGCCACCGCTGTCTTGGGACTCGTAAAAGAACAGCTTCCCGACCGGCGTCCAGCGAGGAAACACCCTGGGCCAGACTTCGGCGAGGGCTTTGGGTGAGCCTCGGCCGAACCCCTCAGTCGAGCCGTCGAAGGGCGCTTTCGAGCGAGTTCTGCACTTCCCAGGCCGTGAAAGGCATCCTGAGCCTGTCGAAGTGTCCTTTTACCTGTTTCGAGCGCGGGGAACTGTTCCTGCTGCGATGGGAGGGCGCAAGATATGTGGCTCGGACGCGGGTTCGATGTCTATCGCAGCGAACGTGACATCTCGACCACGCTGTCCTCGGCAATGGGGTAGGCACGGGAGCAGCCGGTACAGTGGAAGGCGTTTCCCTCGCGTTCAACGTTCCCATGGCAGGCCGGACAGCGCAGGATCTCCGGCAGAGGGCGCACGCCACCGCCTCGCGGCTCGCCGCTCTTGACCGCCCATGCCAGGTCATAGTCCATCTGCCACGGACGCACTTTGACATCCTCCAGGGGGAACTCGCCCAGCACCCGGGCAAACGCGCTACGGGGGAAGGTGCGGCCGGGCAGGAGCTTGACATCGCGCCCGATGCGGTTGGTGGTCAGCAGCACGCCGCCGGGCCGCAGGACGCGCACCATCTCAGCCAGCACCTCGCGGGGGTTCGGGGTGAACTCTAGTGCTTCCAGGCAGGTCACGGCGTCGAAGGTGCCGTCGTCGAAAGGCAGGTTGCGAGCGTCTTGCCAGACGTAGCTCAGCCGGTCGGCAAACTGGGCGGTTTGCTTCGTCGCTTCGTGTAGCATGCGGCGGGACAGGTCCAGCCCAATGACGCGCCCCTCGAAAGGAGGCTGGCGCAGCAGTGCTCGCGGTAGCCGCCCTGTGCCCGTCGCCACGTCGAGCACCAGGGGAACGGGGATCAGTTCCAGCGCGCGGGCCAAGGGCAGCCCCAGGAACCACTGCTCGTCCCCGGCATCGTACTGCTTGATGCGCTCGTAGGCCCGCGCCGAGAGGTCATATAGGAGCGTCACGACTCTTGGCCCCAGGTGAGTGCCCTCGGCGATGATCAGTTGCCAGTAGAGCAGCATGCCCAGGAGTACGAGGCCGATGCCTCCTAGGACGATGGGAATCCACGACATTGTTCAGAGTTCACAGTGCCCAGGCTGCGACGAGCATCGCCGCCATCAACCAGGGGCGGGTGTGGCGTGCGTACCAGGCGGCGAGCTGGCCGCGTCCAATCCAGGGGAATAGCACCAGTTGCGGGACCAATAGCAGCGCCACGCAGCAGGCGGCCAGCGGGTGGCGGAACACGACGAGGAGCGCCGCCGCCACGAGTTGCCCTCCTGTTCCTACCGCACGCCCCCAGGGCGACTCGACGCGCCAAGCAGCTCCCCACACCAGGGCAAGGGTCAGCGCCAGAGCTGCCGAACTCGGTGTCAACGGGCTGAAGGCGACGTGCCCGGCCAGCCAGGGGAGCATCACGGCGACGATGGCGTTCCAGCCCGATGTGACGGTCCCACGGCCCCCTGTCCAGACCAAACCTGCCTCCATCACTGTCAGGGCGGCGATGCTGAGAAGCAGCAACTCAGACCCCAGCAGCGTTCCCAACAGCGCCGTGACCGGCAGGGCGACGACGATGGCCGAAAGCGCGGAGCCACAGGTGGGCCAGAGGACGTCTCGCCACCAGGCGCGCAGTTGGCCCAGCCAGCGAGATGCCCGGTCGCCGGGGGTGTCGGGGAGCGTGTATGGAAGTGTCACGGTCGGCTCACCGAAACGCCAGTTGCGCCAGCGGCGCAGTGGTTTGGCCCAGTCGGTGTTTCCCAACGCGGCCCATAGCGTGCCCCATCCTCCATCAGCCAACAGGATCAGCAAGGCCAGCCGCAGCCAATTCTGGCCCTGCCAGTCGAAGCCGCCCGAGGCGACCACGCCGCACAACGCCGCCCAGGCTGGGGCCAACCATGTGGCTGGGTCGGTCAGGCGGGCCTGCAGGTGAATCAGGCCGCCTGAGGCCGGGCAGGAGTGGCTCGAATGGGGGATCCCTTCCATAGGTGACGCAGATTATACCACAAGTTCAGGGTGTTCGACAATAGGGCATCTGGGAGGCGTTGCTTTCGTAACCAACCTGTAACCTTGGGTAACTGCGAGCTTATATGGGGGTGGCTATTGAGCCATCTGTTGAATTCTGTTCCCCCACATATGGGGGTACACTCCGAATGAGTCGAGATTCGAGTGTAACACAAGCGACACGTTCAACCTGTTGGTCTTGGGGTATACTAAAGATGTCTCATTGCAGTGTTCGTACTTGTGTGCCCGGCGGCTGATCGGTTTCTGTGTGTGATGCTGTCGATGGTGCCCACTCTGTCCAAGGTATCCGGTAGTCGGAACGAGGTTGCCCGTCCAGGAGGAATTGACGGGAGGGCAGCATGGCAGACGAATCGAGTCATAAGATGCATTTTCCCATCGACGATGTGGCAGACGTAGTGAAGGCGCGTCGACGTGGATTGGAGATCGCGCTGGGCATGGGCTTTTCGCGCGCTGAGGCTACCAAGATTGCTGTGGTTATCTCAGAGCTGGGCCGGAATATCGAGAACTATGCAGCCGGCGGCTCGATCACCGTGACCATGCACGATGGAGATGATAAGCATATCATGATTGTCGCCAAGGACCAGGGACCAGGTATCCCGGACGTCGATCGGGTTTTGCAGGGTGGCTATTCGACCTCCCTGGGGCTGGGATCGGGCATATCGGGGTCCAGGCGCTTGATGGATCAGTTCGAGGTTCGGTCGGTCGTCGGCGGCGGGACGACCATCAAGGCATGTAAGTGGCTGCGCTGAGGTTGTGCAATAGGCGGCGCCCGCTACGATGGTAGCGGGCGTTTTTCGTGGGTGGCGGATGCGCCCTTTGCGCATTCTTCGATGGCGTCCAGTGCGGCCCTGGCGCAGGCCTCCCAGGAGAACCGGCGCACGTTGACGAGGCCGTGCTCGATCAAGGTCGTGCGCAAGCCGGAGTCGGCGGCGATGCGCCGTATCGCGGCGGCGATGGCGACGGTATCCTGTGGATCCACCAGGAGTGCGGCGTCTCCGGCCACCTCGGGCAAGCTCGACGTGGTACTGGTGATGACGGGACAGCCGCAAGCCTGGGCCTCCAGCACCGGCAGGCCGAACCCCTCGTATAGGGATGGAAACACGAAGGCCGACGCGCCGCTCAGCAGGGCGGCCTTGTCCTCGTCAGCGACGTAGCCGGGGAAGCGCACACGTCTCTCCAGCCCCAGGCGGCGCACCCGGTCGAAGAGATCGTCGTAGAGCCAGCCGCGTCTCCCGGCCAGAACCAGGCTGGCGCCCGATTGAAGGGATGCGAAGGCTTCGACGACGCGGGCCAGGTTCTTGCGGGGTTGGAGGGTGCCCAGGTAGAGGAGATAGTCACCCGCGATGCCGTAGCGGGCCTTGGCGGCCTCGATGACAGCGGGGTCACGCACTGGGGCGAGCGTGTCGTCGTAGCCGGGATAGGCGACGACGATCTTTTCCGGTGGGGTTCTGTAACGGGCCACAAGGTCGGCCTTGGTGGCCTTGGAGTCGGCCACGATGCAGGCAGCGGCGCGGGCGTTCCAGCGGGTCGATAGGTCGAGGTACAGGCGTTGGAGCCGGGGGTGGGCCTGGGGGAAGTAGAGGTAGCCTAGATCGTGGATCGTGACCAGGCTGGCGCCCGGGTGGATGGGGGGCAGGACGTGAGCCGGGACGAAGAGCGCGTCGGGCGGGCGTCGGGTCATCTCCCACGAAAGGCGGATGTGGGTCCACAGGCGGGGGAAAGGGATGACGCGCAGGTCGGCGCCCGGAAACGCGTCCGCCGGAGGAGCGTCCCGCAAGTAGAGGCGAAAGACGTGGCGGACAGGTGTCTGTTGGCTTTCGAGTTCCAGCAGAGCCTGGATGAGCCGCCGTGAGTAGACCTCGGTGCCTGTTGGGCGGGCGACGACGGCGCGGCTGGCGTCGATCCCGATCAGCATTTATTGAGAGCGCCTGCCCAGCAGTGCACGCAGGAGTAGCATCAAGCCTGCCAGGACGACCAGGGCCGGCCACAGTTTAGGCAGCAGTTCACTGGTTTCCGGGCCGAACAGGTTCAGGATGATGGCCAGTCCCGCGCCGCCGATCACGAGGGCCACGACTGCCAGGAACAGCGCGCCCCAGTCGCGGAAGCGCGCTGCTGCCCACTGAGCCAGGAAGGCGACGCCGCCGATGAGGACGAACACGGGCCACCAGGTACCCAGGTCTTGGTATTCCAGAGGCCCCAGGGTAACGAAGAAGAACGCCAGAGCGACGAGCGAGAGGGCCATGCCGAGGAAGACCTTGCCGGGATCGCGCTTCTCGCCAAAGACGTAGCTGCCCAGGAGGGTCAGTCCTCCGGCGAGGGGGAAGACGGGCCATAGAACGTCCCAGCCGGCGATGGCCAGGTTGAGCTCGTTCAACAATAGAAAAGCCCCCAGTAGAATGAGCAGGACGGCCAGTGTAACAGTCCCTTTTCTGCGCATCTTATCTCTCCTTTTTATCAAGGGTGTTGATCTTGCCGACGCGCCGTGCGTGACGACCTCCCTCGAACTCGCTGGTCAGAAAGACCCGCACGATGTCGAGCGCCAGCCCTGGGCCGATGACTCGCCCGCCTAGACAGAGAATCTGCGCGTCGTTGTGCTCGCGCGCCATGCGTGCCATATAACAGTCCGTGCACAGCGCAGCCCTGACGCCGGACACCTTGTTGGCGGTCATGCAGACGCCGATGCCGGTGCCGCAGATGAGGATGCCACGTTCCGTTTCTCCGGCGGCTACGGTACGGGCCACCTCTTCGGCGACGTCGGGATAGTCTATGGAATTCAACTCGTGAATGCCCAGGTCGAGGACCTCGTGGCCCTCTGCAGCGAGGAATTCGACAATTTTCTGTTTCAACTGGTAGCCGGCTCCGTCGGCGCCAATGGTGATATGCATTGCACGACTCCCTTCAGACTAGAAGTTGAGTTCCTTGATCTCACCGGTGGTCATAAAGATGACCCGCTCGCAGATGTTCGTGACGCGATCAGCGATGCGTTCTAGATTATGGCCTACCCAGAGCAGGTAGGTGGCCCGGGTGATGTTCTTGGGGTCCTCGAGCATATAAGTCAATAACTCACGGTAGATCTGGTCGTACAGCTCGTCGATTTCCGCGTCTCGCTTTGCCGTCGTCATGGCCAAGTCTGGATCCTGTTCCAGGTATGCTTTCAGGCTGTCCTGGATCATCTCCTGATCGATCTCTGCCATGCGAGGCACGTCAATCAGCGGCTTGAGCAGCGGTAGGTTTGCCAACCGGACGGCCAGCTCTGCGATCCCGCTGGCATAGTCCCCCATACGTTCCAGCTCGGTGGCGATGAACATGGCGGCGATGATGGCGCGTAGATCGCTGGCCGCCGGCTGCTGGGTCGCGATCAGGGTCACGCATTGCTCCTCGATCTCGTACCGCCTGGCATTGATCGCCTCGTCGTTGGCCACGACCTGATGGGCCAAATTGACGTCGCGTTCCTTGAGTGCATCGACAGCCTCCCGAACGGCGGTCTCCGCCATGCCGCTCAGGTAGACGATGTCGTCGCGCAGTTCCCTCAGTTGCTGGTGGAATAGCCCTCTCGCTCTCTCTGTCATGTGACCTCCTAACCCATGCGTCCGGTGATATAGTCCTCGGTCAACTGTTGCGTCGGTCGCGTGAAAATCTTGTCCGTTTCATCGTACTCGACGAGCTTTCCCAGCCAAAAGAGCCCTGTGTAGTCGGACACGCGGGCTGCCTGCTGCATGTTGTGCGTGACGATGACGATGGTGTAATGATCGCGCAGTTCGCGCATCAGGTCTTCGACCTCTAGTGTGGCGGCCGGGTCGAGCGCCGAGCAGGGCTCGTCCATCAGGATGACCTCTGGCTCGACGGCCAGAACCCGCGCGATGCACAGCCGCTGCTGCTCACCGGCCGAGAGATCGAGAGCAGAGGCGCGCAGTTTGTCCTTAACCACGTCCCATAGAGCTGCTCTCTCCAGGCTCTGCCTGATCAAGTCGTTCAAGGCGCTGCCCTGTGCCAGCCCTAGGACGCGCGGGCCGAAGGCGACGTTGTCGTAGATGGACTGGGAAAAAGGGTTGGGCCGTTGGAAGACCATGCCCACTCGTTGCCGCAGTTCGACCACATCCACGTCGGGTGCGTAGATGTTCTTCCCGTCTAGCAGGACTTGGCCCTCGACCCGCGTGCCGGAGATGGTGTCGTTCATGCGGTTGAGACAGCGGAGGTAGGTGGACTTGCCGCAGCCAGAAGGCCCGATCAGGGCGGTGATGTGCCGTTCCTCGATGCACATCGAGATGCCCTCCAGGGCCTCAAAGTCGTCGTAGTAAAACCGTAGGTTGTGGGTCTCGACTTTGCTCATCGTGAGACATTGTACCGCAAGCTGGCAGAGTGGGCAAGCGGGTTACGGCTGCGGCGCGATTGACCGTCCAGGGTGGTAGTGATATAATCCGCCCGGTATGAAAAAACTCGGCGTTGCTCTCGGTCTGTCGCTGCTCGTCTTGCTCGCTGCCTGCCGATCATCTGTGGGGAAGGATGGGGCAAGGAAAGCCATTGCTATCCAGAACGTGGGGTCCGACACCATCGTCAACCTGGCAGTCCGGTGGGCGGAGAGGTATCAGGAGCAATACCCCGAGGTACGCATCACCGTGAGCGGCGGCGGCTCCGGCACGGGCATTGCCGGCCTGATCAACGGTATGATCGATATCGCCAATGCCTCGCGTCGCATGAAGCCGGAGGAGATCGAGACGGCCAAGGCAAACGGCATCGAGCCGGTCGAGCACGTGATCGCCAGCGATGCCATCGCCGTCGTCGTCCATCCCTCCAACCCTGTCGATCGGCTCACCCTCCAGCAAATCTCGGACATCTATAGCGGGCGAATCGCCAACTGGTCGGAGGTGGGAGGAGAGGATCGCCCGATCATACTCCTCTCACGGGAGTCGAACTCTGGCACGCACGTCTACTTCCTGGAGCAAGTGGTGCGGCTGGGTGACAAGAACTCGGACGCCCTTTTCTCACCTGACACGCTGCTGATGCCTTCTTCGGAAGGCATCAGTGCTGAAGTGCGTCAGAATCCCAACGCCATCGGCTACGATGGGCTGGGGTACGTGACTGACGACCAGAAAACGATCGCTGTCGCTGCGGAACCGGGCGGGCTCTACGTGAAACCGAGTATCGAGACAGTCAACAGAGGAACCTATCCCATTTCCCGTGATCTGTATATGTACACTGCCGGGGAACCGCAAGGGGTCATCGCCGAGTACCTGGCCTGGATTCGCTCGCTGGAGGGTCAGGCAATTGTGGGGGAACTGGGGTTCGTACCGTTGGAGGTGGGGGAGTGAGCAAGCTGCTGCCAAACCGTCCAAAGACTCGAACGACGTTCCCCGAGTACTTTGTTGAACGCTTCATCCGTGTGACCGGTGTCCTGGTCATTGTCTTTCTGGCGCTGATTTTTCTTTTTCTGGTGCGCGAGGGTAGTGCGACGTTTCTGGAGGTGCCGCTGCGAGATCTGTTCCAGACGCGCTGGTATCCGAATGAGGCGTATTTCGGCCTTCTGCCGCTGGTGCTGGGCTCGCTCATCGTGACGTTGGGGGCAGCGGCTATCAGTCTGCCGTTGGGCTTGCTGACGGCTGTTTTCATCGCCGAGGTTGCCCCCCGCTGGATGCGCGAAATCCTCAAACCCTTTATCGAGGTATTGGCCGGTATTCCGTCGGTAGTTCTGGGGTTCCTGGGGATGTTGGTGGTGTCACCGCTGATCCGTGAGTGGTTGAATGCGCCGACCGGACTGACGGCTCTGGCAGGGTCGGTGATGCTCGGTTACATGGCGTTGCCTACCATCGTCAGCGTGGCCGAGGATGCGCTGGATGCTGTGCCCAAGTCGTATCGCGATGGGGCGTTGGCGCTGGGGGCTACGCGCTGGCAGGCTATCTGGCGGGTGACGGTCCCTGCAGCCCGCTCTGGTATCGTCACGGCGATGATGCTTGGGGTGGGGCGGGCCATCGGCGAGACGATGGCGGTGATGATGGTCACGGGAAACGCGGCGCGCATGCCGCTTACGCTCAATTCGTTCCTGATGCCTGTGCGCACGATGACGGCGACCATTGCCGCCGAGATGGGCGAGGTAGCCCAGGGGAGCACTCACTACCACGTTCTGTTTGCCCTTGGCCTAGTGTTGTTTGTCGTCACGTTTATCATCAACCTGGTTGCCGCGTGGACGATTTTCCGGCAAGGGAAGCGGTACGGAAGGTTGTTGTCGTAATTGCAGATGGCGAATAGCGAATGGCGAATAGGATGGGAAGAATGAACTACAAGGAGTGGGAGGCGGAGGTAGCGCCGACGATTAAGGCGGGACCCGTGTGGAAGTTCTTCGCCTATCCCAAAGCGTTGTTTCTGTACGACCTTGTATGGACAGATTGTGATTACTGGCAGAAAGATCGGCGGGGCTGGGCCATTATCGAGCAAGTGATCCGCAGCGCGGGTTCTATCAGTGCCAATATTGAGGAGGGCTATGGTCGTGGCTTTGGGCGAGATTACGCTCGCTTTCTCAAGATTGCCCTAGGCTCGGCCCGAGAAACTCAGGGCTGGTATTGGCGTGGACGGAGACTGTTGGCACCAGAGGTCCACCAGCACCGTATGGCTCTACTCGATGAGATCATAGCCCTCCTCCTCACTGAAGTCGAGCGCTAAACCAAGAAAGCCCAACGCGCGTGATTCGCCATTCGTAATTCGTGATTCGCTATGTCGAGAAACCACCATCAACGATTCGGCTTTGCGCTGCTGAGCCTGGTTACCATCATTGTCGTGTTGCCCATTCTGTTGGTGGTGGGCTACATCGTCGTCCAAGGCGCCCCTGCCATTTCGTGGGAGTTCATCTCTGCTATGCCGCGCGATGGTATGCGCGCCGGCGGCGTCTGGCCGGCCGTCGTCGGTACCGTTCTCCTGACGCTGGGGACGGCCATCTTTGCCGTGCCGATCGGCATAGCGGTTGCGATCTACCTGGCCGAATATGCCCAGGACACGCTGCCGACGCGCGTGATCCGCCTGGCCATCATCAATCTGGCCGGAGTGCCGTCTGTGGTCTACGGCCTGTTTGGATTGGGGTTGTTCGTCATCTTCCTGCAATTTGGCACATCTATCCTGGCCGGGTCGCTGACGCTGGCGATCATGACTTTGCCGGTTATCATCAGCACGGCCGAGGAGGCGCTGCGGGCGGTGCCTCAATCCTTCCGCATTGTCAGCTTTTCGCTGGGGGGGACGCGCTGGCAGACCATCCGCCGTGTTGTGCTGCCCCAGGCTTTGCCGGGCATCCTTACTGGTGTGATCCTGGGGCTGGAGCGGGCTGCTGGGGAAACGGCCCCTATCCTTTTCACGGTCGCAGCTTTTTTCCTGCCGCGCTTGCCTCATTCCATCCTCGATCAGACGATGGCGTTGCCGTACCATTTGTTCGTCATCAGCACCCAGGTGCCGGGGATGCCAATACAGATTCAATATGGCACGGCGCTGGTGCTCCTTGTCTTTGTGCTCTCGATGAACATCCTGGCGGCCGTGATACGCAACCGGTTCCGCGCCAAACGCCAGTGGTGAAGTGGAGAGGGGCGTTCAGAACTGATGGAGAAATCATCGCCCAAGTTTCTGTTGGATCAGGTTTCCTACACGTATGAAGATGGCGTGCAGGCGCTGCGCGATGTCAGCCTGCGCATTTACCCCAACGAGATCACGGTCATCTTTGGGCCGGCAGGCGGGGGAAAGTCCACCCTGTTGCGATTGTTGAATCGGCTCAACGATCTGATCCCAGGGCGAAGCCTGGAGGGGCGCGTCTTGTTGGATGGTGAGGATGTCTACGCGGCAGGGATGGACGTGCACGCGCTGCGCCGCCGCGTGGGGATGGTCTTTGCGACGCCTGTCCCTCTTCCGATGTCCATTCGACGGAATCTGACGTATGGCCCGGAGCTGGCCGGCATGCGCGGTCGTGCCAGGCTGGGTGAGTTGGTCGAGCGCAGCTTGCGGGCGGCGGCCTTGTGGGATGAGGTGGCGGATCGGTTGGACGGACCGGCTGTGGCGCTTTCGGGGGGACAACAGCAGCGGCTGTGTCTGGCTCGCACACTGGCACTGAAGCCGGAGGTGATCCTGCTTGACGAACCGACCTCTGGCCTGGATCCCATCTCGACGGCCAAGGTTGAGGCCAGCTTACAGGAGTTGAAGAAACACTATACGATCGTTCTGGTTCCTCACAGCGTGCAACAGGCCGCTCGTGTGGCTGACCATGCTGTCTTCGTATTGCAAGGCGATCTGGTTGAGGAGGGTCCAGGTGGGCAACTGTTTACCAAGCCTGGCGACAAGCGCACGGAGGACTATGTGACCGGACGGTTCGGGTAGCGTATAGGCGTACTTGGGAGCCATTGACCTTCCTTTGCGCTCGTGCTATACTCTGGTTGGCTTTGGGTGTTGGTGGGATGGCGATGGGCTGGCGAGATGATGAACGCTTCGGTCAAAACCCTGGCTCCAGAGCAGATACGTCATCTGGTGGAAATGGCGGAACAGACGCGGGCGGCCATGAGTCGTTTCGCGGGCTATGAGGTGTCCTACAACGCGACTGCCCTACAGCTTCTCGATGAATGGATTGACCGCCACGTTCGGCAGTTTTCGGAGCCTTCGCAGAGGATACGCTTGCTGTGGACCAGTTTTCTCGGGGAGATGTTCCGCCGCCATCACGGCGGGGAGTGGGCGCTTCTGGGTCGGGGAAAGCAGGGGGAATTGGTTATGCTTTGTCCGACAGAGTTCAGCGGCGTGCACGCGGTGGATGTTTCGGGCCAGGTCGGACGCCGCATCGCTGAAGGCATATCTGCCTCACTTACTTACGCTTACTCGATGACATGTATCGAGTTAAAAGCAGAGCAGTAGAATACTTGAAAATCGAGGGGGGCCAGCCCTATGGGAGGCTGGCCCTCTTCTGTTGCTTGCGACACTACACTGGTTGACGCAGGCGACGCACCACGAATAGCAAGAGCAGCAGTCCTACAGCCAATGCACCGATCCCATACGTGCCCACGCCTGTTCCCGGCACTTCTGTATCGCTGACCGGCGCGGTCTCTGTGCTCTCCACTGTGCCTTCCGCTGGCGGCGTCACTGTCGACCGGCGGGTCGGCGTGGGCTGCAGGGTTGCCGTGGGTTCCTCGGTGGCACCCCCTGCCACCTCTGCGGGTGTCGCTGTTAGCGTTGGCTGTTCTTCCTGCGTAGGTGCCGGTTCCCGCGTCGATACGGGCTCAGGCGTCCAGGTCGGCGTCGGTGTCTCCGTGGCTGCGCCCTGGTCCGGCCGAGCCGTCGCCTCCGCCGGCGTTCCGGTCGCCCCGGCTGCCATCGCAGCGGCTGTTTGCTCGACAGATAGGTTCTTAGCTGTGGTGTCCCTGATCGAGGGGTAAACAATGACCGCCCATGCAATGAAAGCGCAGACACCTAGCAAGAGCACCGCTCCAAACCCTGCTACGAGGTAGATAAAGAGGCGGTTGGTGCTTTTCTCTTCTTCTCCTACTTCTTGCTCCTCGTCTGCGAAGAGTTCGAATTCTTCCATGTTTCACCTCCTTGAATTACCTGCTCACTCTGCTGCGTCTACCGGGTCGGTCTGACGACGTGGTTGGTTCGAAGATGCGGTCTAGGTCAGGATCTCCAGATTGGCCAGAGGGGCGAAGATGGGTTTGCCTTGGCCTAGGTCTATTTCCGCTCCGCGCACTCTGGCGTCTGTCTCTATGCGATAGGCATGGTCGGCGATCGAAACGACTATGCCTGCTCGACCCAGGTAGGGAGCTCTCACCACGCGTACTCGCGCTCCTACTGTCAGCGGCATACCGGGTTGTGACTGATCGGGCGGCAGTGACTCGGCTGGCATAGGGATGATGATCTCTGGGCGCACGACGCCCCATCGTGGCTTGATCCGTCCACTGATCGAGGCTTCCCGGCCTTCGTGCGTAGCAAGCAATTGAAAGACAGGCCCCGACATCGGAATCAAGCCAATGCCTTCGGTGACGACAATAGGGAAGGGCACACGCTCTGCAGCGTCGATCATCTCCGATGACAATCCACCTATCACAATTCCTCGCACCTGGAGTTCCTGTGCTCGTTCGAGCACACCGTCGTCGAGCCCTGCTCCGCCGATGATGATGGCCCCGTGACAAGAGGGATCGATGTCCTTTGACCGCAGCGGTTTGTCAGGGCTTTTCACCAGCCGCTTGAGCACGCCGACGCTTTCCCTGCCTGCCCCCCACGTTCCCTGGACGAGGGCCCCGGTTGTCTCAATGACCACGGCGTGTCCCTCCAATACATTGGTCACTGTGCCCTGCATGTATGCGCGCAACTCGAACGGGGTGGGGCGGGTCTCGATCAGCACGCGCCCACTGCCGCTGGCTGTCAGCACGCCATCTAAGGGTGACTTGACGGGGTCGGAGAGCCCTTTCTGGGCTACCACCTGTCCACGTCGTACCTCTTCGCCCACCTTGACGCGCAAGTACTTTTTGAGTTGGGAAGCGGGGATCCCCAACGAGCGTGCCACCGATACAACGCGAAACTCACCCGGCACGTTTGCTCTTGCCACAACTTGCATAGGCTCGACCCTATCGCCAAGGCGCACCAGTGTCTCGCCGGGCGTAGGCAGTATCCGCTCGCGGCGCACGTTGACTAATGGGGTTACTTGGATTTCAGTCGGATAGTACATTTGAATGACCAGTGATCAATGTCTGCAGTCAACAGTCCGCAATCAACTTATCCTCCCACATCCCACAGCCAGCGTTGCATCTGCATCAACCGTTGCCGGCGTTCGCTTGGCAGGCGCAAGGGGCGCCCGCGCGCGTCGATGATCAAGCCGACCAGTCCTCCGCTCACGCGTCGTTTCCCACCTCTTCCCGGTCCGAGTCCGATGTCGAACTGATAGCGCGGGTGCAGCTCCAATTCCGCTTGCTGGCCTGGCGGCAAGGGCAATACTTCTAGATGGCCATGTTGTACCTCGACGCCGAACGCGCTTCCGTCATCATACTTCACTTTGACTTTGAGGACGATGCTGCCGGAACGTGGACGCCCGACGGGCGACACGACGGTTGCCAGGTTGACGAAGCACCCACTGTCTAGCGCTTCGACGGCTGCTACCGGTTTGACTGCCGCGACGTTTCCCAGTGCTGGCACCAAGCCGTACTTATCCAATACCAACGTGGTGACACCTATGGGCTGCAAAGCGTCCAAGACCATCAAGGCTGCCTGGCCAGGACGCGGGGTATTGGTGAGCGCTCCGCCGCTGACGACGATGGTGTCGCATAGGGGCATGAGATGCGGGTGGGGCTGGGCAATGCCGGGCTGCCAGCCTGGGCGGGCTGTCTCCAAAGCCGTGCGCATCGCCTCACGCGCCACTGCTTGTTCCAGCCACAACTCGCGCCGGTCCTGCGGGATGCTGATCGGCCGCATCTCCTTGTTGACTAGCAGACCGTGCACTTCCGATTCTTCCATCACTTCGGGCATCCAACGGGTGATAATCTCGGCTCCATGTGTCTGTAGCAGTTTTTCCCCACCAAAGGCGATACCCATGTTGCTGCTTACGGTAAGGAACGGATGTCCCCCAAAGACCGCGGCTATTGTCGTGTTCGACGCCCCCAAATCCACACCCATTACACCCTTCGAGGGATCACCTTGATGCCAGAGGTACTGCATCACACGGCTGAAGGCACGGGCGGTCGGCGTGACCGGCACTGAGCTCCACGACGTCAAGGTATCCATGCCCGCAAGCTGCTGCATCTTTTGCTGGCCGTAGAGATCGTTCAGTTCTTCTTGAGCATTGAGCAGGTTTTCTTCCGTCAGAGTGGGGCGCACGTTGCTGGCCACGCGCAGCTCGGCTCGCCCTTTCACGATTTCTACCACCTGCTGGCGCAGTTCAGAGTTGCCTGCATAGAGTATACGGGGACGCGCCTTCTCGTCGATTAGCGAGCAGGCCAGAGCCGCCGTATCTACGAGTTCCAGCACTGGTCTCACAGCGCCGTTCTCCAGACCGCCGGCGATGCAGATGACATCTGGTGCAGCTTTGTTGATGGTGCGCACACGCTCTTCTTCGGTCAGCCCGCCTCGACCATCGCTGGCCAAAATCGCGGAGACCAACGAGTAGGTCCCCGCTGCTGCCCGCTCGGCGCTGGCAACGCTCAGGTCTCGCACCAGCCCGCCGAGCACGACTCTTAGCGGCTCGCTGGCGCTGGCGGTCGCAGCGAAGACGTCTGTGCGTTCGTCCGAGGTATCGGAAACGATCAGATCGCCGGAGGCCTTGAAGAACTCCCGGCCTGTAACCGCAGAGATCTGCTCGGCGGCGTGGCGGACGCCAGCCGTCACGTCTCCCCAGGGATATTCTGCCGTCGTGGGAGTCTCCCCCCGCGCGACGAAGCGGTACCGCCCTCCGACTCGGTCGAGCAGCACGACCTTGGTCAGCACTGTACCGCAATCAGCCACCAGGATCGAACCGATGCTTGTGTCTTGCGCCGTTGTCATCTCTCTGCCAGCCACTTGTCGTGCACCCAATTGCCTAAAAGCCTTTCAGGGTCTCGAAGAGGTATTGAATGCGACCGATGAAGAACGAAAGCGATGCCGTCAACGCGCCTGCGAAGGCGACGCCCAGCGCAACAGTCACGAATATACGACCTATCGAGCCCAGGAACCTGACGAATCCCCCCAACGTGCCGGCCAGCCCGTGTTGCTGTTGGCTCAGGGTGAAGTCGAAGGCGAACAGCGCAAAGATCGTGCCCAGGGCGACGATGCTCCCCTTTAGCGGGTCGAGTTGCATGACTGTGCCGGTTGCCCCAAGCTGTGGCACAAGGGTGCCCAGCAGTGCACCGAGCAACGCCAATGCCACACCGACGCCGATGAGGAAGGCCATGAAAAAGTTTCCGATGTAGGCCAGCCTGCGGATGCTCTTGAAGAAGAGCAGCGCCAGTCCTATCAATACAGGGACCACGATGATCGGTTGGGTTCCTAGCCGGCCCAGGACTATTCTGATCAGAACCTCGTGGACGACGATGGCGAAAGTGTATCCTATCAGTGCCCCGGTGAAGAGGTGCAACACGAGCCGGTATGCAAAGTTGTCGCCCAGCAGGTAGCTAAGAACGAGTATCGTCAGCAGGAATCCGACTACCAGGCCCACGGCTTCAAACATTATTGCATCCTCCTGGGCGAGCCGCCGAACAGGTAGCTGAGAACCGCACCGGCAAGTATGAGAAATGCGATGGCCAGTTGTCCTGCTGCCAGAGCGTCGAGTTGCTTAGTGGCCGATCCTGCCGTGCCACGGCGGGCCTCGTAGCTGGCCGCCTCGCGTAATCCAATGATTGCTCCCTCCAGTTGCCCGCCATTTTCGTCCAGATATGGGCCGACGACTGGCTCCAAGGCCGCGCTCACGCCTGCGACCATTGGCGGGACTTGTGACAGCAAGCTGGCCTGCTCTATCCACCAACGTAACTGCGCGGGTTGGGCGGCCAGTACGAGAACCAGCTTGGGTTGTGGATCTGTGCTGGTCAGTAAATTCGCTATGCCTGTAGCGTTGCCTGGTAGATAAAGAGGCGACGATTTATACGTCATTGTGACGTGTTCTTGGGCATTGATTGCCACGCCCAGGCCCTCGGGCTGCGTGCTGGCGGCGGAGATGGTCGCCCCCCGTTCGATCAAATGCATCAGGAGCGGCTCCGCTATGGCGTTCATCTCGTCGGCTTCTGCTGCCCCGTACTCGAAAGCGACCAGGACAGTATCTCCCGCATTCACGCTCTCGATCGTGTCGTACATGTCCGATCTGATGGACTCGAGAGGCTGAGGCTGTGCCAGTCGTATTTCGTAACCGAGATCTTCGAAGTGATTGGGCGCGAGCACACCTACAACGAACATGACCAGCACGATTGCCACCATCCAGCGCGGCGCTTGCTCCGTTAGGCTGCTGCGTCGCTTGCGTGCCTTTGGCTGTGGCACCTCGGCTGGTCGAGTCAGCAGGCTCTGCAGCAGTCGCGCCCGCGCGAGAGTAGCCTCATCGACCGTTGTGGGTAGCACTTCTCGATGGGCCAGGGTCTCGCCAGCAATGGGAAGGGGGGCGAGCACGCCTCGTAGTCCTTCCAGTAATCCCGTGGTTTCTACGGGTTCCTCTTCGACGATCTCTTGCACCGCTTCTTCGCTGGGACGCATTGCCTCCAGCCAGGAAGGGATCTCGGCGCGCGCCAATCCTGCAGCCTCGGCCTCAAAGGTCGGCGTGACGCCCTCAGGTCCAGGGGCTGCTGCTTCTTCCCTCGGCCTGAGCTCGGCCAGCCAAGCTGGAGCTTCCTGTGCAGCAGGCGGGGGAGTTTCTACGAAGGGGGGCGGTGATGGAGGTATTCCTTCGGGGCCTGCTGCTTCCGGCGGAGCCAGCCCTCGAAGCCAATCGGGCACTTCGGCAGAGGCGGGCGTGGGTGTGGGTGGGATGGCTTCTGGAGCTGCCTCTTCCGGCGGAGCCAGCCCTCGAAGCCAATCGGGCACTTCGGCAGAGGCGGGCGTGGGTGTGGCTGGGATGGCCTCTGGAGCTGCCTCTTCCGGCGGGGCCAGCTCTCGCAGCCAATCGGGCACCTCGGCGGGGGAGGGGGCGCCCATTCCGGGGATGGTTTCCTCAGGTTCCGGCCAGGCAGCGGGCGGCGCGACCTGTGGGGCCGCTGCCTCTTCCGGTGGGGCCAACTCCTGCAACCAACCGGGCACCTCGGCTGGCGAGGGGGCGCCTATTCCGGGGATGGTTTCCTCAGGTTCCGGCCAGGCAGCGGGCGGCGCGACCTGTGG